>Ga0209810_1000501_pt1 | contig 85569 bp, 72 predicted proteins | sample Coa_R1_7_FD_187159 | JGI IMG/M metagenome (GOLD analysis project Ga0209810, IMG submission 187159) | Surface soil microbial communities from Centralia Pennsylvania, which are recovering from an underground coalmine fire - Coalmine... | ecosystem: Environmental > Terrestrial > Soil > Unclassified... | reverse complement strand
AAGCTGATCGTGCCGGTGGCCATGGAGGAGGGCCTGCGGTTCGCCATCCGCGAGGGCGGGCGCACCGTGGGCGCCGGCGTCATCAGCAAGATCCTCGAATAGGAGGCGCAACCAGTGGCCAAGAAGGGCGATCGCGACACGATCACGCTGGCTTGCCCGGAGTGCAAGCAGCGCAACTACACCACCTATAAGAACAAGCGGCACGACCCGGAGCGCATGGAGCTGCGGAAGTACTGCCCCCGCTGCCGCACCCATACGGCCCATCGGGAGACGCGGTAGGAGTGAGCTAGACAGGCGCACGCCTGCCTAGCTATCCTCTAGGACGGACTAGGCCCCTAGCTCAATTGGCAGAGCTCCGGTCTCCAAAACCGGTGGTTGTCGGTTCAAGTCCGGCGGGGCCTGCAAAAAGCAGACGACTAAACAGAGATTGGAACGGGAGTGGCGATTTCAAAACTACGGAGCAGGGCGAATGTGCTCTCCCGCGCGCCCCAGGCGACGGCGCCGCGGCGGGAGCGCGCTCCGCGCTCGAATCCCATCTCCCAGTTCGTTCGTGAGTCGCGCATCGAACTGCGCAAGGTGGTGTGGCCGACTCGTGAGGAAGCTACCCGCCTGACGCTGGCCGTCATCTTCGTCTCGGCGGCGGTGGGCCTTGTGCTCGGCGGCTTCGACTACCTGATCACCTGGATCTTCAGCCAGGTCGTTCACTGAGAGGAATCCCTTTGGCGAAACGATTGACACCACAGACCATCGTTGAAGAACCGGCCGCTGAGGCGCTCGGCGACGACGTCGTCTTGGACGAGAACGCCGAGCTGGCCGAGTACGATGAGGCCACCTTCGAGGAGGCCGCCGGTACCGAAGAGGCGGCCGAGCCTGAGTACGAAGAGGAAGAGGCTCCGGCCCCGGACATCGTCGACCAGCATCCGGAGGCCGAATGGTTTGTGATCCACACCTACTCCGGCTACGAGAACAAGGTCAAAGCCAACCTTGAGCACCGCATCGCCTCCATGGACGTGGCCGACAAGATCTTCCAGGTCGTCGTGCCCACCGAGGAGGAGATCGAGATCAAGAACGGCCAGCGCCGGACGGTCCAGAAAAAGGTCTTCCCCGGCTACGTGCTGGTCCAGATGATCCTCTCGGACGAGTCCTGGTACGTGGTCCGCAACACGCCCGGCGTGACCAGCTTCGTCGGCTCGGGCAACAAGCCCATCCCGCTCAGCAAGACCGAGGTGCGCCAGATCCTCAAGCAAATGGAGGTCGAGGCGCCCAAGGCCAAGATCAGTTACCAGCGCGGCCAGAGCGTCAAGGTCATCGACGGACCGTTCGCCGAGTTCATCGGCGTGGTCGACGAGATCAGCCTGGAGAAGGGCAAAGTCTGGGTGCTCGTCTCGTTCTTCGGCCGCGAGACCCGCGTGGAGCTCGACTTCCTGCAGGTGGAGAAGCTGTGAGCGTTACCCAGGGCGACAAAGTAAAGGTGACCGGCGGCGGCTACAAGGGCTCCGAGGGGGTGGTCGAGGAGGTCGAGGGCGACCTGGCCAAGGTCAAGGTCAACTCCTTCGGCATGCCCATGAGCGCCCGCATCCCGCTGTCCCAATTGGAAAAGGTGAATGGCGAAACGAGTTAAGGCGATAGTCAAGCTGCAGCTGCCGGCCGGCAAGGCCACTCCGGCGCCGCCGGTGGGCACCGGCCTCGGCCCGCATGCCGTCAACATCATGGGCTTCGTCAAGGAGTACAACGAGCGCACGGCCAACCAGGTCGGGCAGATCGTGCCGGTCGAGATCACCATCTACGAAGACCGCACCTTCAGCTTCATCACCAAGACGCCGCCCGCTGCCGACCTCATCAAGAAGGCCATCGGCGTCGAGCTTGGCTCGGCCGATCCGAAGAAGATCAAGGTTGGCAAGATCGCGCGCAGCAAGATCCGCGAGATCGCCGAGATCAAGATGAAAGACCTGAATGCCCTCGATGTCGAGGCGGCCGAGAAGATCATCGCCGGCACCGCCCGATCCATGGGCGTGGAGGTAGAGGCCTAGATGAAGAAGCACGGCAAGCGCTACCTGGAGATCGCCAAGCTGGTCGAGCCGGATAAGGCGTACGCGCCGGCTGAGGCCGTGACCTTGGTCAAGCAGACCGCCAACACCAAATTCGACTCGACCATCGAGGTCCATATGCGCATGGGTCTCGATGTGCGCCACGCCGACCAGCAGGTGCGCGGCACGGCCGACCTGCCTGCCGGCACGGGCAAGGACGTGCGCGTGCTGGTCTTCGCCGAGGGTGATAAGGCACGGGAGGCGGAACAGGCTGGCGCCGACTTCGTCGGCAGCGACGACCTGATCAAACGGGTCGAGGACGGCTGGACCGACTTCGACGTCGCCCTGGCCACGCGCGACATGATGGGCAAGGTCGGCCGGCTGGGCAAGGTGCTGGGTCGCCGCGGTCTCATGCCCAATCCGAAGTCCGGCACCATCACCGACGAGGTCGGCCGCGCGGTCAAGGAGATGAAGGCCGGCCGCATCGAGTTCCGCACCGGCAAGGCGCCGCTCATCCAGGTGCCGATCGGCAAGGCCTCGTTCGAGGACAAGGGCCTGCTCGACAACCTCAGCTCACTGGTGGACGCGGTGATCAAGGCCAAGCCGGCCGGGGCCAAGGGCGCGTACATCAAGAACATCACGCTCACCAGCACTATGGGCCCCGGCGTCAAGCTGGACGTCGGGCAGACACAGGCGTTAGCGTCGGCGAGCTAGGCTCCGCCGGCACAAGCGAATATCCAAAGAAGCGGGGGCGCCGCATAATCCGGCCTCGCCGGTACCCGCGGAGGAGGTGGAATGCCCACAGAGGCAAAAGCTCGGGCGATTGACGAGATCGCCCAGAAGTTGCGCGACAGCAAGGTCGCGATTTTCACCAACTACCGAGGCCTCTCGGTCAAGGACATGGCCGACCTGCGCGGCAGGCTCCGGCCGGCCAAGGTCGAGTACCACGTGGTGAAGAACACCCTCACGCGCTTCGCCGCGCAGAAAGCCGACATCGAGGCCGACCTCGGCTCTGTGCTGGAGGGACCGACGGCCATCGGCTTCGGCTACGACGACGTGGTCCAGGCAGCGAAGGCGATCAACGACTACGCGCGCACCTCGCGCGTGCTGGAAGTGAAGGCCGGGCTACTCGAGAAGCGGCTGCTGTCAGCCGCGGAGATCACCTCGCTGGCCACCCTGCCGGCGAAGCCGCAGCTTCAAGCCCAGGTCCTGGGCACCATGACCGCGCCCATCCAAAACCTCATGAGCGTGCTCAATGCCGCCTCCCGCGACTTGTTGAGCGTGCTCGTGCAGCGCCAAGCCCAACTGGAGAAAGCCGCCTAGCCCAGGGCTGGCCTTCTGACCAGAGCAAGAACAAAAAGGAGCAAAACGAAAAATGGCAGTAGATTTGGACAAGGTCGCCGAGCAGATCGAGCAGCTCAACGTGCTCGAGCTGTCTCAGCTCGTCAAGAAATTGGAGGAGCGCCTGGGCGTCACCGCCGCCGCGCCCGTCGCCTACGCCGCCGGCCCGGCGCCGGCAGCGGCCGGCGCACCTGCCGGTGAGGCCGCAGCGGCCGAGGAGCAGACCGAGTTCACCGCCATGCTGACCGAGGTTGGTCCCAACAAGATTAACGTCATCAAGGTCGTTCGAGAGATCACCCAGCTTGGCCTGAAGGAGGCCAAGGACCTCGTCGATGGCGCCCCCAAGGAGATCAAGGAGGGCATCAGCCGCGAGGAAGCCGAGGCCATAAAGAGCAAGCTGGCCGAGGCCGGCGCGACCGTCGAGATCAAGTAGGGCCGAAGCGGACGAGCTGCCTGGCCACCTCGCCGGTGGCCAGGCGCTCGAAGCCCTCGTTTATGTCCTCCAGGGCCAGGCTGCGCGACACCAGCCGGTCCACGGGCAGCTTGCCCGCCTGGTGCAGCCGCATCAGGCGCGGGATGTCCCGCGCCGGCACGGCCGAACCCATGAACGAGCCTTTCAGGGTGCGGTCGTCCAGCACCAGCACTGCCGGGGCTAGCGAAGCCCGCTGATCGGGCCCCGGCAAGCCTACGGCGACCGTGATTCCGCCGCGGCGCGTCCCGCGGAACGCCGTCTCCAGCAGTCTGGCATTGCCGACGCACTCGAACGCGTAGTCCGCGCCGCCGCCCGTCAGGTCCCGCAGCTCTTTGAGCGCGTCCTCGCGCGTGCCGTCGATGGCCTGGCTCGCGCCCAGCTCGACCGCCAGCCGGCGCTTGGACTCAAGCAGGTCCACCACCACGATGGGCTCGGCACCGGCCAGCTTGGCGGCCAGCACCACCGATAGGCCCACGCCTCCGGCGCCGAACACCGCGACCGAGCTGCCCGCCTCGACGCCGGCCGTGTTGAGCACTGCCCCCACTCCGGTGATGATGGCGCAGCCGAACAGCGCGGCCACATCCAGGGGGAACTCGGGATCGATCTTGATGAGCGATTCCTGGACGGCGACCACCTGCCGCGAGAACCCCGACACGCCCAGCATGTGATGCGCCCCTTCGAACCGGACGGCGCCGTTCAGCAGTGTCCCTTTGCGGTTTGCGGCCGCACCCCGCTCGCACAGTGCCGGCCGCCCGCTTAGGCAGAAGCGGCAGGTCCGGCAGGCCGGCACGAAGGCGAACACCACGTGGTCGCCGGGTTGGACCTCGCGGACTCCTGGCCCGACTTCACGCACGATCCCGCTGGCTTCGTGGCCCGGAACGACCGGCATCGGCAGGGGGATATCGCCGTTGATGACCGACAAATCGGAGTGGCACAGCCCGGCGCTGGCCAGCTCGATCAAAGCCTCGCCCTCGCCTGGCGGCTTCAGCTCGATCTCGCGCACGTCGAGCGGCTTCGTCTGGTCGTACGGCCGTTCCACGCCGGCGCGCTCGAGTACCGCGGCGGTCGTGATCATTCGATGTCGATTGTCCACAAAATCACCGAGCCTTCTTCTGAGTGAGCACTCACTCATATACTTGTGGAATGAGCAGAGCCGTACCGCTGAGCCCGGCGGCCCGCCGAGAGGCTATTGTCGCTGCCACGCTGCCACTCTTGGCCGAGCGCGGCGCGGAGGTGACGACCAGCGAGATTGCCCGGGCGGCGGGCATCGCCGAAGGCACCATCTTTCGCGTCTTCGCCGACAAACGCCAGCTGCTGGAGACCGCGCTGTGCACCGCGATGAGCGCCGATGCCGAGGTGGCCCGTATCGGCGCGATCTCGCGTGAGCTGCCCCTCGAGGAGCGGTTGGTGGCCGGCCTGGCCGCCACCAAGGGCTACCACGACCGGCTGTGGGCGCTGATCCGCACCTTCCGCGAGCTGGGCTGGCAGTCCGATCCGCATCGCAGCGAGAACGATGCGCGCAATCCCCGCCACCAGATGGCCCGGATTGGCGCGGCCATGGCGGGTCTGTTCGAGCCGGATCGCGGGGCTCTGCGCCAGGATCCCTACACGGCGGCGCAGCTCCTCCTGGGCTTAGCCTTCGCCAATCGCATCCAGGAGCGAAGCGGCGGCGAACCGCCGCTCAGTCACGAGCAGCTGGTGGACGTGTTTCTTCACGGCGTGCTGAAAGCCGAACCGCATGCTTAGGCTGCTGCGTTTCATCAGGCCCTACCACCGGAGCTTGGCGGTGGTGCTCGTCCTGGCCTTCCTGCAGTCACTGGCCAACCTCTACCTACCGCGGCTGCTGGCTGACGTCGTGGATGTGGGCGTGGTGCGGGGTGACACCGGCTACATCCTGCGGGTTGGCGGGCTCATGCTGACCGTGGCCGTGGCGGGCACCTGTTGCGCGCTGGCGGGTGCGTTCTTCTCGGCCAAGATCGCCATCGGCTTTGGGCGGATCGTGCGCGAGAAGCTGTTCGCGCACGTCGAGAGCTTCTCGCTTCACGAGTTCAACCGCTTCACCACCGCCTCGCTGATTACTCGCACGACCAACGACCCGATGCAGATCCAGCAGGTGCTGACGATGCTGTTCAACATGTCGATCACCGCGCCGATGACCATCATCGGCGGCATCATCCTGGCCCTGACGCAGGACGCCAGCCTCACCTGGGTGCTCGTGGCGGCGATGCCCGTGGTGGCGTGCACCTTCTACCTGGTCATGAAGCAGGCCATCCCGTTGTTCCAGGCGATGCAGGTCAAGCTCGACAAGCTCAACCTGATCCTGGACGAAATTCTCGGCGGCGTCCGGGTCATCCGCGCCTTCGATCGAAACCAATACGAGCACCGGCGGTTCGACGCCGCCAACCTGGACCTGACCGCCACGGCTGTGCGTGTGAACCGGATCGTGGCCTTGCTGATGCCGTCGATGATGCTGACCCTCAACCTGACCAGCGTGGCCGTGTTGTGGTTCGGGGGCCTGCGCGTGAGCTCCGGCGAGATGCAGATAGGGGCGCTGATCGCCTTCCTGCAGTACGGCATGTTCATCCTGTGGGCCGTGCTGATGGTCACGGTCATGTTCGTTATGCTGCCCCGGGCGGCAGCCTCGGCCAAGCGCATCAACGAGGTGCTCGACGTGGCGCCGGAGATCACCGACCCGGTCGCGCCGCGGCTGCCCGCCGAGCGGCGCGGCCGCGTCGAATTCGACCACGTGACGTTCAGCTACCCCGGCGCCGAGGAGCCGGCACTGTGCGACGTGACCTTCTCCGCCGAGCCGGGCGAGGTCACGGCCATCATCGGCAGCACCGGCTCGGGCAAGTCCACGCTGGTCAACCTGATTCCGCGGTTCTACGACGTCCAAGCGGGACGCGTGCTGGTGGATGGCGTTGACGTGCGGGATATCCGGCAGCCGGAGTTGCGCAGCAGGATCGGGCTGGTGCCCCAACGGGCGGTGCTCTTCTCTGGAACCATCGGGGACAACATCCGCTACGGCAAGCCGGACGCATCCGCCGAAGAGATCGAGCACGCTGCCGAAGTGGCCCAGGCGAGCCCGTTCGTGTCCGCCATGCCCGAAGGCTTCGAGTCGGTCATCGCCCAGGGAGGGATCAACCTGTCGGGCGGCCAGAAGCAGCGGCTCGCGATCGCGCGGGCGCTGGTCAGGCGGCCCGACGTCTACATCTTCGACGACAGCTTTTCGGCCCTCGATTTTGCGACCGACGCCCGGCTGCGGGCCGCGCTGCGTCGGGAGACGGGTGGGGCGACGGTGTTCATCATCTCGCAGCGGGTGGGCACCATCATGGACGCTGACCGCATCGTGGTGCTGGACGAGGGGCGCGTGGTGGGCATTGGCCGGCATGAGGAGCTGCTGTCCGCCTGCCACGTCTACCGTGAGATCGTGGAATCCCAGCTGGCCCTGCAGCGGGCGGCGTGATGGTTGAACGCGGCGTGCGCCGGCCCGCGCCGGGCCAGGCGGGACCGATGCGCTGGGGTCCGATGGCCGGGCTTGGCCTTCCCGTGGAGAAGCCCAAGGACGCCAGGACAACGGCCAGGCGGCTGCTCGGCTACTTCAAACCGGTGCGCCCCCAGCTTGGCGCGGTGCTCGTGGCGGCGATCGTCAGCACGTCGTTCAACGTCATTGGGCCGAAGATCCTGGGCCTGGCGACGACCAAGCTGTTCGAGGGTGTGCTGGCCAAGAGCCAGGGGACGGGCAGCGTGGACTTCGGCTTCATCGGGCGAATCCTGCTGACGCTTACGGCCCTCTATCTGCTCAGCTCGGCTTTCCTCTATCTGCAGCAATACCTGATGGTCGGCGTCGCCCAGAAGACGGTCTACGCCATGCGCAGGCAGATGGAGGCGAAGTTCGAGCGGCTGCCGCTGAAGTTCTATGACTCGCGCACGCACGGTGAGGTCCTCAGCCGGGCCGTGAATGACATGGACAGCATCGGCAATACACTGCAGCAGAACCTGACGCAGCTCATCATGTCGGTGATTACCGTCGCCGGCGTGATTGCCCTGATGCTCTCGATCAGCTGGCTGCTGAGCCTAGTGATCGCCGTAACCCTGCCGCTGAGCATGGTGATCACCGCCACGATCGCCAGGCGGTCGCAAGCCTTCTTCCGCCGGCAGCAGGCAGCGCTAGGCCAGCTCAACGGGCACGTAGAGGAGATGTACGCCGGCCACCGCATCGTCAAGGCGTTCGGGCGTGAGGGTGAGGCCGTCGCCAGGTTCGACGAGCTCAACGACAACTACTACCAGTCCGGCTGGCGGGCGCAGTTCGCGACCGGCGTCATCATGCCCATCATGACCTTCGTGGGCAATCTCGGCTACGTGTGCGTGGCCGTCATCGGCGGCCTGATGGTGGCCCGCGGGGCCATCGCCATCGGTGATGTGCAGGCATTCATCCAATACGCCCGCCAGTTCACTCAGCCAATCATGCAGTTGAGCAGCATCGCCAACACCATCCAGCTCACGTTGGCGTCGGCCGAGCGGGTCTTCGAGCTGCTGGACGAGCCGGAGGAGGCGCCGGACGCGCCGGGCGCGGCGGTCATCTCCCATCCTCGCGGCGCAGTTCAGTTCGACCACGTCAGCTTCCGATACAAGGACGACGTGCCATTGATCGAGGACATGAACATCGACGTGGCGCCGGGCCAAACCATCGCCATCGTAGGCCCGACAGGCGCCGGCAAGACCACGCTGGTGAACCTGCTGATGCGCTTCTACGACGTGAACGCCGGCGTCATCCGTGTAGACGGCGTCGACCTGCGCGACATGACCCGCGGCAGCCTGCGCCGGCTGTTCGGCGTGGTCCTGCAGGACACCTGGCTGTTCTCAGGGACCATCCGCGAGAACATCGCCTACGGCCGCGACAACGCAACGCTGGATCAGGTTGTGGCCGCCGCCAAGGCGGCCCAGGCGGACCATTTCATCCGCACCTTGCCCGACAGCTACGACACGCTGCTGACCGAGGATGCGTCCAACCTGTCGCATGGCCAGAAGCAACTGCTGACCATCGCCCGGGCCTTCCTCGCCGACCCCGAGATCCTGATCCTCGACGAGGCCACCAGCAGTGTTGATACGCGGACCGAGGTGCTCATTCAGGAGGCCCTGCGCGATCTGATGCGCGGCCGGACCAGCTTCGTCATCGCGCACCGGCTGTCGACCATCCGGAACGCCGGCCTCATCCTCGTCGTGAACCATGGCAGCATCGTGGAGCAGGGCACGCACGAGCAGCTGTTGGCCTGGAAGGGCTTCTACGCCGAGCTGTACGACAGCCAGTTCAGCGGCGGGGTCCTGGAAGACGCGGCCGCCTGATCAGGCGGGGGGCTAGGGCTGCTCCGCGGCCACCACTCCTGCCGGCTGCGGTCCGGCCGGCGCCGGCGTCAGCGCCTCAGGCTGCTGGGGCGCCTTGCCGCGCTTCAGCCACAGCGAGACGCTGCCCCAGATGCCCCGCCGCAGGCCCAGCACGATGGCCACGAACAGCGCGCCCGTGACGATCCCCGTGGCGTCGGTCAGGCGCGTGGTCGTCGACAGCCAGTCCTGCAGCAGCAGCACCAGCGCCGCCCCGAGCACGCTGCCCCACAGCGTCCCGATGCCGCCCAGAATAGTCATGATGACCGCAGTGCCTGACGTCGTCCAGTGCACCAGGTCCAGCCCGGCCGAACCGTGGGCAATCGTATGGATGCCGCCCGCCACGCCCGCCAGCGCCGCCGAAAGGACGAACGCGAGCAGCTTGTAGCGCGGCGTCGCGTAGCCGAGCGCCTGAGCCCGGGCCTCGTTGTCGCGGATGGCCACCAGCACGTGGCCGAACGGCGAATGCATGATCCGGTAGGCCGCGGCGTAGCCCACGATGACCAGCGGCAGCGCCGCGTAGTAGTAGACCAGCGGATTGTTCAGATCCAGCCCAGGGAATAGCCGCGGGATGCCTTGCAGCCCGTTCTCGCCGCCGGTCACGGGCCGCCACTCGTTCACCACGTAGAAGACCATCTCCGCGAAGGCCAGCGTCACCATGGCGAAGTAGATGCCCCGCGTCCGGATCGATAAGTAGCCGATTGGCAGCGCCAGCGCCAGGACGAAGATCAGCGAGCCCAGCACGGCCAGCGGGAACGCCACGTGCAGCCGCGTGGCCAGCACCGCGGCGGTGTAGCCGCCGCTGCCCCAGAACGCCGCCTGGCCGAATGACAGCAGGCCGCCGAACCCGAGCAGCAGATCGATCGACACGGCGAACAGGCCCCACAGCAGGATGTCGAGCGCCAGGACCGGGTAGATCTTGACCGGCAGCAGGATCAGGACGAGCGCGACCAGGCACCCGACGATGACGCGCCTGGCCGTGCGGGTGCTCATCGGCCCGCCTCACGCGCACCGAACAGGCCTGAAGGCCGCCACAGCAGCACTGCGGCCATCAACAGGAAGGCCAGGATATTCGTCAGCGCGGGGTTGACGATGGCCCCGATACCGCCGACCAGCCCCACCAGGAACCCGGCCGCCACCGCCCCGGCGATTGAGCCAAGCCCGCCGATGACCACCACCGCGAACACCAGGATGATCAGGTCGGCGCCCATCAGCGGCGCCACCTGGCGCATTGGCGCCGCCAGCACGCCGGCCAGCGCCGCCAACGCGATCCCGAAGCCGAACACTGGCGTGATCCAGCGATCGACATCCACCCCCAGGGCGCGGGTCAGCGCCGGCTTCTCCGTGGCCGCGCGGACCACCATGCCCACCCGCGTCCGCTCGATGACGAACCACACCAGCACGCAGGCCACCATCGAGAAGCCGATCACGAACAGCCGGTAGTTGGGGAACGCGAACACGCCGAAGTTGGTGGCCCCAGTCAGGCCCGGCGGCGTCCCGTACGGCGCGCCCTGGACGCCATACCGCAGCCGGACCACGTCCTGGATAAACAGCGTCAGCCCGAACGTGAGCAGGAAGTTGTAGAGCGGGTCTAGGCTGTACAGCCGCCGGATAAGCGCGCGCTCCGCGATCATGCCCAGCAAGCCAACGGCGACGGGAGCGAGCACGATAGCCCACCAGAAGCTGACCTGGGCCTGCTGCAGCAGGATGTACGCGGCAAAGGCGCCCAGCATGTAGAACGCGCCGTGAGCGAAGTTGACCACGCGCAGCATGCCGAAGATCACCGCCAGCCCTAAGGACAGCAGCGCGTAAAAACTGCCGTTCACCAGCCCGTTGAAGAGCTGGATGAAGACCCCTCCTAGAGTCATAGGGAGGGCCTACCTCGACCCTATGAATACATCGTGCAGGTTGATTCCGACTCTGGCCTGAAGGCTTTGTCCGCGGGCACCGTGTTCACGATCTTCGAGTAATTGCCGGGCTGGCTGCCCGCCTGAACCTGCGCCGTCAGCACGTCATGGACGACCAGGTGATCTTTGTGCCGAACCGTGGCATTGTGCGCGAACGCGTCGCTGAACTTGTAGCCGTCCAGCGCCTTGATAACGGCGTCGGCGTCGTCTGAGCCGGCCCGTTTGATGGCGTCCAGGTACTGGTACACCGCGGAGTACACCGCGGCGTGATCGAAGCTGGGAATGGCCCCGCCCGTTTTGGACTTGAACTTATCGGTCCAGGCCTTGGCGGCGTCGTCCCAGGTCGGCAGCCAGGCAGTCGTGTAGTAGGTCCCGGCAATGGCGTCGGGACCTACGGCCTTGATGTCGGTGTCGAACAACAGGCCGATGGCCAGCTGGATCTTCTGGTCCTTGAGCTTGAACTCGTTGTACTGCTTGATCACGTTCACCAGGTCGCCGCCGGCCTGCATCGCTCCCAGCACCTGAGGCTTCAGCGTCGGCGCCTTCAGCAGCAGGTTGGAGAAGTCGCCCGATTGGTTCGGGAAGGGGCTCGGGTCAGATCCGACCACTTTGCCGCCGGAGCTCTCGACGGCTTTGGTGAACGAGCGGTTCATGTCCTGGCCGTAGGCGTAGTTGGGATAGATGATGTACCAGTCCTTGCCGCCCTGCCCTACCACGTACGGCGCGGTGCCGAAGGCCAGCATGTAGGTGTCGTAGGCGTAGTGGTAGGTGTACGGGTTGCACACGCCGCCGCCGGTGCCGTTGGGGTAGTCCTTGCCTTCAGTCAGCTCGCTGCTGGCCGCACCAGTATCGATGAACAGCTTCTTCTTCTGTTTGGCGACGTCGGCGATGGCCAGCGCGGTCGAGGACGTGACCACGTCGGTGATCATGTCCACGCCGTTGCGGTCGTAGAACTCAGCCGCCTTATTGGTGGCTACGTCCGGCTTGTTCTGGTGGTCGGCGGTGGTGATCTCGATCGGCCCGCCAAGCGCACCCTTGCCGTTCTTGGCCTCCCAGTCGTCGACAGCCATCTGCGCGGCCACGACGCTGTTCTTGCCCGAGATGTCAGCGTAGACCATGGTCATGTCGTTGATCACGCCGATAACCACTTTGCCGTCGGTCAGCCGCGCCGGACCGGCCGCTGCCGATCCCGCCGGTTTGGCCGAGGCCGAAGCCGCCGGCTTGGCCGACGCCGCCACCGATGCCGCCGGTTTAGCCGAAGCCGAGGCGGCCGGCTTGGTCGACGCAGCCGCCGAGGCCGGAGCCGCTGCGGAGGCGGGCTTGGCCGCGGCCGACGAGGCCGGCGCGGCGGCGCCTCCGCAAGCCGCCAGGAGCAGCGCGCCCAGACTGAACGCGCTGAGTTTGCCGTATCTCATGGCCCTTGTCTTACCTCCCTAAGCAAGGATGCAAATTTGTGGGCGATTCTACACCCCGAGGTGCTCGAGCAGTTCCTCCTCGCGCTGGATGACCTGCTGGTTGTCGAGTGTCTCCACGATGGCGCCCTGCGCCAGCAAGTAGTGCCGGTCGGCCAGCGCCGTGGCGAAGCGCAGGTTCTGCTCTACCAGCAGCACCGTCAGCCCCTGGTTCTTGACCTCGCGCAGGATCTCCCCGACCTGCTGGACCAGCACCGGCGCGAGCCCCTCCGTCGGCTCATCCAGCAGCAGCACGTGCGCGCCCATGCGTAGCACCCGGGCGATGGCCAGCATCTGCTGCTCGCCGCCGGAAAGCTTGGTGCCCGGGAATGAGCGCCGCGCCTTGAGCGCCGGAAACATACTGTAGATACGGTCCAGGGACCAGGGATCGGGGCCGACGGCGGGTGGCAGCAGCAGGTTCTCTTCCACCGTCAGGCTGGCGTAGATACCGCGGTCGTCCGGCACGTAACCGAGCCCGGCCCGTGCCCGCCGGTGGGCCGGCCAGCCGGACAGCTCCTTGCCGTCCAGCCTCACGTGGCCGCTGACCTGCGGATGCAGGCCCATAATGGCGTGCAGCGCCGTCGTCTTGCCGGCGCCGTTCCGCCCGACGAGGGTGACCAGCTCGCCCGGCCTGACCTCGAAGTTCACATCTCGCACCGCCTGCGCCTCTCCGTACCAGGCGCACAGCTCGCGCACCTCAAACATGCGCTTCTCCCAGGTAGGCGCTGATCACCTGCGGATTCTGCCGAACGGTTTGATACGGTCCCTCGGCCAGCACTTTCCCGTGCTGCAGCACCGTCACCACGTCCGCCAGCTCTGACACCACCCGCATGTTGTGCTCGACCAGTACCACCGTGCGGCCGCCTCGGATGCGCTTGATGAGCTCGATAGTCTGACGGATGTCGCCCAGCGCCATGCCAGCCGTAGGCTCGTCCAGCAGGAGCAGCTTGGGCTCCAGCGCCAGGGCCAGGGCGAGCTCCAGCGCCCGCTTCTGGCCATACGGCAGGCTGCTGGCCGGCCGGGAGGCCATGGCCGCCAGGCCGACCTGCTCCAGGAACGCCAGCGCCCGCGCCCGGAAGCGGTGCAGCGCACGATCCGACGCCCACCAGTGGTAGCCGAGGGCCGTTCCGGACTGCAGCGCCAGCTGGCCGTGCTCGAGGACGGTCAGCTGTTCGAACAGGCTGGTGATCTGAAACGAGCGCGCGACGCCCTTGCGGGCGATGCGATCCGGCGAGAGCTGGCTCACGTCGTCCCCGAAGATGGTCACCCGGCCAGCCGTGGGCTTGAGGAAGCCGGTGAGCATGTTGAACAGCGTGGTCTTGCCGGCGCCGTTTGGCCCGACGAGCGCATGAACGGAGCCCTCCTCCACCCTCAGGTCCACGCCGTCCACCGCCCGGAAGCCACTGAACTCCTTGGTGAGCCCGTGCGTCTCCAGCACGCTCATGGATGGGCATTGTATTAGTACGCTGGACGAATACAATGCCGCCAAGAAGGATGCGACTGGACACGCTGCTCGTCGAGCGCGGGCTGGCACCCTCGCGAGAGCGGGCCCGGGCACTCATCCTCGAAGGCGCGGTGCGCGTCGGCGGCGAGGCGCTGGCGAGGGCCGGCCAGCCCGTGTCCGTGGACGCCCCGATCGAGATCGCCAGCCCCGGTCTGCCGTTCGTGTCGCGCGGCGGCCTCAAGCTCCGGCACGCGCTGGACGTCTTCGGGATCGATCCGCGCGGCAAGATTTGCCTTGACGTCGGGGCGAGCACGGGCGGGTTCACCGACGTGCTGCTCCAGGCCGGCGCGGCGCGGGTCTATGCCGTCGACGTGGGCTACGGGCAGCTGGACTGGAAGCTGCGCCGGGACTCGCGCGTGGTCGTGCTCGAGAAGACCAACATCCGCAACCTCACCGACCTGCCCGAAACGCCGGAGCTCGCGACCGTCGACGTGTCGTTCACCTCGCTCACCAAAACGCTCCCGGCCGTTACCCGCCTGCTTGGCATTCCCGTACCAGGCCCGGCGGGCGAGCGCGATGTAGTCGTCCTGGTGAAGCCTCAGTTCGAGGCCGGCCCAAAGGGCGCACCCAAAGGCGTGGTGCGCGATCCGGTGGTGCACCGCCGGGTGATCGAGCAGGTGCTGGCCTGCGCCCGCGAGTTGGGCTGGCGGCCTCGCGGGCTCACGCCTTCGCCGATTCTGGGGCCCGCCGGCAACCGCGAGTTCCTGCTGTGGCTGGACCGCCGCGGCCCCGATGCCGTTGACGAGCTCGCGGTAGAGCAGTGCCTGGCCAGCTGAAGGCCGTCTCGATCCTCTACAGCCCGTCCGTTCCGGGCGCCGACGGCCTCTGCACGGCCATCAAGGACATGCTCGGCAAGCGTGGCGTGGCCGCCACCTCGTGCGAGATCCAGCGCCATGCCGAGGCCGTCGCCTGCATCGGCGGAACCGATCTGATCATCACCCTCGGGGGCGACGGTACTCTCCTCCGGGCGGCGCACTTCGCCGCCCAGCCGGGCGTCCCCATCCTCGGCGTGAACCTTGGCAAGCTCGGCTTCCTGTGCGACCTGGGCCCCCACAGTGTGCTCGAGGGCCTGCCGTTCTATCTCGACGGAAAGGCGCAGATCGAGGAGCGGCTGATGCTGCAGGTTACGCACCGCCGCGAGGGCCAGGACATCCGCACCGGCCACGCCCTGAACGACGTCGTGGTGGGCCATGCTTCCATCGCCAGCCTTGTGCGCATCCACGCCCGCATCAACGGCAACCTCCTGACGACGTTCGCAGCGGACGGGGTGATCGTAGCCACGCCGTCCGGTTCCACGGCCTACTCCTTCGCGGCCGGCGGGCCGATTGTCCATCCGGCCGACCAGCACATGCTGCTCACGCCCATCAGCCCGCACAAGCCGCGCTTCGGTTCGGTGGTCGCTCCGGCCGGCGCCGTCATCACCCTCGAGCTCGACGCCGACGTTCAGGCGGTCATGAGCGTCGATGGCGACGCCGAAACCCCAGTCGAGAGCGGCGATGTCGTCGAAGTCCGCGAGAGCACGTATAAGACCCGCCTGCTGCGCCGGGATTCGGAGCGCTACTTCTTTCAGGCGCTGCGCTCGACGCTGAAATACGGCCTTGAGCCGTAAAGCCTCCTCCCCCTCCCTGCTGGAGCTTCGCATCAGAGACTTCGCTATCATCGAGGACCTCAGCCTCGCGCTTGAGCCCGGTCTCAACGTTCTCACCGGCGAGACCGGCGCCGGCAAATCCATCCTGATCGACGCCCTTGGAGCAGCCTTGGGAGGCCGCGTCACCAACACCATGGTGCGGGCCGGCGCCGAGAAGGCCTTGATCGAGGCCACGTTCGTCCGTCCGCCCACGCTGCCCGAGGAGCTCGAGCTCGACGACGCCGACGACGTCCTCATCCTCAGCCGTGAGATCGGCGCCAACGGCCGCGGCGCCGCTCGCCTGAACGGCCGCACCGTGCCTCTGTCCCTCTTGCAGATCGCCGGCCGAGCCCTCGTCGACGTCCACGGCCAGAGCGACCACCAATCCCTGTTTCGTCCGGCCACACATCTCGATTTCCTGGACCGGTTTGCCGGACTTGGCGAGCAGCGCTCCAAGCTCGCAGCCCTGGTGCGCCAGATGCGCGACATCAGGGAGGAGCTGGCGCGGCTGCACGGCAACGCCCGCGAGGTGGCCCGCCGGCAGGATCTCCTTCGGTTCCAGGTGGAGGAGATCGACGCCGCCGATCTCTCGCCCGGCGAGGACGAGGAGCTGGCCGCCCGCCGTTCCGTCCTGGCCAACGCCGAAAGGCTGCGGGAGGCCGTCGGCGCGGCCCTGCTCGCGCTGAACGAGGAGGGCCGCGCGGTGGATGGCAGCCTGGCCGCCGCCAAGCTGCTGACCGAGGCCGCCCGCTTTGACCCCGCGCTGTCGGAGGCCGCCGAGCAGATCGATGCCGCCGCCGCCCAGCTCCAGGACGCCGGCCGCGCCCTGGCCCGCCACCTGGACCGCATCGAGGCAGACCCCGACGAGCTGCAGCGCGTGGAGGATCGGCTGGACCTCATCCGCTCCCTTAAGCGCAAGTACGGCGAGACACTGGAAGACGTGCTGGCTTTCGCCGAGCAGGCCCGCTCGCAGCTCGGCGAGCTGCTGGACGTCGATGCCCGCGCCGAGCAGCTCGAGGCTGAGGCCCGGCAGCTCTTCGATCGCGCGCAAGCCCTCGCCGCGAGGCTCTCCGACGCCCGTCTGGGCGCCGCCGAGGACATCGCCCACCGCGTCGAGGCCGAGCTGAACGAGCTGAACATGGCCGGGGCGCGATTCCAGGTCGACGTCCGCCGCCGGGAAGGCGAGGATGCCCTTCAGCCAACCGGAATCGACGAGGTCGAGTTCCTGCTCGCAGCCAATCGCGGGGAGCCCCTCCGTCCCCTGGCGCAGGTGGCCAGCGGCGGCGAGGCCTCGCGGTTGATGCTCGCCCTCAAGTCGGTGTTCTCGGCAGCCGACGAAACGCCGGTGCTCGTGTTCGACGAGATCGAGGCCGGCGTCGGAGCCCGCGGCGGGCACCTCATCGGCGCCAAGCTTCGCGCTCTCGCCGAGCGCCACCAGGTGCTGTGCATCACCCACCTCGCGCCGGTCGCTGCCCTGGCCAGCGCACATTTCCGCGTCCGCAAGCTCGCCGCCGACGACCGCACCGGCGCCGCCGTCGATCGGCTGGACGGCGACGCCCGCCTGGAAGAGCTGGCCGAGATGCTGGCCGGGAAGCCCGTCACGGATGCCGGTCGCGCCAGCGCCCGCGAGCTGCTGACGGCGGCTCGCTCGGCTTCCTGACCGCACCCGCTGTCCCCCCAGCTGATTCGGCGGTTGCTCGGTCGTATAATCGCCGGCAGATGGCAGTTGCCCTGGGCGAGGTGGCGCACCGGCCAAAGCGCTGGGTGCTCAGAGACCCCCCGCCCCAGGAGCTGGTCGATACCCTGCCGGACGTCCACCAGCTCAAGCTGCGGCTGCTCTTCAACCGCGGCATCAGCGATCCCGACGTCATCCGCCGCCACCACGAGGCCAGCTTCGACGACCTGCACGACCCCTTCCTGATGCCTGCCATGAGCGCCGCCGTCGAGCGGCTGGCGCGCGCCGCCACGCACGGCGAGCTGGTGGCCATCTACGGCGATTTCGACGCCGACGGCGTGACCGGATCGGCCATCCTCGAGCATGCCTTCAAGGCCATCGGCCTGCGCACCCGCAGCTACATCCCCAAGCGCCTCGAGGAGGGTTACGGCCTCAACGCGCCGGCCATCGAGCGCCTCGCGGAAGAAGGCGCGCGGGTCATCGTCACCATCGACTGCGGCATCACGTCAGTGGCCGAGATCGCGCTGGCCAGGGCGCGCGGCGTTGACGTGATCGTCTGCGACCACCATAAGCTGCCGGGCGAACTGCCGCCGGCTTTCGCTCTGCTCCATCCAGGGCTGGGCGCCTATCCCTTCCCGCAGCTGTGCGCGGCCGGCGTGTGCTTCAAGCTCGCCCAGGCCTTGGCCGCCAGCGGCGCATTCGACCCCCGCCGGCTGACCGACTACGCGGCAGTGGGCACGCTGGCGGACATGGTTCCGCTCCACGGCGAGAACCGCGTCCTGGCCAGGCACGGCCTGGAGAAGCTGCGCCGGGATCCCGCCCTCGGCTTGAGCGCCATGGTGGAGCTGGCGGGCATCGACCGCGCGCGCCTGAGCTGCAGCGACGTCAGCTACGTGCTGGCGCCGCATATCAATGCTTCAGGCCGGCTGGACGATGCCGGCCTCGCTTTGCGCCTGATGATCACCGACGATGATGCCGAGGCCGCCGGCCTGGCCGAGCGTCTGCGTGCTCTCAACGAAGAGCGCCAGCGCCTTACCCGGGAGGTCCTCGAGGCCGCGCGCGAGCAGGTCCGCGCCCAGGATCCGGCCCAGCTGGCCTACGTGGTCGGCGGCGAAGGGTGGCCGCCAGGTGTGGTCGGGCTGGTGGCCGGCAAGCTGGTCGAGGAAACCGGCAAACCGGCCTTCGTGGCCGAGCTCGGCCAGGAGCTGTGCCGCGGCTCGGCGCGCGGCGTGGCTGGGTTCGATCTCGTGGAGGCCATGAGCTCCTGCCGCGAGCTCCTGACCCGTTTCGGGGGACACCCGCGGGCCGCCGGATTCACGCTCCAGCGGTCCATGTTCGGTGACTTTGCTCACGCTATGGTCGAGCTGGCCAACGCTACACTGTCCGAACAGGACCTCGAGCCAGTCCTGGTGATCGATTCTGAGCTCAGGATGCGGCATCTGAACTGGGATATCTACCGCGTGGTCCAGGAAGTAGGGCCCTTTGGGATGGGTAATCCCACGCCGACCTTTCTGATCCGCGGCCTGCGCCCGACGGAGGCGCGCTGCACGCCCAAGGATCACTTGCGGATGAAATTCCGCTCCGAGGACGGGGCAACCGTGGACGGGTTCGGCTTCGGCCTGGGCCGCTGCGCCGAGTGGCTGACCGACCGGCGGCCTATCGATGTCGTATTCGAGCTCAGTAGCTCCCAGTTCAACGGCTTCGAGTCACTCGAGCTGCGCGTGCGCGATCTCCGAGAGGCCGCCTGAAGCCCATGGCGCTCGCGACTCTCACTCCTATTCCCGAGCTGGTCGAAAAGGTCCGGCGCTACTACCCGCAGGCCGACGTCGACTTGCTGGAACGCGCCTACGCCTTCGCCCAGCGCGCCCACGGCGACCAGAAGCGCATCTCGGGCGAGCCCTACGTCGACCATCCCTATGCCGCCGCCTGCATCCTGGCCGACATGCAGCTCGACCTGCCCAGCATCTGCGCCGCCCTGCTGCACGACGTCCCCGAGGACACGGACGTCACGCTCGAAGAGATCGAGCAGGAGTTCGGTCCGGAGATCGCCAAACTGGTCGATGGGGTCACCAAACTGAGCCGCATCAGCTGGGACACCCTCGAGGAGAAGCAGGCGGAGAACCTTCGGAAGATGTTCCTGGCCATGGCCGAGGACGCCCGAGTCGTTCTGGTCAAGCTGGCCGACCGGCTGCACAACATGCGCACCCTTGCGCCGCTGTCCGATGGCAGGCGGCGCAAGATCGCCCAGGAGACGCTCGAGATCTACGCGCCCCTGGCCCACCGCTTGGGCATCTGGGAGTTCAAGTGGGAGCTCGAGGACCTGGCCTTCCAGTACCTGGAGCCCGACCGCTATCGCGAGATCACCTCGCTGCTGGCCGGCCGCCGCGAGGAGCGCGAGGAGTACATCCAGCGCGCCGTTGAGGCCCTGAAAAAGGAGCTCCAGCGGCTGCACATCAAGGCCGACGTCAACGGCCGGCCCAAGCACATCTACAGCATCGCCAAGAAGCTGGAACGCCAGGGTAGCGTCGACTTCAGCCGCATCTACGACCTGCTGGCCATTCGCGTCCTAGTGGACGAGGTCAAGGACTGCTACGGCGCCATCGGCGTCATCCACTCGCTGTGGAAGCCGGTGCCGGGGCGGTTCAAGGACTACATCGCCATGCCCAAGCCCAACGGCTATCAGAGCCTGCACACCACCGTGTTCAGCTTCGACGGGCAGCCGCTGGAGGTCCAGGTCCGGACCTATGACATGCACCGCATCGCCGAGTATGGCCTGGCCGCTCACTGGCGCTATAAGGAGGGCGGCCCCAGCGATGACTTCGATGCCAAGCTGGCCAGCCTGCGCCAGATGCTCGACTGGCAGCGCGACGTCTCGGCCAGCGAGTTCGTGGAATCAGTCAAGCTCGACCTCTTTCAGAACCAGATCTTCGTCTTCACCCCCAAGGGCGAGGTCAAAACCCTGCCGGCGCAGTCCACGCCGGTGGACTTCGCCTACCGCATCCACACCGACGTCGGCAACCGCTGCGTGGGCGCCAAAGTCAACAATCGCATGGTCTCGCTCGACTACCAGCTGCGCAACGGCGACATCGTCGAGATCCTGACCAGCAAGGCCTCCAAAGGCCCGAGCCGCGACTGGCTGGATATCGTCCGGACGCCCGGCGCCAGGGAGAAGATCCGCCAGTGGTTCAAGCGCCAGCAGCGCGACGAGAACATCGCTCGCGGCAAGGAGCTGCTGGATAAGGAGCTGCGCCGCCTGGCCGGCCAGAGCCTGGCCGCGGTCGGCGACCGCATGCCCGGCGTGGCCGAGGCCATGCACTACAAGGTGCTGGACGAGCTGTACGCCGCCATTGGTTACGGCGCCACCACGGCGGCGCAGGTCATCACTAAGCTGGGCTTCCGCGAAGAGCACCCGGTCGTCGTTCCCAGCGAGGAGACGGTCCGCACCGAGAAGCCGTCCACGTCGGCCATTACCGTTAAGGGCGTCGGCGACCTCCTGACACGCCTGGCGAACTGCTGTAAGCCGGTCCCCGGCGACGAGATCGTGGGGTTCATCACCCGCGGCCGCGGCATTACCGTCCATCGCAAGGACTGTCTCAGCGTCAAGCATGAGGACGAACGCGAACGGCTGGTCAAAGTCGAGTGGACCGAGAGCAAGAAGAATCTCTATCCGGTGCGCATCCGGGTGGAGGCCTGGGACCGCGAGGGCCTGCTGCGCGATATGGCGACGGTCATCGCCGAGGAGAAGATCAACCTCGTCGCCGCCAGCGCCAGCGCCCATCCCGACCAGACCGCGACGCTGACGGCCACCATCCACATCAGCGATCTGGACCAGCTCAGCCGCCTCTTCAGCAAGCTCGAGCGGATTAAGGATGTCCTCTCCGCCCAGCGCGACAGCTCGACTGTGGCCGCGGACTAGCCTCTGACCTCTACGCTGCCGAGCACGTAAGCATCCCCGCCCGCGGACAGCTCGAGTCGCCGCAGTGATGGCTGCTCGTAAGCCCCGATCAGGAGCCGGTACTCGCCCGCCGGCGTTTGACCCGGTACCGCGAGCCGCACCGTGTCCTCAACGACCTCGCCGGCCGCCCACCAGGTGGTAGGGAAGGTGCCCTCGCGCGGGGGCGCGTCGTGCTGCGCGACGGGCCGGCCGGCCGCGTCCGCCAGGTGGACGAAGATCGTGTACGGCTGGCTCATCCGCCTCGCGGCTCGCCAACGAAGCCGCACGTCGAACACCGCGCCGGGCGCGACGGCCTGCCGCTCGGGGCTGCCGCCCAGCAGTTCCAGCTCACCACCCAGGGTCGCCAGCGGCTCCCCGCTGGGGGGCGAAGCGCCGCCGATCTCGAGTTCCCCGATGACCGGCTCGGCCAGCTCCGCTCCGGCCGCGTCTACCGCCGGAACTTTGGCCAGGTTGTCCTCATACAAACCCACCTTGAGGCGAGCAATCCGAGGTGGGCGGGTCGCGGGCGAGACTCGCACGTGGTAGGTGTCGCGGAAGTACTCGCCGCGGCGGAGATGGCGAGTGGCGATACGCCCCTGCCCGGGGAAGGAGTCGTACTGGCCGGCGACACCGTCCGCCGTCAGCAGCTGGACCGTGACCGAATAGTTGCGGTCGACATCGTCCGCCACCCGCCAATACAGCCCCAGCTCCACGTCCTCGCCGGGCCGGGCCCGCGGACGCGACAGGTCATAGCCCAGCAGCGCCAGCTTGCCGCCATAGGTGATCCCCGCCGTATGCGACGGCTGCCCGACCAGCGAGCTGGTAATGACGGGCGGCTCGTATGCGGGGAAGATGTACCGGAACGGCAGCCACGCCGCCAGCACCACGAGAGTTGAGGCCAGCCCGGCTGTCGCCGGGATGCGCCACGCCGGCCGAAGCGGCTTCAGCAGGCCCAGCGCGAGGAGGATGGCCCCTGGGGCGATGGCCGTGAACAGCAGCCGGCCAGAGGACGCCGAAGCGATGGTCGTCCAGCGCGCCAGCGCCGCCAGCTCGATGGCGAACCAGCCCGCCAGCAGAGCAAGCAGCCGCCCCGGCGGGAGCCGCTTGCGCGCCCGCCACAGCCCGGCCAGGCCGGCCACGGTCACTGCGAGGTAGAACAGGTACACCCAGCCGGCGACGCGGATGTCGAACGCTCCGAACACCGCCCAGTAGCTCATGAACAGTCCCGGGATCTCGCGCACCAACTGCAGGGCGTCCGGCGAGCGGACCGTGATCAACTCCCCCCAGGCTCGCAGGCCGGTGGGCTCGCCATAAGTCAGCCAGTTGCGCCCGTACCACCAGCCGGCGATCGCCAGCGGACCAACCGCCAGCGCGGCCAGTCTCTCCAACACCTTCCGCCGGCCGGCCGTCTTGAGCGTCTGAGCGCCGACGGCGATGGCTGCGAGTGGCGGGAGCCCCAGGCCGCTCAGCTTGGACAGGGCGGCCGCGCCCAGCAGCCCGCTCAGCAGCCACAGCCGGCGCGCCGTCACGCCGCTCACCAGGATGTGCGCCATGACCAGCAGCGCGGCGGTCGAGACGAAATCGACCAGGATATCGTTGTCGACCGAGGCCGCCACGAACAGGAACTGCGGGTTGAAGGCCACCAGGGCCGCCGCCAGCACGCCGACAAGCGGCGCGCCGGGCGCGACCACTCGCGCCAGCGCATACGTCATGAGGATGGCGCCCGCGCCGAGCAGCACGGACAGGAGACGAACCAGGTGCGCCGCCAGACTCACGCCGTGGTACGGGAAATCCTCCGCGGGCGAGTGCACGAACAGGTTCTTGTTGTCCGGGCTGGTCGACGGGATGCCGGCTTCGGCGTGCGGGTTGAAGTCGATGATCTGCGCCAGGTCGCCGGTGTCGACCCACGAGGTCAGCAGCGCCCCCGCGAGATAGTAGAGGGGCGGCTGCCCCGCCTCCTGCCAGGGCGCGAACGGATCGTCCGATGGCTGCAGCACCGGCAGCTCGTGCTTCTGCTGCAGATGGCGAACGACCAGGTAGTGTCGGTACTCGTCGCTGGCTTCGAAAATTGGTGTAGCCAGGTTGTAGATAAGGGCCAGGACAAGATAGAGTGCCAGCGTGGCCATGACCGCCGGCCTGGACAGCCGGCCCCAGTCAGCCGGCCGCCCAACGGTCACGGCGCTCAGTATAGAGGCGGCCCGGCGGTCCACCGTATGGCCGTTTGCTGTGGCCGCCGTCACCCTCTTCGCCTTCATCGTGCGGGCGCTGCAGCTGGGATTCGTCAACCTCCACAGCGACGAGGCCTTCTTCGTCCAGATCGCTTACCAGGGCACGTTCATGCGTTCGATGTCGATCGACGAGCCGCACCCGCCGCTATTCCTGGCGCTGCTCCAGGCCTGGATGGGCCCGGCCGGAGTGACCGAGTACGCCATTCGCACACTACCAGTGCTGTACGGCACGCTGCTCGTTCCGCTGGTATACCAGTTGGGCCGGCTGCTCGGCAGCCGCCCCCTAGGCCTCGCTGGAGCGTTCGCAGCCGCCGCCAACCCAATGTTCATCTTCTACGCCCGCGAGGTGCGCGACAACGGGCTGATGGCTTTCGCCGGCGCGCTGTCGTTCGTGCTGCTGCTGATGAGCGTCCGCCGCCCGGCACTGCTGCCGGCCTACGTGACGGCGGCGCTCGCCGCGCTGTTCAGCCACTACTACGCCGTATCGCTCGTCGGCCTGGAGCTTCTGATCGGCGCTGTCTGCCTGGCGCGGACTCGCGGGCCGAAAGCCTGGCCCTGGCTGTTCGTACCGGTTGCACTGGCCGCCGCCTACGCTCCCTGGCTGGCCTTCGCGCGCTCGAGCATCCTGAACTACGACGTCGGCCGTGGCACGCCGGCCGTGTTCGGGCGCGGGCTCGCCCAGACCCTGGAGGCGTTTGCCGTGGGCTTCTCGGTGCAGCACGCGGTGGCGCCCTGGGCCTGCGCCGGAGTGGCCGCCCTGCTAATGCTCGGAGTATTCGCTCTGGCCTGGGCTCCGCCGGGCTTTGGCCTAGCCGCACCCCTCGGCGGCCACGGCAATGGCGGCGGGCAGAGCGGGCCCAAGGCGGGTGCGCAGGCTGTGTGCTCTCGGCGGTTCGCGCTGGCCGTCGTCCTCTCCTATGCCCTGGCACCTATCCTGTTCGGCGCCATCAGCCTGCTGCGGCAGACCAACTTCAACCCCCGCTATCTGTTCGCCGCCGCGCCGGCGTACGGCCTGATCGTGGGTGCGGCCCTGGTACTGCTGTGGCGCTGGCGCTGGCCCGCCATCCTCGCCGGTGTCTTCCTGCTCGCCCTCAGCGGGCTGACCATACGCAATACGGGCTTCACGGCGGCATTCCAGCCCAACGGCTACCGCGAGCTGGCAGCCTTTCTCGCCCGCCACGCCGCGCCGAGCGAGTCGATGGTCCTCGACGGCACCTCCCAGTGGCCGCTGTACTGGTACTACGGGCAGCTCCGGACCGGCTTGCCGCAGCGGGTCGAGTTCCTGCCGCGTGAGTCGCCGGCCGACACTGAGCGTTCGGTGCACGAGCTGCTCGACTCAGGCAGTGTGTGGTACCTCGAGAGCGACGTCGACCGCTACGACCCACGCCACGACGTCGAGCGCCTGCTGTTAAGCGAGGGCTATCCGGCGCTCGATGTCCATTTCGCGGGCCAGCGGGCTGAGTACTTCGCCGGCTCCGCCATCGGCCCGCTCCGGCCGAAGATGGCCGAGCACGGCCCGCTGCGGCTTGTGGCGGCCACCGCTGCCGACAGGCCGGTCTCCGCCGGCCGCGTGCTGGGGGTCGAGTTGAGCTGGCGGCGCGAGGCCGGCCCGGTCCGGCCGTTCAAGCTGTCCCTCCGGCTCGAGGATGACGGCGCCTTGGCGGCCCAAAGCGACAGCCCGCCGGTGGAGCTCGCCGGCCAATCCCTGAACCAGCGAGCCGGCCTCATCGTGCCCGTCGGCACGCCTCCCGGCTCTTACGCACTGAGGGCCCTGGCCTATGACGTCGCCTCCGGCCAAGCCTTCGGCCCGGCCATTGAGCTCGGCCCGGTAACCGTCGATCACGCCGCCCTGCAGCAACCGGCCGCCGCCGAGCTGCCGTCCATCGGCGCCGCCGTCGCCGGCCTCCGGCTCGAAGGCGCGAACGTGCCCGGCAGCGACATCACGCCGGGCGATCGCGTGCCCATCACCCTCCTGTGGTCCGGAGGCCGCACCGCGGAGCCGGTTCGGGTGACGCTGCGGCTCGGCGACCGGACGCAGGAGCACGCCGCGGGCGGCGGTCGCTATCCAACCACCGCCTGGCTGCCGGCCGACGTGGTGCGCGACGTGGTCAGCCTTCGCGTGCCGCCCTCGCTCGCGGCCGGCACCTACCCGGTGGCCGTGAACGGCGTTCGCATCGGCCAGCTGCACGTCAAAGCCGTCGAGCGCTCGTTCAGCCCGCCGCCACTGGGCCACGTGTCCCATTTTCGGTTCGGCGACGCCGCCGGCGAGGCCGCCGAGCTGCTGGGGCTGGATTGGCAGGCTCAGCCCGGTCGGATCCGCCTGCAAATCGTCTGGCAGGCGCTCTCCGAGATGGAAACGTCCTACACCGCGTTCGTCCATGTCGTCGCGGCGGACGGCCGAATCTTCAGCCAGAGGGACGAGCCTCCTGGGACCGACCACTGGGTGAGAGGGCAGGTAGTGGCCACCGCGTACGAGCTGCCGGCGCCGGCCGGCGACTACCACATTGAAGTCGGCCTCTACGACCCGGCCACCGGCAAGCGGCTGCCCGGCTGCTGCCCGCCGCGCGACTCCGTTATCCTGGCCCCGTGACCGACGCCGATCTCCGACAGCAGGACCTCGAGCTGCGCCGTCAGCTCATGCGCCGCGCCGTCGAGCGTGTGTGGACCGTCGATCTCGGCGAGTCGCTGCCCATGGCCGGCTTCTCGCTGGGGCCACCGCCGCGCGCCAAGGGCGCTGCCTACGCGCCGCGAGGCACCCGCGAAGGATCCATCGCCGACCTCAGCCGCCGTTACCGGTCCCGGGCGGTTTCGCCGGTAGAAGTGGCCAGGCGCGCGCTGGAGCAGGCCGAAGCCACCCAGACCATCCTCAATGCCTGGATAACCATGCTCCCCGACAGCACCCTGGCCGAGGCCCGCGCTTCCGAAGAACGCTTCCGCCGCGGCCAGCCGCTTGGCCCGCTCGACGGCATCCCGATCGGCGTCAAGGACCTAATCCACATGGAGGCCGTACGTACCACCTCGGGCTCGAAGATCATGGCGGACTTCGTCGCGAAGGAGGATGCGCCCGTCATCCGCCGCCTGCGCGCGGCAGGCGCCGTGTTCCTGGGCAAGACCAACCTGCACGAGTTCGCCTACGGCGGCACGGGCGACGTGTCCCATTTCGGCCCGTGCCGCAACCCCCGCAACCCGGAGCACATGGCCGGAGGGTCGAGCAGTGGCTCAGCGGCCGCCGTCGCCGCCGGCGTGTGTCCCATGGCCCTGGGCACCGACACCGCCGGCTCGATCCGCATGCCGGCCGCGCTGTGCGGCATCGTCGGCCTCAAGCCGACCTATGGTCGCGTCCCGACCGAGGGCGTGATCCCGCTGTCGTGGAGCCAGGACCACGTCGGGCCGCTGGCCGCGACCGTCGAGGACGCCGCTCTGTCGCTGAGCGCGATGTGCGATTTCGACGTTCCCGATCTTGCTCCCAAAGCCAAGCTGCGGATCGGCCTCTGCCGCGAGCTGTTCTTCGAGCACCTCGAGGCGGAGGTCCGGAGCGTCGTCGAGCGGACCATCTCGCGCCTGGGCGAGGTGCGTGAAATCGAGATCCCGCACCTGCACGTCGCCCCGGCGGGCCAGATGATCATCACTTCGGCTGAGGCTTCCGCCTTCCACGGCCACTGGCTGGCGACGCGCCCCGAGGACTACGACTGGCGCATCCGCAACCGCCTGGAGGCGAGCGCCGAGATGTCCGGCCGCGACTATGTCCAAGCGATGCGTTTGCGCGGGCTGCTGGTGCAAGAGATGAGCGCCGCCATGGACGACGTGGACGTGCTGGCCATGCCGACCGAGGCCTGCACGGCGCCAAAGGTCGGCCAGCGCGAGGTGCAGCTGGAGGATGGCCCGGCCGATGTCACCGCGCTCTTGGTCCGCAACACCGGGCCCATCAACTACGTCGGCTTCCCCGCTGTCACCATCCCCTGCGGCGGTGCCGCCAATGGCCTGCCGGTGGCGCTCCAGCTCGTCGGCCGGCCCTGGCAGGAGGCGCAGCTGCTGCAGGCCGCGGCCACGGCCGAAGCGCTCCTCGGCTAATAGCCGAGCAGGCTTGGGATGACGTACCCGAGCAGGTACCCGCCGCTGGCCGAGACCGCCGCCACCGCCACGATCTCCAGGATGCTGCGGCCGAGGTTGATGCTGGCCAGCTTGCCCTTGAGCGCGCCGACGATCAGCACGGCGAAGAACGTCAGCGCCAGCGACAGCGGGACGGCTTGCAGCACGGGCAGGAAAAAGTACGGCGCCAGCGGAAACATCGAGCCGATCACGTACGACGCGCTCATGGTCAGCGCTTCGGGGATGCGCACGGTCACCGGATCGGGCTGCAGGCCCAGTTCGCGCTGGATCATCACGTTGGTGTACGCCTGGGGATAGCGTGCCAGCACTGTTGCCAGCATGTGTGAGTCGTCGATGCTGATGCCGTCGGCGCGCATCCATTGCTCCATCTCCCACAGTTCATAGCCCGGCCGCTGCCTCATTCGTCGCTTCTCGGCCTCGATCTCGCGCCGCTGGACCTGGGCCTCGGCGCGCCCCGAGATGAACTCGCCCGCCCCCATGGACAGGGCGCCCGCGAACGATTCGGCCACGCCCGCCACGATCACCGCCCGCGAATCGCCGGTGCCGGCGGCGACGCCGCTGATGACGCCCAGCGGCACCAACAGTCCGTCAAGCGAACCAAACACCAATTGGCGGATCCGGCTCAGCCGTTCGATCCGCTGCCGCTCGTCGGCAAGCTCGGCGACGTGCTCTTCCTGGATGGGCGGGTGCTGGCTCATGTGCGCCAGCATACTCGCCGAGAATTCCTTATGGACTCATTAGAAATTGGTACTATAATTGGCGGCACTTCACCTAATGGATCCATTAGAGTAACCTAATGCAGCAGCTCCTGGCGCCGGCCCGCTCTTACCTCGAGGTGCTGGCCACGCGCGTCCTGGTGTTCGACGGCGCGATGGGCACCTCGATCCAGCGCTTCAAGCTGAGCGCCGCCGATTTCGGCGGCAAGCTGGGCTGCAATGACTATCTCGTCCTCAGTAAGCCGGAGGTCATCGAGGACATCCACTACAGCTTCCTCGAGGCCGGCGCCGACGTGCTCGAGACCTGCACCTTCCAGTCCACTCGCCGCCGCCTGGCGGAGTGGGGCCTGGGCGAGCGCACGTACGAGCTGAACTACGAAGCTGCCCGGCTGGCCCGGCGGGTGGCCGATCGCTTCGAGGGCCGCTTCGTGGCCGGCTCGCTCGGGCCAACCGGCCTGCTGCCTTCGTCGTCCGATGCCACACTCAGCGCCGTCACCTTCGCCGAGCTGCGCGAGCTGTACCGCGAGCAGGCCGGCGCGCTGCTGGCGGGCGGCGTCGATCTGCTGCTGCTCGAGACGGCTCAGGACATGCTCGAGCTCAAGGCCGCCCTGTTCGGCGTGCGCGACGCCCTGGCGCAGGCCGGCAGGAGCGCGCCCGTCCAGGCTCAGGTCACGCTCGACGTCACCGGCCGCATGCTGCTGGGCACCGACGTGTCAGGCGCCCTGGCCACGCTCGAGGCGCTGCCATGCGACGTCATCGGCTTGAACTGCTCCACGGGCCCCGAACATATGCGCGAGCCCATCCGCTACCTGTGCCAGCACTCCACCAAGCCGGTCTCGTGCATCCCCAACGCCGGCTTGCCCGTCAACGATGGTTCCGGCGAGGCCGTGTACATCCTGGGTGCCCAGCCCATGGCGGCCGAGCTGCGCTCCTTCGTGGCCGGCTTCGGCGTCAACGTTATCGGTGGCTGCTGTGGCACCACACCGGAGCACATCCGGGCGTTCGTCGAGGCCACGCGCGACCTGAACCCGGTGCGCTCCCGGGTCAGGCCCGAGCCACGCATCGCCAGCGGCGTCCACGCCGTCTCGCTGTGGCAGGAGCCCCGCCCCCTGCTCGTGGGTGAGCGCGTGAACACCCAGGGCAGCCGCAAGGTCAAGGAGCTGCTGCTGGCCAATGACTACGATGCCGTGGTGCAGATCGCCCGCTCGCAGGCCGATGAGGGCGCCCACGCCCTCGACGTCTGCTGCGCGCTGACCGAGCGCACCGACGAGCCCGAGCAGATGCGCGAGCTGGTGCGACGCCTCTCGGCCGCGGTCGAGGTGCCGCTGGTCATCGACTCGACCGAGCCCGACGTCATCCAGACCGCCCTGGAGAACTATCCCGGGCGGCCCGTCATCAACTCCGTCCACCTGGGCGAGCCCGACCGCCTCCACAAGGTCCTGCCGCTGGTTCGCGATCACGGTGCCGCGGTCATCGCCATGTGCATCGGCCCGGACGGTATGGCCAAGACCGCCCAGCGCAAGCTCGAGGTCGCCCGCGACATCCACAGCCTCGCCACGCGGCAGTACGGCCTGCCGCCGGATGCCCTGATCTTCGACACGTTGACCTTCCCGCTGTCGACCGGCCAGGAGGACCTGGTGGACTCGGCCATTCAATCGATCGGCGCGATCCGGCGGATCAAGCGCGAGCTGCCCGGAGTGCTCACCGTGCTGGGCGTCTCCAACGTCTCGTTCGGCCTCAACCCGCGCAGCAGGCCGCTGCTGAACTCCATGTTCCTGCACCACGCCCTTGCGGCCGGGCTCGACGTGGCCATCGTTCACCCGTCGCACGTCCTGCCGCTGCATGAGATCCCGGCCGGGGAGCGTGAACTGGCGGAGGACCTGATCTTCAACCGCCGGCCGGACGCGCTGCCGCGGTTCATCACCCATTTCGAGGGGTCCTCCGGGCAGGTCGCAACCGAGCCGCGCAGTGGGCAAGGAGGCCCGGTCAAGGAGCGCATTCACAACCAGATCCTCCATCGCAAGCGAGCCGGAATCGAGGACCTGCTGGACGAGGCGCTTCGCACCTACACGCCTGTTGAGGTCCTGAACGAGATCCTGCTGCCGGCCATGAAACACGTTGGCGATCTATTCGGCGCAGGCGAGCTCATCCTGCCGTACGTGCTGCAATCGGCCGAGGTGATGAAAGCCGCCGTTGCCCACCTGGAGCAGTTCCTGGAAAAGCGCGAAGGCTACACCAAAGGCAAGGTGGTCATCGCCACCGTCTTCGGCGACGTGCACGATATCGGAAAAAACCTGGTCGGCACGATCCTCTCCAACAACGGCTACACCGTGTACGACCTGGGCAAGCAGGTGCCGATCAACCAGATCGTCGACAAGGCCGTCGAGGTCGGCGCCGATGCGATCGGCCTCTCGGCCCTGCTGGTCTCGACGTCCAAGCAGATGCCGCTGTGCGTCCAGGAGCTGCACCGGCGCGGACTGAACATCCCGGTGCTGGTTGGCGGCGCGGCCATCAATCCGCGCTTTGGCCACCGCATCCTGTTCACCGAGGACGGCCAGCCCTACGCGCCCGGCGTGTTCTACAACAAGGACGCCTTCGAAGGCTTGGCGTCGATGGACGCGCTCGTCGATCGGCAACGGCGATCGGCCTTCGTGGCGGAAAGGCACGCACAGGCTCTGCGGGCGCTGGCCGACGAGGAGCGCCGTGAAGCGGTACGGGCTTCGACAGACGCACGCTCGGTTCGCAGCTCCATCGTTCCCGTCCAGCCACCCGCGCCGCCCTTCTGGGGTGCCCATACCCTCGAAAAGATCGACTTGGAGGAGCTGTTCGCCCTCATCGACCGCAAGACGCTGTTCGCTCTCCACTGGGGCGGCTCGAAGAAGCACGGCGTCGAGCGCGAGCGGCTGTTCCAAGACGAGTTCGAGCCCCTGCTGGATGCGCTCTGGGCCGAGTGCACCGTCAGTGGCCTCATCCAACCCTGGGCCGCTTACGGCTACTTTCGCGCGCGGGCGGATGGGGACGCGCTGGAGGTCGAGGGCCGCCGCTTCGAGTTCCCGCGCCAGCCGGCTAACGACCACCTCTGCCTCAGCGACTTCTTCGGCGCGAACGACGTCGCCCCGTTGCAGTTCGTGACGGTCGGCGGGCGCATCAGCCGGCGCATCGAGCAGCTGCAGGCCGCGGGCGAGTACTCGCGGATGTACTTCCTGCATGGCCTGGGCGTATCGGCGGCCGAGGCTATGGCCGAGTACGTCCACCGGCGCGTCCAGCGTGAGCTTGGCCTCCCGCCGGGCCAGGGCAAGCGCTACAGCTGGGGCTACCCAGCCTGCCCGGATCTGGCCCAACACGAGCTGGTGTTCGACCTGCTCCAGGCGCGCTCCAACCCGGACGTGGGCTTGACCGAGCTGCACGAGCTGGTGCCCGAGCAGTCTACCGCCGCCCTCATCGTCCACCACCCGCGGGCCGTCTACTTCGCGATGCACGACCAATGAAGATCGTCGACAAATTCGGCCGCGGCCGGCCGGTTTTCTCGTTCGAGTTCTTTCCGCCCAAGACGTCCGAGGGCGTCGAGACGCTGTACCGGACCATCCAGCGCGAGCTTGCCCCGCTTGAGCCGGCCTTCGTCTCCGTGACCTACGGCGCCGGCGGCAGCACCCAGGACCTCACGGTGGAGCTGGTCAGCACGATCAAGCAGCAGTTCGGACTCGACACCATGTGCCACCTGACCTGTGTCGGCCACAGCGCGCCCGAGCTGGCCGGCATCCTGGACCGGCTTGCGAACAATGGCATCGAGAACGTCCTGCCGCTGCGCGGCGATCCGCCCCGCGGCCAGGATCATTTCGCGCGCCCCGCCGAGGGCTTCGGCTACGCCCAGGAGCTGGTGCGCTTCATCCGCTCGCGCTGGGAGTTCTGCCTGGGCGGCGCCAGCTATCCCGAAGGCCACCCCGACTGCCCGGATCGCGACGCCGACCTCCTCCACCTGCGTGAGAAGGTCGAAGCCGGCTCGCAGTTCCTGATCACCCAGCTCTTTTTCGAGCCCGAGCTGTACTTCGACTTCGTGGCCCGTGCCCGGGCCATAGGCATCGCCGTGCCGATCGTTCCCGGCGTGCTGCCGGTCCTCAGCCTGGGCCAGATCGAGCGCTTCACCTCGCTGTGCGGCGCCTCCATCCCGGCCCGCCTGCATGGCCGTCTGCAGGCCTGCCCCGACGAGGCGGCCATGGTCCAGGTGGGCATCGAGTGGGCCATCGACCAGTGCCGGGCGCTGCTCGACGGCGGCGCGCCGGGCATTCACTTCTACACCCTCAACCGTGCCTACTCAGTGCGCGCCATCATGGAGAGCCTGGCCGTCCCCGTTTAGCTCGCAGGCATACAATTAGAACAGATGTCCTATCAGCGGCTGCTTCGTGTCGCCTGCCTGGTGATTCCGCGCTTCCCGGTCGAGGTCGAGCTGCTGGCGCGGCCCGAGCTGCGCGGCAAGCCGCTGGTGGTCGGCGGCGGGCCGGATCAGAAGAAGACGGTGCTGGAATGCTCGCCGCAGGCCGCCGCTTACGGCATCGCCGCGGGCATGCAGCTCCGCCAGGCGCTGGCCCGCTGCCACACGGCCGTCTTCTTGGAGGCCCAGCCCACGCACTACGAGGACCTGAACGTGCGCATTTACCGCGCGTTGTACGCCCTCAGCCCGCGCATCGAGATCAGCCGCCAGGGCTGCTTCTACGTCGACCTGACGGGGCTCTCCGAGCCCGAACCTCAGCTCCTCGACAAGCTCTCAGCCGCCGTCCATTCCGCCTCCGGCATCCGGCCTCATGCCGCCGTCGCCACCGGCAAGTTCTCGGCGTACGCAGCAGCCCTGGCGCACGACAGCCCGAAAGTCATTCCTCCCGACCAGGTCGCCGCCTTCGTCGCCGGCCTGTCCACCGATCACCTGCCTGTGGACGGCGCCATCAAGCGCCGTCTGCGGATGCTCGGCCTGAAGCGTCTGGGCGACGTCGCCACCTTGCCCAAGCCCGCCCTCCAGGCCGAGTTCGGCCCCGCCGGCCGCCTCATGTGGGAGCTGAGCAGCGGCCTCGATCATGACGGTCTGCAGGCCCTGGTGCCGCCCACCCAGCTCGTCGAGCGCATCCGCTTCGACGAGCCGCTCATCACCACCGACGGCCTGCTTATGGGCGCCCAGGTGCTGCTGGCCCGGCTGGGCGAGCGGCTGGCCGTCGAGAACCGCAGCTGCCGCGGCCTGCGCATCCGCGCCGAGCTGACCAGCAGACGCACCTGGCAGAAGCTGGTCAACCTGCGCGAGCCCACGTCCGACGTCAAGCGCATGCTGGCCGCCCTCAAGCCGGTCTTCGAGCGGCAGGCCTGGCGCGCCGCCGTGGAAGAGCTGGAGCTGCTGCTGTGGGACGTCTGCCCCGCCGGCGGGACCCAGCCCGATCTGTTCCCCGAGCGCAGCGGCGCGCGCCAGCGTATCGACGCCGCGTTGCGCCACCTCAGGGCGCGCTACCGGCCGCTGCCGGTCTATCGGGTTGTCCAGCCCGAGCCGGACACGCGCATCGCCGAGCGGCGCTGGGCCCTGGCCAGCTACGAGGCAGAGAGCGGCCCGGCCGAGCTCAAGCCCATTGGCCAGCCGCGGCCCATCGACGTCCGCGGCGCCGACGCGCCCGAGGCCGTGCTGTGGCGCGATCAGTGGCAGCCGGTCCTCAAGGTGCGCGAGGAGTGGCGCCTCAACGACGAATGGTGGTCGCGCGAGATCGCCCGCCGCTACTTCCGCGTCGTCCTCGCAAATGGCCGCCAGTTGACGGTGTTCCGCGACGCCACCGGCTGGCTGCGCGCCTAGCGCCCCGACGCCGGTGATGATGCCGCTCCGGAAACGGACTCCTGCGTTACGGAAGCCTTCCATGCCGCGCAGCCCGCACGTTGGCTGGTGGCGGCTAGAGTACGTTCATGCGTTCCGACGGCCCGCTGGTCGTGGTTCGGGGCGGAGGCGATCTGGCCAGCGGCGTGGCCTTCCGGCTCTTTCGGGCCGGCTTCCGGGTGATCGTCACCGAGATCGAGCAGCCCACCGCGGTGCGGCGACCCGTGGCCTTCGCCGAGGCCGTCTACGCCGGCGAAACCACTGTCGAAGGGGTCACGGCCCGGCGGGCGACTTCGATCGACGAAGCCGAGCGGCTGCTCGAGGGCGAGGTGATCCCGGTGCTGATCGACCCCAGCGCCGAGGGCGTCCGGCAGCTCCACCCACAAGCGGTGGTCGACGCCATCATGGCCAAGCGCAACACCGGCACCAGCCTGGGCGACGCGTCGGTGGTCATCGGGTTAGGGCCGGGGTTCACCGCAGGCGTGGACTGCCACGCCGTCGTCGAGACCAACCGCGGCCACTATCTCGGCCGGGTGATCACCAAAGGACCGGCCAGTGCCGACACCGGCGTGCCGGGGGCGATCGGCGGCGAGACCGAACGGCGCATCCTGCGGGCGCCCGCCACAGGCATCATGCAAGCGAAGCGACCAATCGGCGAGTTCGTCCGTCAGGGCGAAAGGGTGGCCGAAGTGGGCGGGGAGCCGGTCCGAAGTCAGCTCGATGGCGTGCTTCGCGGCCTGCTGCACGACGGCCTGCACGTTGCCCAGGGCACGAAGCTGGGCGACGTGGACCCGAGAGCCAATCCGGAGCACTGTTTCACCATCTCCGACAAGTCGCTGGCCATCGCCGGCGGTGTGCTGGAGGCGCTTATGACGCGGTTGCAACGGCCGCCATGGAGCGGCTCCTTGGCACCTCGCCGCGGCCCCGCTCCGTCCCGGGCGTCCAGATTCCGGGGATAGGCGTGCGGCAGCGCGGGCAGGCGAAGTCCCGCACCCGGTTTTGTTTCACTAAGAAGCCGTAGCGTTCGATCAGCAGCTCGCCGCAGCTCGGGCAGAAAGTGTTCTCCCACGGACCCACGCGGCCCGGCAGGTTGCCGGCGTAGACGTAGCGCAGACCCTCCTCTTTGCCGATCTCGCAGGCATGCAGCAGTGCCTGGATGGGCGTGTCGTCGTGGTCGCGCATCTTGTAGTCCCGGTGGTAGGCCGTGACGTGCCAGGGGATATCCGGCGAGAGGCCGGCCAGGAACCGCGCGGCGTCGCGCAGCTCCTCGTCGGAATCGTTGAAACCCGGCACGGTGAGGGTCACGATCTCCACCCAAAAGCCCATGTCTACCAGCCGTTCGATGGTCTGCAGGATATTGTCCACCTTGCCGCCGAGGTGGCGGTAGTTGCGATCCGACATGGTCTTGAGATCGACTTTGTAGGCGTCTGTCCACGGCCGGATGTAGTCCAGCACTTCGGGCGTGGCGTTCCCGTTAGAGATGAACGCCGTCCGGAAGCCCGCCTCCCGGGCCGGCTTGAAGACGTCCACCGCCCATTCGGCGGTGATCAGCGGCTCGTTGTAGGAGCTGGCCACGATGCTCGCGCCGTGCTGGATAGCCAGCCCGACCAGCTGCTCCGGGGTGGTCTTGATAGCCGGGGAGACCGCCTGGGGGTCGCGCAGCGCCTGCGACGTGACCCAGTTCTGGCAGTACGCGCAGTGCAGGTCGCAGCCCAGCATGCCGAACGTCAGCGCGTCCGAACCGGGCAGCACGTGGAAGAAGGGCTTCTTCTCGGTGGGGTCGCACTGCAGTGCGCCCACGTAGGCCTTGGGCACCATCAGCCGGCCGCCGCGGTTGAAGCGCACCTTGCAGATGCCTCGCTTGCCCTCGCCGATGAGGCAGCGGTGGCCGCAGGCGAAGCAGCGCAGCCGGCCATCGGGTTCGACGGCGTACAGCTCGCCCTCGGCGACCAGCGCGTCCAGCAGCTGGGCCAGCGGCGTATTGGTGGCGTCCGGCACGCGTCGAGTGTAGCGAGGCTCCGCCGGGGTACGATCCTGTGCGCACACGCATGACTGACCCCGCGATCATCTACACCTACACAGACGAAGCTCCGCTGCTCGCGACGTGCTCGCTGCTGCCTATCGTCACCGCCTACGCACGCCGGGCAGGCGTCTCCATCGGGACGAGAGACATCTCGCTGGCCGGGCGAATCCTGGCCAGCTTTCCCGAGCGCCTCACGCCAGGCCAGCGCGTCAGCGACGACCTGAGCGAGCTCCGCGCGCTGACCCTGAGGCCCGAGGCCAACATCGTCAAGCTGCCCAACATCAGCGCCTCCGTGCCCCAGCTGAAAGAGGCCATCGCCGAGCTTCAGGGGAAGGGCTACGCCGTGCCCGACTATCCGGACAGCCCGGCAACCGACGAGGATCGCGCCATTCGCGCCCGCTACGCCAAGGTGCTCGGCAGCGCCGTGAACCCGGTGCTTCGCGAAGGCAACTCCGACCGTCGCTGCCCACCGGCGGTCAAGCAGTACGCCAGGAACCACCCCCATTCGATGGGTCCCTGGTCCCCCGACTCCAGGACCAACGTGGCCCATATGACGGCGGACGACTTTCGCCATTCGGAGCAGTCCGCGGTTATGCCCTCGGCCGGCTCACTGCGCATCGAGCTGGTTGCCGAGGACGGCGCGACGCTCCTCCTGCGAGAGCCGGTAGAGGTACAGCCGGGGGAGATCGTCGACGCCAGCCGCATGCGCCGCGCGGCCCTGCGCGCCTTCCTCGATGAGCAGATCGCCCGCGCGAAGGCGGAGGGCATCCTCTTCTCGCTGCACCTCAAAGCGACCATGATGCGGGTCTCGGATCCGATCATCTTCGGCCATGCCGTCGAGGCCTTCTTTCCACGGTTGTTCGCCAGGTATGGTGAGGCGCTCGCGGGTGTTGGCGGAGATCCGGATCAAGGCCTGGGCGCTCTGCTGCAAGCCGCGGAGAAGCTTCCCTCCGACCAGCGCGCCGGGGTCGAAGCGGCCGTCCGCGAGGATTTGGCCGGCGGCCCGGCGCTGGCCATGGTCGATTCGGAGCGGGGCATCACCAACCTGCACGTGCCCAGCGACGTGATCATCGACGCCTCCATGCCGGCCATGATTCGCCGCGGCGGTCATATGTTCGGGCCGGATGGCAAAGAGGCCGACACGCTCGCCGTCATTCCGGAGAGCAGCTACGCCACCATCTACCAGATCGTGATCGACGACTGCCGTATGAACGGGGCCTTCGATCCGGTGACGATGGGCACCGTGCCGAACGTCGGCTTGATGGCTCAGGCGGCCGAAGAGTATGGCAGCCACGACAAGACATTCGAGATGCCCTACGCAGGCACGGTGCGCGTGCTCGACCAGGACGGCCGGACCGTGTTCGAGCACCGCGTCGAGCCGGGCGACATCTGGCGCATGTGCCAGACCAAGGACGTAGCGGTCCGCGACTGGGTCAAGCTGGCGGTCACTCGCGCCCGGCTCACCAGCACCCCGGCTGTGTTCTGGCTCGACGAGACTCGTCCGCACGACGCGAACGTCATCGCCAAGGTGCGAGCCTACCTCGGCGAGCACGACACGTCGGGACTGCAGATCGAGATCATGTCCCTGGATGAGGCCATGCGGTTCACCCTGGCGCGCCTGCGCAAGGGCCAGGACACCATCTCCGTCACCGGGAACGTCCTGCGCGACTACCTGACCGACCTGTTCCCGATCATGGAAGTGGGCACCAGCGCCAAGATGCTGTCCGTCGTGCCGCTGATCGCCGGCGGCGGCCTGTTCGAGACTGGCGCCGGTGGGACGGCTCCGCTGCACGTGGAGCAACTCCTCAAGGAGAACTTCCTGCGCTGGGACAGCCTCGGGGAGTACCTCGCGCTGGCGGCCAGCTTCGAACACCTGGCCCAGACCGCGGGTCATGGGCGCGCCCAGATCCTGGCCGACACGCTCGACCGCGCCACCGGGACGCTGCTGGAAGAGGAGAAGTCGCCGGGCCGGAAAGTCGGCCAGATCGACAACCGCGGCAGCTCGTTCTACATCGCCTTGTACTGGGCCGAGGAGCTGGCCGCGCAGACCAAAGACGCGGAGCTCTCGGCCGCCTTCGCGCCGCTCGCCAGGGGCTTGCGGGAGAACGAGCCGGCTATTCACCAAGAGCTGCTTGCCGCGCAGGGGAGGCCGGTGGATCTGGGCGGCTATTACCGCCCAGACCTGGTCAAGACCGCTTCGGTGATGCGCCCTTCGAAGACCTTCAATTCAATCCTCGCCTGCCTCGAATAGCACCCGGCACAGCACGTGCTAATTCCTACCCCGAACCAGACTGCCGAATGAATCCATTAGAGCGCGTTCGCGGGCACGCCGAAGAAAAGCCCCCGCCCGCTGATCTGCGCTGCACGAACGTCGAGTGCGACCTCTACAAAGTCCGCCTCGAGGCGGATGAGGTCGTGGATGGCGAGCCCCCGCGCTGTGCCTCCTGCGGCCAGCGGCTGAAGCCGTTTACGGACGGCGACACGTGAGCCTGGTCGGCGCCGGCGCACGGGTGACGCTGGGAGCGGTCCTGGTGCTCCTCGCTTTCGCGGTGCTGTACCTCATCCGGCCGGTGCTGATCGTCCTGCTTGTCTCGATCCTGTTCGCCCAGGCCATCTCGCCGCTGGTGCTGCGCATGCGGCGCTTCGGCGCGCGCCGCGCCCCGGCCGTGCTGGCTATCTACCTGCTGATTGTGCTGGCTGTCGCCGGCTTCGCCTGGCTGCTGTGGCAGGCTATCACCTCTCAGATCGGCACCCTCATCAGCGGCCTGCCCGAGATGCAGCAGAAGCTCAACGAGATTGCCGATCGCATCCCGCTGGCCAGCCTGCGCGACTCTGCCCAGGCAATCCTCTCCGCCGCGGCTCAGCCGTCGCTCCCGGCTGGGCAGGCCGTGCCGGGAGTGCTCAACACCGTCAAAGCGGTTTTCGAGAGCGTCTTCGGCGTGTTCAGCATCTTCGTCGTCACGTTCTACTGGATCTCGGAACGGCTGGCGATCCGCCGGACCATGCTGCGGCTGCTGCCGGCCCGCCACCGCGAGCGAGGGCTGACCATCTGGGACGACGTCGAGGACAAGCTCGGCGCCTGGGTGCGCGGCGAGCTGCTGATCATGTTGTGCATCGGCGCCGCTTTTGCCGTCGGGTTGGGAGCCATGGGCGTGCGTTTCTGGCTGCTGCTGGCCGTGTTCGCGGCCCTTGCCGAGATCATCCCCATTGCCGGGCCGTATATCGGCAGTATCCCGGCCATCATCGTCGCCCTCACCCAGAGCTTCCAGCTGGCGCTGATGGTGGCCGCGTACGCGTTGGTGGTCCAGCTCCTGGAGAACAATGTCATCGTGCCTCGCATCATGGGCCGGACCACCGGGATCTCGCCGCTTACGGTCATCCTGGGCATCCTCATTGGCGCCACGCTCATGGGCATCCCCGGCGCCCTGCTGGCCGTACCGGTGGCAGCCGCAATCCAGGTGCTGCTGTCTGACCTTGAGGTCCTCAGCGACGACGACCAGCCGGTGGCGGAAATCGCCGACGAGCGGCGCCAGCGTGAGCGCCAGCCCGTCCGGGCCGGCTGACGGCCAATAGCCCGTAACGCCCACGAATGTTGACCCGGCGCCCGCTCGCTGAGCACGATCTGGCCCATGACTGGCCCGCGTAAGCGGCGGCCAAGGAGTTTGCTGGCCTGGGCGCTCGTCAGCTGGCTGTGCGTAGGCGCCATCGTCAGCCTGAGCCTCGCGCTGCGCTTCGGCTTCGATCCGTACGTCCTAACCTCCGCCGTGGCGGCCTGCCTGGCCTTCGTCCTGTTTGCCTTCGCGGTCGCCGATTTGGCGCTGGTCTGCACCGGACGGGATCCGCTCAATATCGACGACCCGGCGCCGATCCTGCGCTCGAGATGGACCATGCCGCTCACGGCCGCCGGCGCCATGGTGCTGGCAGGTCTCTGGTGGGGGTGAAGCTGCCTCGACCCCGGGTTCAGGAGAGGGGCTGGAACGTAGCCTTGCTGGCCCTCGCTCTGGCGCTTTGGCTGGCGCTGGGAGCGGCCACCATCCAGACCGTGCTGCAGGTCCGTGACGTCACCTGTTTCGACGACTCGCGTGCGCCCGTCTGGCCCGCCGAGTGGCGGTACTACGCCATGGCCATCACTTGCTACCTGGCCTTCGTGGCCGGCCGGCTTACGCCTGGCCTGCGGTTCTACGCGCGGGAGATCAGGGCGCTGCGCAAAACCAATCCCGCGGCCGCAGCGGCCAGAGAGCATGTACCCGGTAAGGCCGCGATCGCCGCTCAAGCCGGGCTGATGCTGCTGTTTGGCTTGTTCACTCTCGCCCTGGCTTACGAGGCGCTCGGCTTGTACCAGCTCGACTTCGGCGCCGGCAGCCTGCACCCGATCACCACCTACACCCGCTGCGCCATCGCCATGGACCCCGTGCGCGCTACGTTCGTGGCGGCCAGCATCTCATACCTGTTGGGGCACTGGCTGTGGTGGCGCTAGCAGGACGGCCCTAGATGCCGGCGGCAATCGCTGTCGTCGTCGGCTTCGTATTCGGCATCATCTTTCTCGCTGGCCTGCTCGACATGCTGCTCGAGCTGTGGGGCGAGAAGCCGCTCGGCTACGTCCTGCCCCGCTGGGCCAAGGCCTTCCCGCTGTACTCGGCTGGGCTGGTGCTGGTTATGGGCGCACTGCTGGGGCACTTCTTCCTGCACGTGCCGCGGCCGTGAGCAAGCGCATCGTGATGTGCTGCGACGGGACGTGGGACACGCCAGACGAAGCGGAGGTCCGGAGGCGACCCGCGGGCGAATCCACATCCCCCGGCGAAGCGCAGGTGGATGTCGCCGCCACCAACGTAACCCGCGTGGCAGAGAGCGTCGCCGAGAGAGATCCAGCCGGGTGCGGCGGCGCGCCAGCGCATGGAACAAGTGTGGTTTGCCGGGGTTCACAAGGACATTGGCGGCGGCTACTGCGATGACTCCGGGCTCTCCGACCTCACGCTTCGATGGATGGTCGCAAACACGGCGCCTTGGCCTTGGAATACCTACCGGCCGCGAAACCTAAGACCTTTCAGCCACCCAATCGCCCAGGACGCCTAGGGCTTTTACCCGGTTGCCCTAGTACTTTCTTGCGAGAAAGTGACTTGCGTGTCACTCCGCGCGTTTCAATGGGAGCAATGGAACTGCTCGACGTTGACATCGCCCTCGACCAGATCGGCACCCGCATCGCCTGGGTTGTCTCCCAGGACGGGCTGCCGGCTCTTCAGTCAGCCGTTCGCCGCGGCGAGTTCGGCCGCGCGCGCATCCTGGAAGTGAGGCCGCGCGGTCAGGCGGAGTCGAACAGCTCGCGTTAGTTCGGCGGGAAGATCGCCCCGCATTTGCACGAGTTCATGAGGTAGCTCTCCAGGAACTCGCAGTAGCTGGGCTTCTGGCCCAGCTCGTGCATCGCCCCCACCAGGGGCATCCAGTTCAACAGCTCGTGCTCTCCGGCCTGCTCCAGCTCCGCCAGCGGCAGATCGCGCCAGGCCAGGTAATCGCCCGCTTTGAGCGCCTCGAAGCGCTTGCGGTCCGTCTCCACGTCCGGCCAGACGTAGTGGTTCTTCTCCGTGAGGAAAGCGTGCGACCAGCTCGATGTACCCACGAACACCGTCCGCCAGGGACTCGCCTTGAGCGCCCGCGCCAGCGCGCGACCGAGCTCGAAGCAACGCTTTGGTGACGGCGCCGGCGGGTCCGGCTCGGCCTCGCCGTTACCGAACAGGTGGCCGACCAGCCCGCGGTTGCGGATGATGGCTGAACCGTAGGCGTTCACCGCGATCGGCACAATTGGATGCGTCCAGCCGGTCCGGTCGTAATCCAGGAAGGCCAGCGTGAAATTGAAGGCGTGGCCCAGTTGATCCCCCTGGGGATCCCGCACGCGGTAGGCATAGCTCATGTCGAACTCCGCCTCCAGGGCCGCCCGCGCCAGGAAGCGGCCAATGCGCGGCTCCCCGGGGATGTCGAACACCCGCTCGCGCGGCTCGCCCCAGACGTTGGGCTGCGGCTCGCCCGCCCGCGTCCAGATATATGGCCGCAGCTCGAACTGTGGCACGATGTACACGCAGAAGGGGGGCACCAGGTCCTCGCGGAAGTTCTCGTACTGGTCGTCGCCGAAGATGACGACGGCGTCCGGCTTGAAGTCGTCGATCGCCTGCCGCATCCTACGCACGCCGTCCACGAACTGGCGGCGGTGCTCGGCGGCGAAGGCTGCGCCGCCGTCTTTCCCCCACTCGCGCTGCATCGGCTCGGGCCAGTTCGCCGGGTTCTTAAGGCGCTCGGGGACCTTCCCGCTGGAGATGACCTGCTTCACCCGCAGCGCCATCTGCTCGTCCGGGTTGGCGAAGCCCGGGAAATGGCTGAGGCCGATGCCCAGGATGTCGCCCATGGCTACTCCAGGCCCAGGAAGCGCAGGCAGTTCTTGTGGCTCACCAGCTCCCACTCCTCGTCGTTGACCACGGCGCGCAGCGACTTGCCCACGGGATCCTCGCGGGGCACGAACGGAAAGTCGGTGCCGACTGTCACCTGCGTCGCGCCGACCATGTCGATCAGATAGCGCGTCGTCCGCTTGTCGAACACCAGGCTGTCCCACCAAGCCATGCGGGCGTAGGCCGCGGGAGACTTCGGGAGCATGTCGCGCATGACCTTCACCGGACCTTCCGCCGGCACGGGCGGCTCCTCGTTCCAGCGGCCGCTCCAGACGTTCTCCAGCCGCGGCAGGTAGTAGGGGAAGGTCCCCCCGCCGTGGCTGAAGGCGACCCGCAGCCGCGGACAGCGCTCGAACAGCCCGGAGACGATCATCGACCCGGCGTTCAGCCCGCCCTCCGTTGCGAAGCCGATGGCGTTGATGGTCCGCTCGTTGGCCGGGAAGCGCTCGGTGAAGGTGGGGTGGAGGGCGTGGACGAAGATGGCCATGCCCTGGCGCTCGGCCTCCTGGAAAAAGGGGACGAAGCGCTCCTCGCCCAGCGACTTGCCGAGGATGTTCGACCCCAGTTCTACGCCCAGGAGGCCGGCCTGCTTGATGGCCGCCAGCTCCTTGGCTGCCAGGTCGGGGTCCTGCATGGGCGCCATGCCGAGGCCGTAGAAGCGCCCCGGCTCGGCCTGGCACATGTTCGCGATCTGCTCGTTGACGTAGCGGGCCATGTCGAGCCCGGCCTGAGGGGGGAACCAGTAGGACAGCAGCTCGGGCATCGGCGAGATCACCTGAGCGTCGGCGCCCTCACGTTGCATCTCCTCGGTGCGCCGGGCGGGGTGCCAGCAGACGTCGCGCACGGTCCGGAAGTTCCGGCCGGCGATCATGACATTCGCGCGGCCGGGCTCGAGATGTTCCATGCGCGGCCAACGGTCGACGCCGGACTCCGGGAATTGCTCCGGGACGATGTGCGCGTGCAGGTCGATGATCATTGTGGCGCCAGGGCCGTGACGTCCGCCAGGAACTTGCTGTGGTCGCCGGCGGTGCCCATGTCCAGCACCTGGACGGCGAAGCGGGCCGGCGGATCGTCACCGAACTGTTCCTGCCACACGCGGTTGAAAATGGGCCGGTCGCGCTGCAGGTCCATCATGTAGACGGCGATCTTGACCACATCGTCGAGCGTGGCGCCCGCGGCGTTGAGGGCGCGCTCCATGTTCTCGAACAGCAGCCGGGCCTGGTGCTCGGTGTCCTCGGGCGGCTGGCCAGTGTCGTCCACGCCGCGCACGGCGCTCAGGAAGATGAAGCCGCCGGCGACGACCCCCTCAGGGATGGGACTGGTGTGGCGCTGCCCGCCCTCGACGTAGATGAGCTTCTTGCGCGGGTTTGGCACCCGCTTAGTTTATGCCGACTCCCCTTCGCCCGGAATGAGCTCCGCGTCGGCGCGGCCCAACAGGATGGGCTTGCGGTTGCCGCGGATGACCTCGTCGTCCACGATGCACTTGCGCGCGCCTTCCATGGAGGGGATCTCGAACATCACGTCCGTCAGCGTCTCTTCCACGATGGTCCGCAGGCCGCGGGCGCCTGTCTTCTGCTGCAGGGCCAGCTCGGCCGCGGCGCGCAATGCCTCGGGTGTGAAGAGCAGCTCCACTTTGTCCAGCGCCAGAAACTTCTGGTACTGCTTGATGATGGCGTTCTTGGGCTCGGTCAGGATGCGGACCAAGTCCTCCTCCTCCAGCCCGTCCAGCGCCACCGTCACCGGCAGGCGGCCCACGAACTCGGGAATGAGGCCGTACTTCAGCAGGTCGTCCGGGATGAGCTTATGGAGGACGTTGTCCTCCTCCCGCCGCCGCGAGTTGGAGCCGGAGAGGCTCTCGCGTCCGAAGCCGATGGTCTTCTTGTTGCCCAGCCGCTTCTCGACGATCTTGTCCAGCCCTTCGAACGCACCGCCGCAGATGAACAGGATGTTGGTGGTGTTGATCTGGATGAAATCCTGGTGCGGGTGCTTGCGACCGCCCTGCGGCGGAACGTTGGCCACGGCGCCTTCGATGATCTTCAGCAGCGCCTGCTGGACGCCCTCGCCCGAGACGTCGCGCGTGATCGAGGGGTTGTCCGACTTGCGCGCGATCTTGTCGATCTCGTCGATGTAAATAATCCCCCTCTCGGCTCGGGCGATGTCATAGTCTGCCGCTTGGATGAGCCGGAGGAGGATGTTCTCGACGTCCTCACCGACGTAGCCGGCCTCGGTCAGGGCCGTGGCGTCGGCAATGGAGAACGGAACGTCGAGGATCTTGGCCAGCGTTTGGGCCAGGAGCGTCTTGCCGCAACCGGTCGGGCCGACCAGCAGGATGTTCGATTTGGCCAGCTCGACCTCGTCGATCTGCATGCCCGCGCTGACGCGCTTGTAGTGGTTGTAGACGGCCACGGAAAGGACGCGCTTGGCGCGATCCTGGCCGATCACATACTGGTTGAGCTGTTCATAAAGGCGCCGGGGCGTGGGCACCTTGTTGGCGAAGAACTTGTTCTTCTGGGGGGCGGCGCCTTCCTCTTCGATGATCTCGCGACAGAGGTCGATGCACTCGTCGCAGATGTAGACGCCTGCCGGTCCGGCAATCAGCCGCCGCACCTGCTCCTGGCTCTTTCCACAGAAGGAGCAGCGATAGGTGAGGCGCGTATTCCGGGAGTTAGCCGTTGGAATCCCCCTCTGCTTTGCCGCCTATCAGGGCCAGATCCTTGGAGCGAGCGGGCGCCAAAATCTCATCGACTATACCGTACTCGACCGCTTCCTCAGCCGTCAACCAGCGGTCGCGGTCGAAGTCGGCGCTGATGCGCTCATAGTCCTGGCCGGTATGTTTGGCCAGGATCTGGCGCAGCGTGGTCTGCAGCCGCAGCACTTCCTTGGCCATGATCTCGATGTCCGCGGCTGCGCCTTCCGTGCCGCTCTGCACCTGGTGCATATGAACGGTGGCGTGCGGCAGGGCATAACGCTTGCCCTTGGCGCCCCCGGCCAGCAGCACCGTGCCCATGCTGGCCGTCACCCCCACGGCGTGGGTCGCCACGTCGGGCTTGATGAGCTGCATCGTGTCGTAGATGGCCAGGCCGCTGTGCACCGAGCCGCCCGGGCTCTGGATGTACATCTGAATGTCCTTGTCGGGGTCCTCCGCCTCCAGGAACAGCAGCTGGGCGATGATCTGGTTGGCGACGTGGTCGTCAATGCCCTGGCCCAGGAAAACAATGCGGTCCTTCAGCAGCCTGGAGTAGATGTCATACGCGCGCTCGCCGCGGGGCGAGGACTCGATGACCATGGGGACGACTGCCATTACTGAACCCCCTCCAATTCTACGAATTGCTCGCCGCCCGCTATCCGGTCTAGGAGGTCTAGGGCATTGCGCAATAGGAGTTCCTGCTCAACGGACTCGCGGACCCGCTCCGTCGACACGAGCCTGCGGGCCTCGGCGCGGCGATCGGCCGGCGTGTCTTCGACGATACGGTTGAGCTCGGCCTCGAGCTTGCCAGGCTCCAGCTTCAGATCCTCCGTCTTGATCAGCTCCTTCAGTGCCAGAGCCGATTTCACCCGGCGCTCGGCGCGCGGCAGCCACTCGGCCCGCAGATCGTCGGTGGACTGCTTACTGCCGCGCAGGAACATCTCCAGGCTGAAGCCTTGCCGGCGGAAGTTGTTGTCAGCCTCGCGCAGCATGTGATCGAGCTCTTGCTCAACCATAACGGCCGGGTATTCGATTTCTGAAATGTCGATAAGACGGTCGACCAGGTTGGACTCGTACTGCTCGCGGGCGCGGGTCTTCTTCTGGGCTTCCAGGCGCCTGCGCAGATCGGCCCGCAGCGCCGCCAGGTCGTCGAAGTCGCCCACACTGCGCGCCAGCTCGTCGTCCACGTCGGGCAGCTGGCGCTCCTTGATGGCCTTGATGGTCACGCTGTAGGTGGCGATCTTGCCTGCCAGGTTGGGGTCGCGGTAGTCATCGGGGATGTGGTCCTCAACGTCCTTGGTGTCGCCCACCCTCAGGCCGGCCAAGGCGTTGGCCCAGCTCGGCAGCGGTTTATCGGAATCCAGCTCGGCCAGGCTCTCGCGCGGCTGCTCCGACAGCCGGCGGCCGTCGAGGCTGGTGATCACGTCGATCGTCACCTGGTCGCCCAGCTTGGCGGGCCGGTCCTCGACGGGGACCAGCTGCGCGTGTGCCTGGCGAAGGTTCTCGACTGCCTCGTCGACCTCGGCGTCGCTGACCGTCACGTCAGGCGGCTCGAGCTTGAGCGACTTGTAGTCGCCGAGCTTCACCGTGGGCTGCACCGGCACCGTGGCCTTGAAGACCAGCGGCTTCTCCGGCTCGAGCTCGACCACCTCGAACTCCGGCTGGGTGTAGGGTACGATGCCCGTTTCCTTGACTGCCTCGCGGTAGGCGTCGGGCATCACGAAGTCCAGGGCTTCGCGGTACAGCGTGTCCGTGCCGACGGCGCGCTCCAGGATCTTGCGCGGCGCCTTGCCCTTGCGGAAGCCGGGGATCGTCACCCGCTGGACCAGCCGCTGGTAGGCCTTGTCGGTAGCCCGGGCCAGCCGCTCCGGCTCGACCTCGACTTTGAGGGTGACCTGGCTGTGCTCAGCGCGCTCTACGACCGCGTTCATGGGGTTGGTGGAGTATAGCTGCAGCAAAAGCTAGACGGCTTGGTCGTCGCCGAAAAACCACCGGCCCGGTTTCGTGCTCAGTTGGGCCGCATGTGAACAGCATTTGGGCAGCTCGTGGGCAGGAATCTGGCAGATAGTGGGCACCAGGTGGCCCGAGTCGGGCGCGTCAGCGAGGGCGTAGCGGCACGCCCGGGCTGGGTGAGGGAGCCAACGGACCGGAAGCTCGAGCTCAGGGTCTAAGGGAGGTGGGTCTCCTATTCACTCGCATTCGCTTCGGGCAAGGTCAGGAGGAGGAGATGGATTGCACAGTATGCGTTGGCGGCGCGGCGAACTGCCGACAGCGACGACCGGTACTCCAGGGCGCGGCTTGGCAGGGGCGAGAGCGATGGGATTTCGTGGGCACGAGGTCAGATTAGGCGTCAGCCGCGCCAGACGCGGTCCGTTGCGGAGGGCGTCTAAGGTCAGGGAGATGGAACCGGGAGCAGAGGCATCGTCCTAGGCGCCGGACCTGTCGGAGCCGACAGGCTGCGGTTGACTCAAGCGTCTCGCGACGAGTCTCAAGCTTTCGGGGAGGCGCTCCGTGGCGTAGATGTGGATGGTGCGGGTCTGTGTGGCTGGCAAGGGTTCTCTGAAGAGGCGGTGGTCGAGCAGACCTAGGTCCTGCTACACCCGGTGGCAGGCTACCCAGTGGTTGCCCCCGATGTCGCGCCATTCCGGATCGATTTGGCTGCAGACCTCGATGGCGATCGGGCAGCGCGTGTGGAAGCGGCAGCCCTGGGGCGGATTCACCGGTGTGGGCACGTCCCCCCGCAGGATGATCCGCTCGCGCTTTCGTTCGATGCGCGGGTCCGGGATGGGCACGGCCGAGAGCAGGGCCTTGGTGTAGGGGTGCGCTGGGTGGAGGTAGAGCTCGTCGCGATCGGCCAGTTCGACGATGCGCCCCAGGTACATCACCGCCACGCGGTCGCTGATGTGGCGGACCACGCTCAGGTCGTGGGCGATGAACAGGTAGGTTAGGCCGAACTCGTCCTGCAGCTCCTCCAGCAGGTTGATGATCTGGGCCTGGATGGAAACGTCCAGCGCCGAGACAGGTTCGTCGGCCACGATGAACGCCGGGTTCACCGCCAGCGCGCGGGCGATGCCGATGCGCTGGCGCTGCCCGCCCGAGAACTCGTGCGGGTAGCGGTTGGCGAAGTAGGGGTTGAGGCCGCACACCCGGAGCAGCTCCTGGACTCGCGCGTGCTTGTCCTTGCCTTTGGCCAGCTTGTGGATCTCCAGCGGCTCGGCGACGATGCTGCCCACCGTCATGCGCGGGTTCAGCGAGCCGTACGGGTCCTGGAAGATCATCTGCATCCGCCGCCGCATGCGCCGCAGGCGTTCACCGCCTATCTTCGTCAGGTCAGTGCCCTCGAAGATGACCGCCCCTTCGGTCGGCCGGTAGAGCTGAAGGATGGCCCGGCCCAGCGTCGATTTCCCGCAGCCGCTCTCCCCAACAAGGCCCAGCGTCTCACCGCGCCGGATCTCGAACGTCAGGCCGTCGACGGCCTGCACCGCGCCGACCTTGCGCTGAAAGATGATGCCCCTGGTCAGCGGAAAGTGCATCTTGAGATCGCGGACTTCGAGCAGGGCGCCGTCGGCGTTCATGAGGCCGCCGCCACGGGCGCGGGGCGCGAGAGCTCGTCGTCGGCCAGATCGACGTGGCAGGCCACCAGGTGCCCGGGCCGGACCTCGCGCAGTTCCGGCCGCTCGATCAGCGAGCGCTCCACGTGATAGGCGCAGCGCGGCGCGAACGGGCAGCCGGGAGGTGGTGCAATCAGGTCCGGCGGTAAACCCTGGATCGGCACCAGCTTCTCCCTGCGCGCCTCGTCCAGCCGGGGGATGGAGCGCAGCAGGCCCAGCGTGTACGGGTGCTTGGGGTGGGCGAACAGCTCCTCGGTGGGGGCCGACTCCACGATGTGCCCCGCGTACATGACGTTGACCCGGTCGCACAGCCCGGCCACCACGCCCAGGTTGTGGGTAATGAACATGACGGCTGTGCCGAAGTCGCTGGTGAGCTTCTTGATGAGATCGATGATCTGGGCCTGGATGGTCACGTCGAGGGCGGTCGTCGGCTCGTCGGCGATCAGCAGTTCGGGGTTGCACGACAGGGCCATGGCGATCATCACCCGCTGCCGCATGCCGCCCGAGAACTGGTGCGGATAGTCGTCGATGCGCGCCCGGGCCGCCGGGATGCCGACCATATCCAGCAGCTCGATGGCGCGCTCTCGCGCCGCCCGGCGGCTCATGCCCAGGTGCAGCTCCAGCGCCTCAGTGACCTGCCGGGAGATGGTCAGCACCGGGTTCAACGAGGTCATCGGGTCCTGGAAGATCATGGCGATGCGCCGCCCGCGGATGCGCCGCATCTGCTCGTCGCTCAGCTTCAGAAGATCCTGGCCATCGAAGACGATCTCGCCGCTGGCGATTCGACCAGGCGGCTGCGGGATGAGCCGCATGATCGACAACGCCGTCACGCTCTTGCCGCAGCCGGACTCGCCGACGACGCCCAGCGTCTCGCCCCTGGCAAGCTCGAACGATACGCCGTCCACCGCTTTAACGACGCCGTCCTGGGTCCGAAACTGGGTCCTCAGGTCGCGGACAGTCAGCAAGGCTGTCTAGGCGATGGCGAGCGGTTCGCGCACGTGCACGAAGGGGATGGTGAACGGGCCCTGCGGCAGGACTCCCACGGTAGCCGTGGGCCCCATCTCCTCCAGCAGCTCGTTCACGCAGCCCTCAACACTGCTGATGGGCGTCAGCATCGCGTCCCTGATCTGCTGATCGGACAGGTAGCCGGCTTTCAGATACACGCGGGCTTTCTTGAGGACCAGCGCCAGGATCTGCGCCTCCCATTGGTCCTGCATGGCAAAGCCGGGCTGGTTGAGCATGGCCAGCAAAGCGTCGGGCGAGCTGGCCTGCTTGAGCAGCTTCTTGAAGTTGCCGTGCTCGGGAATGCCGTCCGAGCACTCAGAAGCCACCACGATGGCCCCGCCCGGCCGGACGATCTGCGCCGCTGCCGACATGCCCTTCACCGTCTGGTACAGGTTCAGGTCCAGTGGGTACCCGGCGTTGGTCGTGACCACGACGTCGAAGGCCTGGGACACGCCGCGCATGGCCGTCTTGCGGGCGAACTCGACCCCAATGCGGTGGGACTGCCAGAGCTCGCCGGCGAACACGTTAGTGACCTGGTGCTTTTTGTTGATGGTCACGTTGATGTTGAACGCCACGTCGACGAAGCGGGCGGCCTGGCAGATCTTCTCCCACAAGGGATTGCCGTCAGTCACGCCCCAGATGGCGTTGGGATCGCCGATCAGGCGGGCGGAGTGCAGGCTGAGGATCGTGTCAAGCCCGGCGCAGCCGGGCGCCACCATCTTGGGCCCGCCGCTGAAGCCGGCGAAGAAATGCGGCTCGATGAAGCCCGTCAGGATGACCTTGCCGGCCTTCAGGAGCTCGTTGTTGAGCCACACCTCCGTGCCGTCGTCCAGCGTGCCGGCCATGGTCATCGTCGAACGGTCGGTGCAGTCGTGATTGACGATGCGGTAGTCGCGGACGATGTCCGGCCCCAGCATCTGGGCCAGCTCTTCGGGGGTGTTGCCGCGGTGCGTGCCGGTGGCGCAGATAAGGGTGATCTGCTCGCGGGGGACGTGCCGGATCTGCTCCAGGACCAGCGGCAGGACGAGCGCGTTGGGCATCGGCCGGGTGATGTCGCAGAACACGATGGCCACGCTGTCGTCCGCCGAGATGACTTCGCGCAGCGGCCGCGATCGAATGGGGTGGTCCAGGGCATGGCGTATGGAGGCGGCTTGGTCGGGGATGCTCGGCATGAACAGCGGCTCGATGATGGACGTGCGATTGTCGGGCATGTTGACGGTCATGCCCGAGCGGCCGTAGGCGAGCTTGACTCTCATCTGGGGATTCGAAGTATAGGTGCAAGAAAAGGGGAGAGGCCCAGCGGCGATGGGGGGAGTCGCCGCTGGGCCTCTTTCAGCCCCCAGCGATCACGCTACGTCCTCGCGGATAGGCAATCAAGCGATCTTGATCACATTTTCGTGGGCGGAATGTCCAAAAGCGTGCGCCGCGCCAGATCCAGCGCGGCAAGCATCGTCAGCCTCTTCATCTGCAGCCGCACGAGCGGGTAAAAGGCCTCGATCGCGTTCCGCTGCCCGTTGACGTCTATACCGACGTGGACGGTCCCCGGTGGCTTGCCCTCCAGTTCCGAGGGCCCTGCCACACCGGTGACGGATAAGCCTACCGACGCGTTCAGCTGCCGGCGAGCCGTCGTGGCCATCTCCAGCGCCGTCTCGCAGCTCACTGCGCCGTGTTCCCGGATGACAGAGGCGGGCACGCCGAAGCCGATCTTGGCCTCATTGCTGTAGCTCACGAGGCCGCCTTTGAAGTACTCCGAGCTGCCCGGCTGGTTGGTGATGACGTTGGCCACCAGGCCGCCGGTGCACGATTCCATCGTCGCCAGCGTGAGCCCGCGCTCCAGCAGGAGCTGGCCGACGATGCCCTCCAGACGCTCGTCGTCCACGCCGTAGACGTGCATCCCGAGCTCCGCCCGGACCTTTGCCTCCAGCTCCTCCACCATGGCCCTGGCGTCCTCCAGGGCGGCGGCCTTGGCCGTGAGCCGCAGGTGGATGCCGTCCTCCTTGGCATAGGTGCCGATCGTCGGGTTATCCGAGTGCAGCAGGTGCTGGATGCGCTCTTCCGCCGCCGACTCGCCCAGCCCGATGACCTTCAGCAGCCGCGAATGGATGATCACGTCGCCCAGCCGGCCGCGCAGTCGCGGCACGACCTGGGTCTCCCACATGTGCTGCATCTCATGGGGCACGCCCGGCATGGCCACGATGACGTGGCCGTCCTTCTCGCTCCACCAGCCCGGCGCGCTGCCGCGCGGGTTGGGCAGCGCCGTCGTGGAAGCGGTCCGGGTGGCCTGCTTCAGATTGCGCTCCGGCATCGGATTGCCGCGCCGGGCGAAGTGCGCCCGCAGATCGGCCTCGAGCCCTGGGTCGCGAAAGATCTCCTCACCGAGCACCGCGGCGATGGCCTCGCGCGTCAGGTCGTCTTCCGTCGGTCCGAGGCCTCCGGTGCAGATCACCAGGTCCGAGCGCTTGAAGGCGCGCTCCAGCACCTCCCTCAGGCGGCCCAGATTGTCGCCGACAACCGAAACCCAGTACAGGTCGATGCCCAGCGCCGGAAGCTGCTGCGCGATCCAGGTCGAGTTGGTGTCGGTGATCTGGCCCATCAGGATCTCCGTCCCGATGGACACGATCTCGCTGCGCATCTTCTGGGCCTAGCGTAGCCCGAGGGCCCGCTGAATGCGCCAGGGCATGTCGTGCAGCGGCACGACCGCGTCGGCGGTCCCCGACTGGATGACGCTTTCGGGCATGCCGGCGATAACGCTGCTGGCCGCGTCCTGCACGATCACTTGGCCGCCGGCGGCCTTGATCTCGGCCGCTCCGGCCGTGCCGTCGTGGCCCATGCCGGTCAGCACGACGCCCACCGCCGAGCGGCCGTACACGGCCGCTACCGACGACATGAGCACATCCACGGAGGGCCTCACGCTGTGCACCGGCGGATCCAGGCTCAGCCCGATCTTCCGGGAGCTGCCGACCAGCATGTGGTAGCTGCCGGGGGCTATCAGGACGGCGCCCTCGATGACCGGCTCACCGGCCTGGGCTTCGCGGACTTCCATCTGGGACACAGCGTTCAGGCGGTCTGCCAGTGCTTTGGTGAAGCCCGCTGGCATGTGCTGCACGATGAGGACGCCTGCCCCGAGATTCGCCGGCAGGCTGGGCAGCAGGAACGTCAGGGCCGCCGGCCCGCCGGTTGACGCGCCGATAACGACGACCTTGCTGGCCAGCCGCGGCGCCGGCCCGCTGACGCGCGGTTCGTTCGGCGGTGCATCTTGGGCGCTGAGCGCGGCTGCACCGAGGACCCGCGGGTTGGCCCGAGCCGCGTGCAGCAGCTTCTGCTTGAGCTCTTCCCGCACGCCGTCCAGGTCGTCCGCCGGGCCGCGCTGGGGCTTAGAGACGAAATCGACGGCACCCTTGGCCAGCGCCTCGATCGTCGTGGCCGCGCCCTGCCTCGTGTAGACGCTGAGCATCACGATGGGCGTCGGCCGCTGCGCCATGATGGCCTGCACCGCCTGCAGGCCGTCCATGCGCGGCATCTCCACGTCCATGGTGATGACGTCCGGCTGCAGCTCGAGCGTGCGGTCGACCGCCTCCTGTCCATCCGCGGCGTAGCCGGCCACGGCAAAGGTAGGGTCCGCAATCAGCAGCCGGGCGATGGTGCTCCGCAGGAAGGCCGAATCGTCCACGATCAGGACGCGGAGCGGCCGCTGCCGCGGAGTGCTCAGCGGCGGGCGGTCCGGCCGACGAAAGCCGCCGCCTGCGAGCGGCGGGCCAAGTGCAGCTTCTGAAAGATGCTGCTGACGTAGGTCTTGACCGTATGCGGGCTCAGGTTCAGCTCGGCGCCGATCTCGCGGTTGGTCTTGCCCTCCGCGATCAGTGGCAGGATGCGGCGCTCCTGGTCCGACAGGCTGGCCAGGGAGTCGTCGGCCTGCGCGGTTTCTCCACGCCGCATGAACTCCAGCGCCGAGCGGGTGACTTCGGGGTCGAGCAGGGATGCCCCGTCGGCCACTCGCTCCACAGCCTCGATGAGGCGCTCGGGGTCGGTCTGCTTGAGGAGGTAGCCCGCCGCCCCCGCCATGATCGATGCGATCACCGCATCCTCGTCTGGATAGGAGGTGAGCATGATGATGCGCGTCTGCGGCCGCTCGGCCAGGATGGCCCGGCACGCCTCGATGCCGTCGCCTTCCGGCAGCCGCACGTCCATGAGCACCACGTCGGGGTCGGTGCGCATGGCCACCTGGATGGCCTCCTCGGTGCCGCCCGCTTCGCCGACGACCTCCACCGAGGGAACCGTCTGGAAGAGGCTTGCCAGGCCGATTCGCAGCACCTTGTGGTCGTCAACCAGCATCAGGCGGATCACGGCCTAACTATTGATCGTTCGGCTGCTGCGGGCAACTCCCCAATTCAGGCGACCCCGGATGGGAACATCAACGACTTGACGGTGACCGGCAGCGACTCCGAAATGCCCATCGGCCGGCCGATGTCCACATAATCCAGATCGCCGACGTCGATACCGTCCACGGCGATGACCGCGCCAGGCAGCCGCAGCTCCTCCTTGAGGATGCCGCCCAGCGACTTGGCGATGTCGGCGTCGAGCATCAGGTACAGCGGCATCCCCGGGTCGGTTGACTGCTCGATCAATGCGCCGATCTCCTGGGCGATGCCTCGGACCAGCGTGTAGCTGGGCAGCTCCTCCAGGGCGAGCGCGATCGCCAGGCCCGGCGTGTACTGACGCAGGTCGAATTTGGCCAGCGCGGATTTGAGGGCCTGCGCCAGCGAATGACGGTGATTGACCGCGGCCTTTACCACTTTCAACCCGAACACCGGCAGGACCGACAGGTCCGACAGGTAGCTGGTGACGCCGCTCGCCTGGATGGTGTATTCGCCGGCGCCGATGACCGTCGCCCGGATGCCCTCAGCCGGTTCTTGCACGGCCAGCTTGGCCGGTACGGAGCGCAGCCGGTCGCGCACGGCCGCGCCTACCAGCGGGCCGAGGTCGCCATAAGCCGTGTCGTCGTGCTGGTAGATGTACTCCGACACGCCGCCGGAGAAGATCAGGTAATCCACTGAGCCGAGGCCGGTGTAGCCGCCCAGGCCCTCCTCAGTCACCATCAGGTCCCGCGCTAGGTGCGACCTGGGCTCGCCATCCATCAGCTCGAACAATGCGCCGACCATTCGCTCAACGAGCCGCTGTTTCACGTCCTCTGTCAGCGTGTCGCCAACGGCCACGTCCAGCCCGTCCTCCCGCAGGATGCGCCGCGCCGGCTTCTCGACGCGAGTCACTCGCCCATCATCATCAAAGGCCAGCAGCCGCGCGCCGACGCTGACCGCGGCGGTGCTGTTGACCACGCCATGGCGTACCAGCGACAGCTTGGTGGTGCCGCCCCCCATGTCCACGTTGAGGACGGTGGCGTCTTCGTCCTTAGAGAGGGCCACGGCGCCGCTGCCGTGGGCCGCCAGCAGGGCTTCGTGGTTGGGGCCGGCTGAAGCGCAGATGAATTTGCCCGAGTGCCTGGCGAACAGCTCGGCAATGGGCTGCGCGTTCTGCTTGTTGAGCGCCTCGCCGGTGATGACCACGGCGCCTGTATCGACGTCCTCCGGCCCGAACCCCGCTGTGCGGTACTGGCCGTCGAAGAACTCCTGCAATTGGTCCACATCGATGAGCGTGGGCGACTGATAAGGCGTCAGCAGGATCGGCGAGCGGTAGAGGACGCGGCGCTCGGAGACCTCGAACTGGGTGGAGAGCTGGGCCCCTCTGCGCCTCAGCGTGAGGTGGGAAAAGACCAGGTGCGACGTGGACGAGCCGATGTCAATGCCCACAGAAGTGAGCGACAGCTTCTCGAGACCCTCGACATCCTCAACGGTGGTGCCTGGCGCGTCGAGCAGCGCCAGGTGGATGTGTTCCGGGAAATCATCGTCCTCGTGCATGAGCCCTGAAAGCTTACTTACGCAGGGGCCAGCTGAAAAGCGGGCATGACCTCCCGGGCGAACAGATCTATGGAGGTCAGCACCTGCTCCGGGGGGAAGCTGCCCCATGAGAACGAGCCGATGAAGTAGTTGCCTTGGGCCGCCTCAGCGTATCGCTCGAGCTGATCCCGCACCGTCGCCGGCGAGCCGACCAGGAACTTGCCCTCGGCCAGGAGCTGGTCGAAGTCCGACCGCTTCTCGTAACGATCGCGGTCGCCGTGCTTGACCCACAGGTAGGAGAAGTTGCCGAAGAAGTGCTTCCACGATTCGCGCGCCTGATTGATGGCCTGCTTATCCGTTTCGGCCAGGTGTACGTGCATGGTGAAGCCGTAATTCGGCTCGGCCACGTGGCCGTTCGTGCGATCTGGCTCGCCCTTGTGCGCCTCGAGCTCCTCGCGGTAGCGCTTCAGCATCTCCCATACACGGTCGACACTCGGCGCAAGGTGCAGTGAGAACACCGTGCTGAACCCGTTCTTGGCCAGCCATGGGATGGACTCGGCGTTCGACGTGGGATACCACAGCGGCGGGTACGGCCTCTGGACCGGCCTGAGGCGCGTCTCGACCCTGTCATAGCGGTAGTACTTGCCGCGGAAGTCGACCTGCCCGGTCGCGAGGCCGGTGAGGATGATCTCGATAGCCTCGTCGAACATGGCCCGGGACTCTTCCATCCGCAGGCCGTAGGTCATCATCTCGTAGGGTGACGGGCCGCGGCTCAAGCCGACCTCCAGGCGGCCGTGCGAGAGCTGGTCCATCATGGCGATCTCTTCCATCAGCCGCAGCGGCTGGTAGAAGGGCAGCACGTACGCCAGCACCCCCAGGCGGATGCGCTTGGTGCGCTGGCTGGCCGCCGCCAGGAACAGGTTTGGCGAAGGGACGGTCGACAACGGGGTGGCGTGGTGCTCGGCCAGGTGATAGCAGTAGTAGCCGAGCTCGTCGGCCAGCTCGAGCATGCGCAGCCGCTGGTCGTAGCTCTCCGCCAGATCGCGTCCAGTGTCGTCGAGCCAGTCGAAGAGGGCGAATCTCATCGAAGACATGGTATCCGCCTTACAGCTGCTCCGTACATGGCCTTGAGGTGGTCGATGAGCCACGCTCCCTCGAAGCCGGCTTGCTCGGCGAACTGGGCGCGCCCGCGCAGGTCATCCCAGCTCAGGTGGTGCTGCGCCAGATCGAGTCCAATCCTCATGAGGCCAGTTTGTACCGGCCAGCTTGCAGCCGTTTTGCAGAGTTCGGCGATTGCACGTTGGCGCCAAGCCGCTACCATCAGCCAGGGCCTCATGACTTCAGTCCCGCTGCGCCTCCGCTTGCTGGGCAGCTTCCAGGTGGAGCGCTTCGAGCCCAACCAGGTGGGCAGCCGCAAGGCTCGCGGCCTGCTGAAACTGCTCGCGCTGGGCCGAGGCCAGCCGGTCTCGGTGGACCGGCTCATCGACTGCCTGTGGCCCGACGAGCTGCCGTCCCGTCCCGAGGAGCAGGTGTCAGTGCTGGTCAGCCGGCTGCGTTCGGTGCTTGGCGCCGACCGGCTGCCCCGCGTCGAAGCCGGCTACGCCCTCCGGGCCGACTGGCTCGACGTGCAGGCGCTCGAGGACTTGGCCGAAGAAGCCTCTCGGCGCCTGGCAGCAGGCAACGTGGCGATGGCGCGCGCGGCCGCGGCCGCCGCCCTGGCGCTGGTCCGCGGCCCGCTGCTGGCCGACGAACCCGACGCCGAGTGGCTGCTGTCGGAGCGGGCGGCAGTCGAACGGCTCGTCGCCGCGGCGCGGTCCGTCGGCGCGAGGGCCGCACTGGCGGCGAGCGACTATCAAGCCGCGGCCGAGCTCGCCGCCGGTGCGTTGGATGCCGACCCGTACGATGAGGCCGCGTTGCGCCTGCTCATGCAGGCTCACTCCGCAGCCGGGCGGCCGGGTTCCGCGCTGGCGGCCTACGCCCAGATGCAGGGGCGGCTGCGAGAGGACTTGGGCGCAGATCCGGCCCCCGAAACGCAGCAGCTCCACCAAGCCATTCTGCTCCAGCAGTCGGCGGCTCGAGAGGAGCCACGGCCGGAAGGCGCCCTGCCCCCTGAGCCGCTCCTGCCCGGGCGCGCGGCCGAGCTGGCGGCGCTCGAGGCTGCCCTGGAGAGGGCTGCCCGGGGCAGGCTGGAGCTGATCGCCTTGGAGGGCGAGGCCGGCATGGGCAAGACGCGCCTGCTGGATGTGTGGGCGCAGCGGGCAGCGCGCTGCGGTGCGCTGGTCCTGCGGGCCCAATGCGACGAGTTGGAGCGGAGCTTGCCCTTGCAGCCCGTGCTGGATGCGCTCGACATGCACCTGCGATCGCTGCCCAGCGCCGAAGCGATGGCCCAGCTGCTTGGGCCGGAGCACGCCCTGCTGGCCCCCATGCTGACCGCCAGCCCGCCCAGCGATTTGCCTGCCCAGGCCGATCCCGTCGGCGGCCAAACGCTGTTGTTCGGAGCCCTGGCCGGCGTCTTGGACCGGATCGCCCGGCAGCAGCCGGTGGCGCTGCTCCTGGACGATCTTCACGTGGCCGGCCAGGCTACCCTGGACTGGCTGCGTTTCGTCGCGCGGCGTCCCGCCGGCCCGCGGCTGCTGATCGTCGGCGCCTTGCGCCCGGAGGAGGAGCTCCGGCTCCCGGACTGTACCCGGATCGTCCTGGGACCACTCGACGTTGCCGCCGTAAAGGAGATCGCGGGCGCGGAGCGTGCGCTGGAGCTGCACGAGAAATCGTTGGGCAATCCGCTCTTCGTGGTGGAGCTCGCAAGCGCCCCTGGAGATGACATCCCCGACTCGCTGCGGGACGCCATCGCCGCGCGCTGCGACCGCGCCGGTCCTGAGGTGGCATCCACGGTCCGGACGGCGGCCTTACTTGGCCCGATAGTGGATCTCGACCTGCTGGCCGCGGTGGTGAACAAGCCGGCCCTGACCCTGCTCGACGAGCTGGAACAGGCGGCCAAGCGCCGCCTATTGAAAGAGGAGGGCGCGGGCTTTGCCTTCCGGCACGAGCTGGTGCGCGGCGTGCTTGCCGGCGGCGCGGGGGCCATGCGCCGGACGCTCGTCCATCGAGAAGCTGCCCGAAGCCTGTTGCAGCGGGCCGATGCCGATCCGCTTCAGGTCGCCTACCACGCCCGTTTGGGCGGCGACTTCGCCCTTGCCGCCCAGGCGTTTGGCCGGGCCGCTGAACGCGCCAGTGGGCGCTACGACCATGCCGAGAGCTTGCGTCTGCTCGGCCAGGCCATTGAGCTGGACGACAGTGCAGCCCTCCGCCTACAACGGACCCGCTGCCACATCCTGCTGGGGCAGTTCGAGGAAGCCGAGCGCGATGCGCTGGCCGCCTATGAACAGGGCGGCGGCGCGCCAGCCCTGGAGGCGGCCGGCTGGGCGGCCTACTATCGCCGAGATGATGCGGCCGCCCAGGCCTACGCGCGGCAGGCCGTTGGCCTGGCCGGCGACAGTGAGCGCTCAGCTTGTCTGGCGCTGCTGGGCCGGGCGCTCTCGGTCGTGCACGACCTCGACGGCAGCGAGCAGGCCCTGGAAGAGGCCGTCCGGATTGCCCCGGACCCGGCCTCGCGTTGCGCCGCGTCGGTCTGGCTGAGCATGCTTCGCACCTGGCGAGGGCGTCCACGTGAAGGGATCGAGCTGGCCCTGCCAGGCCTGCGCCTGCACTACGCCGACATCACCCATCCAATCAGCACGTATGCCCACTGGTTTGCCGCGTACGCCTACTGCACCTTAGGCTGGATCGAAGACGCCTGGCGCACACTGGACGCGCTGGAGGCGGAGCTCGATCTCAAGCGCATCACGCGCTTCCGCCACCGGCCGGGCAATTTCCGAGCCTGGCTGCTGCGAGGCCTCGGCGAGTTCACCGCCGCCAACGAGCTCAGCCAGATGTGCCTGGACAGCCAGGGCGGCGAGCCCGCAGCGCACGCCACGCTGGACCTCGCGGACAGCTTCCTTACCGTTGGCGACGTTAATTCGGCCGCCCGCTATCTTGCTCGCTTCGAAACTGTCATCGCTGCCAACCTCGCGCTTCGCCAGCGGCTGCTCTTGCGCCGCACGTACCTCCATGCCTGCCTCCACCTTGCCGCAGAGCGCTGGGAAGCCGCGCGCGCGGGCGCGCAGGCGGTGGTGGCGGAATCGTCCGAGCTGGGCATCCCACGCTACCGAGATCTCGGGCTCTTGCTGGCATTCCGGGCGGCGGTCAGGCTGGGGGAAGCCGTCGATGTGGCCGCCGCCTATGACGTCCTGGCTCGGCTGCCGAATCACGGCGGACCAGAAGCCTGGCTGCAGGCGGCGCAGCTGGCTGCCGACACGGGCGAGCAGCGATTCTGGGAACTCGCCGAGGCTCAGGCCCAAGCTGTCGCCGAGCGCGCGGGCGCGCACGCGGACGCGTTTCGGCGCTACGCTGGGGCCCGGCTGGAGAGGATGACGACGCGCGGCCGGAGCGGCTGATACCAGCCCGCCAGGGCGCGGATGGCCGTCTCTCGCAGCAGCCGACGGCTTGCCTCTGGTAGACCTGCCACGAAGGCCGCCGTATGCGGCATGCCCAGGCGGTAATCCACGAACGAGGCGGGCGTCTGCAGCCCCATATCCAGCTCGAGGTCGGCTACGCTCACTTCCTCGAAGCCGGCGGCCAACGCGAGCAGGCGGAGGCGCTCCGGATCGCCGACCTGGTCCTCATTCTCTTTGATGCGCAAGTACCAAGCCGGACGCGAAAACCCCAACGCGGCGGCCGTGTCCTCGACCGCGGCTTTGGCCGCCGAAACGCTGCTGGCGAAGGCCGTAGCGGCGAGCCGGCCGCCGCTTCGAAGCACCCTCCGCATTTCGGCCAGCGCCTGCTGTGGCGCTTCCATGTGCGACAGGCAAAAGCCTGCGACCACGGCGTCGAACTGGCCGCTCCGGAACGGCAGGCGTTGGCCATCGCCCGCGACGGCCGGCACGCCTGTGTGCCGCAGCATGTCCACCGCCGCGTCGAGCGCGACGGCCCGGGCCCGGGCCCGGGCCAGATGGACGCATGCGGCGCCGGTGCCCGATCCAACGTCCAGCACGAGCGCTCCGGCGAGCAGCATTCTCAGGTCGGCAACCATTGCGCTCGCCAGCCGCTCGTAAGCCGGCCCCGGACCTCGGGCCCAGGACGCCGCCCGCCCTTCGTAGACGCGCAGCGGCCCGCCGAGATTGGTCACAGCCAGCGGAGACCCTCTCGCACCCGGTCCTCCCACCAGCCCAGCTCGGCATCCTCGTCGTAGGCTTTTTCCCAGCCGAACCAGACCATTCCCGCGAGCAGCGCCAGTGCCAGCTGCTTGGGCCACCAATCGCCCTCCGGGATCCCGTGGCGCTGCAGCGAGCGCCGGTAGGCGTCGATGGCCGCTTCCTTGGACTGACGTAGGCGCCGCCGGTTGAGGGCCAGGTACCATGCCAGCTCCAACGCCCCGGGCGCCTGGCCGGGAATGGCCCAGTCGAGCAGGATCGTCCGGCCATCCGGACGCGAGCCCAGGTTGCCCATCTTCCAGTCGCCGTGGATGAACGTCTGCGGCGTACGCTCGAGTGCCCCGACCAACGGCATGGGGTCCACGTGCAGGTCGAAAATGGCCTGGGCGCTGTGAGGCGCCCGGCGCCCCAGGCGGGCCCAGCCTTCCAGCGCAATCCGCGGCACCTCCGCGGGGTTCGGCCGCGTCAGCTCCGCGGCGAGCTGGTCGCGATGGAAGAACAGCATCCGCGTAGTCAGCGGTGTCAGATCGAAGGTATCTTGCCAGCCCCAGAACGCGGCGTGCACCTCGGCCATGTGGTCCATGAAGCGCAGATGCTGCTCCAGCGGGATGGGCGCGTCACCTTCGGGTACGAGATAGGGGCCGACGTCTTCCATGACCAGTACGGCCTGGCCGAGCCGTTCGCCCGGGTAGCAGGCCACGATGGCGGGATCGATGCTCGCCGGCAGCCGCCGCAGGAGACCCGACCGCCACATCACCAGCGGCCGGCAGGCCAGGTCTGACGCGGTGCGCATAATCCAGTCGTCGTCCAGCGAGAGATGTTTGGCCACGTAGCGCCGGCCGCCGACCGTCAGCCGCTCGAGCATGCTGCCGCCCTTCTGGTCGCCGCTGTTCAACGGCTCACGCTTGCTTGCCGCCCGCAGCAGCTCCTCGAACGAGTCAAAGGCCAGGTCTTCGCCCGGGGCTGCCGGCATATGGAAATCCGCGGCCATCGTAGCTCCCATCTGAACCTCCTCTTTTCAGCGAGGCTAGGCGGCCCGGTTTGCAGTTTGTTTGCAGCACGGCCGCCGTGTCGGAGCGGCAAGGCGGCTGCAAAGGAATCGCAGGCGAGGGCGTCTACCCTGCCGCCATCAACCGCAAGGAGGTAAACCATGGCAACCCAATCCCCTTCCCCACCCGACGCTGGCCCGCTTGGCCAGGTGAGAACGGCGCTAGCGGGCCAGCCGTCCGCGGCTCGACCTTCATCGTCAGCGGCAAGCTCTTCCCCGCCGGCACTTTCGGCAGCAATCCCGAGCGGTTCGGGCCGGACTCGCCCGGCAGCATCGGCGCCTGGATCTGCGCCGGCACGTTCCAGTACGACCTGGCGGAGATCGCCAAAGGCAAGGCGCCCCACGTTATCTCCACGCAGTACTACCTGCTGGATGATGGGTCAGTGCTGATGAGCGAAGGCCTCGAAGGCGGCATGACCACCACCCGCGTGATCCTCGGCGGGGCCGGCAAGTACGCCGGCGCCCGGGGCACCGTGGTGGAAAAGCACGGCGTTTCCGACAACAACACGCTGATCCGGCTCGGCCCGGGTGTCGATCTGCCCGCCCCCAACATCGTCTTCGGCTTCAACCTGGTATAGCCGGCAGGAAGGGCAAACGAGCATGGACTGGAAGAGCCTGATCGTCGTCCAACGAACGCCGCCACGGATCCTGGTGCTTACGGCGGCCGCCAGCTACGCTGCGCAGGTGGTGGCCGCGCTGCAGCGTGCGCCTACCTGGGCCGTGGTGCTGGCGACCGTCATCCCGTGGCTGCCGATCCTGGTGCGTGAGATCGCCTGGGCGTATCGTGACTACCCCTGGCTGGCGCTGTTCTACGTGCTGGTCATCACCCAGGGAGCGCACTTCCTGGAGCACGTCACGCAGGTCACGCAGGTTCACCTGCTGATGTTGAGGGGGCCCCAGGCGCGGGGCGTCTTCGGAGCGCTCAATATCGAATGGGTCCACTTCTTCTGGAACAGCCTGGTGCTGCTGGCGGTGGCCGTGCTGGTGTGGCGCTTTCGTCGCAACAGCTGGCTGTGGCTGACGCTGGACGTCAGCGGCTGGCACGCGGTCGAGCACGCCTACATCCTCTCGGTCTATCTGCGCACCGGCATTGAAGGCACGCCAGGCCTGCTGTCGGCGGGCGGCGCCATAGCCGGAGGCCTGGGCCTGGTGCGCCCGGACATGCACTTCCTCTACAACCTCATCGAGACAGTCCCGCTCGTCCTCGCATTTGTCACTCAGATCACGGCGGCGCGCCGTAGCACGTTCATCGAAACCACATTTGCCATCGAAAAGGAGATAAACCCATGGCCATTTCGACCAATCAGGATGCGACCGTGACTACCGGTCAGCTGTACGTGCAGGCGATGGCCTGTGCGCAGCGCTACCTCGACGGCGTGCGGGGCGAGCAGTGGAGCGCACCCACGCCCTGCTCGGAATGGGACGTCCGGCAGATCGCCAACCACATCATGGGCGAGAACCTGTGGGCGGCCGAGCTGTTCCAGGGCAAAACCGTGGAGGATGTTGGCAGCCGGCTGGATGGTGACCTCACCGGTAGCGATCCGGCACAGGCCTATCGCAGCTCAATGTCGTCTGCCAAGGCGGTTGTCGAAGCGCCGGGCGCCATGGAGCGCACCTGCCATCTGTCCTTCGGCGATTTCTCCGGGGCCGACTACGCCAGGCAGCTGTTCATGGACACGCTGATCCACAGCTGGGACATCGCCAAGGCCACCGGCCAGGACGCCCGGCTCGACCCGAAGCTGGTCGAGGCCTGCCTGCCAATCACCGAAGAGATCACGCGCCAGTTCCGCGGGGCCGGCGTCTTCGGCGAGGATCTGACCGCGGCCGCGACCGCCGATCCGCAGGCACGCCTGCTGGCCCTGGTCGGGCGTCAGGCCTGAAAGTCCGCAAAGAGCTCGGTCAGGCTGTGCGGCAGCTCACGGTAGTAACCGTCCAACCCTGAGAAGAGCCTTTCTGCCGGCCGGCGGCGTATGGGTCTAGCCTCAGCGGCGAACCGCTGGAGCACCTCCGCCGCCGGCTTTGGCGTTCCATCGGGCCGCACCAGGCCGAACGATCGCTCGTGGATGTGGGTACTGCACGGCGGCGCGCCGAACAACGAATCGTCGTAATCGGCGTAGCACCAGGCGAAGGCGCCCAGCGACCCCACCGTCCACAGCTTGTCTAGCACCTCTTCGTAGTACGCCGCCGCCTCGTCCTCTGAGGCGAAGTACTGCGGGCCGGCGTAGAACCCAGGCCGGCCGGGCGGGGCGGTGCAGATCCCGAACTCTTCGAACAGCACCGGCTTGCCGCCCAGGCTCTCCGTCAGCACGTTCAGGAAGGGGCACACGTCGCTGTCCAGCTTGTTCTTGGCCCATTTGGCGTAGACCGAGTAGCCGTGCATGCACAGGAAGTCGTTCGACTCGGCCATCGTGACGGGGCTCAGGTGCCGATCCTGTTCGAGGTCCTCGGCGTGCAGCCCGCAGCTCACCAGCGCATCGCCGGAGGCACCCTTGATGGCCTCGACCATGCGTCCGGCCCATGCCGCCGCCGTCTCGTCGTCTCTGGGCGTCTCGACGTTGGAGGTCTCGTTGCCCAGGTCCCAGAAAAGGATCGCCGGGTGCTTGGCGAACGCCTCAGCCAGGGTGCGGGCCTGGAGCTCCTGGGCCTCGACCATGGCGGGGTCGGAGAAGATTGACTTGACCTGACGGTCGACGACACTGTCGTTCGAGACGATGGCAAAGCGCGTTTGGTTGGGGCCAGTCAGCTCGAGCGTCCAGTGCGGCAGCCAGTTGTAGCCGCTCATGTGGCCAGTGAACAGCGTCGGGACGCAGCGCAGCTTCAGGTCGTCGGCGATCTCCAGCACTTTCTCGAGGTTGTTCATCTGGCGCAGGTCGACCCGGTGCCGCTCGGGCTGGAAGTCTTCCCACAGGAGTGAGAACCGAACCACCGCCAGGTTCAGCTCCTTGATCTGCTCGAACTCGAGGCGCACCTCATCGGCCGAGAAATGCTTCCACCAGTACATGGCCTTGCGCTTCGGCCAGTAGTTGACGCCGAGAAGGAAATGGTCCCAGGGGTTGGTCAGTGTGTGCTGGCTTCTTCCTTTTTGTGCTTCGCGGCTTCGGCGATGACCTTCTGCGCCAGGTGCGAGGGCACTTCCTCGTAGCCCAGCATCTCCATCGTGTAGGTGCCGCGTCCCTGGGTGATGGACCGCAGATCGGTGGCGTAGCGCAGCATCTCGGCCATCGGCACGTGGGCCCGGATTTCCGTCAGGCCGCCGCCCACCGGCTCCATGCCCAGCACGCGCGCCCGTTTGCCGTTGAGGTCGCCGATGACGTCGCCCATGAAGTCGCTGGGCACGGTCACCGTCACGTCCATGATCGGCTCCAGCAGCACCGGGTTGGCGTTCTGCGCGGCGGCCTTGAAGCCCATAGAGCCGGCGATCTTGAAGGCCATTTCCGACGAGTCCACCGGGTGGTAGGAGCCGTCGTACAACACTGCCTTCACGTCAATCACCGGGTAGCCCGCCAGCAGGCCCTCGCCCATCGCCTCGCGGATGCCCTTCTCGACCGCCGGGATGTACTGCTTTGGTACGACGCCGCCGACGATCTTGTCCTCGAAGACGAAGCCCTCGCCCTTGGCCGGCGCGATCTCGATCCAGGTATCGCCGTACTGGCCGTGGCCCCCGGTCTGGCGCTTGAACTTGCCCTGCGCCTTGGCCGAGGCCTTGATGGTCTCGCGGTACGGCACCTTGGGCGTATGGACGTCCAGGTTAACGCCGAATTTGCGCTGCATGCGCTCGACGGCGATCGAGATGTGAGACTCGCCCATGCCCGACAGCAGGTTGTCCCCGGTGTCGGGATCCTTGCGGACGGTCAGCGTCGGATCCTCTTCCACCATACGCTGGAGCGCCGGTCCCATCTTGTCCAGGTCGACCTTGGTCTTGGGCTCGATGGCCGCCGCGTAGACCGGCTTGGGGAAGACGATCGGCTGCAGCTTGACCGGGCTGTCCTTGGTCGTCAGCGTGTCGGAGGTCGTCGTCTCCGACAGCTTTGCCACAGCGCCGATATCGCCCGCCTTGATCTCGCCCACCGGCTCGTGGTTCTTGCCGCGAACCATCAGCAGCTGGCCGACGCGCTCCTCGTGGCTCTTGTTGGCGTTCCAGGCGTGTGAGTCGCCCTTGAGCGCGCCGGAGTAGACCCGCAGGTAAGTCAACTTGCCTACAAAGGGGTCGGCGATGGTCTTGAACACGAACGCCGCCAGCCGGTCCGGCTTGTCCTTGATGGCCTTAGCGTCCTCCTCGTTCAGCGCGGCGTCGAGCGGCGACGGCAGGCACTCGACGACCAGGTCCAGCAAGGGCTGGATGCCCTTGTTGGCCCCGCCGGAGGCGCACACGATCGGAATGACCTGGCCGCTGCAAATCGCCTTGCGCAGCGCGGCGTTCAGGTCCCCCTCGGCGATGTCCTCGCCCTCCAGGTACTTGGTCAGCAGATCGTCGTCGGTCTCGCACACGGCGTCCATCAGCTTCTCTCGGGCCGCGGCGATGGCGTCGGCCATGTCGGCCGGCGGCTGGCCCTCGCTCGGCTTCCCGCCGTCGAAGGTGTAGGCCTTGCCGGTGGCCACGTTGACCACGCCCTTGAAGGCCGCCTCCTGCCCGATAGGCAGCTGCAGGACCACTGCTTTGGCGTCGAGCCCGTCGTGCACGGACTGGACGGCATTCTCGAAGTTGGCGTGCTCGCGTTCGAGCTTGGTGATCACGACCATGCGCGGCAGCTTGTACTCGTCGGCGGCGCGCCACACGATGCCCGTACCGACTTCGACGCCGGCCGCCGCATCCACCAGCACGAGGGCCGAGTCGGCGACGCGAAGGCCCGCCTTGACCTCGCCGGCGAAGTCCGGGTAGCCGGGGATGTCGATGACGTTAACCTTGTGGTCCTTCCACTCCAGCGGCAGGAGGGACAGGTTGATGGAGATGCTGTGCTTGATCTCGTCGGGGTCGTAATCGGAGGTGGTGTTGCCCTCGTCGACCTTGCCCAGCCGGTTGATGGCGCCGCTGTCGAACAGCATCGCCTCGGCCAGGGTGGTCTTGCCGCTGCCGCCATGCCCCACCAGCGCAACGTTGCGGATCTGCTCCGCTTGATACGCCTTCATAAGCTCCCCTTGGTGCTCGGAATGCTCGCCCCTAAGCGGGGGTCGAGCGCTGTGGCTTGATCGAGTGCCCGGCCGAGGGCCTTGAACAGGGCCTCGGCGCGGTGATGGTCATTATCGCCTTGCAAGATTTTGGCATTGATGTTGATGCCCGCGTGGCGGGCCAGGCTGTCGACGAAATGCTCGAGCAGCTGGCTCTCCATCGTGCCCAGCTTCGTGTTGGCGAAACCTATGTCCAGGCTGCTGACACCGCGTCCGCTGATGTCCACCGCTACCTGGGCCAGTGCCTCATCCATGGGCACCAGCGCCCAGCCCATGCGGGCGATGCCGCGCTTGTCGCCCAGAGCCTGCGTGAGCGCTTGGGCCAAGGTGATGGCGATGTCCTCCACGGTGTGGTGCTCGTCGATTTCCAGGTCGCCTGTAGCCTTGATGGAAAGATCGAACAGCCCGTGCTGACGGATGTGGCCGAGCATGTGATCCATGAATGGCATGCCCGTGCTGATCTCGCCCTGGCCAGAGCCGTCAATAGTGAGGCTGACCTCGACCTGCGTCTCCTTGGTTTCGCGCTTGACGCTCGCGCTTCGGCTCACGCGGCCAGGGCCTCCACCAGGCGATCGGTGTGCTCTGGTTTGCCGACCGATACCCGGAGGCAGTCCTCCAGACCAGGCTTATCGAAGTAGCTCCGGACCATGATGCCCGTGCGCCACAGGCGAGCCTTCACCTCGCGCGCGTTTGGCATCCGGCACAAGAGGAAGTTGGCCTGGGACGGGTACACGGTCCAGCCGGGCAAAGCCGAGAGCGCCGGCAGCATACGGGAGCGCTCGGCCTTGATCTTGGCCACGTTGGCCATCAAGTAGTCGCGGTCGTCAACAGAAGCAAGCACCGCCGCCTCCGCCGCCACGTTCACGTTGTACGGCTGCTTGATCTTCCAGAGGTGCCGGATCAGCTCGTCGGGGAAGACCCCGTATCCCACGCGCAGTCCGGCCAGCCCGGCCCATTTGCTGAACGTTCGCAGCACCACCAGGTTTTGGAACCGCTGCGACAACGGAACCGCCGAAGCGCAGCCGTCGGCGAACTCGACATAAGCTTCGTCGAGCAGGACTACCCGGCCGCTCGCCAGCAGCCGCTCGAGATCGCCGGCGGCCAGCAGGTTGCCCGTGGGATTGTTAGGCGAGGCCAGCAGCACCAGTTTGGTCCGCGGGGTTATGGCTCTCAGCACGGCCTCGACGTCAACGCTGAAATCAGGGCCTCGGGGAACGTCCACCACGCGGCCCAGGAACAGCGGCGGCAGGAAGCTGTACATCCCGAACGTCGGCTCGCAGGTCAGGACCTCGTCGCCTGGCGAAAGCAGCAGCCGGATCACCAGCTCCAGCAGCTCGTCGGAGCCGTTGCCGAACATGATCCGCTCCGCTGGCGCCCCGGCGTAGTCGGCGATGGCCTCCCGCAGCGCGGTGTGAAACGGATCCGGGTACAGCTCTGGCCGTATGCGGGCCAGCGCCTCGGCGACCTTCGGCGACGGCCCATAGGGGTTCTCGTTTCCGTCCAGCTTGGCGATCTGCTCGGGCTTCAGCCCGAGCTTGGCCGCCTGCGCGGCGATGGGCTCTACCGGCGCGTACTCGGCCAGGGCGGCGATGTCGGGCCGCACCAGCCGTTCGAGCGTTTTCACGAGCGCGCGAGGCGCATGCGGATTGCCTCCGCGTGCGCGGTGAACCCTTCCGCCTCTGCCAGCGTGATGGCCGCCGGAGCGAGGGCCTCGACGCCGTCTTGATTCAGGCCGAAGAGGCTGATGATCTTCACGAAGTCCCACACGTTGAGCGCCGACGAGAACCGGGCCGTGCCGCCCGTGGGCATGATATGGCTGGGCCCGACGACGTAGTCGCCCAGCGCTTCGGCACACGCCTCGCCCACGAAGACGCCGCCGGCGTTGCGCACCTGGTCGAGCTTGTTCCAGGGATGCTCGATCAGCAGGCACATGTGCTCGGGTGCGTACTCGTTGGCGAGCGCGATGGCCTCGTCCACGCTCGACGTGAGCACGATCCCGCCGTTGCGCTCCATCGACGCCTCGATGATCTCGCGCCTGGACAGCCGCTCCAGGAGCAGCTCGACCTCCTCGTTGACTCGTTCCGCCAGCTGGCGAGAAGGGGTGATCAACAGCGGCGAGGCCAGCACATCATGTTCCGCCTGCGCCAGCAGATCGATAGCCACGGACGCGGGATGGGCCGAATCGTCGGCCACGATCATGGCTTCGGTCGGGCCAGGCAGCTGATCGATGTCCACGGCCCCGAACACTTGCCGCTTGGCGAGCACGACGAACAGATTGCCCGGCCCGAGGATCTTGTCCACGCGCGGCACGGTTTCGGTCCCATAGGCCATGGCGGCGATAGCCTGGGCGCCGCCCAGTGCGTAGACGTGATCCACTCCGCACAGCTTGCAGGCGCCTAGGATCATGGGCGAAACTTTGCCGTCCTTTCCCGGCGGACTGCAGACAACGATCTCCTCCACGCCCGCTACCCTGGCCGGCACCGCGGCCATGACCACGGTAGACGGGTAAATCGCGCGGCCGCCGGGCGCGTACAGCCCCACCCGGTGCAGCGGGCGCACGATCTGGCCGACCGTGCCGGCGACGCCGCGGTGCGTCCACGAATCCTTGTGCTGACGCTTGTGGAATTCGAGGACCTGGCCGGCGGCTGCCTCGAGGGCCTCGCGCAGCTTCACGTCGAGCCCCTCGTAGGCCGCGTCCAGCTCGGCGGGGGGAACCTGCAGCTGGTCCAGGCGCGTGCCGTCGATCCGCTCGGCGTACTCGCGTAGGGCGGCGTCTCCCCGGCTGCGCACGTCCTGCAGGATACGGGCGACGACCTGTTCGGGGCTGAGGGCCTCGCCGAAGATACGGCGGATGCCCTCCTCCACCTCGGGCGAGATGGGCATCTCGTCGAACGGCACGCGCCGCAGGACTGTCCGGCGCGCCTCCTGGACGTCCTCGATGATGCGCAGCTTCACCGCTGTAGGTTTAGCTCTTGACGGCAGCCCGGCAGGCGTCGGACAGCCGGTCGAACGCCCGGCAGCGGTCCTCGAAGGAGTACTTGGTCGGGATGGCGGCGATACCGGTCGCTCCGATCGCCCGCAAGTGGTCGATGGCCGTGATGAGCTGCTCGTGCTCGAGGATGATGGTCACGTCGTACCAGCTGCCCTTGCCCGACTTGGGATACACCTTTGAGATCGTTGGCCCGGTGAGGCCGGCCAGCTCGGGATGCTGGCAGACCAGCTCGGCCACGGATTGTTCGGAGCTGCCGGCTACGTTGGCGATCAGGTAATAGAAGCCCTCGGCGCGCAGGCTGGCTTCCATCAGCTCCAGCATGTAGCGTATGGTGTCCAGCTTGCCGGCCTGGCCCAGGGTCGTTCGGTTGCCGATGAGGCAGGCCTGCGACTTCAGGATCGTGCCGCCGCCGATCAGCTTGAGGTGGTTTTCCTTGAGCGTGGTGCCCGTTTCGGACAGGTCGGCGATCAGGTCCGCGGTGCCCATATTGGGCGCCATCTCCAGCGTGCCCTCGTACTGCGTCTCCAGCAGGAAATGCTGGATGCCGTGGCCTTTGAAAAAGCCGCCCACCAGGTTGGGATAATGCGTCGCCACGCGCAGCTCGCGGCTCTGCTCGCGCCGATCGTTCGCCAGGCGCGCCAGGTCGCTGAGCGTGTTCACATGAGTCCAGGTTTCGGGCACCGCCAGCACCAGCTCGCAGCGTGAGTAGCCCAGGTCTTCCAGGATAAGCAGCGTGTTGTCGCCGTCCTGGCGCTGCTCGCAGTAGTCATCCAGCCCGGTGATGCCGGCGTCGACATTCCCGGCATTGACCTGGCGGTAGATGTCGCCGGAGCGCTGGAAGATGACCTGCGCCCCGGGCACGGCACGGATCGAGGCCGTGTACTGGCGGGGATTGGGCCGGGCCACACGCAGCCCGCTGCTGCGCATGAAATCGAGGGTTGCGTCCTCCATCCGCCCCTTGCTGGGCAGCGCAAGGCGCAGCTTCTCGGAGGTCATTTCGGGAGGCGCAATTCTAGCAGGAACACGCTTCTTCTCTCCTACACTCCCCTCGATGCGCGCCATCATCCTGGCGGGCGGGCGTGGCGAGCGCCTGATGCCGCTTACCGCCGACCGGCCCAAGTGCCTGGTCGAGGTTGCCGGGCAGCCGCTGCTGAGCCACCAGCTGCGGTGGCTCGCCGAGCAGGGCGTCGATGAAGTCGCAATCTCCTGCGGCTACGAGTGGCAGCGCATTCGAGAGCTGGCCCAGGACGGCGCCGGCTTTGGTCTGCGCGTCATCTACGCCGTCGAGGCTGAGCCGCTCGGCCGCGGCGGCGGCTTGCGCAAGGCGCTGCGGGAGCTCCCGGCCGCAGCGGAGCCCGTCGTGGCCTGCAACGGCGACGTGCTCACGGAGCTGTCTCTGGCGCCCATGGTCCGCCGGCACCAGCGTAGCGGCAGCCTGGCCACGCTGCTGCTGGTGCCGTTCGTTAGCCAGCACGGTATCGTCGAGCTCGACGCGCAGGATCGGATCGCACGCTTTCAGGAGAAGCCCGCGCTGCCCTACTGGGTGAGCGGGGGCGTCTACGTTCTTTCACCCGAGATCGAGAGACGTTTGCCCCGCAAGGGTGACCACGAGACCTCCACCTGGCCGCGTCTGGCCGCTCAGGGCCGGCTGCAGGGCTATCGCTATCGTGGCTTCTGGCAGCCGGTCGATTCCATAAAAGATCTCGGTGAGGCCGAGCGGCGGCTCAGCCGGCGAGCGCTTCCTCCACCAGGTCGCAGATGACGTGGGCTGCCGCGATGTGCGCCTCCTGGATGCGCGGCGTATCGGACGAGGGCACGCACAGACAGTAATCGAGCAGGGGCTTCAGCGCCCCGCCGCCGGCGCCGGTGAAACCGATTGTCAGGAGCCCGTTCTGGCGCGCTTTCTTGGCCGCCGCCAGCACGTTCCGCGAGCCGCCACTGGTGCTGAACGCCCACAGCACGTCGGCTTTCGCACCCAAGGCTTCCACCTGGCGAGCGAACACAGTGTCGAAGCTCACGTCGTTGCTCTGGGCCGTAAGGTACGTCGCGTCGCCGGCCAAGGAGATGGCCGCCAGTGGACGCCGGTCGCGCTTGTAGCGGGCCACCAGCTCGGTGGCCACGTGCTGGGCGTCGGCCGCGCTGCCGCCATTGCCGCACAGCAGCACTTTGCCCCCGGCGCGCAAACAATCGGTCATGGCCGCGGCCATCGACGCGAGCAACTCCGCCTGCCCCGCCGTCTGCCGCAGGATCTCGGCGGACGTGCCCAGCTGGACCCTGATCTCGTCCGCCCACGAGGCCCGGCTGCTCGGCACGGCCGCGATAGTAACATCCGCCAAGGCAGCCGGATTGATCTTTCCGCTTCAGGCGCGCTAGAATAGAGGTTCGGTGTTCCCACTGAACCTGTCGTTTGCGGGCGAAGTATGCCCGCGCGCCTGCCGCAGTGTAGCACCTTCCCCACACCAAACGCCACTCGTAGGAGGTGACGGCTGGCACAGCACGCCAGCCACCTGGGGGTCCACGCCAGCTCGTGGTTATACTGCCCGGCCCGGCCGCAAACCCCTGCAGCTCTTCTGAGCTTTCGTCTGTTCGTTCGCAGTGCTTTATTCGATTTGAGGGGAAAAGTCATACATGGCTGATGCCGCCACCACGATCGATTCTCTGGCCGCGCCCGGCGTTCCCGCGCGTATCTCCGAGGCCAAAAGCCCGGACATCCTGGCCATGCAGAACCTGATCAAGATCCAGCTTGATTCTTTTGAGTGGTTCAAGCGGGAAGGTCTGAAGCAGCTCTTCGCTGAGATCTCGCCTATCGCCGACTTCACCGGCCGCAACCTGGAGCTGCACTTCACCGTGCCGGACGAGCCCTTCGGCCCGCCCAAGCACACCGAGCAGGAATGCCGCGAGAAGGACATCACGTACTCCGCTCCCCTGCGCATCCGCGCCAGCCTGCGAAATAAGCAGACCGGCGAGATCAAAGATCAGGACATCTTCATGGGCGATTTCCCGCTCATGACCGAGCAGGGCACGTTCATCGTCAACGGGGTCGAGCGTGTCGTCGTCAGCCAGCTGGTCCGGTCGCCGGGGATTTATTTCACGGCCGAATACGACGCCGTCACCGACCGCAAGCTGTTCATGGGCAAGCTGATCCCCAACCGCGGCGCCTGGCTCGAGTTCGAGACCTCGAACAAGAACGTCCTCACGGTCAAGATCGATCGCAAGCGCAAGATCCCCGTAACCACGCTGCTGCGCGCAATTGGCTACGGCAGCAACGAGGAGATCGCCGAGCTCTTCAAGAACGTCATCGACCCCGACCGGGACTTCATCCAGGAGACCATCGACCGCGATCCCACCAAGACCGTGGAAGAGGGCCTCATCGAGATGTACAAGAAGCTCCGGCCTGGTGATCCGCCAACGCTGGAGAACGCCCGCTCGCTGATCAACTCGCTGTTCTTCAACGCCCGTCGCTATGACCTCGGCCGCGTCGGCCGCTACAAACTGAATCGCAAGCTCGGCCTGGACGCTTCCAACGAGACGACCATCCTCGAGAAGAGCGACCTTGTCAAGATCATCGAGCGGCTGATCGAGCTGAACAACCAGCAGATCGATCCCGACGACATCGATCACCTCGGCAACCGCCGTGTGCGCGCCGTGGGCGAGCTCATCCAGAACCAGTTCCGCGTCGGTCTGCTGCGCATGGAGCGCGTGGTCAAAGAGCGCATGACGATCCAGGATCCGGATTCGGTCACGCCCAGCGTGCTGATCAACATCCGGCCGGTGGTCGCCGCCATGAAGGAGTTCTTCGGCGGCAGCCAGCTGTCCCAGTTCATGGACCAGACCAACCCCCTAGCCGAGCTGGCTCACAAGCGCCGCTTGAGCGCCATGGGCCCCGGCGGCCTGTCGCGCGAGCGCGCCGGCTTTGACGTGCGCGACGTGCACCACTCGCACTACGGCCGGGTGTGCCCCATCGAGACGCCCGAAGGCCCGAATATCGGCCTCATCGGCTCGCTGGCCACCTACGCCCGCATCAACGAGTTCGGCTTCATCGAGACCCCCTACCGCAAGGTCGTCCAGCCCAATGGCAAGACCGACGGTAAGAAGCCGGCCCCGCGGCCGCACGTCTCCAACGAAATCGAGTACCTCGCCGCCGACGAGGAGGAGAGATACGTCATCGCCCAGGCCAATGCCCGCCTGAACGACAAGGGCGAGTTCCTGGACGAGCGTGTGTCGGCCCGGCAGGGCGGCCACTTCGTGGAGCGGCCGGTCACGGATGTGCAGTACATGGACGTCTCGCCCAAGCAGATCGTGTCGGTCCCCACGGCGCTCATCCCCTTCCTCGAGCACGACGACGCGAACCGGGCCCTGATGGGCTCGAACATGCAGCGCCAGGCGGTGCCGCTGCTTGCGCCCGAGGCGCCCCTGGTGGGCACCGGCGTGGAGCGCCAGGCGGCGCTCGACTCAGGCCAGGTGGTGGTGTGCCAGGAGGATGGCGAGGTCGTCTCGGTGACGGCCCGCGAGATTGTGGTCCGCAGCGACGGCCACGACCGCAGCTACCGGCTGCGCAAGTTCGAGCGCTCGAACAACGGCACGTGCATCAACCAGCGGCCGATTGTCAAGCGGGGCGACACCGTCGTCCGGGGTCAGGCGCTGGCCGACAGCTCCTCCACGGATCACGGCGAGCTGGCGCTCGGGCAGAACATCCTGTGCGCGTTCATGTTCTGGGAGGGCGGCAACTTCGAGGACGCCATCCTCATCAGCGAGCGTGTGGTCCGCGAGGACCTGTTCACCTCTATACATATTGAAAAGCACGAGATCGAGGCCCGCGACACCAAGCTCGGCCCCGAGGAGATCACGCGCGACATCCCGAACGTCGGCGAGGAGGGCCTCAAGAACCTCGACGAGCGTGGGATCATCTACGTTGGCGCTGAGGTCGGTCCCGGCGACATCCTCGTTGGGAAGATCACGCCCAAGGGCGAGACCGAGCTGACGGCCGAGGAGCGCCTGCTGCGGGCTATCTTCGGCGAGAAGGCGCGCGAGGTGAAGGACAGCTCCCTGCGCGTGCCGCACGGCGAGTCCGGCAAGGTCGTCGAGGTCAAGGTCTTCTCGCGCGAGAACAACGACGAGCTGCCGCCCGGCGTCAACCAGCTGGTGCGCGTCAGCATCGCCCAGAAGCGCAAGATCGCCGAAGGCGACAAAATGGCCGGACGCCACGGCAACAAGGGCGTCATCTCCAAAGTCGTCCCGGTCGAGGACATGCCCTTCCTGGCCGACGGCACCCCGGTCGACATCATCCTCAACCCGCTGGGCGCACCCTCGCGCATGAACCTGGGCCAGGTCCTGGAGACGCACCTCGGCTGGGCGGCCAAGGAGATGGGCGTGCGCTTCGCAACGCCCGTCTTCGACAGCCTGTCGGAGGAGCGGATCGAGGAGCTCCTGGAGCAGTCCGGATTACCCAAGAGCGGCAAGACGGTCCTGTACGACGGCCGCACCGGCGAACCGTTCGACCGCGAGGTGGCGGTGGGCTACATCTACATGCTCAAGCTGATCCACCTGGTGGAGGACAAGATCCACGCCCGCTCCACCGGCCCGTACTCGCTCATCACCCAGCAGCCGCTGGGCGGGAAGGCCCAGTTCGGCGGCCAGCGCTTCGGCGAGATGGAGGTCTGGGCCCTCGAAGCCTACGGCTCGGCCCACACCCTGCAGGAGATTCTGACCGTCAAGTCGGACGACGTGGTCGGTCGGGTCAAGACGTACGAGGCGATCGTCAAAGGCGAGAACATCATGGAGCCCGGCGTGCCGGAATCCTTCAAGGTCCTGGTCAAGGAGCTGCAGTCCCTCGGCCTGGCCGTCGAGGTCCTCAACGAGGACGAAGAGAGGATCCAGTTCGTCGAGGACTCCTCGAGCGACATCATGCCCGAGCTCGGACTCAACCTGTCCGGCTTCGAGAGCGAGGAATAGTCAATGCTGGAAGTCAACGACTTCAACGCCATTCGCATCAGCATCGCGTCGCCGGAGCAGATTCGCTCCTGGTCGTACGGCGAAGTCACCAAACCGGAGACCATCAATTACCGCACCCTGAAGCCGGAGAAGGACGGGCTGTTCTGCGAGCGCATCTTCGGTCCTACCAAGGATTGGGAGTGCTACTGCGGCAAGTACAAGCGCGTCCGCTACAAGGGGATCGTTTGCGACAAGTGCGGCGTCGAGGTCGCCCGCTCCAAGGTCCGGCGCGAGCGCATGGGCCACATCGAGCTGGCCTCGCCCGTCAGCCACATCTGGTACTTCAAGGGCACGCCCAGCCGCATCGGCCTGCTTCTGGACATTTCGCCCCGCAACCTGGAGCGCATCCTCTACTTCGCCCAGTTCATCGTCACCCACGTGGACGAGAGCGGTCGGGCCAGGGCGCTGGCCAACCTGGACAACAAGTACCAGCAGCGGATAGCCGAGCTGGAGGAGCAGCGCCAGGCGCAGATCGATGAGGTCAGTGCCGGTTACAACGAGGCTCGCGGCCGGCTGGAGGCGCAGAAGAACGATGCCCTGGCCGAGCTGCGCGAGGCTGCCAGTGAGGACGGCATCACTGCCCTGGCCGAGGAAGGCGCCGCTCTCCAGGAGGCGCTCAACGCCCTCGTGGGCCAGCCGGCCGACAAGGAATACAAGCTGGCCGGCCAGACCATCCTCAAGAAGGGCGCTGTGGTCACGCCTAAGCACGCCCAAGACGTGCCCGAGCAGGTCCAGGCCGAGATTGCTCGGCGTGAGGAGGCCCTCCGCGAGGCCGAGGAGAAGTTCGACGCCGAGCACGCCCACGACCTCGACGAGTTCCTGCCCGAGATCGAGGCCGCCCAGCAGGCTGCCGACGAGTGGTATCAGGCCGAGGCGGCCAAGCTCGATCCCGAGTTCGCCGAGCAGCGGGCCAAGATCGAGTCCATCCACAAGCTGCAGTTGCTGGCCGAGAACACCTACCGCGATCTGCAGGACACGGCCGGCCACTTCTTCCGCGCCGGCATGGGCGCGGAGGCCATCCGCGACATCCTGGCCAGCCTGAACCTCGACCAGCTGGCTCAGGAGCTGCGCAACGAGATTCGTTCGTCCTCCGGGCAGCGCCGCAAGAAGGCCACCAAGCGCCTGCGCGTCGTAGAGTCCTTCCGCAAGTCCGGGGCTTCGCCGGAGTGGATGATCCTGACCGTCCTGCCGGTCATCCCGCCCGATCTCAGGCCGATGGTCCAGCTCGACGGCGGCCGCTTTGCCACCTCCGACCTGAACGACCTGTACCGCCGCGTCATCAACCGCAACAACCGCCTCAAGAGGCTACTGGAGCTGGGCGCGCCGGAGATCATCATCCGCAACGAGAAGCGCATGCTCCAGGAGGCTGTGGACGCGCTGATCGACAACGGCCGCCGCGGGCGCGCCGTGGCCGGCAGCGGCAACCACAAGCTCAAGAGCCTGAGCGACATGCTCAAGGGCAAGCAGGGCCGCTTCCGCCAGAACCTGCTGGGCAAGCGCGTCGACTACTCGGGCCGATCGGTCATCGTGGTCGGCCCGGAGCTCAAGCTGCACCAATGCGGCCTGCCCAAGAAGATGGCGCTGGAGCTGTTCAAGCCGTTCGTCATGCGGAAGCTGGTGGAGCGCGGCTACGCCCACAACATCAAGAGCGCCAAGCGCATCGCCGAGCGCGTCCGGCCCGAGGTCTGGGACGTGCTCGAAGAGGTCATCCAGGACCATCCGGTGCTGCTCAACCGCGCCCCGACGCTGCACCGCCTCGGCATCCAGGCTTTCGAGGCCGTGCTGGTCGAGGGCTCGGCTATCCAGATCCATCCGCTGGTCTGCACCGCCTTCAACGCCGACTTCGACGGCGACCAGATGGCCGTGCACGTGCCGCTGTCCCGGGCCGCCATCCAGGAGGCGCGCGAGCTGATGCTGGCTTCCAGGAACATCCTCCTGCCGGCCGACGGCGGCCCGGTCGTTGCGCCCACCAAGGACATGGTTTTCGGCTGCTACTACGCCACGACCATCGTTCCCGGTCTCAAGGGCGAGGGCCGCGTCTTCGCCGATTTCCAGGAGGCGATGCTGGCCTACGAGCTGGGCACGGTCGACCTGCGGGCGGAGATCGAGCTGCGCGTGAGCGAGAAGGACATGCCGCTCGAGCACGCCCAGTCCGAGAACGGCCGCAGCCCGCGAATGAAGACCTCAGTCGGCCGGATCATCTTCAACGAGGCGCTGCCGCATAACGTCCGCTTCCGGCCCGACGTGAGCTACCCGATCGACAAGGGAGCCCTCAAGCGCATCATCGGCTACGTCTATAAGGAAAGTGGCGCGGAGCGAACCGCCGAGGTTGCCAACCGTATCAAGAAGCTGGGCTTCGACTTCGCGACCAAGTCCGGCGCGACCATCGCCATCTCCGACATCCACATACCCGACGAGAAGACCAAGATCCTCACCGAGGCGGACAAGCAGGTGGCCGAGCTCGAGGGCCACTACAACCGCGGTCTCATCACCGATGAGGAGCGCTATCAGACCACGCTGGAGCACTGGAACCGCGCCACGGAGGAGGTCACCCGAGCCGTGGTCGGCACGCTCGAGGAGGACAGCAGCCTGTTCATGATGGCCAAGTCCGGCGCGGCCAAGGGCGAGTTCAACCAGATCCGCCAGCTGGCCGGTATGCGCGGCCTCATGGCCGACCCGCAGGGCCGCATCATCGACCTGCCGATCCGCTCCAACTTCCGCGAAGGCCTCACCGTGCTGGAGTACTTCATTTCCACCCACGGCGCCCGCAAGGGTCTGGCTGACACGGCCCTCCGAACCGCCGAGTCGGGCTACCTGACGCGCCGCCTGATCGACGTGGCCCAGGACGTCATCGTCAACCAGGAGGACTGCGCCGAGGATCCCGAGTCGCCGCCGGGCGTCTGGGAGCACGACACCCAGGCGCGCTCGGAAGGCTTCACCAACCGCATCGCCGGCCGGCTGACTGCTCAGAAGGTGGTCGACGACTCCACGGGCGAGGTCATCCTCGACGTGAACGAGGAGATCACCGACGAGCTCGCCGCCGACATCGTCGCCCGCGGCATCAAGCACGTCAAAGTCCGCTCGCCGCTCAGCTGCCTGGCGCAGCACGGCATCTGCGTCCGCTGCTACGGCCGCAACCTGGCGCGCGGAACACTCGTCGACATGGGCGAGGCGGTCGGCATCATCGCTGCCCAGTCCATCGGCGAGCCGGGCACGCAGCTCACGATGCGGACGTTCCACACCGGCGGTGTCGCGGGCGAGGACATCACCATGGGTCTGCCGCGAGTCGAGGAGCTCTTCGAGGCTCGGGTGCCTAAGGACACCTGCGTCATCGCCGAGATCGACGGCAAGGTCGAGATCATCCGCGGCGAGAACGACCGCAAGACGGTCAAGATCGTGTCCAGCGACGCCCTGCGTGACGAGTACACCTTCCCGAAAGGCCAAAAGCCGCAGGTGGAGGACGGCGCCGACGTGGAGGTCGGGCAGGTCATCGCCGCGGTACCCGGCTGGGATGGCGACCGCGCCAACACCGAGGCCTACACCGCCGCGCGGCTGGCCGGCAGGATCACGCTCGAGAAGGGCAACAAGGCAGTCATCCAGTTCGAGCAGACGGAGGAGCGGGAGTACGCCATTCCCGCCGCGGCCCGGCTGCGCGTGGACGATGGCCAGCAGGTCAGCGCGGGCGAGCAGCTTACCGAAGGGTCCATCAACCCGCAGGACATCCTGCGCATCCAGGGCCGCGAGGCCGTCCAGCGCCACCTGGTGGACGAGGTCCAGAAGGTGTACCGCTCACAGGGCGTGTCGATCAATGACAAGCACATCGAGATCATCGTCCGCCAAATGCTGAAGAAGGTGCGCGTGGACAACCCCGGCGACACCGAGATGCTTCCGGGCGAGCTGGTCGACCGCTTCGCCTACGAGCAGGCCAACGCCGAGGTGCTGGCCGAGGGCGGCGAGCCGGCCACGGCCACGACGGTGCTGCTGGGCGTGACCAAGGCCTCGCTCAACACCGACAGCTTCCTGGCCGCGGCATCCTTCCAGGAGACGACCCGCGTGCTGACCGAGGCGGCCATCTCGGGCGCCAAGGACCGGCTGGTGGGCCTGAAAGAGAACGTCATCATCGGCAAGCTCATTCCGGCCGGTACGGGCTTGAAGGCGCGCCAGATGGCTGCTCAAATGGCTCAGATGGTGCTCGAGGAGGGTGAGCCCGAGCTGCCCGAGTTTGGTGAGGAAGAGGAGCTGCCCGAACCACTAGCTCTGGCCGACCTCGATCGGCCGGACCTCAGCCAGGCCACGGACTTCTCCAAGCTCGACGGCTTGCGGATGTAAGCGAACCGTTACGGGACCCGCCGGTACTACCGGCGGGTCCTTTCGGTTTATGGGGGTGATAGCCTCCCAGCTACAACCGAGTGGATCACGTCACGCCCGCCGAGCTGGGCTTCGGCCGACTTTTTGGAACGCTGCGTGACGGGGTCCTGGTCGCGGACGCCGCGAGCGCCCGGATTGTGCTCGCAAATCCCGCCGCTGGGCGGCTGTTCGGGCGAGCAGCCGGCGATCTTCCCGGACTTTCCTTATTTGATCTGCTCTTAGGCCGCTTCCGTGAGCCGCTCAGGGCCGAGCTGCAGCGCGCCGCGCAGGACCCCGCCGAGCCCATCGAGGTGGTGCTGGCTGACGCCGACGGATCTGAGCGGACGCTCGAGGCCACCTTCAGCCTGTGGGATGAGCGCGGTCCCGACAGGCGCCTGGTCCTTGCCGTCCTGCACGACGTCACCGCCCGCCGGCGCGCCGAGGAGGATCTGCGGCTGCTGGCCGACACCGTCTCGGGCGAGATCGGCCGCTATCGTCTAATGGAGGTCCTCAAGCAGGCCCCGGCGGCCATCGCCGTCACCCGCGGTCCGCAGCACGTCTTCGACTATGTCAACCCGCTGTTCGTCCAGGCTGCCGGCCGGCAGGACATCCACCAGTTCCTGGGCCAGTCTGCCCGTGCGGCCCTGCCGGAAGTCGACCGCCGCTACGGCGAGCTCATGGATGAGGCCTACGCGACCGGTCAGGCTCAAACTGTCAAGGAGGCCCTGGTGCGCGTCGAGCGCGAAGGCGCTGGCAAGCTGGTCGACCGCTGGTTCAACATGCTTTTTCAGCCGGTCCGCAACAGCGAGGGACAGGTCGATGGCGTGTTTGTCTACGCCGTGGACGTGACGCCCCAGGTCGAGGCGCGTCACCAGAAGGACGACTTCCTGGCCGCCATCGCGCACGACCTCCGGAACCCGATGACTTCCATCAAGGGCCTGCTCGAGCTGTTGCGGATGCGCCTAAGCAGCGGCGGCGAGCTGCCTCCCGCGGCAGCCCAGACCATCGATCACATGGATGCGGCCGCTCAGCGCCTGACCCGCCTGATAGAGCAGATCGTGGACCTGTCCACGCTTGATATGGAGGAGCCCTTCCGGCTGGAGCTCAGCAGCGTGGACCTCGTGCCGCTCCTGAACGGCCTCGTCACGACCGCCCGGCCGCTGCACCCGCGCCATGAGGTGGAGCTGGTGGCTGAGCTGGCCTCCCTCACTGGCACCTGGGACGGCCCGCGCCTGGAACGCGTCGTGGCCAACCTCCTGGAGAACGCTATCAAGTACAGCCCCCACGGCGGACCCGTCACCATCGGCCTGGATCGTGAGGGCGATTGGGCCGTCATCACCGTGCGCGACGATGGCCTCGGCATACCCAGCAGCGAGCTGGAGAGGATCTTCGGCCGCTTCGAGCGCGGCACCAACGTCCGTGGCAAGAACATCGCCGGCAGTGGCCTGGGCTTGTCCTACGCTCGGCATGTCGTCGAGCTCCACGGCGGCGCAATCAGCGTCGACAGCCAGGAGGGCTTCGGCAGCGCGTTCACCGTGCGCTTGCCGCTGCATTCCGCTCCTTAGCCGGGACGCTTGACGCGCGCTTCGTGCGTGCTACTATTTCCGCTTGTGCGCTCGGAAGGAGCGCGCGATTTTTCCGATGCCGCAGAGCTTAGGAGAGTCATTTGCCAACCATTAACCAGCTCGTCCGAAAAGGCCGGCTGAAGATTAAAAAGAAGGTGAAGGCGCCAGCTCTTCAGTGGTCGTTCAACGCCCTGAAGAAGCGGCCTCGCCGCTTCGAAGGTTCGCCTCAGAAACGCGGCGTTTGCACCCAGGTAAAGACCATGACGCCGAAGAAGCCGAACTCGGCCCTTCGGAAGATCGCCAGGGTCCGCCTGACCAACGGGATGGAGGTCACGGCCTACATCCCCGGTGAGGGACACAATCTTCAGGAACACTCGGTCGTGCTGATTAGGGGAGGCCGCGTGAAGGATCTGCCGGGCGTCCGCTACCACATCATTCGTGGCACGCTGGACACCGCCGGTGTGACCAACCGCAAGCGTGGCCGCTCCAAGTACGGGAGCAAGAAGCCGAAGGCCGAATAGGTCTTCCGCCGGGACCACCCGCCACAGGCGGGGGCGAGCCGGTCTTTCCCAATCTGGTTGCCAAGTGAACGCTCCGAGCCCTTGGCTCGGAGCGTTGCTTTGATGAAAGGAACAGGATGCCAAGGCGAGCAAAAGTAGAACGAAGGCAGGTGCCGCCCGATCCGCGCTATCACTCGCGCACGGTCGGCCGGTTCATCAACAAACTCATGATGCGCGGCAAGAAGTCCCTGGCCGAGCGCATCTTCTACAACACGATGGACCTCATCGAGGCGCAGACCAAGCGCCCGGCGATAGAGACGTTCGACGTCGCCTTGCGCAACGCTACTCCCCAGATCGAGGTCAAGCCGCGGCGCGTCGGCGGCGCCACGTACCAGGTGCCCGTCGAGATCAAGGGCGACCGCAAGATGGCTCTGGCCATGCGCTGGCTCATCCGGTACGCTCGCGCCCGCGCCGGCCACTCCATGTCCGAGAAATTGGCTGGTGAGTTGCGGGACGCGGCCAACAACGTCGGCGCCACGATCAAACGGCGAGACGAAACACACAAGATGGCCGAGGCCAATAAGGCCTTCAGCCATTACAGATGGTAGGAGCGTCCGCGCGCCTGCCAGGTAAGGACCCACATGGCTAGACAGCATCCGTTAGAGAAGACCCGAAACATCGGCATCATCGCCCATATCGACGCCGGCAAGACGACCGTCACCGAGCGCATCCTGTTCTACACCGGCAAGACGCATCGCATCGGCGAGGTGCACGAGGGCGCCGCCACCATGGACTACATGGAGCAGGAGCGCGAGCGCGGAATCACCATCACCGCCGCCGCCACCACCTGCTTCTGGGGCGACCACCGCATCAACATCATCGACACTCCCGGCCACGTGGACTTCACCGTCGAGGTAGAGCGCTCTCTGCGCGTGCTCGACGGCGGCGTCGTGGTGTTCGACGGCGTGGCTGGGGTGGAGCCGCAGTCCGAGACCGTCTGGCGCCAGGCCGACAAATACGGCGTGCCGCGCATCTGTTTCGTCAACAAGATGGACCGCACCGGCGCGGACTTCTGGCGCTGCTTCAACATGATCCGCGAGCGGCTGGGCTCGAGCCCGGTCGCCATCCACCTGCCCATCGGCGTCGAGAGCTTGTTCGAGGGCATCGTCGACCTGATCACCATGAAAGCGGTCCGCTTCGAGGGCGAGCGGGGCCTCAAAGTCGTCGAGAGCGATATCCCGGCCGGCCTGCAGGATGAGGCCAAGAAGTGGCATGAGGTGCTCATCGAACGCGTCGTCGAGACCAACGAGGACCTCATGACCCGCTACCTCGAGGGCGACGAGATCGGCACCGACGAGATCAAACGCGCTTTGCGCGTGGCCACCCTCAAGGGCGTCCTCGTTCCGGTGCTCTGCGGCGCGGCGTACAAGGACAAGGGCGTGCAGAGAGTGCTCGATGCCGTCCTTGACTACCTGCCATCTCCGCTCGACGTGCCGCCGGTCGAGGGCATCCACCCCAAGACCGACGCCGTGGAGACCCGCAAGGCCGATGACAAGGAGCCCTTCTCCGCGCTGGTGTTCAAGATCGTGAGCGATCCCTACGTCGGCCGGCTGGCTTACTTCCGGGTCTACTCGGGCAAGCTCAGCGCCGGTTCCTACGTCTTCAATTCCACCAAAGGTGAGCGCGAGCGCATCGGTCGTCTGCTCCAGATGCACGCCGACAAGCGCGAAGAGATCGATGAGGTCTACGCAGGCGACATTGCCGCCGCAGTCGGCCTGAAGGAGAGCTTCACCGGCGACACGCTCTGCGACCAGGCCCATCCCATCATCCTGGAGACGATAAAGTTCCCCGAACCGGTTATCTCCGTGGCAGTGGAGCCGAAGACCAAGGCCGACCAGGACAAGATGGGCATCGCTCTGCAGAAGCTGGCCGAGGAGGACCCGACCTTTCGGCTGCGCACCGATGAGGACACCGCCCAGACCATCATCGAAGGCATGGGCGAGCTGCACCTGGAGGTCATCGTCGACCGCATGCTGCGCGAGTTCAAGGTCCAGGCCAACGTGGGCAAGCCGCAGGTGGCCTACAAGGAGGCCATCACCAAACCTGTCCACGGCGTGGAGGGCCGCTTCGTGCGCCAGACGGGCGGGCGCGGCCAGTACGGCCACGTCGTCATGGATTTCGAGCCGCGAGAGCGGGGCACCGGCTTCGAGTTCGTCAACAAGATCGTCGGCGGCTCCATCCCGAAGGAGTACATCCCGGCCGTCGCCCGGGGCGTCGAGGAGGCGCTCAACTCGGGCGTCCTCGCCGGCTACCCGGTCATGGACGTGCGCGCCGTGCTGACGGACGGCTCATACCACGAAGTCGATTCTTCGGAGATGGCTTTCCAGATCGCCGGGTCGCTGGCCGTCAAGAACGGCATCCCCAAGGCCCACCCGGTCATCCTCGAGCCCATCATGAAGGTCGAGGTCACCACCAGTGGTGAGTTCATGGGCGAGATCATCGGCGACCTGAACTCGCGGCGAGGGCACATCGAGGGCTCAGAGGATCGCGGCACGGCCACGGTCATCCGGGCCAAGGTGCCGCTGGCCGAGATGTTCGGCTACGTGAACGACCTGCGGTCCATGACCCAGGGCCGCGCCACCTACAGCATGGAATTCAGCAACTACGAAGTGCTGCCACGCAACCTGGCAGACGAGATCAGCCAAAAGGCAGGAGTGAGAGCGTAAATGGCCAAGCAGAAATTCGAGCGGACGAAGCCGCACGCCAACGTAGGCACGATCGGGCACATCGACCATGGGAAGACGAGCCTGACGGCGGCCATCACCAAGGTGCTGGCGCTCAAAGGGGA
>Ga0209810_1000500_pt1 | contig 85620 bp, 89 predicted proteins | sample Coa_R1_7_FD_187159 | JGI IMG/M metagenome (GOLD analysis project Ga0209810, IMG submission 187159) | Surface soil microbial communities from Centralia Pennsylvania, which are recovering from an underground coalmine fire - Coalmine... | ecosystem: Environmental > Terrestrial > Soil > Unclassified... | reverse complement strand
TAGGCCGTGAAGGGTCTGGCCCGGACGGGTCCGGTCGGAGGGGGCGCACCATTGTGTCGAGCAGGTGCTCCATCGCCGCAGCGGGATTTTTACACCGACCGGTGTGGACCGGCGAGGTCTGGATGATGGTGCTTCGGGGGGCGACGAGCCAGTCGAACCGCTCCCGCGGTGAAAGCCGTCCGAGCGCCCCCGCCTCCACACCCCCTTTGCAGATGGCGGGGATCGTTGCAAGGTGCGCCCGAATGGTTTCGATGTCGAGCGTCGGATCGAGCGCCTTCAGCCGCTGCTCGTCCAGCGCGATGCGCGCGTCGAGAAAGTCGGACCCCTGACACGAGACAATCACCCCCACGTTGACGAACTCCCCGCGGTCGACCCTCGGCACCACCCGGATGATGGCGTAATCATAGGGTGTGTGATCGTGCATTCATCGCCTCCTCCAGAAAGGCGCGCGGCGCCTTGAGTCGGTTCAATAAATAATTTCTGTAATCATCCCGCCGCGCCGCCGCACTGGGAGCCTCGTCGGTCAGCCAAGCGTCGGGAATCCATTGAACGATCTCATCGATCACATCCGGCGTCAGCCGCGCCGAGAGGGTCGCGTCCACTTCCCGGAGCCGGCTGGCCGACTTCAGCAGGACATGCTCTTTGATCATTGGAAAGGGGTCCCGGCTTCGCTCCAAACTGTTTTTCCAATCGTGGTGAAAATAGAGCGAGGCGCCGTGATCGATCAACCATAACTGCCGATGCCAGATCAGCATATTGGTATTCCGCGGCGTCCGGTCGATGTTGGTCACGTACGCGTCGAACCAGACGATTGCGGAGGCCAGCTCCGGATCGACCTTCTCCGCCACGGGGTCGAATGTGATCGCGCCCGGGAGATAGTCGAGTCCCAGGTTCAGTCCGGCGCTCCCTTTGATCAGCGCCTGAATCTCCGGATCAGGCTCGGTCCGCGCGAGCGCCGGATCGAGCTCAATGAAGACGATCTCCGGCACCGGCAGTCCGAGCGCGCGGCCGATCTCCCCGGCGACCCACTCCGCGATCAGCGCTTTGGACCCCTGCCCCGCGCCGCGAAACTTGAGGACATACATCCCATCATCATCGGCCTCCACGATCGCCGGAAGCGATCCCCCCTCCCGGAGCGGGGTGACATATCAGGTGGCTGTCACGGTTCTAAGATTCATGCTCCGCCGGGTCCCCTCAGAAATAACCTGCTCACTGGTTGAGCCGCTTCTTGCTCTCTCGCTCGGATCGGGGATATCATATTGAAAGGGATCTGATTTGTAAAGGCGGGAAGGGGCCGGATTTTCCGGAGCGATGTTTGCCGGAGAAGCCGTCCCTGTTGATTTGACAGATTTTTAGTTGATGTGATAAAGTCCGCAGCCATGGATGCATAGCGACTTCATCTTAGAATGGGTGACCAGGGATGACCTGTCATGAGTGTTTGATGAAGGCGGCGTGAGCCCGACCGTGTGAAATGCGCATCGATGCGCATGCCCAACTTGTCTCTCTCCGTGTTTAAAAGCACTCCTCCTCGCGGGCTTCGTTTCAGGGCAACCAACCGAGTTTGAAATTGCGAGGGGTGTTTTTCTCATGTCGAAAAACGGCAAAAAGTCTTCTCCTGCAACGCCGGCCCGCCGAAAGCGAACCGAGGCGGCCCTTTCTGTATCAGATCACTACCGGCTCCTTGTTCAGAATTCTCCCGATCACATCATGACGGTCGATCGTTACGGTACGATTATATTTATCAACCGTACCTTGCCTCAATATACCGTCGAAGGGGTTATCGGGACGCACGTCAACGACTATCAAACCCCGGAAGATGGCGCACGCTTCATGGCGCTGTTGAAAAAAATGTTCGATTCCGGAGAACCCCAAAAGTTGGAGTTGGAAACGATCTGGTCGTCCCGTTGGCTGGTCCGGATCTTCCCGATTCGGCATGATGGAGAGGTCGAATCGGCCCTGGTCATCTCCACCAATATTACAGAGCAGAAGGAGACCGAACGGGCCCTTCTGGAAAGCAACGACCTGAACCGCCGGATCATCGAGGCCGTTCCGGCCGGAATCGTTCAGGTGGCGACCGACGGCTCGATTCGCTTGGCCAATGAACATGCGCAGCGGATTTTAGGCCTCCGGCTCGACGAGCTGACGAAATTATATGTCGTCGATTTCGACACGAAGACGATCTGGGAGGACGGCACTCCTTGTGAGCCGAAAGACTATCCCGTCTCCAAATGTCTGGCGACCGGAAAATCCCAGCCTGGTGTGACCCTCGGCGTCCGCCGTCCCGACGGTCGGACCTCTTGGGGGATTTTCAGCGCTATTCCGATGCGGGATCCAAAGAGCGGCGCGCTCTCCGGCGCCATGGTCACCTTTATCGACATCACCGAGCGAAAGCGGGCGGAAGAAGAGCTGAAGAACTCGCGTCAGCAGTTGCGCGATCTCTCCACGCACCTGCAAACAATCTTGGAAGAGGAGCGCACCCGGATCTCCCGAGAGATTCATGATGAGCTGGGGCAGCAGCTTACGATTCTAAAAATGGAACTGGCTTGGCTGAAGAAACAATTGCCCCGAGAAGAAAAATTGCTCCGGCAGCGGACCCAATCGATGGCCAAGTTGGTGGATGCCACCATCCGGGACATTCGAAGAATCTCCACCGAGATGCGGCCGGTGGTGCTCGACGATTTGGGACTCACGGCGGCCATGGAATGGCAGGTCGAGGAGTTTAAAAACCGGACAGGGCTGCAATGTCAGTTCACCGCCCGGCCGGAGGAGATCACGCTCGACCGAGACCGCTCGACGACGGTGTTTCGCATTTTTCAGGAGACCCTCACAAATATTGTTCGGCACGCTCACGCCGATAAAATTCAGGTCCGTCTGGAGAAGGTCGAAGATCACCTTTGCCTGGAGGTCCGCGACAATGGAAGAGGGATTACCGAGGGGCAGATCGCCAACTCCAAATCGCTCGGGCTTCTTGGCATTCGAGAGCGGGCGCTGCTCTGGGGGGGAACCGTCCAGATTCACGGAACACCGGGAAAGGGGACGACCCTTTCCGTTCGGATTCCGCTTTGTTCGGGCTCCCCCCATCCGCAGTCGGAATTCCGCAGTTGAGGTCATCCCAGTTGTTTTTCGATGACGTTCGCGGGACGGACTTTGGCCGTGTCGGGATCGGCGTGCGCATCGCGCAAGCCGCGCCGTTGCCTCAGCAGATCCCAGCATTGATCCAATTCCGTTGTTATTTTTTGCAGACGCTTGATCTCCTCGTCGCCCAGGTTCTCGCGCGAATAGAGCTGGTGTTCCTCTTTTGCAAGCTCGTCGATATGTTTTAAGACCTGCCCATCTTCCATCTTCAACCTCCTTCTTCTGGAAGTGCGATTCTTTTCCGCGTCGATCCAGATTTGTCATTCAGTTTAATGAAATGCATTTCCGTTTACAAGTCTCTCCAAGCGAAGGGGCGATTTAGCGCCAGCGGGAAATCCGCGCCGGGAGCGCCTTCTCTCCCCAAGCGTCGCAAAGCGCTTTGAACCGGCTGTGGGCTCCCCGCCACTCCAGGTCATCAAGCTTCTCTTCCAATGGAACATCTTCGCGCAGCGTGGCGAGCTTGCGATACAAGAAGGCCTCTTCCTGGTGGGCTGCCAGGCTCTCCGCCAGGCGGGCGGCGCGACCGAGAGAGAGTCCGAATTCCTTTGGGTCGTTCGGGATCGCTTCGAGGTGCTCATAACGCGCAAGGACGGCCGAGGCCGACTTGGCGCCCCATTCGGGAATGCCGGGGTAGCCGTCGGCGGCATCGCCGACCAGCGCCAGCCAATCGGGAATGGAGTGGGGGTGCACGCCGAATTTGACCATCACCCCTGCCTCATCGAGCACAATGTCGCGCCGCCGATCCCAGCAGACGATCCGGCGGCCGGAGACCAACTGCGCCAGATCTTTGTCGGGCGAGCCGATCACGATCTGCTCCACGGCCGGCTCGTTCTTAAACTTCGCCGTCGCGGCGGCCAGCGCATCGTCCGCCTCAAACTCCACCATCGGCCAGACGACGATTCCGAGCGCGGCGACCGCCTCTTCGGCGAGCGGAAACTGGGCGAGGAGCGCCGGATCGACGCCGGCCGAGGTTTTGTATCCGGGATAGAGATCGTTTCGAAACGATTCGATGACATGATCGAAAGCGCAGGCGACGTGGGTCACCTCCGGCCGTGCCAGCAGCGCGATGAGGCTTCGCAGGAGGCCGAGGGTCGCGCCGACCTCCCGGCCGTCGCCCGCTTTCTTCGGCGGGGCGCCGAAGTAATTTCTAAAGAGCTCGTAGGTTCCGTCGATCAGGTGGATTTTCATTGTCGATTGTCTCTTATGTTTGAAGTGGAGAGGATGTGGAAGGAGAATGACCTTATTCGATCACCCCAGGGGGTCAGCCCAGCAGTTTGTCATAATCTCGATGGTTACCGATCCAGAACCAAAGAACCCCGCCGGGAACCTCGGTGCCGAGCGCGCGATGATACAGGCCGACACGAACGGACCGAAAACGACCGACTTTCTTGAAATGTAAAGAGGGGTGATGAGAATCCTTTTTTAGGAGCGCAAAATTTTTGTCGGCCAGGTCTTGAATCGCTTGGGGGAGCGCCTTATAGCAGGCCCAAAAATCGGGGGAAGCAAAGTGCTTCACAGCTCCGAGCCTCTCCCGGATTTAAAATCTTTGAGTGCTTTCTCCGCCAGGGTGTCGAGCTTCCCTGTCCGCACATCTTCTTCGATCTGTCGATCCCAAATTGCGGCGTCGAATTCAAGGAACCACTTGCGGAAGACCGACAGCTCTTCCGGGGTGAGTGCTTGGATTTCTTTTTCAATCTGTTCGATTTTGCTCATTGCCCTCTCCGATCTCGATTTCTTGAACCACATTTTAGCAGGTTTCTTCGGAAAAACGAATCTCTTTACGCAACGGCGCGTGCTGGAAGGCGGCTGTAAAGTTATCCGCTCGATCAACCGGCCACCGGAGCTGCTTTCTTGTCATCAGCCCAGAGATGTCAAATCGATCTTCCTATTTAGGCGACGCGCTTTTAAGATACTCAAATGCGCCACGGCAAGACCTGATCGACTTGCCTTCTCGACCGGCATGATTTTTCTTGACACCCTGTTTCAGAAATGCTAGCTTCCGAATCCATTGGGAACTTATAGTTGAGTAGTTAAGTCTAGATATTCAGCGTCTAACATCCCGTGGAGGCCGAAATGAGGTGGAAAACTGTAACCTCTTTTTCAGTTTTGCCTACAATTTTAGTATTGCTATTCTCCCATGTCTCATATGGGCAGGTATGTAATCCAAATTTGATGGTAACAACACTTTACACTCAGATACTTGAAAGAGAACCGGAACCAGGCGGTCTCTCTTCTTGGAGTTCTGCCTTTAGCAAAGGACTGCCATTGCGTGAAGCAGTACGAATAATTGCGACGTCAGAGGAATATCAGCAAAATGTCTTTGCATCCCCAGCTGTGGACGCGATTTACTTGCAAATATTAGGAAGGCCGGCAGATGCCAATGGAAAAGTTGGTTGGATATCAGGTTTACGGAGAGGAGACTTCACGGTAAGAACACTTATTGAAAATATTGCTAAGACCCCGGAATTCAAGGAACGAATTCTTGCGTCACGATCGATTCAGGAAGGAGTTACCGAATTATATCGCAGGATTTTAGTTCGGGAGCCAGACCCGGTTGGTTTGGAGAGTTGGATAAATAAAGTTATTTCTTCAGGGTATGACATAGTTATTAGTGACATCCTGCACAGCGCCGAGTATCAAAGTAGATTTGGCGATTTTGGCGTGCCCGGTGCCGATTACGTCGTCCGAAATGCGGTTACTATTAGTTATAGAAGATTGCTGGGTCGCGAGCCTGATCCTACCGGATTATCTGGTCATATCGAACTACTTAAAACGTCGGGACTTATACCGGTGATAAATAATATTGTTGGTAGTCCTGAATATTCTCAGAAGTTTGGTAGCAATAGGGTGCCGGGCACTACTGTCACTCTGGCATCTTGTCCCCCCCATCTGCACCACCAGCAGCATCCTCGAACTCCGTTTGCAACGATTGTGTAACTGCTGACGGAACAATGTTAAGTGAAAATGGACCCTTTCTCTATTACCGGTATAATGATTCATCCGGCTGTACTGCGAACATGGCTTGGATACTCGCTGACCGGGTCGTTAAAAAAGAGCGCGTCGGGAGTTGTTTCGTTTTAGGACAAGTAAGAGATATTTATAAAATCACTTATCATAAATAAAGAGTTCCTCAGAGAAAAGGAATTGAAGTTGATGTAAAACTTGCTTACTTATATATGTAATTCCGGGGATACCATACTTAATTACTCCAAATCCTTGTCCCTTCGAGAATCATGGTAAAAGGGATCTCCGCCGCGCGCCGAAAGAGGGTGAACCCCGCCTTGCAGAACACCACGGCGAGGCGCGCCTCTCCCGGCTGAGCGCCGAGGACGAAGCGTCTACCTTCGGAGAGCGCGTGCGCACAGCAGAGCGTTAGAGCGTAGTCGAGGCCGCATAGTAAGCCGCGCCACCGGCGAAATGTTCTCTTCAACTCACCTGCCTTCAGCCTTAAAAAAAGTCAGCTCCCATCGATCGGCAGGGATATCGTATCTCAGAATATAAATATTCCGATCCTCTGCGCGAACCTTAAAGTAGCGGTGGTCGCGGCCGAACCACCGGTCGAGCACCTCCACCACCGCGATCCGCCGCGCGCCGAGAAAGAACGCCCGCGGAACCTCGTCGCCATACTCATCGGCCTTCCATTCAACCGACAGCTCCATTCACATGCTCCTCAGCAAGCACCGATCAAATTTCACGAGTAATCATCAGCTTGATGACCAAGAGGTCGGAACCGTGGGTGAAGCCATGGCCGACGCCGAACTCGATATGGTTGGGATCTTTGTCATAGTCGATCACCGCGAAGAGGATCTGCATCCGCTGAGAGCCGGACAAAAAATGCTCGACCGCGCCGTAATCGGCATAGTGCTCGACCGCCCCCGTCCAGATCTTCGAGAAATGGTAGGCGATCCGCTCGGCCGGTGCAAAGTCAAGCTTGTTGAAGCCGTTGAACGAGGTGTCGAGGATCGGATTTGCAATCAGATCGATCGGCCCGATCCGTCCGCCGACGATCGGACGGATCTCACCGGTGAACCGGTGCTGCTCCCAGCGGCGGGTGTTGTAACTGAGCTCGAAGTTGATGCCGTAGAAGAACGGCCGCTCATCGGCGTGCGGGAGGGCAAAGAGGGTCCGGAGTTTGGCGGCATCCCAGAGAAGGTGTCCTCCCTCCGTCACCGAATAGACCGGCAGATACATTCCCAGCTCCAGCCAATCCCGAGTGCCATAGGCCCACTCCAAGGCGCTGTTGAACGTATGGTGAGGGACGAGTCCCCCCGGAAAGTCGGGCTCACGCCGGCCGCTCGGCGTATAGTTGGTGTGCAGTTGAAGGGTGAATTCTCCCGGCTCGTTAATCTCGGCGGTGTAGACTTGGATCTCATCGGTCTCGGCCTCGGCGTGCCTATTCCAGGCGCCGATGCAAAAGAAGAGAACGGCGAAGATCGGCACAAACCCGACGCGGGCGGCTCCAAGGAATGTCATATCCAATCCAATCAATCCGGCCTCTAAACAAGATGTACAACAACCCCATTCCCCCCATCAAGCCAAGGAGAGGCGATCCGATCGCGATCGCTGTAAAATAGCCTCACGGTGTAATTCCCCTTACGGTCTGCGGAGCCGAAAAGAGAATAAAGTATTTGAAATTGTTTTGATGAGGGTTGAAAGAGGGGGCTCGATTTAGGTTCGGAGAGGATCGATGAAAACGCGGAGGGATTTTTTGAAGTTGAGCGCGTCGGTCGCCGGCGCGGCGGCGGGGTTCGGGATGAATGAGGGGTGGGGTGAGGCCGCGACGGCCGCGCAGGCGCCGGTCTTTCAAAGACGGAAGTCGACTCGCAAAGGGGAGATGCTCTACCGGACCCTCGGCCGGACCGGCGAGGAGGGCTCGGCGGATATCACATCGGCGATCCCGATGAACAGGAGGCGATCCGGATCATCCGCAAGGCGATCGGCCACGGCGTCACCTTCATGGACAACTCGTGGGATTACCATGACGGCGGCAGCGAGCTCCGGATGGGCAAGGCGCTGCGCGACGGCTATCGGGAGAAAGTTTTCTTGATGACGAAGATCGACGGCCGGACGAAAGAGGCCGCCGCCAAGCAGCTCGATGAATCGCTCCAGCGGCTCCAGACCGATCGAATCGACCTGGTGCAGCACCATGAGGTCATCCGCCTCGAAGATCCCGACCGGATCTTTGCCGAAGGAGGGGACAGGAGGCGCTGCTGCAGCGGACCGCCGCGGCCGCCGCCGAAGGGCGATATGAAAAGTTCAAGACCACCCCGGTCTTCGATGCCACCGCCCGTTACCCGGAGTGGCTTGGCTGAGCAGAGGACGCGTCTTTGGTAACCCACCCTATTGACAATCGGTCACCGTCAAATTTAATCTGAAAATAAGATCATCAGACAGGAGGAAAAACCATGAGCGCGCCGCTTCGTGTCGTCTGTCCTCACTGCAACGCCACCAATCGCGTCCCGTCCGATCGTCTCAACCAGGGGCCGCGCTGCGGCCAATGTCATCAGCCGCTCTTTACCGGGCATCCGGTTGAGCTGAACGAAGCGAGCTTCGACCGCAACATCAGCAATAATGACATCCTTGTCGTCGTCGATTTCTGGGCCTCTTGGTGCGGGCCGTGCCTGATGATGGCGCCGGAATTCGAGAAGGCGGCCGGGATGCTTGAGCCGAACGCGCGCTTCGCGAAGGTCAATACCGAGAAAGAGCAACAGCTCGCGGCGCGCTTCAATATCATGAGTATCCCCACGACGGTTCTCTTCAAAGGCGGTCGGGAGGCGGCGCGCCAATCCGGCGCGATGAACGCGGCCACGATTGCCCAATGGGTCCGCGCCCACGCTTGAGATCGTATCAGAAACCCTCATTGATTATCTGAATTTCCCTCCGGCTGCGCATTTGACGAATCATCAAGAATTGGTATATTTAAAAATCGAGCGGATTTCTTAGGGTCATGAATCGAGAATGGGTCGGTTCAAGACCAAGGGTCCTTCTTGATCTTCGTCGAAAGCTAAATTAAGGAGAGAGGAGCAATGCGACTCAGGATCTTCGCCAGCCTCGCCGTGATGACCGGTCTGTTGTCGATCGTTTCTGTCGCCCATGCGCAGAACGTCGAGTTGAATCCGGCCGTTCAAGCGGAGTTGGATAAAGAAAAAAGAGTCATTGCTTCTTGGGCGTCGGATCCGGTCATTGTCAAGGAAGTGTTGCAGCAGAATACGAAAGGACCGATCCCCGGTCTCGATAATGCCAAGTGGAAACAGCTTACCCCTTCCGACGTCATCATTAAAGCGTTTCAGGAGAACCCGGCCGGACGGTTTCTGAAGAGCAAAATCGAAGCGAAGGACTCCATCTTCAATGAGGCTTTTCTGAGCGGGTCGAATGGGGAAAAGGTGGCCTTTGCGGAAAAGACGACCTATTATATTCACAAAGGAATGCCGAAATTTGAAGTCCCTTTTCGAAGAGGGGTCCCCTGGCAAGGAAAACCGGAGTACGATGAGTCGAGCCAAACCTATTCGATCCAAATCTCAACGCCGGTTCTGTCGGAGGGGGCGCCAATCGGCGTGTTGGTGGTTGGGGTGAAGCTGAGCGCGCTCGAGAAGGCCATTAAAAAGTAGAAAGACGTTTCAAGAGTCCTGCCGTTTGATTCCGCAAGGATCGCCTCTTATTCGTTCCCTCTTTACAAACAAAACACGCTTTGTTAGACTTCGATGCCGTCAGTGATCGAGAAGAGACTCACGTTCAAGAAAGTCGCTGCGTCCCATGCTGGTCGAACCCGACGAGATCCAAGCCAAGCGAACTCCGCGACGAACCCGAAAGTGGTTCGAGGTCCGCTCCTCTCCCATCCATGGCTCCGGCGTCTTTGCCCTCCGGCCGATCCCGAAAGGGACGCGGATCGTTGAATATACCGGCAAGCGGATTACCAACGAAGAGGCCGACGCTCTCTACAACGACTACGAAATGGAGCGACATCACACCTTTCTCTTCTCCGTGGACGAGCATACCGTCATCGACGCCACCCACCAGGGAAGCGACGCCCGGTTTATCAATCACTCCTGCTCCCCGAACTGCGAGTCGGTCATCGAAAGGGGCCGCATTTTTATCGATGCGATTCGAGACATCGCTCCCGGCGAAGAGCTCTTCTTCGATTACGCCTATGAACGGGATGGCGAAGAAGACGCCGAGGACGAACAGCGCTATGCCTGTCACTGCGGCGCGCCAAACTGCCGCAAAACCATCCTGGCCCCGCTCACCGAGAAATCCTAATCAGATATTTAAAAAGTGATCGGCTTACTGCGAATGATGGGACAAAAGCGTTCGAAGGAAAGCGTTCGGTCTTGACGAAGCCAAACCGGGTGCAGCAGGAGGCCGCCGTGGCGATTGAAGTGGATGAAGAAGGGCCGGTTATGGATGCCCGTCGCGATTGATCGTCCCCACCGGGCGGTCAGCCCGGCGGGGAGAACCCATCGATTTTATCTTTTGTAAGTGGCGGTGAAGGTCGCTTTGCCGATGCTGTTGGCGTTGCTCATAAAGCCGACCATCGCCGCGCTGGCATCGGTGTCGATGTCGAGCTTATCAACCTTCAATGCATAAAGTGTAAAGACATAGTGGTGCGGATTGCCGGGCGGGGGGCAGGGTCCTCCGTAGCCGGGCTTCCCGAAGTCGGTCCGGGTTTGACGCGCCCCTTTCGGAAGCGGCGCTTTGTCGCTTCCGGCGCCACGGGGCAACTCCTTCGCCGATACCGGGATATCAATGACCAGCCAATGCCACCAGCCGGAGCCGGTCGGCGCGTCGGGATCATACATTGTCAGAACAAAACTCTTCGTCCCTTCGGGCGCTCCTTCCCAATTCAGTTGCGGCGAGATGTTCTCCCCCTTGCAGCCGAAGCTGTTATAGACCTGGGCTTCCCCGATCTGCCCATTTTTGATGTCGTTGCTGAAGAGTCGAAACTCGGCGGCCGAGACAACAGTCGAAACGCAGGCGGTGAATGCGATGAAGAGCAGGGCGGTGATCAAACGCATAAGCTTCCTCCTTCATGAACGGTTGGTGGTGCTCAACAGAATGCCATAAAGGGGGGGCTTTTCGCAATCGAGAAATGAGCGCGCGGCTACATCCGCCAGCGCTTTCTCATTAAGCGATGGGATAAGAAAGAGATGGAGAGTCCGACAAAGAATAGATAGAGCCACTCCGGAGCAAACTGAGGGAGCCGGCCTCCCTCCAGAAGGATCGATTTGATCGGTCCATAAAATTGATAGGAGGGGAGGAGCGGCGCGATGGCACTGAGCTTTTCTGAAAAATCGGAGAGCGCGGAGGGGAGCAGGTGCGGCAGATAAAAAAGAACGCCGAGCGTTCGGGCGCTCGCCTGACTGCGGCATAAAAAGCCGAGGAAGATGCCGAACGCGCTGAAGCAAAAGCTGGCGACCGCCAGAAAGGCGGCATAGCCGATCCCCTTTTCAAAACCAAAACGAAGTCCCCCCAGTAGATGAAGCAGAATCGCGGCGAGGCCGACTAAAATCATTCCCAAAAATAATTTCGCCAGGAGCCATTCTCCTTCCCGTATCGGCGTTTGCAACAGTCCCAACAATAATTTCTTTTCTTTTTCCTCCGCCACCTGCGCCGGAAGAACGATGAAGCCGACGAGCAACACCAGCATCAACATCCAGGTCGGCAGCGTCTGCGTTTGCACTGCTGCTTCTTGGAGCGGCCGGATCTCCGAGATCCAGTTCTTCCCCTTTCCTTCGACAGCCAGTTGGAGGGCGGAGAGGCTTTCAACGACCGCGGCCGTTTGAAAAGAGGCTTTCGTTAAAATGATCAGCGCCAAGCGCGGCGGCTCTTTTACAGAGGGGATCAGGAGGCCGTCTCCCTTTTTTTCTTTGAGCCACTGTTTTCCCTCCGCCTCATTCGAAAACCAGTGAACATCGAATGTGCTCTTCGCCGACTGAAGGCTCTGAATCATCTCCGGAGAATAATTTTCTTTTTCGATCAATCCGATTTTTACCTTTTGCATCGGCGCTGTCCGATCGAGCCAGTGCAGGGAGAAGAAAATAAAGAGGGGGACAAACAGGATCAGGAGAAGGGTTTTGTTTTTAAATGCAACGGCCAGATCGTGCAACGTCAATGTGACGATATTTCTGATCATGCGTAGAGGTTCTCATGAAGGGTCGATTCGAAATAGGTGTGTGGAGGACCGTCGAAGACGAGACCGCCTTGATGCAGCACCATGATCCGGGTGGCCAGCGCTTGAATCTCCTCCGGCCGATGCGAGGTAAAGAGGATCGTTTTCCCGGAAGCATGAATTTTTTTCAGCAGCAGATAGATCTCTTTCGTCATTTCAAAATCGAGCCCGGAGGTCGGCTCATCAAAGAGCAGCAGCGGTGGCTCCGAGAGCAGCGCGCGCCCGATGCTGACCCGTTGCTTGAGCCCCTTTGACAACTCCCGGACGGCCTGCCGACGAAACGGGAGGAGATCCAATTCTTTCAACATTTCTTCGATGCGCGAAAAAGGGATTTGAAAAAGGCGGGCAAAGAGTGTGAGGTTGTATTCGACGGAAAACAGGTCGAAGAGATTCGGCGTTTCCGGGACAAAACCGATCTTCCGAACCAGCGCCACTCTGTTTTTAAGATCGACGCCGTCCACCAAAACCGATCCGCCGTCAGGGACGAGCCAGTTGGCCAGGATTTTCAGAAGGGTCGATTTACCGGCGCCGTTGTGTCCGACAATGGCAATCAGTTCTCCTGCTTCGACGTTGAAACTCGTCGGCAGGAGCCCTCTTTTCTCCCGATAGACTTTGGTCAGATGTCGAACTTCTAATTGCATCACTGTTTTCATTTGTTTGTTCCGCCCCCGACATCAGTCGGGAGCGGAACAAAGGAAGGGGGATGTTTTACGACCTGCTCAAATACGCTGCGCGAGAAAAACAATCAAAAGCACCAAAGCGACGATGACCAAAACAGCAACCATTCGTTTTCCTCCTCTTTAGCATTGAAGCGATCTCAAAAGAGCCAGCACGGATTCAAATGGATTTTTTCCCCTGACGTGTTGGAGATTGGGGCGCTCTATCCCGAAAATGTGCAAGCTCTTTCACACCGGTTCGAGCGAACTCCTTTTCGGTTCATTCCAAAGGAAGATAGCCCTTCTCGTTCTGATCGCCTTATATAAAAGTATGAACGTTATTGAGAATAAAAATCAAGGTGTGGCGAAAGGAGAAGTGTTGTAATCAGGAGTCAGCCGGCTGAAGCGGCAGGGCCGTTTCTTATACTTGTTAATGTGCTGGCCCTTCATCTTTCAATTCTGGAATGAAAGTTTCAGGTCGGAATCAAATAGCTTTACGCTTCATCCCCCTTGTAGGGATTTGAGCGCTTGATGGATCTCCCGGGCATGGTCGGTCGGCTCGACGGCGGGGAAGAGTTTTCGAATCACCCCCTTCGGATCGATGATGACGCTGCTCCGCCGGGCGATGTCGATCCCCATGAACTTCGTGAGGGTGCCGTACTGCTGGGTGACTTTAAACTGATCGTCGGCGAGGATCTGAAAGTTGAGATGATTTTTTTCGGAGAACTTCTTGTGCGATGCGACCGAGTCGACGCTGACCCCGAGGACCGTCGCGTTGAGATGTTGAATGGCAACGATGTTGTCTCGAAAGGAGCAGGCCTCTTTGGTGCAGCCGGGGGTATCATCCTTCGGATAAAAATAAAGAATCACCCACTGTCCCCGCAAGGATGAAAGGGTCACCGGTTTTCCTTCCTGATCGAGCAGGGTGAAGTCGGGCGCGATCTGCCCTTCGTGAACGGAGAAACCCTCGGCGAGCGCGGTTTGATTTCCTGCGAGACCGACCCCCATTCCATCATCAGAAAAAAGAAGATTCCCATCAGCCGATTCATCATTTGTCCTCCCTCTGGCAATGTCATCGCGGTCCAGTATAGCCCAAACATTCAAACAGAGCAATCCAATAGATGATCTTGCGCGGCGTGACGACCTGAAACGTTTTGCAGATTTTCGAAATCTCTTCACATTCTTATGACAAATTGCATGATATGCAAATGGAGAATATTGAGAAGATGCATATGCAATGGCCGAGATATCTCCGATGCGGTGTTCGACGCAGACCGCTCTCTCAGCAATTCTGAAGAGGCGATTCCCTCAATGAAAATAGGGATCTTCGGAGAGGTCATGCTTAGCGGCCTGTTTTTTGCTCTGATTCGGTATTCAGGTATTGAGAACTCTGAAAGAGAGACCAAATTCATGGAGGAGAAAATCGATGTATCGGCTGATTCTATTTTTATTGCTCATTTCTTTTATTGGGACAGGCTGCGGCACAACCCATTCGGAGCGGGCGCAGGCTCCCACCAATAAGTCAATTGAAGGGGAGATACGAACGAGGTTAAAGAGCGATCCGTTGACCGCCGCTTGGGAGATCAAGCCGACGGTGGAAGGGAAAACGGTGACATTGACCGGGCTGGTTGATAAAGAAGAGGAGCGCCAGCGCGCGGAAGAGATTTCTCGACAGGTCGTCGGCCAGCTCCGGAATGTGGACAACCAGATCCTGTTGACGGAGGAGGTGGTCTTGGATAATTCGATCACCGCCAAATTAAAAACGGAGTTGGTGACGAATCCGACGACCCGCCTGGGGAATATCGACGTCCAGAGTCGCAAAGGGGTTGTGAAGCTGAATGGCTCGGTCAAAACAGAGGAGCAGAAACGCGAGGCGGAGCGGCTGGCGAATATGACCGCGGGGGTGAAGCGGGTCGAGAACAACATCAAAGTGACCGGGTAAGGGCCGGTCTTGGCGCTTCTTCAAGTAGAATCCCTCTGATCTGATGAGACTACTCCTTCCGGTAGTGGGTCAATTTTGGCTGAGCAGTTCATTCTTTTGTCGTCATTCCCGCGAAGGCGGGAATCCGAGTCTGCCTCATCGATCGCATGGTCTCAACCCTCGAAAGGGGCATTTTGCAGGGGAAGAAATCGGTCGCGCAATCATCATCGATCTCGCACTCGCTCTCGCGGCGCCCCACGCACTCATGCTATCTTAAAAGAGACGGAAATGATTCATCGAGGAATTGCGCGGAATAGATGGAAAGGCGCACGTTGGGAAGATCTGGATTGGAAGTGCCGGTGGTCGGAATGGGGACTTGGCAGACGTTTGATGTGACCGGCCGCGCCGCCGAGAAGAAGGCCCGCGTCATCATCGACCATGCCTTGTCGAAGGGGGTGAACTTCTTTGACTCCTCGCCGATGTATGGCGAGGCGGAGCGGGTGCTTGGGGAGACGCTCCAAAAAAGGAGGGAGCAGGCAATCATCGCGACGAAGGTATGGGCCGGATCTTCTGAAGAAGGGCGGGTGCAGATCGCGCGGGCGCTTCGTTTTTTCGGCGGATGGATCGATCTCTACCAGATTCATAACCTGGTGCGGTGGCAAGAGCATCTTGCGGTACTGGAGAAATTAAAGGAAGCGGGAGAGGTTCGGGCAATCGGCGCAACCCATTACAACCCGGCCGCTTTCGGAGAACTCAGCGCGGTGATGAAGACGGGGCGGATTACGGCAATTCAGATTCCCTACAATCCGAGGGAGCGAGAAGTCGAGCGGCAGATCCTTCCGCTCGCGGCCGATCTGGAGCTGGGGGTCGTTGTGATGCGACCCTTTGGTCAAGGAGGACTGTTGCGACGGGCGCCTGCCGCGTCAGCGCTTCAGCCGTTGCATCCTTTCGGCGTCATGTCCTGGGCGCAGGCGTTGCTGAAATGGATCTTGAGCGATCGGCGCTGCCATGTTGCCATCCCGGCCACATCAGATCCGGAGCACATGGGTGAAAATGCCGCGGCGGGAGAGCCACCCTGGTTTGGGCCGGATGAGCGGGCTTACGTTGCGCGGCTGATCGGGTGACGGGAGAAATCGAGAGGCTCCCGGAATGGGAGCCTCTCAGTCGCCGGTTCGTTCCCGCTCCAACCGGTGTTGTGCGGCCGGTCGAATGTTCCATCGGTTTAGATGAGGCGACTTCCCACCACACCCCCGATCACGGCCGCTATACCGGAGACCACTGCGGTGAGAAAGGTCCACCAGGCGGCAGCCGCGACGACCTTCCGGGTCTCTTCCGCCTGTTTGAGCGCTTCCTCTTTCAATTGGTTCATCCGCCGTTCCACCTCCGCTTTCATCTCCTCCGCCTTGCCGATGATGCTGTCGCGGGTTGATTCGATCTGATTGAGAATATGCTCGGCATCTTCATCGGAGATATCTTTGCGGGAGGCGAGAATCGCCTTGAGCGTCTCACGGTCCATCGATTTGAAACGTTGGATCAACGCCTCGGACCCGGCTTTGGGATCATGGAAGAGACGCAGAAGGTCATCCCGGAGTCCTTCGTACTTCAGCTCGGGCCGATTGAGTGAATTGAGATAATCCCGCACGCGGGCCACCGCCGCTTCCTGAGCGGCGCTCATGCGCTGCTGAATCCCTTGCCCCCTTTGGCGAAACTCACGGATGATCTGCTCCGCCCGATCGGCGGTGCGCTCCGCCTCCTCGTGCGACATATCCCTGCGCTGCTCTAACAACGAGACGACCGTCGATTTGTTGAAGGCTTCATTGGCCCGGCTTTGCAGGAGGGCGGCCCCTTTCTTGGGATCGTGCACGAGGATCTCGATCTCCTGTTTAATGCTCTCCGGGTTGAGCTCCTCTTTTCCGGTGTTGCGCAGATAGTTTTCCCACTCTTGCCGGGTTCGCTCGGCCTCTTCTTTAGAGTAGCCGGCCAAACGAAGTCCGGCATCGACCACTTTCTCGGCGGTCGGTTTTTCAGATTGCGCCTCTTCTTTGACGACCGAGGCGGCCCTCTGGGTCGCTTCCGCGGCCGCCTGTCGCATCTCAGGGGAGCCATACTTGGTCGAGAAGGAGGCGACGAGCTGATCGTAATCGAGGAGATCGTTGTGGACGGTCATCGCCTTGATCTCCGTGTCATCGAAGAGCTTCTCAATCTCTTTTCGGATTTGTCGGGGATCGACCGGCTTCGGCTTCAATTCTTGGAGAAAGGTGTTCATCTGATTTCGAATGTCCTCCGGCGCCATCTCGCCGAAAATTTCGTTGCGCACCGCGGCGGCCACCTTGGCGGCGGTGTCGGCCGCCTTCTCCTCGGGGGAGCTGGAAAAAGCAGAGGTCGCCGCTTGTCCTAGAGAGCGAAGTCCCGAGCTGGCGGCGTTGATCAGCGACCCGATCAGAGAGCTGGCCGCCCCCAACTGCAGGTAGGTCATGGCGACGTAGAAAAATCCCCAGATGGTTAGTCCAAGAATCGTTCCGATTAAGGCGCTGGGGCTCAGGCTGATCACCACCGCAAACCAGCTTGCGAAGAAGAGGGCGATGCTGGCGGTGACCAACGTCCAGAGTCCATAACCGGTGGTGATCCGACGGACCGTTCCCAGCGGATCGGTCCGACCCTTTTCTTTGTTTTCGGAAGAACCTTTTTTCTCCTGACTGTTGACCGGCCCGATGGCGCTCACCCCGGCGGCCACCGAGAGGTTGGTAAGCACCAACTGAAACGCGACGGCGAGGGCCACCCCGACCACTATCGCGGCAAAAAAGTGCGGGCCCGAAAAGAGAAGGGCGCCTCCGGGGGTGACCGCGACCGCCTGCGCATATGCCGGCGCAGGCAAAAGCATTAATCCAATCATCGCGATATATTTTTTCATCGAGATCTCCTTATATTAAAATACCAAACAGAAGTCAGAACTTCTCGTTCAGTTTGAACTGAGTCGATGTCTTTTTCTCTATCGTAGGGATGTTTTCGGGGAGGAGTCAATTAGGCGAAAGGAGGAGGCCTTAGGACCCCCGAATGGAGTAAAAAGGAAACGCGACAGACGAATCGTCCATCCATAAATTTTTTTATCACACCTGATCGAGCCGGCCGCTTGTTCCCTTTCGCCCGCATTGAGTAGAATGAATCCATTGTCTCGATGGCGGAAGGGGTTCAATGGTCAGCGGGCTTACCTTCCCGCACTGATTTCGCGCGAATGCAATCGCCTTTCGAGAAAAGGGCTGAAAGCGCTCGGCCGATTCTTATAGAATGGAAGTATAGGGAATGATTGTCCGGCGGGTCTGGATCTGCTTCGCCGGGGAGAGGGGAACAGAATGCAACAATTGACCTATCCGACACTCTATCAAATCAACACCCGTGTTTACTTGGGGAAACTCTCACGCAACCGGGGAACCGTTTCGACGCTGGATGATATTCCTGAATGCGACCTGGATGCGCTGGCGGAGAAAGGCTTTGACTGGATATGGCTCCTCGGTGTCTGGCAGACAGGTTCGGTCGGTTGGGAGCAGGCCCGCTCTTCCAGCGCATTGCGCCGGGAATTCCAGACCCTCTTGCCCGATTTTTCGGAGGAGGACATCGTCGGCTCCTGCTTTGCCGTGGTCGATTATTCGGTTCACCCCGATTTTGGAGGGGATGCAGCCCTGGCCCGCCTGCGCGCGCGATTGAACGCGAAGGGAATCAAGCTCATGCTTGATTTCATGCCGAACCACACCGCGCAGGATCACCCTTGGGTGCGGCAACATCCTGAGTTTTATGTGACCGGCCGTGAAGAGGATCTGACCCAAGCGCCGTGGAACTATGCCCGTCGAGACGATTCCCGGGGAAGTCTGATTCTGGCTTACGGCCGCGATCCGAATTTTCCGGGATGGTCGGATACGTTCCAACTCAATTACGGCAACCCCGCTTTGCAGGAAGCGATGATTGGAGCGTTGCAGAAGATCGCGACCCGCTGCGATGGGGTGCGCTGCGATATGGCGATGCTGATTTTACCGGAGGTCTTCGAGCGGACCTGGGGAATCAAAGCGGCTCCCTTCTGGCCGAAGGCGATCCGGGCCGTTCGCGACGCGCATCCCGATTTTCTCTTGATGGCGGAAGTTTACTGGGATCTGGAGTGGACGCTTCAACAACAGGGGTTTGATTACTGCTACGACAAGCGGCTCTATGATCGGTTGAGAGAAGGATCGGTGCGGCTGGTCCGGGAGCATCTGACGGCCGACTTGGATTTTCAAAATCGACTGGTTCGATTTTTAGAGAATCACGACGAGCCGCGCGCCGCGGAGGCCTTCCCGCCCGAAATGCACCGGGCGGCCGCCATGATTACCTTCTTTTCACCCGGTCTTCGTTTTTTTCACCAGGGACAACTCGAAGGGAATCAAAAGAGAATTCCGGTGCAGTTGCGGCGAGGGCCGGAGGAGCCGCTCGATGAGCAAATACGCGATTTCTACCATCGCTTGCTGGCGTGTTTGAAGGATGATGTCGTTTGCAAAGGAGCGTGGCGGCTTCTGGAAACGGTCGCGGCGTGGGAGGGGAACGACACCTTCGCTCACTTCATCGCGTATGGGTGGTCGCGCCCGGACGGCGCGCGTCGATGGGTCGTGGTCAACGATGCTCCCTACCCAGGTCAATGTTATCTGCGCCTTCCTTTCCCGGAACTCGCCGGGAGAATCTGGCGGTTGCAAGATCGGATCGGATCGGCTGTCTACGATCGCAACGGGGATGATCTACTGAACACCGGTCTTTATCTCGACCTGCCGGCCTGGGGATATCACCTCTTCTCCATTGATGAACCGGTGCCGCCGCCCGCGCGGAGTCAAACGCGCCTGTCGATACAAATGCGTCGAAACAGAAATCCAAAAACAAAAAATGATCCAACCGAGGAGCGAGCCGGCTTGCCGCGTGTCCAGCGCGGCTGAGTGCGGCCGTTGCGATCAATACAGGGAATGATGGAAGAAGAGACCTTCGCGAAGGATGTCGAGGCCGGGATCTCTCTCGGAGAAGATCAGGTCGTTTATTCGAGCGGTTATTGGACGCTGCCGCACTTGGCCAATCTGGAGCGGCGGCTCGCGCGGTTTCCTTGGCCAAAGACGCCGGAGCTGATCTGGGATTTAGGGGGGATTCAAGCGGTCGATACCGGCGGCGCCTGGTTGCTCCAGCGCACGCTGAATGCGCTTCAGCAGGAAGGCCGGCGCGTCGTGCTTCGACGTCTCTCCCCCGCGCAGGCGGAGCTGATGCGGATGGTCGCAAGAAGTTGGGCGGAAGGTCACATCAGCGCCCCTCCGGCCCAACCGGGAAGGCTGGAGCGGATCGGCCTTCTTGTCTGGCGGGAGGGGATCCAGCTCCAGGAGGCCCTCGCTTTTCTCGGGGAGAGTGTGATGACCCTGCTCCGGACCTTCGCCCGTCCGCGGACCCTTCGTCTGCAGGCGTTGCTGAAACGTCTGGAGTTGGATGGCTATCATTCGCTTCCGATCATCGGCCTGCTATTATTTTTGGTCGGAACCGTCATCGCGTATCAGGGGGCGGAGCAGCTTCGGCCTCTGGGCGCCGATATTTTCGTGGTCGATTTGGTGGGGATTTCCATGTTGCGGGAGATCGCCCCGTTGGTCACCGCCATCGTCATCGCGGGGCGATCCGGCGCGGCGTATACCGCCGAGATCGGGACGATGAATGTGACTGAAGAACTCGATGCCTTGCGGACGATCGGCATCTCGCCGCAGGAGCTGCTGGTGATCCCGCGGATCGCCGCCTTGGTTATCGCGTTGCCGCTGCTCACCGTTTTCGGGGATCTGATCGGTGTTTTGGGGGGGATGTTGGTCGCCTTCGGAGAGCTTGGCATCCGCTACACCGAGTTTATCTCCCGTTTTCGGGAGCAGATTGCGCTGCGACATTACCTGATCGGAATCGGCAAGGCGCCGGTCTTCGCGATCATCATTGCGCTGGTCGGATGCTACCAAGGTTTCCAGGTTCGGGGAAGTGTCGAGAGCGTCGGCCGGAATACAACGACCAGCGTGGTTCAAGCCATTTTCCTGGTGATTGTCTTCGACGCCCTCTTCTCGATACTCCTCAGTTGGTGGAAGCTCTAAATGGCGGTGGGCCCCCTCCGATCGCATGCAAAAGAACCGGTGGTGGAGGTCCATCATCTCTCCACCCGCTTCGGCGCGACGGTGGTTCACGAAGACATCAGCCTCACCATTTATCGGGGCGAGCTGTTCGCCGTTATCGGCGCCAGCGGAAGCGGGAAGACGACCCTGCTTCGAGAGATGATTCATCTGCAGCGGCCCGACGCCGGCTCGATCCGGATTTTTGGTCAGGAAACAAACGCGATGGGGACAACCGAACTCCGTCGCCTTCGCCGGCGCTGCGGGGTGTTATTCCAGGAGGGAGCGCTTTTCAGTGCTCTTACGGTGGCGGAAAATGCCGCCGTTCCGTTGAGAGAGTATACCGGTCTGAGCGGGCGGTTGATCCAGGAGTTGGCGCTGATCAAGATCGCGCTGACCGGACTTCCCCCGGAGAGCGCGCGAAAATATCCGGACGAACTCAGCACCGGGATGCGCAAGCGGGCCGCTCTGGCGCGCGCCATCGCACTCGATCCGGAACTGCTCTTTCTCGACGAGCCGACCGCCGGGCTGGACCCGATCAGCGCCGGTGGATTGGATGCACTCATTCAGCATCTGAAGGCATGGTTGGGGCTGACGATTGTGATGGTGACGCATGATCTGGATACCCTCTGGCGGGTGGCCGATCGGGTCGCCATGCTGGGGGAGGGAAGAATTCTTGCCATTGGGACGATGGCGGAACTCGCCCGCTCGAAAGAGCCGCTGATCCAGGCTTTCTTTCAGGGGCGGCGCGGCGTGAAGGTGAAGGAGCGAAGATGGAATCAAAAGTAAATTACGCGCGCATCGGTCTCTTCGTTGTCCTTTTGGGGACGGCGCTCATTGCCGTGATCTTATGGCTCGGCAAGCGGGAATCAAGGAGGGCCTACGATTTCTATGATGTGTATGTCCGAGAGTCGGTCACCGGGTTGAACGTCAACGCCGCAGTCAAATATATGGGGGTGAATATCGGTTTTGTGAAAGAGATGGTCGTCGATCCGGAAGATCCCCAGCGGGTGCGACTCACCCTCTCCGTCGCTCGGGGAACTCCGGTGAAAGAAGATACCGTGGCCTTTCTTGAATTCCAAGGTTTGACCGGCGTGGCGATCGTGAATCTGACCAGCAGCCGGCGCGAGTCGCCTCCCCTTGTTGCCCAGCCGGGGGAGCGTTATCCGGTGATCAAAAACGTTCCTTCTGTCTATGCCCGTCTGGATCAAGCGTTTGATCAAATTCTGAACAATCGGTCGCTGCCGGACCTCGTCACCAATCTCAACCAACTTGCCGTCAACACGCAGTCGCTGGTCGATAAAGAGAATCGCGCCGCGTTCAGCCGATTGCTGACCGAGATGGCGAAGATGGCCGGAACATTGGACCGAATGACCGCGAAGGTCGACGCGCAACTTCCGGCGGTGCTCAATCATCTTCAAGAGACCAGTGCGATGCTGGAGAATCTGGTCCGTCACAATCAGGCCGGTATCGAGGCGTTTACCGGACAGACGTTGACGGAATCGGGTCTTTTGGTCTCAGAGCTGAGGCAGCTGACCGCCACCGCGAAGCGTTTGGCGACGCAGTTGGAGCGGCAGCCGAATGCCCTTCTCTTCGGCAAATCTGAACGACCACGGGGACCGGGAGAATAAATTGCGTCGTGAAATGACCAAATCATCGTGGCGATGGCTCCTCTTTCTTTTTCTACTCGGGATAATGACCGCCTGTGCCTTTCCAGGACAAGGAAATAAGGAGGTCATTCATACTTACCTCCTCAGCCCGGAGAGCGTTTCCGCTCAGGGGCGCGGAGGGACAGGCGGGAAGACGACCGCTGTCTTGTTGGTCAATCAACCGCAGTCCGAGGCGGGATTTGAGACGGAGCGGATGGCCTACCTGCTGCGTCCTCATGAGGTGAGTTACTATGCGACGCATGAATGGGCCGACGCCCCGGCGCGGATGTTGACCCCGCTGCTGGTTCAGGCCTTTGAACAACTCCACGCCTGGCAGGCGGTGGTTCAGATGCCCAGCGCTGTTCGGGGGGATTACCGGTTCGATTCCGATCATTTCTCCATCGCCCAGGAGTTTTTTCAACGTCCAAGCCATATCCGCCTGACGCTGCGCGCCGAGTTGGTCGATCTTCAGCGCGCGCGCCCGATCGGCACGAAGAGCTTCGAGATTGTGGAAGAGGCTCCGAGCGAAGATGCGTACGGCGGGGTCCTCGCCGCCAATCGCGCCGTTGCGAAGCTACTGGAAGAGACATCGGATTGGCTCCGTGACTGCATGGAGGGAAGGTCGTCCGGTTCCTGCTGAACCTGAGTGGAGACTCGTCGTGAAATGTGAAACGATCAATGACATTTTATTTTCGGCCGAAATGTGATACATAAATCCTGCCCTGGCAACAATTTACCCACCGATTTGCCCATGTTGAATCGGTTAATAAGGAAATATCGGACCCATGAAAAGAATACGAATCTGTTTTATCGCCTTCTTTATTTTATTTGTCTTGTTTCATGCGACGGCGCAGGCGGCGGAGTGGACGCTCTTTGTGGAAGATCAGGCGTTCAAGCATTTCTATGACAAACAGAGTATCTTCCATTCCCCGACCGGGCTTGTTCGCGTGGCGATCAAAATTGATCCGAAAGGGAAAGAGGGTCGGGATTTTTTGCTGAACATCCGAAAGCAGATGGGGTTGAAGCTGGAGGGTTATCAAGATTATGGTTTCAGTCTCGACGTGATGGAGATCGACTGCGCCGGTCATTCCAAGCGGATCTTGCAGAGCAATGATTACAACAGCAAGGGGGAGCAGCTCGACACCCTCTCTCCGAGAAATCCCAAGTGGATTCAAATCACGCCCGACTCCGTCCATGGTCTCTACGAAAAGTTTTTTTGTAAATCGTAAATCGCCTCCCGGCGTCGCGGAAAAATCCCCGCCATACATTCTCCCTCGGAATTCAGATCTTACCTAAAAGGCGTAGAAAAGTTTTTGCAATGAAACGGAGAGGAAATTCCCTCTCTGAACCGATTGGGTGGGCCGCAAAGCGTAAGGAAGGCTACACTGGCTGGCACTGAAATTGCCTATAACAAAAAGGCCGGGACATATGTCCGGGTTACCGTTCAGGATCAGTTTAAAAACAGGAGGCACCATGGATGCGATTGAATTGTTGACGGAGGATCATGAAAAGGTCTCCGAGATATTTGAGAAGCTGGAACCGACGACAGAGAAGGCGGTCAAAAAGCGCGAAGAGCTCTTTAATAAGCTGTATACCGAATTGGATATTCATGCCCAAATTGAAGAGCAAATTTTTTATCCGGCGTTGAAGGAAGCGGACAAAACGCGCGAGATTGCCCTTGAGAGTTACGAGGAGCACAAAATTATCAAACGGATTTTGCAAGAGATGGAATCGCTGGCTAAAGATGACGAGCTGTGGAAGGCCAAACTCACGGTGCTCAAGGAAACGGTCGAACATCACGTGGAAGAAGAGGAAGGGGAGATGTTCAAGAGCGCGCGGAAGGTATTGAGCGAAGAGGAACTCGAGGATCTCGGCGCGCGCATGGAAGCGCAGAAGAAACAGCTTCAAAAAGCGGCGTAAAGCCGGTTGAAGATGCAGGTCATTATGCCAGGGGGTGAATATTCATCCCCTGGTTTTTTTTATTTTGAATGATTTGTCCTGAACGACGCTTTAATTCCCCAGCAACTCTCCAATCGGTTTCAGACCCTCCACCCGATCGCAGATCGCTTTCGCCACCATGATGATTGGGATACCGAGAAGCAATCCCCAGACTCCCCAGACCCAGCCCCAAACGAGGATGCCGACGAAAACCCAGACCGTATGGATCTGGCCGCTCTGGCTGGTCATCAGGGGACTGAGCAGAAGCCCCTCGATGCTCTTCAGCGCAATGACGATCCCGCCGATCAGAAGCGCCATCGAGAGGGTCCCGAACTGGAGATACCCGACCAGCGATGTTGCGCCGATGATGACAGTCCCTCCGATAAACGGGATCGATTTTAAGAGGCCGGCGGCGATCCCCCACATGCCGGCATTCTCCATCCCGATCCACCGAAACGCCACCCAAATCGCGATCCCCATAAATAGACTCGTATAGACCTGGACCCAGAGGAACCGTTTGATCTGAAGATTGATTTCATCCAGAATTTCTACCGTGATCCGTTTTTTCTCAAGCGACGGTCCCGCGATTGTAATCAGCTTGCGTCGGAAGGTATTTCCAGACGCGAGAATAAAATAGACCAAAAAGAAGATGAGGAGCGACTGCATCGCTGCGCCGAACACGCCGACGCTGCCGACCCAGAGATAATCGGCGAGGTTCAACGCCGGCTGGGTGACTTGCACCTTCGGCGCCTGTTTTGGCTGTTGCGGTGAGGCGCTCGCGGCGGCTTCATCAGCCGCCTTCTGAAGCTCGTTGGCTGCTTTATTCACTTTGTTCAGCGTGCCGTCCGGATCGCTTCCCCCTTCCCGAAGCGATTGTCTAAATTTCTGGGCTGCCTCCGGAAGTTGCTCTAAGATGGCTTCCCCTTGGCGACCGAATGAGTAGAGCATCGAGGCGATTCCCGCGGTCAGGATTACTAAGACGATCGCCGCCCCGATCGCGCGGGGGATTTTCCCCTTTTCCAGCCAAGCGACGATCGGTTCTAAGATGTAACTGATGAAGAGGGCAAGGACAAGTGGAATCAAAACTTCTCTCGCCTGTCGAAGGGTGAAAAGGACGGCCAAGCCGGCGATCAGGTTCAATGAAAAGGTGCGTGTGCGTAACGCCATGCTCTGCATGGCCGGTTTGGACGGGGGATTTGCAGACGGAAAGGGCTCCGGCTTTTTCTTGATCTTGGGCGTTTTAATGATGAGACCGTTCCTTTCTCATATGGCATTTATGATCGCTCGTGGCGATCCGATTGGACCTTTTCTACTGGGGACGACTTGCGGTCTTCCAGGTCCAACTGGTCTGTTCGAGACGGTTCCCGGCCAAATCTTTGATGTCGTGCGTCAGGATCACGGTATAGGTGGTGTTGTACTTCAGGCTGGAGGGGATCAGTGTGGCCGTGTGCGACGCGGCATCATAGCGGATTTCTCCGGGGACCGCGTTCCCCTGGGCGGTCAGGGTAAAGTGTCCCGGCAGCGTGTCGGGGTTAATCGGCTCGCTGAATTGAACCGTCACGTTGCTCTTGATCGAATTATTGTTTCCGGTCGGATGTCGGTCGACTACGGTAGGAGGAGTCTGATCCTCCAACGCGCCGGTCGTAAACGACCAAGATCGCGCGGCAGCGAGCGGATGTCCCGTCGCATCGGTGACTCCGGTCGTCACGGTCGCCTGGTATCGGGTTTGCGGGGCGAGCGGCGTCGACGGCTGCAGCGTGGCGGTCTGGGTCGCCTCATCGTAATTGATTTTTCCGGAGATCCCCTGAATGAAAAATGTATCGGCTCGGAGGGTGCTTGCGAGGATCGATTCGGAAAAGATCACTCGAATTGGCGCATTGACCGCAACATTGATCTCTCCGTCGGCCGGCGCGGTGGAGGTGACTTGCGGAGGGGTTTGATCGGATCCGCCTCCACCGGTTCCGCCCGTCGTGCTTCCGGTCGTGAACGACCAGATGTAATTCGAGGGAAGGGGAATGCCATCCAGATCTTTGATTCCGGTGGTCAAGACGGCATGATACGTTACCCCTTCGGCAAGTGGGGAGGAGGGGGTGAAGGTGGCCTTCTGATCTTGATAGGTGACTTCACCGGTGATGCCGGTGAGGATAAAGGTGTCTTTGTTGATCGTAACCGGGTCGATCTGGCTGGAGAAGGTGGCATGAATCGGGGTGGAGAGGGGGACATTGGTCGCATTGGAAGCGGGATCGGTGCTAGCCACGCTGGGGCCGCCGGTGCTGTTTGCCCCCGATCCACACGCCGCTAGAACGAAGAAGAGGACAAGCGCGATGGGGAATTGGTTCCACTTGAAAGCTGTCAGCATAGGGATCGAGTAAATAAAAAAAGAAGGAGCGGCAGTTCTCCCCCATTGAGCGGCCCCCTTCAGTGCGCAATTTTTGTAAGCCTAGATCAGGAGTTTGCAAACAAGGTGCCCAGGGAGGAAAGTTTTATCGAGTCGGTCGCCTAGCACACTTCCTGCAGCTTTCTATAGAAAACGTCTTCTCCCGGGCAGGCTCTCTCTGTTTTATTTCTGGCGCACACAGATTAAAATTTCAAAAGAGGGCAATCGGCTGCAGCTTTGTGATAGATGCGTTCACCAAAGAGTCGATTGGCGTCGATGATTCCTCATAGGATCGATTGACTTGCGCGGATAGGGAACGCCGGGTATGATAGAAAGTGTTCATTCATTGAAGGAGGGAGAATGGAGCCGTCTCAGTTTCCTCCCCCCGTTCAACTGGGGGAGTTCATCTCGCAGGTGACCTCGTCCCCGGAGAACCGGATCGAGGTTGGAATTCTCTTTGTCGGGGCGGGACCGGCGAACCTGGCTGGAGCGATCCGCTTGGCCCAATTGCTCGAGCAGGCTCCCGATGTGAAAGCCGCCTTGGGCGAGTTTCCGATCGCCGTCATCGAAAAGGGGAAGTATCCGGGGGCGCATCTTCTGGCCGGAGCGATTTTAAATCCTGTCTCGCTGAAGCGACTGTTTCCCGATCTGAAGGAGGGGGTTTTCCCCCTCGAAGTCCCGGTTCAAAAAGAGGCGCTTTATCTTCTCTCTTCAGAGAAGGCATACAAGGTTCCCCTCCCTCCGACCATGCGCAACCATGGAAATTATGTCATCTCGATCAGCCGATTTGGAAGGTGGCTTGCGGAGCAGGCAGAAGCGCTCGGCGTTTCGATCTTTAGCGAGACCGCCGGTGTCAAACTCTTGGTCGAAAACGGCGTGATTCGGGGGGTGAAGAGCGGTGATAAGGGACGCGATCGGAGCGGCGCGCCGATGGAGAACTTTCAGGAGGGAGCCGAGATCCTTGCCAAAGCGACGGTGCTCGGAGAAGGCGCGCAGGGGCATCTAACCCAGGCGGCGATTGCTCACTTCGGGATCACGAGGACGAATCCCCAGACCTACTCGCTGGGGGTGAAGGAAATTTGGGAGGTCCCACATCCACCGCAGGAGGTCATTCACACCATGGGATGGCCGCTGCGGGGCGCCAAAAAGTACAACGAGTTCGGCGGAAGTTTTCTCTACCCGATGGAAGGGAATCTCCTCTCGCTCGGTCTCGTCGTCGGCCTCGGCTATCGAAACGCCTGCAACTCGGTCCACGACCTCCTGCAACTCATGAAGACCCATCCCTTCTTTAGAAAGATCTTGGAGGGGGGCCGCCGGCTTGAGAACGGCTGGGGAGCGAAGACGATTCCCGAGGGGGGATTTTACGCCATTCCCGACCGCCTGCATCTTCCGGGGGGAATGTTGGTGGGCGATTCCGCCGGATTCCTCAATGTGCCCAGGCTCAAAGGGATTCACTATGCGATGGCCTCCGGAATGCTCGCCGCCGAGGCGATTTTCGAGGCGCTCAAGTCGGGGAAAGATCTCGGCCGCAATGATTCCTTTTCGGGATATGATGCGACGGTTCGGAAAAGTTTCATCGTTGACGATCTTTATCGGGTTCGGAACATGCGCCAGGCCTTCGATCACGGATTCGTTCCGGGCGTATTGCTCGCCGGGATGATGACGGTCACCGGCGGCGCTTTTCCGGGATGGCGATTTAAAACGCGACGGGATGCCGACGAGCCGCTCTTCATGGAGAAGAGAGAATACCCGCCGCCGGACGGGAAATACATCTTCGACAAGCTCAGCAGCGTCCATGCCAGCGGGAACAGCAGTCGCGACAACCAGCCGAATCACCTTCGGGTCGAGGTGCATGTTCCTGAGGAGGTCGGAGAGGCCTGGATTCATATGTGCCCCGCCAATGTCTACGAGTGGGGGACCGATGCCGAGGGTCGGAAGGTGATCCGAATGAACCCGACCAATTGTGTGCAATGTGGGGCGATCGGAGCCAAGGGGGGGAGGCTGACCCCGCCGGAGGGGGGAAGCGGCCCCCAATATTCACTCACCTGATAAACCCTTAATAAATCAATGAATTCAAAAACGTTCACGAGTAACTGAGCATTTTTGCCTCCCTCCCTCAAGTTTTTTTAAGAACGACCGATAAGAGAGGGTAAGGAGGAGAAGAAATGCTTTCACCGCTTGGCGCTTCTCTCTCAGGTCTCCGTGCCAGTCTGGAAAAGCTCGATGCGTCGGCGAATAATATCGCCAATCTCAGCACGGATGGATTTAAGAAGGATCAGGTCCTCTTCAGTGAGGGGGCGGGGGGCGGTGTTGTCGCTGAAGTAACTAAGAGCGCGGAACCGGGACCTTTTTATCAATCCCCCAAGGGAGAACTCGTCCAAGCCTCCAATGTCGATCTGGCCGAAGAGTCGGCCCAGCAAATCCTCGCCAGGTATACCTTCAGTATGAACCTCGCCACAATCAAGACCACCGATGAAATGGAAAAGAGTATCATCGATCTTCTCGCGTAAATTCAACTGTCCTCCCTTTCCAGATTCTGACTGAACCCTGCGCTCAATAAATCTTTGGAAGCGTTGCACACGAGGATTGATCCTTTTTTCATCATCGTTTTAGAGGGGAGATGAAAAAGCCTTGCGAAGCGATTGAAGATCGGGTATATAGAATAAGCCTGTTTCTGGTATCGTCCACGAGGGAAGACCGAAATCGGTCCATAAGGAAATGTGAGATGAGGCGGTTTAGGCTCCTTCAGCCGGAAGAAGAGGAAACCCGGAAGGAAAGTGAGGCGCGGCCGCGTCGCTCTTTGAAGGAGTGGCTGAAGTTTCTCTTCTGGACCCTCGTCTGGGGAGGGGGTACGATCTGGCTGACGATCGCCATCATGAAAGTCTTCAAAGAGAAAGCAAAGTATTTTTAAGGCCTCAAAACAAGAAAACCTCCATTATTCAGTGATTCCCATTCTCTCTCCCTTTTATTCATCTTATTCATCGCAACGCGCCGCCCTTTCCAGGATCATTCATTGACACCGCTCCCGTGGCTCCTCTACTCTAGAGGAGACGATTGGTTGAAAGAGCGATTTTTATCTGGAGCGTGTTGTCGATCATTTTTCACCTGATCTTTTTACCGCGGGAGAGAAGATGTTTATGCCATCGGAGGAGGAGAAGCCGGCTCCATCGCCGAGTCGCCCGCTCGAGACAAGGGTGCAGGCGATTGAGTTGGCGATCTTTCTCTTTTTAATCGTCCCGTCGATGCTTTTTTCTTTTTTCGCGTTGAGGCAGGGAGCGCTCAATTTTTTCCTGATGGCTTCCGGGACCATGACGCGCGATCTCGCCTTAATGAGTCTGATCCTCTACTTTCTTTGGCGCAATGGGGAGGCGATCAGCTCCATCGGTTGGAAAATTGAAAATGCCGGCCGAGAGGTCATCGTCGGAGTGGTCCTGTTTGCTCCATTCTTCATCGGCACCGGGATGCTCGGCGCCGCGCTTCAGAAGGCGGGACTCTCTGTCCCTTCTTCTCCTCCCTCCGCGCTCCTTCCCGGAAAAAATACGTTGGATATGCTCCTCGCCGCTCTCCTCGTTTTCGTGGTGGCGATTGCGGAGGAGACGATCTTCAGAGGTTACTTTCTCCTTCGCTTCACCGCGGTCACGGGAAGCGCTCCGATCGCCTTGTTTTTGTCGGCGGCGATCTTCTCGCTTGGCCATGGTTATGAGGGAGCGGCCGGCGTTGTGACGGTAGGGGTGATGGGGTTGATTTTCGGCCTTATCTACTTCTGGCGAGGGAGCCTTGTTGCGCCGATGGTGATGCACTTTCTCCAGGATCTGCTCGCCATCTTTCTTTTCTTATTCTCTGGAGCGAAGTGAGGTTCGGTTCGGAAGGAAAATTAAAGTCGCTTTAATCTCCCTTGACGGCGGCGTTCGGCCTTGGAGAGTTTGTGCGGATTTCCCTTCTTTTCGGCCGGGCGGGGCGGCTCGGGTTCGTCGAGCGCTTCTTTTGGTGGAGGGGTTTCTTTCTGATGAAGGGCGGCCAGAAGCCGAGATTCGAACTCTCCTGCATAGAGGGCGACCGCCCCATTTTGGCGGGCCCGCTGTTGCACGGCTTTGTCGGATGAGACGATGGTGCATCCCTCCCGAAACATTTCGGCCATCCGGCCGATCACCTCGTCGGCCGACTCTCCATATCCCGAGAAGATCACCTCCACCCCGCCGATCCGCTCTTCCTCTCCCTTTCCGCTTCCATCGAAGACCACCGTGACCGAAAGCCCTTTGATCCGACGATAGGCGACGAGCTGTTCGATGAGGCGAGTCCGCTTCCCCTCCAGATCGCCTCGAAGCCCCTTCTGCCGGCCGATAAAATTATAGCCGTCGATGATGATCCGCATGAGACGATTGTATGAAAGGGGAAGCCGTTTGGCAAGATCAATCGGATTATACCGGGGCGACTTCGGCCGATTTCTTAAAAAGATCACACCTGTCCTTCACGTAATGCGGACAGCCGACGCAGACCTCTTTTGCCATTCGCTCCGAAGCGGCCTCAATCGCCTGATCGGCATGATCGAAGATCCTCTGCTCGGGGATCTTCTCCATCAGCCCCATCTGCGTGAGGACAAACCGGACTTGAGGTTGAAGGCTGCTGATGTAGAGCTTTGATCCGATCCGTTCCGTATGATCGAGAATGGCGCGGAATGCCATCACCCCGGTGGCATCAATCATGCTGACCTGTCCGAGGCGAAGGATGAGGACCTTCATGTCGATCCGCTTCTTGATCTCGTTCACGAACTTCTCCGCGGCGCCAAAGAAGATCGGGCCGGCAACCCGAACCGCAACCACATAGGGACAGACCTGAATCGGCTCGGCTTTCGCATGCGGTTGAACGATTTCGTCGACCGATTGATTGAGGATGCCGATTTCGCTCATCCGCCGAATGAAGAGGATTCCGGCCGCAATCAATCCAATCTCGACCGCCAGGATCAGATCGAAGGCGACGGTGACCGCGAAGGTAATGAAGAGAACGATCCGATCGGCTTCCGGGGCGCGGAGGATCGACCGGGTGTTTTCCCACTCAACCATCCTCACGGAGGTCATCATGAGAATGCCTGCCAGCGCGGCCAGCGGGATATGAGATGCAAAATTGGCGAAGAAGAACATGATCAAAACGAGGGTCAAGCTGTGAATAATGCTGGAGAGGCGTGACTTGGCGCCGCTTCGAACGTTGACCGCCGTCCGGGCGATCGCGCCGGTGGCGGGAATTCCTTGGAAGAAAGCGGTGACGACGTTTGCCAACCCCTGTCCGACCAGCTCTTTGTTGCTGTCGTGTCGTTCGGAAACAGTCATGCTGTCGGCCACCACCGCTGAGAGGAGCGATTCGATCGATCCCAGGGCGGCCAGCGCCAGCGCAGGCCGGATCAGCAGGTGGAGATCTCCCCAGGACCAGGCCGGAAGGTGAGGCGAGGGGAGGAGGTGCGGAATCGCGCCGATGGTCGGCACGTTCAATCGAAGCAGCGCGGCGGCGATCGTGGCGAGGGTGAGGCCGATCAGAGAGGCGGGAATTCGGCGCGTAATCGAGATCGGTGTGACGATCATGACGGTAATGACGATGCCGGTGAGGAGAAGGGCTGATAGGTTCAGGGCGGGGAGATGAAAAAGCGTCGTGAAGAGCTTTTCAAAGAAGGTGGCATCGCCGGCCGCCGGAATCTGAAGACCGAGGGCGTTGTTGAGTTGTCCGGCAAAAATAATGACGGCGATACCGTTCGTGAAGCCGGTGATCAGGGGATGCGGGATATAAAGGGCGAATCGCCCCATCCGCGAGAGTCCGAGCGCGATCTGGATGACGCCCGCCAGGATCGCCGCGACCCAGAGTTTCTGAATGCCGTATTGCGCGACAATCCCGGCGAGGATGACCGCCATCGCTCCGGTCGGGCCGGTGATCTGCACCTTCGATCCTCCGAAGATCGACGCCACCACGGCGGCGACAATGGCGGTGTAGAGGCCATATTTGGCGTCGACACCCGAGGCGAGCGCGAAAGCGAGCGCCAAGGGGAGCGCCACCACGGCGGAGGTGGCCCCTCCCCAGAAATCGCCGGAAACATCGACAAGATAGTTTGATTTAATAAAAGACCAGATTCGATCTGCATAGGAAATCTGATGATGCGGTAAAGCGGCTGTCTTCATCGCTCTTTCACGGTCCTCCTCAAAGCAATGGCGGGTTCATCGGGCGGTGCGCCCAGAGAAAAGCATACCAGATAATGCAACATGATGCAATTAAAACATTGTTGCATTTGCACGTTGAATCGTGTAGCATGTAGGGTGGTCGACGTCCTCTGCGGAATGCACGACCGGTTATCGACGAGGAGAAAATGAAAAAGCACAAAGATTTAGTCGCCGTACTCCGACACAACCAGCAACGGATTACCCCCGCCCGGAGAATTCTGCTCCAGTATTTTATCGACAATCAATCCAGGCAGATTTCCCTCCCCGAAATTCAGACCCACCTGCAAGACAAGCTTCCGGGCATTAACCGCTCGAGCATCTATCGAAATCTGGAGATGCTGAAGCAGTTGAGCGTCATTCAGGAGCTGACCACGTCTGGCCAGGGGAAGCGGTATCAATTCATCTTCGAGCAACAGGTGCATCACTTCATTATCTGCAAAGCCTGCGGCAAAGTGGTGAAGGGAAATCGAGATCTTTTTGAAAAAGTGGAGAGGGCATTGAAAGAGATTCACGATTTTCAGAAGGCGAATCTCTCGGTCACGTTTTACGGATTCTGTTCGAAGTGCCAGACGGGGGGCGAGGCAGGGTGAGTTTCTCCCGCGATGAATGCGCATGGGGCGTCCGATCGCATCAAAGCAGCGGAATGAAAAACCGCTTCGACCATGCGCCTTCACCCCCGCCGATTACAATAATCTCGATTGAAGATCTTTGGCCGTCCGGTCGGCGATTTCGCTCAACTGCTGCTCGCGCAGCGTGTCCAACCCTTCCAGGAGTTGCGTCTGGACAACCTCAAAAAGGTGTCTTGCATAGAGGAGGCGGGGGAGAAGAACAAAATCGGCCCCCTCTTCGTAGAAGCGCCTCGCTTCGCGGAGGGTCTCGGAGGTGACGATCAGGGTGCTCTGAGGACAGAGCGCTCTGAGTTGCTTTAATAACCGGGAGTTGGTGGTCCCTTTGAGGAAGGTATCCGGAATGGTGGAGAGGACGATCTTCGCCCCGCTGATCCCGGCATGCCGCAGCGTTTCAGGATGGGCGATGTCTCCATAGACGCAGGCGACTCCGTTTTTCTTCAAGATCTCCAACGTCTGAGGATTAAAATCAATCACGAAGATTCGCTCCTTTAAAGAAGGCATCTCCTGATTGACTTTAAAAAGAAATGAGCTTGCTTCTTTGAAGAAACCGAGGAGAACGATTTCCCGGCCGGTTTCCTTGGAGGGAGCCGGAAGCGGGGCCGCTTGTATCGTTGGTCTGATTTGCTTCAGACCGCGGATGATCCATCGGACCAGGTGCTCGCTGTACAAAATGAGGTAGGTCGAAAAGACGAGGCTTACGATTAGGCTGAGAATGACAATGGAGATCACCGGTTCATCGATCTGATGGTAGGCGGCGCCGAGCGTCACGATCACCAACGAGAATTCGCTGACCTGGGCGAGGTTCAACGACGTTACCAGACCTGTCCGAAGATCGAGCCGAAGCAGTCGGAGCGTCGGAAGAAGGATGACCAAGCGGCTTACCAGAACGAACCCAGTGACCAAGAGGGTCATCTTCAATAAGTCCGGCGTGATGACCGGCGCCTTGAGTCCCAGGGCGACGAAAAAGAGGGTGATGAAAAAGTCTCGAATGCCGGTAATCTTCGCGATCACATCGAGGCTGTATGGGAAGGCGGCGATCGAGAGGCCGGCGATCAGGGCGCCCATTTCTTTCGAGAGACCGACGGCGTTGGCCAAGCCCGAGATGAGGAAACACCAGGAGATTGAAGTCGTTAACATCAGCTCCGGCGATTTTGCGATCGAAGTGAAGAGTTTCGGAAGAAGATACTTGCTGATGAAGAAGCAGAGGGAGAGAAGGCCCGCCCCGGCGAGGAGAGAGGAGAAGAGGGCCGAGATTTTGGGCTCGAGCAGGTTCGGCTGGAGGGCCAGGAAGACAATCGCCCAGATATCCTGAAAGATCAGAATCCCGAGCGTCGTCCGTCCGGCCAATGTGTCGATTTCATACTTGTCGTAGAGGAATTTGACCACGATGAGGGTGGAACTGAGCGACAGTGCAAGCGCAAGATAGCCGAGATTAAAATCGATTCGGCCCGAGAAAAATCCGAACGATCTGAAGAAAAGAATCCCGAGGCCGATGCATCCGAAGAACTGGACCGTCCCGGCGATGGCGGCGGTTTTGCCGGCGTCGAGCAGCTTGGTGAGATTGATTTCGAGGCCGATGATAAAGAGGAGGAGGATTAAACCGATCTCCGAGATCGTTTCAATGCTCGCCTCGTCGGAGATGATGCCGAACCCCATTTTCTGCCCAAGGAGAATTCCGCCGAAAATATAGCCGAGGATCAACGGCTGCCGGAACTTCCGCGCGACCAAGGCCGAGAGGGTGGCAAAAATAATGCTAATGGCAATGCTGGTCAGAAGATCTAGCTGCAACTGGTATATCTCCGAGTGGGATTCTTTATTTTAGCAGATAATTTTAGAAACGGGAGAAAGCCGATTTGGGCGGAGTAGAAGAGGGGCTGAGCCTTTCTGATTATCGCCCCGTTTTGTCTCTGAGGGATTTCTCGATGATTCGAAGTCCCTCCCGCATTTCCTGATCGGAGAGGGTCAGCGGGGGGGCAATTCGGACGACCGTGTTGGTGTGGAGGGTCCAGCCGAGAATTAATCCGGCCTTCAGGCATCGCTCGACGAAACGGGCCGTCTCTTTTGGGTCGGAGAGCTCCAACCCGATCATGAGCCCCTTTCCGCGTACTGCGCGGATGGTGTCGATCTCCTGTGCCAGCTTCCGGAGGGCGCTTTGAAGTTTCTCCCCCAGGAGGGCGGCCCGTTTGGGAAGATCTTTTTCAATCATCAAATTCAGACTCGCCAATCCCGCAGCGCAGCAGACCGGATGGCCGCCGAAGGTGGTCACATGGGAGAGGGGCGGGTCGACCGAGAAGGTTTTCATGAGGGCGGGATTTGAGATGAACGCGCCGAGCGGCATGCCGCCCCCCATCGATTTGGCGACCGTCAGAATATCGGGGACGACCTTCCAGTGCTCCATCGCGAAGAGCTTTCCGGTTCGACCGAAACCGGTCTGGACTTCATCAAAGATCAACAGCGCGCCGACCTTGCTGCAGCGGGCGCGGAGGGCCGGGAGAAACGCGTCGTCAGGAATCCGAATTCCCCCCTCTCCCTGGATCGGCTCGGTGATGACGGCGGCCACGGTGTCATCGATCGCTTTCAGCGCATCGAGGTCATTGAACGGCAAAAAGGTGACGCCGGGCAGAAGCGGCTCGAACGGTTTGCGGTAGATCTCTCGGCCGGTCACTGAGCAGGCCCCCTGGGTGTCGCCGTGGAAGCTTCCATCAAAGCTGATCAGCCGTTTTCGGCCGGTGAATTTCTTCGCCAGCTTCAGCGCCCCCTCATTGGCCTCCGTCCCGCTGTTGGTGAAGTAGACCTGCGAGAGTCCCTTCGGAAGAAGCGCCGCCAACCGGGCGGCCAGTTCGACCTGCGGCGACTGGATGTATTCTCCATAGACCATGACATGGAGATATTTTTCGGCCTGGCGTTGGATCGCCTTGACCACCACCGGGTTTGTGTGGCCGATGTTGGCGACACCGATGCCTGAAATGAAATCGAGATAGGCCTTTCCATCCATGGTGTGGATATAGGAGCCGGAGGCGTGATCGACTTCGAGGCCGATCGGGTCGGGGGAGGTTTGGCAGAGAGATCGTCGAAAGCGGCGGCGCAGAGAGGTCACGTCGTCTCCCAATCGACGAATCGGAGAAGATCGAGGAGCCGGAAGCGGCCGTCGTGATGCCAGGTCAGCGGCGGCTTCTGCATCTTGCCGACGGCACAGATTCGATTGACCCCCATCCTGGCGAGAGAGAGGATGACCTCCGGCTGGCGCTCCTGTGGAATGGCCACACCGACCGCCTGAAGGTAGGGGCGGATCGCTTCAAGATGCCCGGTGATCTCCGAGAGATCGCCGACCGGTTTAATCCAGATCGTCCGCGCGAGCGGAGAGATGGAAAAGTGCGGATCAGGATCGTACAGCACGGTCCAATCGACGCCGGACGGGCTCGGAAAGACCTCTCCCCCCTTCAGTGGAATCGCGCCGCGCAATTGTTGGATTTGGGCCGCCTCTTCGGCGGAGGTGGTTCCCTTGGGGAGCTGATAGGAGGAGACGTAGAGCGACTGGGCAAGCCATTGGGCAAATTGAATCGGCGAGGCCGATCCGCCGGTTTCCACATAGTAGAGATGCGGCGAGAGGCAGCCCCGTTGATCATAGAGGGCGATGTCGGTCGCCGCTTGTTCCGCGATCTCCTTCTTCACCGATTCCCGCGCGACCACCCCCAGACTCAGCCGATGTCCGTGGAAAATCGTCCGCGTCGTGGGAGGAATTTCCTTCCGAAGGATCTCGATCGTTTCATCTCCTCCGTAAACAATCGCCAAATCGGCTTTTTGGAAGATCGTCCGGGTCAGCTCAAGCGCGCTGTTTTCCCAAGTCAATACCGCGAGACTCTCCGCCAAATCGGGGCGGATCTTCTCCAATGACCGGGCGAAGAGAACGGGGAGGAGAAATTCCTCCCGGCTGACCTTGGCCAGGCTGGCCGATTTGGCGAGCAGGCTGCAAACCAGACTATAGATCGCCGTGCCGGCCAGATTCCCCGGAAGGATATGAGCCGTGAGTCGAGGACCAAACGCCCGGGTAAATCCGACCCCCTTTGTTTTCAGGCGAAACTGATCAAGCAGGGTCGGATCGCCCACTTCCGCCTCTAAAAATTGGAGGAGAACCGGACGGGTCAGATGTTTGTGAAAGTCATCGAGGGTGAAGTGGACCATTTCGGGTGAATCGCCGGTGATTTGCGGGAGGAGCGATTCGGCCTCTTGTCGAATCGAATCATTCGGATCGGCCCAGCAGCGGGCGGCGGCATCGATCCAGTCGACAATCTTAAAGATCGACTCCGCCGCCAATTTTTTCTGGGATTCAATCAGACGATTGGAGATTTCAACCAGGCGCGACGCCGAAAGAATCGGCGCCGCCACCGGGATCCCCTTCCTTTCCTGCGATTGCTCTTCAATGGGGAGTGTCGGAAGATAATATCCTTTCATCTCTCCAATCCCTCGCTTTGAAGTAATTGATCGAGCGTGATCGAGCATCCTTTGGGGAGCGATCCGGAAACCCGTCCAAGGAGGATGAAGCCCCCATCTGTTTCCCGGCCGAGATCTTCGGTCAGAATCGCCATCGCCGAATCGATGTTTGCCAGATCGTAATGGGCAAGCAGCCCGATCTCTCCCTTGCCGACCGGTCGTAACGTCTCCGGATGGAGAAGACGTGTCCTGATCTGAGGTGGGGCGATGTAAACCCGCGGCCGATTTTGACCGACGACTCCGTCATAAAATTGCGAAGTCATCTCGGCCATTCCATACTCGTTGATGCAATGGTCGGATCGCAGACCCAAGTATTCCTCATACAACCCGTAAAGCTGCGCGCGCGGGATCTCCCGCGATTTTCCTTTGAAGCCGCCGGTATCCATCAATCGGCTCCCCTCCGGAAGAAAGAGCGGCTGCATTCTCTCCTTCAGAAAATCGATCAGATGAACAAAGGCAAACGAGGTTCCCAACAGCGCGATCGGCTCCTGAAGATCCGAAAGCTCGGTCGCCAGCCGCTCCGCATCCAGCCGGCCTCGTTCGATGTAATATCGACTTGGCTCGGTTCCGAAGCCTTTTCGGACGACCTCCATCATATGAGAGAGGGAGGCGGCGGGGGCTTCTTCGGGAGAAGGGGTCAGAATGGCCATCCGGATTCTTTTCCCCTCCGGGAGCAGATGTTTTCCGAAATGGGTCAGGATCGCTTCTTGGGAGAGTTCGAGGTCGAAGAGGGGATGACGGCTTTTTTCTCGTCCCGTGGTCCCGCTCGATTGAAAGACACGAACCGCTTCGTTCATCGGACGGCAGGTGATTTCCGCAAGCTTAAATGCCATCACCGGGAGGGGGGGAATTTCTTCCCATGATCGGATTGCTTCGGGAGTCTTATTCTGCGAAAGGCAGAACTGCCGGAGGGGGGGATTGTGATCAAATTGATAACGGAAGACCGACAACGCCGCTTCGTTAAAAAGTTCCTCCGGCGGTACCTCTGCTTTTGCGTGAATGAGATCTAGGATTCGCTCTCTCATAGTATTGAGAGATACACCATGAATTGATCGGCTGTCAAGGTCAGAGACGGAGTTCCCGGGTTAAACCGAAGAGTTTGTTCGCAACGATGAGACCTGGGATCGGCGGAAGGAGCAGACGATTCTCTTGACCGTCAATAAGAAGAGGACGGAAATAAGGGCCAGCATCTCAGCCGCATCCAGGGGGCCTCTTCCGGGATGCGGGTTGAGAGCGCACCCTCCTTTTCCGCTGTTTCCGGCGTTTTCTGCGATCACCTTCGAGACCTCGTTCGAGAAACGGCTCTCGATTCCAGGGGAATTATAAGCGGTGACGACGAAGTAGTGAACCCCCGACGTGGTCAGCGGGAAAGTGTACTGGGTGGTATTTCCGACCTGAATGGAGTCTGTATATTGCCCGGAGGTTGTTCCGTGGTAAATGTGATAGCCGACGACATCGGTGTCGGGGCTCGGATCCCACGATAACGTGGCCTCCTCCGCAAAGAGAAGGGAGGCAGGTCCGAGAAGGGAGAGGAGTGTGAGGACACCCTTTATCAGCATCTTTTTGGAGGATCGACGGGGTTGATTCAAGAGAGACAATGGGCCGTTCTCAATGAAAAGGGGGTGATTTCCATTTGGCTTTCACTTTCGATCGTTCATTCCGATTCACCACTGTCTGTAATCGAAGCAATTCGGATGCCAATTGCCATAAGGAATGTTTTTCTTGATCTTCCAATTGGATATGAAAATGAGGCGCGCAAGATCAGGAGGAAACGATTCAACATTATGTAGAAAAATACCCAAAAGGGTTACACTTTTGTAGATCAAAAAGACCGAACCGTTCTGTCGCTGCATGGAATCGGGCGGGGTCGGAATGAAAGAGAATGCAGATCTATCTTCTTAGCTGTAAATCAGGTAGGATGACCTGACGAAACGCTTTGAGGCGGAAAAGGATGAAGCGATCAATTCTTTTGTTTATTGTCACGCTGTTGGTTTCGTGTGCGCATTCTCCATCCCATGAGGGTCTTCAAGATTCAAATCGACAGCGCCCCCATTTTATCGTGACGCTCACGACGGTTCCTCCACAGCCTCATGTGGGAGAGAATCTTTTTCGCGCTCGGTTGACCGACGCCGCTGGGGCGCCGATTGCAGATGCACAGGTGATGTTTGAGCTTCGAATGAAGGAGATGAGATTCATGCGGAGGGTCGCGCGGGGGCGGCTCGTTGATGATGGAGTCTACGAGGCGACAATCGATTTGAATATGGGAGGGGAGTGGGTCATTACCGTGGAAGTGGAGCGGCCCGGTTTTGAAATATTTCAGGAGAAGTTTATGATTAATGCCGGGGCGATGTAGACCGGGAAGGGGACGGCAGAGGGAGACCGATCGTCAGACGATTGACACGGTTCCCCGGGCCGAATATAATCGGGATCGATTTGCGAAGCGGCGATGGAGTTCGCCGGAACCGCCCTTATCCATGGGCTGATGACTCCTACTTGAGTGTGCAACTTGGGTAGGAGTTTTTTTATACCGAAATTTAGACCGAATTCTATTTTGGAGCGCGCCATTGATCCAATATCTGATGGTGGGGATCGGAGGGTTTCTGGGGGCGATCGCACGCTACCTGGTCGATGGGTGGATCAGCCGACGAATGGGAGCGCTCTTCCCCTATGGAACGTTCGTGATTAATATTTCGGGAAGTTTTATTTTGGGACTCTTCACTACCACTATTACCGAGCGGTTCATCGTTCATCCGCACTGGCGCCTGCTGGTTGCGATTGGATTCGTCGGGGCCTATACGACCTTCTCGACATTTGAGTACGAAACGCATAAACTGCTGGAGGAGGGGAGCTTCGGGTTGGCGCTGTTGAATATCCTCCTCAGCGTGGCGATTGGACTGGTGGCGGTTCGACTGGGAATTCTCTTAGCGCGAAGAATATAGAAGGCCCCATGCTTAAAAAGGAAAAAGCAAAGAAGCTCACCATCTATCTTGATGAGACCGAACAGTGGCACGGTCGGGCGCTGTATGAGGCGCTGATCGAATTTCTCCACTCCCATCAGGTTGCGGGGGTTTCTTTATTTCGCGGGTTCGCCGGTTACGGCCGAAGCCGGGTCCTCCACACGCCGAAGATTCTTCGCCTCAGCGAAAATCTACCGATTAAAGTAGAGGTTATCGAATCGCCGGAGAAGATCGAGCGACTTCTCCCTGAGATTGCGCAGATCGTCGGAAAAGGGTTAATCGAAGTCTCCGACACCGAGGTGATCCGATCGGGCACCGCGAACGACGGTTTGCATTGACAACGTTCATCGGCCTCGATTAGAGTGGGTAAAAGGAGAGTGTGTTGAAGATCGACGGCCCGACATCGACCTATCTGAATCCTCTTTTTTTAATCGTCTGGTTCTTCATCTGGGGGATCTGTCCCTGGAGCAATGCAACGCCGCTTGCACAGGCGGCGGAGGATTCCCACCCTCAACATCACCATCATAACGCCGACGGCACCCATCACGCTTCAAAGGGAGCGGAGCACTCCTGCTCCGGCTCCATCTCATATACAAAGAGCGATTTTGGTTCCGATCGTCTCTTGAGTCCGGTGGGACCGGTCACGATCCGATTCGCCGATTGCCCCGCCCGATTGAATCACCCCCCCTACTTTTTTGAATCCACCATTTTGCCCCGATTACTCACCGCTTATTATCAACTCTATTCCGTCTATCTGATCTGATTTTCCTCCACTGAATTCTTTTTTTCACTGGAGGAGAAATTATGTTCTTAATTTTATCGATCTTGATTTTGATCCTCGGCCGATCGGATTTTGTTTTTGGACAGGCCGACTATCGGAATCTCGATCCGGGGAGGCCGATCGTGATCGAAGATGCCCAGCCGATCGAGTTCCGCGCGTTTGAATTTCAGCTCGGCCTCCCGCGCTACACGCGAACCCGCGGCGATGTCAGTCTGCTTGCATTTGCGCCGGGGCTGACGTGGGGATTTGCGAAGGATTGGGAGGCCGGCCTCGAGGGGGAGAACATTACCCAACTCGATGGAACGACGAAGAACGGCTTTGGCGACACGCAACTCCATCTCCTTTACAATCTGAATCAGGAGGGAGAGCTCCTGCCGGCCGTTGCGTTCCGTCCGGAGTGGACCGTCGGGACCGGCCCCTTCGGGGGCGATTATTCCTATGCGGGCTTAAAAGGGATCGTCAGCAAGACCCTCGGAATGAATCGGATTCATCTCAACGGCTCTTACACGGCCGGTCCGCCGGAGGCGCCGGGGCGAGCGGGCGATCGAATCAGTCGAGCGCTCTATGGGATCGCTTACGAGCGGACCTTCCCGATCCTTTTCGCCGTCTTTCTGGTCGATCTTTATGCGGTCCGGCCGATCGAGCGTGGGCGAACGGAGTTGATTGCCGATCTCGGAGGAAGGGTGCAACTGACGCCGACCTCGGTTCTGGACGCCGGGCTCGTTCGCGCCCTCCGAAACGAGGGGGAAGTGCGCTATGGATTCACCCTCGGGGTGACGACCCTCTTTTCGTTCCGCCGGCTGTTTCCGACCGGCGCGGACGGAGGAGGAGGCGCGGAATGAAATGGGGCCGGCCATTTTTAAGCCTGGCGATTCTCTTTTTTCTTGCCTCCGCCGCGCAGGCCGAAAAGAGAGAGGCGATCTTTTATCTGCCGGGGGAGTATAATTTCGCGACGCAGCGGGTCTATCCCGAATTCAATGCGATGCTTAACATTATTGATATCGGACACGCCGAGCTGGCGGAGCGGTTGATTCGTGCCAAGAGCGAGGAGGAGGCGATCCGGTCGATCGAGGAGGATCTTTTCAATGACATCACCGGGATGTTCCTTGGCCGGAAGCGGCGACCGCGGTTTTCACCCGCCGAAGAGACCATCGCCCCGGAGAGCACGAAGCGCGCCGGGCGGCTGAATAAGGCGTTCGATTGGACGCACTATCTCCATCGGCAGGTCTATGACATTTTTTCCGAGGATCGGGTCGTCGACAAAGATCGGGCCGTCCGCGCGGCGCTGACATACTATCTCACCGAGCCGAAGCGGACCTTTCCCCTTCGGATGAAGTCGATGCGGCTGATGGAAGGACAATCGTTCTCCGGCTATTGGAGAGAGAAATATCCGAAGTTCAACGGTGCGATCTGGGCCTATCACTGGCTGCAGTTGGCGGGAAATGAAGCACTGATGGAGGAAAATCGAGAAGCGCGACGAATGAAAATGGAGGCGGCCGTCGATGAATTCAAAAAAATGTTCATCGATCCTTCCCGGCTTCCGAAGCATATGCCAATGGCGCATGAAATCTCGCCGACCTTCGCGAAACGCTTTCCGGAAGTGGCCGCCACCTTCGACAACCTCCACAGCTTTCATGATATCTACATGGACATTTTGACGAACCCGGCCGTTCGCGACAAGCAGGAGGAGGCGTACCGTCAACTTCAGTTAATGCAAGCGCCGGTGGAAGATTTAGAGACAATGCCGCTCTATTTTCTGCCGCCGATTCCCATCGAGCAGCAGCAGCCGTTGCTTCAGATGGGTCCGGAGGAGGCAATGGCAATGATGATGATGTCGACTGAGGAGCAATTGGCTTTCCTCAAAATGTCTTCGGAGGAACGTCAGGAGCGGATCAAGCAGCGGCGCGAAGCGGGAAGTCATCACTAAAATCATCAAGATCCTGTTTCTGTAGGGGCGAGGCGATGCCTCGCCCCTGTTTTTCCGGCGGGCGACGATCGTCCTCCTATGCAGTAAAAAAACGATTGACAAGGATGATCGACTCTTGGCACCCTATTTCGATCTTGAATGGGATCCGCCGGTGATGTCGGCGCGGAGTTTGAGACGACTTTTTGTGGAGAAAGCCGAATGAGGAAATTGGTGTTGGTTCGTCATGGCCAGAGCACATGGAATAGGGAGAATCGGTTCACCGGATGGACCGATGTGGGATTATCGGAGAAGGGGATGGAGGAGGCCGCCGAGGCGGGCCAATGGCTGAGGAAGGAGGGATATCGATTCGACCTGGCCTACACGTCGGTCTTGAAGCGCGCTATTAAGACTCTCTGGATTATTGAAGAAGAGATGGACCTCATGTGGATCCCGGTGCAAAAGAGCTGGCGGCTGAACGAGCGACACTACGGCGCGCTTCAGGGGCTCAATAAAGTGGAGACCACCGAGAAGTTCGGCGCAGAGCAGGTGAATATCTGGCGGCGCAGCTTCGATATCCCGCCGCCGCCGCTGACACCGGAAGACCCGCGTTATCCGGGGAACGACCCACGATACGCCGATCTAAAAAAGGGGGAGATCCCTCTGACTGAATCGCTCAAGGATACGATCGCCCGGTTTCTTCCCTATTGGCATGAGACGATCGCCCCGACGGTGCGGACGGGGAAGAATGTCCTAATCGTCGCGCACGGCAACAGCCTTCGCGGATTAGTGAAGTATCTCGACAAAATGTCCGACGCGGAGATCGTCGGCTATAATATCCCGACCGGGATCCCGTTGGTCTATGAGTTGAACGATGATTTAACGCCGATTCGCCACTTCTACCTTGGAGACCCGGAGAAGGTGAAGAAGGCGATTGAAGAGGTTGCCGGCCAGACGAAGAAGAAAGGATAGCGGCGAGCCGAAAATAAAGCTCGGTCGGATGAATCAAGGGTCGGTCGGCGCGCTGTTGACGGCCGGACCCGCCCGCCGGATGAGATGCAGATTGCGAGCATAGATCAAGAGTCCTCCCGCTTGGCCGAGGATAAAGACCGGATCAGATGTGTGGAGGGCATAGATCAACAGGATTAGTCCGCCGGCGATGCTCAGATACCAAAATTCGATCGGGATCACGCTTCGCCCCTTTTTTTCGCTCTTAAGCCACTGGATCAAGAAGCGCATCGAGAACATCCCCTGCCCCAAGAATCCAACGGCTAGCCAGATTGCGTGTGAATCCATCCCTTCCTCCCAATATGTCGGCGTCCTGATCAAATTGCGTTTGCGAAGTGAAGGAACCCTATCATGAAAACGGGTCGGTATCAAGTCCGGTTTGGGGATGATTTCGGACAGAGCGGTAAGGCGAGACTTCAAGGGCGGATCGGTTGGTGATGAAGGGGACCGCACTCATCAGCCGGCGATGCGGTGGATCTCTTCAAAGATTTTTCCCATCCATCGATAGACATTGTTGACCCGGATCTGCTTTCGCATCTCTTCCATCAAAACCTTCTTGATGGAAGAGGGCATTCCGAGCGCGGTCTTGATTGCTTCCGCCAATCCTTCCACATCATATGGATTGATCAAGAAGGCCCCCTTCATCTCGTCGGAAACCCCGGCCAGCTCGCTGACAAGGAGGACGCCGCGCTCATCGACTTGGGAGGCGATGAATTCTTTCGCGACCAGGTTCATCCCATCGGCGAAGGAGCTGATAATGGCAAGATCGGCGGCGCGGTAGTAAACCGCCAGCGTTTCGGGGGGGATATAGATCGGGCGATAATCGATCGGTTTCCATCCGTCGCGGCCGTGGCGCGCATTGATCTCCTGAGCGGTCTTCGAGAGGGTTTCAGCATAGGTTCGATAATCGGTCATCTCCGTCCGGCTCGGGGAGGCGATCTGGATGAAGGTGAACTTTTTCTGGAATTGCGGGTAGCGGGTAAAGAAAAGGTCGATCGCGTTAAAGCGCTCGACGAGCGCCTTGGTGTATTCGAGCCGATCGACGCCGATTCCGATGACCCCCTCCGCTCCGAGGCCGAGCCGTTTCCGCAAGGCCTTCATCTCCTCCTCCGCCTGCGGGACGGAGGCGAGTCGAATCCATCCCTCCGTGTCGATGCTGATCGGGAAGGCTTTCACCCAAACGATTCGCCCGCGATAAGAGACCGACCCACGGGCCGCATCGACCGGCAGGCCTAAAATCTGACGGACGCATTCGAGAAACTGATCCCGGTAGAACGGGGTCTGGAAGCCGATCAGATCGCAGCCGAGAAGCGATTCGAGCAGCTCCTTCCGGCAGGGGGCGACCCGGAAGACATCATACGACGGCCAAGGGATATGCCAAAAGAGGGAGAGGGTCGCGTTCGGCCGCTGCTCCCGAAGAATCGCCGGAGCGTGCGCAAGGTGATAATCCTGAATCCAGATGATCGGGTTGTGCCCTTCGGTCTCCGTCAAGACCGCTTCCGCGAAACGCCGATTCACCTCTTTGTAGTAGCGCCAGTCCTCTTCCATGAACTGAACCCGGTCCATCGCCTTGTGAAAGAGAGGCCAGAAGAAGCGATTCGAGAAACCGTGATAATAATGCTCGATCTCTTCATCGCTTAGCCAGATCCGCTTCAGGGTATAGGTCGGCTCGTGAGGGGGAACGGCGACCTTCCCCTCTGCATCCGACGCGTCCCGGTCGGCATCGCCGCTGCCCCACGCCACCCAAATTCCCCTCGCCGCCTGCATGACCGGATCGAGGGCCGAGGTCAATCCTCCGGCGGGGCGATCGCAGCGGATCTCTTCATCTACCCACCGATGAACATACGGTTCTCGGTTGGAGATCATCACGAGCATCCGATGGGAGAAATTCGCCTCAATCCCTTGCCGGACTTTGGCGCTGTCCCAGATCTCATCGCGAGAGGAGGTGGTGATCACGCCATGCGCGATCCGCCGATTCGGGACGAGATACATCTGTCCGGAGGGGGATTGAATCCGTGTTGTTCGCCAGGAGACCTCGAGGACGGTTCCCTCTTCGCCGGTGTGAAGGCGAATTCGATCTCCCACCCGAAGTCGTTTTTCCGAGAGGAGGTGATATCCCGCCGCCGTGTCGGAAAGGGTGTCTTGAAATGCGAGCACGGTCGCAAGCCCGCCGATGCCGACGACCGTCAAGATGGGAGAGATGGGGAAATCAATTTTCCAAAAGAGGAGCAGCCCTCCGAGGAGAAAAAAAAGGGCATACATTCCCTTATAGACCGATTTGCTGATCGGCGCCGAGATTCCCTTTTCATTGAGAAAACGCTGAACCACCCAAAACGTCAGTTCAATTGCGATCAGGGTTCCGGTTGCAAAGAGGTAGAGATCGAGGAGCTTGTCGGCAAATTTCAACATCCGGGGCGGATGGGGGAGGTGGGTCAGCAAAACATAGAGGCCGAGAACCCAAGGCCAATAAGAGGAGAGCCGCTCGATCCGGCGGGCCAGATCTCCCGAAGCGCTCAGCGGGCGGAGCAGAAATCTTCGGAGGAAATGCGCCGCGATCATGACAACCGCGGTTAATCCGAAAAGAAAGGCCCATTCCCACGGAAATTCTTCCGGTCCATTCGGCATGACGATCACCTCCAAGCGGGATCAGCAAAAAATAACATCCTTGACCATATTAAAGGTTATTGGACTCAAAAATCAAGCCGAGGAGGATTCAACATAGGAAAAAAGGAAATCCTCGAGAGCAATCCTCTTCATCGCGGATCGGCGTCTCTGTCGGGCTCGGCCTTGCTCCGGCCCTCTTGTTCCCCTCCGTCCAAAACGGTTAAACTGATGATGAATGGAGGATGAACAAAATGGGTTTGCGTTTGCACACGCCGATTCCGCCGATCGAGCCGGTTCGGGGTTGGATCAATGTCGAATCGGCCGACCTCACCGCTCCGGGAGCAGCGGCGACCCTCGTTCATTTCTGGGGGTTAAGCTGCCCGGTTTGCAAAGATCAAATGCCGACCCTCCGGCGATGGATCGAGCGGTTCGGGCCGAGGGGGCTTCGGGTGATCGGCATCCATACTCCGTTGACAATGGAAGATCAGGATGAGGTGATTGTCGAGCGGATGATCCGCACGCTCGATCTCCATCATCCGATTGCTCTCGACCACGAGGGGGCGATCGCCACGGCTTATCACGTTGATGCGGTTCCGACCTATTTCATCTATGACCGCGATCGGCTTCTGCGGTATCGTCATACCGGCCGCCAGGCGGAGAGGTCAGTCGAACGGATGATTGAGCGGGTCCTCTCCGAAGCGGAGGCGAAAGGAACCGGCCATCCGCAGGCGGCTTAGTGGAGAGAATGCAAATGAAAATTGTGAAGGTCAATGAAGAGGTCGCTTTTTCCGACGGGCTGACGGCGGAAGAACGGGCCGCCCTACCGAAGCGGGGCTATCGGATGTTGGCCCAAGCCGGAATGCCGGAGGAAATCCAAGATCTGGAACGATTTGAGGCGGAAGAGGCGGGGCTGCGCTATGCGGAGATTCCGGTGAACCCTCACGCCTGGTCGGAAGAGCGTTTTTTATTACTCGAGCAACTCCTCTTTCCCAAAGAGGCGAGACCCGCGGTGATCTCCTCTCCTCGGGGGAGGCGTGCGGGGGTGATGGCGTTGGTTTGGGATGCTATTCAGAAAACCCTCACCGTGGAGCAAGCCGAAGTGCGCGCCCGGCAGTTCGGCCTGAATCTTCCCGATGCGGCCAAGGATTATCTCCGTAAGAACAGCCCCGCCTACGACATTCCTCCCAAGCTACGCCTGGTCGAGGGGCTCCCTTTCCCTTTGGATGATGAGACCCTCCCCGGAGGGTTTCACCGCCCGACGTAAAGCAATACCACTCTACAACAAACTCGAACCGCCTGGCAACCAAGCTGAAAGCCGGCTCTCTTGTGTCGGTTCGAGAAAATTGCCTAGAATAGACTCAAGCGAAACCGTTATCGCTCCGGTATGCTCAAACAGGAGTGTGGTTCGCTCAGATCCATTTCAACAGCGAACGACGAATAAGGACGAACAGTAAATAAGGAGGATGCTCATGGACCAGCCATTTCTGAGCGACATTAAAACCATTCGCGACCGTGCCCGCAAGCACATCGAGCAGGGAGCGATCACCCCAGTCTACCAGGCAGACCTGCAGACGTCGATTCGAATTCTCAACGAAGCGCTTGCAACGGAGATCGTCTGCACGCTCCGATATCGAAACCATTATTACATGGCGAGCGGCATTAACTCCCAATCGGTGGCCCAAGAATTCTTGGAGCATGCGAACGAAGAAGAGATGCATGCACAGATGCTCGCCGAGCGGATCACGCAGCTGAACGGCAAGCCCGACTTTTCTCCTCAGGGGCTGGCGACCAGGAGTCACTCGGAATATGCCGAAGCGGACCTGTTGGTCGACATGATCAAAGAGGATTTGGTGGCGGAGCGGATTGCGATTGAAAGCTATACCGAAATGGTCCGCTATTTCGGTCAGAAAGATCCAACCAGCCGGCGGGTGATGGAAGAGATCCTTGCGAAAGAGGAGGAGCACGCGCAAGATCTGGTGACCCTCTTAGAACACCTCGGTCAACAGCTCTTCAAGGAGAAGGCCGCCTGATCGATGCGCAATTACCCGAAGCGAGTGGGGGGCCGAAGGACCGGCCCCCCTCCCCTCGCGTGTGGCGTTATTCCCACTCTCCGATGTTCCAGTCGAATCGGGTGCGAAGAAGGTCATGGCGGGTGATCGTTCCGATCAAGATCCCGTCCCGAACGACCGGCAGGCATTGAAGGCGTGTATCCTCGAAGATTTTGCTTGCTTCATCGAGGGAGGTTTCCTCTCCGATGACGAGCGTTCGGGTCATGATCTCTTTCGCTTTGATCTCCTCCAGTCGAAGCGGGCCGGGGAGCGCCCGAAGGAGATCCTGCTCGCTGACCACGCCGACCAGCCGGCCTTCCCGGCTGACGACTGGAACCGCGGCGTAGCCGCTGTCGAGGAGTTCGGCGGCAATATCAAAAGCAGAATCGTACTCCCGCACAAAGCGCGGTTTTCTAAGCCGGATCTGACCGACCTCTTGAGATTTCAGCTTCATGTTGATTCCTCCATTATTTTTCCCGGTTTGATTTCTTCGCGATTCCCTTTTGAAGGGACTCAACGCTTTAAGATCCAAACAGAAAAGACAAGGATTAATAAGCGATACCGAATCAGCATCACTTCGATGAGGGCGGGGTCGCGCTCGCTGCGGATCTGCCGCAGAAGGCGGAGCGCCCCGCCGGTCGGATTCGGATCGCTCTTCTCGCGATGACCTTTTTGTCGCCGAGTGGTTAGAACCGGGCGAAAGGAGATCGGCGGGGGTGCGGGGGGCTTTCTCTCGCGTACCCAAATCGGTTGTTTCATTCTTCCTCCTCGATTCAGATGCTCCTTCAACGAAGGATCGCCATCTGAGTCAACTGAATCAATCATGGACGGCCTCTGTTCCGATCGGAAAGCGGGCCTTGCGCTCCTCTCCGTCGAAGAGAAAGTGACCGGCGAGGCGGACGGGGAGGAAACTGCGATGGGGGTAGTCATCGCATACCGCCTCGCCGGTCGGCGGGAACGGGGTATTTCTTATTAAGAAGCGGCTAAGGTCAGGAAGAGGGTACTCCCTCGACGATGGACCAGAAGAAGCGCGCTCTCATCCTTCTTGATCGACGAGACGATCCGTTCATAGTCGTTCACATTCTGAACCGGTTTTCGGTTGACCTCAAGAATGACATCTCCCGGTTGCAGTCCGGCCTCTTCGGCCAGGCTCCCCTCTTCGATTTGATCAACCACAACCCCTTGGAGCCCCTTCACCAATTCAAATTGATGTTCCATCGCCGGGGTTAGATTCCGAACATGCAAGCCCTTGAATGCGGCATTCAGAGTGTCCCCTTCATTTTCTTTCCCGACCTGGGCGACCTCTTGCGGCTGCTCGCCTGTTGAGACCTCAACTTCTTTTTCCTTTTTATCTCTCCAGACGGTTAATTTAATCTTCTTTCCGTTTGTGGCGGCGGCGACCCACTTCCGAAGCTGGGCTGTGTTCTCGATTTCCTTCCCATCGATCGCGAGAAGAACATCCCCTCGCTTAAGGCCGGCCTTCTCGGCGGGGCTGTTCGGAAGGACATCGCCGACGAGGGCTCCCTTCGGCTCTTTGAGGCCGAACTCTTTGGCAAGCTGCGGCGTGATCTCTTGAATCGAAACACCCAGCCATCCGCGCACCACTTTGCCGTTTTTAACCAGACTCTCCATGACCGTTTTGGCCATCTCGCTCGGCACGGCAAATCCGATTCCCATGTAGCCGCCGGTCCGGGTGAAGATGGCGGTGTTGATGCCGACCAACTCACCGTGGGTGTTGACCATGGCGCCTCCGGAGTTGCCGGGGTTGATGGCGGCATCGGTTTGGATGAAGTCTTCATAATCGGCGATGCCGACATTGGCCCGTCCGACCGCGGAGACAATCCCCATGGTCACTGTCTGATTGAGTCCGAAGGGATTTCCGATCGCCAGCACATACTCTCCGACCTGCAGCTTGTCGGAATTCCCCCACGGCACCGTCGGCAGATCTTTGGCATCAATCTTCACCACGGCGATGTCGCTCTTAGGATCGCTTCCGATGACTTTTCCTTTGAATTCCCGCTTATCGGAGAGGAGGACTTTGACCTCATCGGCTTTCTCAATGACGTGATTGTTGGTGATGATGATCCCGTTCGGATCGACGATCACGCCGGAGCCCATCCCCTGCGCCCGCCGCGGTCGGGACGGCTCTTGGCGCTCGAAAGGAGAGTCACCGAAGAATCGTTTGAAGAAAGGATCGTTGAGCATTGGAGGAAGGGTGGCGTCGTCTTCGCCCCCCTTCACGACCCGCGTCGTGGAAATATTCACCACGGCCGGCGTGACCCGTTTTGCGATTTCGGTAAAAAGTCCCTCTGCCGGAAGAGAGGCGGTCGGTAAGGGTGACGCCTCATGACGCACCTCCGCCGCTTGACCGACGGAGAAAGAATGGAAGTGGGAGACGAGAAGACTCCCGAGAATCAGCCCGAAGGCGATAAATGAAATTGGAGCGAGTATCTTTCTGACCTGCTTCATGGTGAAAGAGACCTCCCAATAAAAAATATGGAAAGAGATGGTGGTTTTATCTGTTGTCTTATTGAGTGACTTTAAACCAGGAATGTTAAACGAGGATTAATTGAAGATTAAAACTTTCTAATCCTTTGGGAGGGGAAAGCGGATGGTAAAAAGGGTTCCCAAACCGGGAGTGCTCTCGACCTGGATCGTTCCGCCGTGGGCATGAACGATCCACCGGCTGATGGAAAGTCCGAGCCCGCTCCCCTTCGGGTGAACCTCCCGCGCCGCATCTGAGCGGTAGAAGCGATCGAAGACTTTCGGAAGGTCTTCTTTCGGAATGCCGATTCCCGTATCGGCCACGGTGATCTGCGCGTGACCTTTCTCTTTGGCGAGGGTGACGACGATCCGACCGTGAGAAGGGGTGTAGCGGATGGCGTTCTCGACCAGGTTGAGAAGAAGTTCCCTGATCCGATCGGAATCCCCGATGATTGTCGCCTCTTCCCGGCCGTCGAAGCGGAGCGAGATCTCTTTCTCTTTTGCGAGGAGTTCCATCTGGGCGAGGGTTTCCCTGAAAAGCGGGGCGAGCGCCACCGGTTTCCTCTCAAGCCGCGCCTCTCCCAAATCGGCCTTCGAGAGGAGGAAGAGCTCTTCAACGATTCGGGAGATCCGGTCGATTTCTTCCAACGAGCTCGCCAGGGTCTGCTGATATTCTTCCATCGTCCGGGCCTGCCGCAGCGCCAGCTCGGTCTCCCCCTTGAGGATCGTCAACGGGGTTCGAAGCTCATGAGAGGCGTCGGCGGAAAACTGACGGAGGCGCTGGATCGACTCTTCCAATTGCGCGATCATGGCGTTGAAGGTCTCGGCCAATCGAGAGAGCTCATCCTGGCCGGCATGAACCGGGATTCGGCGGGAGAGATCGCCCGCCGTGATCTGCCGCGCCACCTGTGCCATTGCATCGACCGGTTGCAGCGCCCGATGGGTGAGTATCCATCCGCCGGCGACCGCGACCAGAAGGGTGGTCGGAAAAATAAGGAGAAGAATCAGCCGAAGTCGGTTCAGCACCCCTTCCAGATTCCGCAGCGAGCCGCCGACCTGGAGGATATTGACGAGCCGTCCATCTTGAATCACCGGGTAGGTAATCCATCGAATCTTCCCCCGATCGGGATCGACGAAGGTCTCATAGGTGAATTTCCCCTGGAGCGCGTTGTTGAGCGCCGCCTCCGTGAGCGGGTAGGGTCGTTTGGAGAGGTTTCGCGAGCGGGCGCCGAAGCGGCCGCGCGGGTCGAAGAGTTGAAAGAAATTATTGGAGAGGTCGGGATTGTCCAGTTGCTGTAAGAGCGCTTCAATGTCGAGCTCCGGGAGGGGAGGACTGCGGTCGAGGGAGGCCCGCGCCAGCGCCTCCGCGGTAGAGCGAAGCGAGGTATCGAAATCCGAGTGGAGATTGTTATAGAGGTAGATGTAGAGAAGCAGTCCGACGAAGAGAAAGACCCCTCCCAAGATGGTGCCGTACCAGAGACCGAGCCGCCCCCGGATGGAGGCGATCCAATCCCACCGCTCAAGATTCGCTTTTGAGGACATAGCCGACTCCGCGGATGGTTTGGATTAAAGGGCGTTTGAAACCGCGATCGATCTTATTTCGGAGGTAATTGACGTAGACGTCGATCACATTGGTAAAGGTATCGAAATGGATGTCCCAGACATGCTCCGAGATCATCGATCGGGTCAGGACCCGGTTTGGGTTTCGCAGGAAGTATTCGAGAAGGGCGTATTCTTTGGTGGTCAATTCGATTTTCTGGCCCGCGCGGCGAACTTCGTGGGAGACCGGATCGAGGGTCAGGTCGTCCGCTTGGAGAAGCGGCGCGGTCACCCCTCCGCGCCGAAACAGCGCCCGGACGCGGGCGAGGAATTCTTCGATCGCAAAGGGCTTCACCAGATAATCATCGGCGCCGAGATCGAGTCCCTTCACCCGGTCGCTGATCGCGGTCCGCGCCGTGAGGATGAGCACGGGGATCTTATGCCCTTTCTGCCGCAGCCATTGAAGAACTTCGAGCCCCCCTTTTTTCGGAAGGGTCAGGTCGAGGATCATCATGTCATAAGGGATGACCTCGACCTGATCGATGGCCGATTCTCCATCGCCGACCACATCGACGGCGTACCGTTCTTCTTCAAGCGCGCGGCGGACAAACCGGGCAACCTTCTCCTCGTCCTCCACGACTAAAAAGCGCATGGGACCGAGTATAGCACCATCCCGCTTCATCTTCAAACAGCCGGGAGGGGCGATGCGCCCGGTCAGGTTTCTTTAGAAAATATTCCGGTTTGGAGTGAACGATAAAGAGCGAGGGCGCTTACCGGAGCGATTCGATCCGCCGCCAGGTTTTCCCTCCATCTTCGGTTCGGAAGAGGCCGCTTCCGCCGCCGAGATAGATCCGCTCCGGATGGAGGGGGTCGATGACAATGGTCCGGACCTCCTGCTCGCCGATCTTCTCCCATCGGCCTTTGTCCTCCCGATATAGATAGAGGCCGTGGTTGGTCCCGGCATACACAGGGGCGGGCCGGCCGGGACCGACCGCCACCGAGAGGACGAACGGCTCCGGAATCGCCTGCCGTTCCCATTGCTCACCGCTGTCCCGACTTTCATAAAGGCCCTGCGCCGTCGCGGCAAAGAGGCGGCCCGGCGTGGCAGGATCGAACGCCAGGGCATTGACCCCCAACGCCATCGAGTCCTCATGCTCTTTTTCGATCATCCCGCTGTTCGAGGTGGCCCAGTGTTGCCCCCCGTCGCTGCTTTTATAAACTCCGCCGCTGGTGCCTGCAAAGAGAAGGGCCGGATTCGTCGGATCGACCGCGATGGAGACGATGAAGATGCTGTTGAACCCGGTGCTGATCCGCTCCCACATGATCCCATTGTCGATGCTTTTATAAGCGCCCATTGTGGTTCCGGCATAAAGGATCTCGGGATCTTTCGGATCTATCGCAAGGGTATTCACGACCGAGATGTAGTCCCGCATCCCGGCATTGATCAGCATCCAACTTCGACCGCCGTCGGTGGTTCGATAAACCCCATCGGAGAAGGTTCCGACATAGAGTGTCGAGGGGACAGCCGGGTTGATTGCGATGGAGAGAATCTGAAAGGTCCCGAGTCCCCCTTCGCTGATCGGACTCCAATTGGTTCCGCCGTCGGTCGTTTTGTAGAGTCCCTTCTCGGAAGAGAGATAGATGACTTCGGGATGTTTCGGATGGATCGCAATGGAGAAGATTGTCCCGACCCCTTTTTGACATCCTGTCAGAAAGAGCAGGGAGAGAAGGACTACGATTGCGGACTGCGGATCTCGTATTGCGGATTGGAGAGTAAAAGAAATTTTCTTTTTAATCCGCATTCCGATCCGCATTTTTGAGAAGACTATTCGGTCATCTTACTTAGGCCGGACCAGGTGCCGAACCATTTGTTCCCTTGCGCGTCGAAGGCGATTGAGAAGACGTTGTTGTCTTGGAGCCCGTCGGCGGTGGTATATGTCTTCCAAGTTTTTCCATCGAAGCGGGAGACGCCATGGTTGGTGCCGGCCCAGAGAATCCCTTTGGAGTCGATCTCCAGCGCATGAACGAAATTCCCGCCGATCGTTTTGCTCTCGGCGGTGTAGGTCGTCCATCCCTTTCCATCGAACCGAGAGAGTCCCGCCCCCCAGGTCCCAACCCAGATGTTGTTTTCTCGATCGACGGCGATGTCGAGAACAAAATTGGGATTCGCCGTCTCGTTCTCTTTGCTCCCTTGGCCGTGATGTCCTCTCTCTTCGTAGGAAGAAGTTCCACTGGAGGAAGGAAGACCGACCTCGGCCCCGAGGCCGTCGCGATGGGTATAGCCGGTCCATCTCCTTCCGTCGAAGCGATTGATCCCTCCTTCGGTTCCGAACCAAAAATTCCCGTCGCGATCTTTCGCAATGGCATAGACCCATTTATCCAGAAGTCCATCTTTTTCCGTGTAGGTCTTAAAGCGCTTCCCATCGAAGTGGCTGACCCCTTTCCAGGTGGCGATCCAGGCGGTGCCGTCCGAATCAAAATAGATGTCATAAACCCAAAGATCGCCCAAACCGCTGCCCGCGGGATAAATCGTCCAGGCGGTATCATAAGTGATCCGCCCGCCGCCATAAGGGGTATAAGTGCTCCACTCCTTTCCGTCATATCGGGAGAGGCCGCCGCCATAGGTGCCGACCCATTTTCTCCCTTGGGGATCGATGGCAACCTTGTAGACCCCTTTGGCGAGAAGACCGTGCGTCGAGCGGACGGTGAAGATCTCGTGACGATCGGGCGTCCGGGTATCATAGCGGATCAGACCGCTGGCCAATCCGAGCCAGAGATCATCCCCGTCGAACGCCAAGCTTTTTACATTGGCCCCGGTCTCGAAATTAACAAAGCGAGGGGGCGCCGGGGGAGCGGGGGGTGTCATCGGCGCGGGGCGTGTGCAGCCTGCAATGAGAAAGGTAAGGAAAATAGCAGCGAGTCGTATTTTCAATCAGACAGGACTCCGTTTTTGTTGACAAACAAAAAAGTTGGTAGTATTCTACAAAACATTGCCCGGATGATCAAGTAATACGAACCGTGCACGCTTTCATTATCGTTACATTATGTCGCGTGCGAATCGGTTGGAAACGGGCGGATAGCTCAGTCGGGAGAGCGTCGGCCTTACAAGCCGAAGGTCACAGGTTCAATCCCTGTTCCGCCTACCATTTCGGGAGAGGGTCAGGAGGTTGAGTCTGATCTGATGTTCGACCCGATGAAATAAAAATTGAAAGTCGGTCCTGGGGGGCCGTAGTTCAGCTGGTTAGAACGCCGGCCTGTCACGCCGGAAGTCGCGAGTTCGATCCTCGTCGGCCCCGCCATCTTGCCGCTTACCAAAGAGGTCGGTTGTCCCCCAAGCGCACCAAATTCTTTCCGCCCATCCCCCCGATGGGCGCGCTTATCAAAGGATGTTTTGCCGTTGAGTGCAGGTTCACACATTTCCATCTTTGAGTTGGTTCTTTCCGCCGGTCCTGTCGCAAAGGTCGTCCTGACCCTTCTTCTTTTGGCGTCGATCATCACCTGGGCGATTATTTTATATAAGTGGATCACCCTGCGAAAGTCCGAGGCCGAAAACAAACGATTCCTTGTCCTCTTCTCGAAGATCGATGACCTGATGGAGATTCAGCAGAAGGCGCTTCAGCGGAATGAAGGCCCGATGGTTATGGTTTATCAGGCGGCAATCGACAAGATGCGTCCCTATCTGGAGAAGGAGGGGGAAGGCGCTCCTGCGCTCGATGGGAATCGGCCGATGATCTTGGCCAGTCTTCAACGGACCCTTCAGAGCGCCGTGCAAGATGAGATGGCACATCAAGAGCGCTACCTTCACCTTCTTGCAACCGTCGGGAACACCGCCCCCTTTGTTGGATTGTTTGGAACCGTCTGGGGGATCATCGACTCTTTCCAAGAGATCGGCCGACAGGGAAACGCCAACATCGCCTCGGTTGCGCCGGGCGTTTCCGAGGCGCTGATCGCCACGGCGGCCGGACTTTTTGTGGCGATCCCGGCGGTGATTGCCTATAATATCTTCGTGAACAAAATCCGAAAAATGGAAGTCCAGTTGGAAGTCTTCTCAACGGAGCTCACCTCCTTGGTGGAGGAGAAGCTGTTTCATCTGCAGAGCGGTCCGAAGGTGAGATAGTCCTTTTCTCCTCCTCGGATCGCCTCGCCGTAACGGAAGCGCTTCCTTTATGGGAAGCAGTGTCTGGCGAAAGGGACGCTGTCCCGATCGCCGTTGTCAGTAGAGAATGCCGATGATGCCCTCCTCGACAGAGCGCCACCGAAGGTTAATGGCCGAGATCAATGTCGTTCCGTTGGTTGACGTGGTTCTCGTTCTGCTGATTATTTTCATGGTGACGGCACCCCTTCTTTATCGAGGGATGGATATCAAACTGCCGCAGGCAGCCACCAATACGATTAAGCCGGAAGAAAGAAAAGTATTGACGATTGAAAAAAACCAAGTAATCTATTTAGACAAGGAAGAAGTCGGATTGGCCCGTTTGGAGGGACGGCTCCAGGCATTGAAGGGAACCGCTCCGGATGTGTCGATCTATCTGCGTGCCGATCGGGAGGTCCCCTACGGTACGGTTGTCCAGGTGATGGATTTGATTAAGCGCGCCGGAATCGACAAACTCGGTATTGTGACGGAACCGCTCCAGAAAGATTCCCCTTCCCGCTAGGCGTAAGTGAGGCCCCGACCGTGTCCTTTTATTCTGATGTAAAGAGGCGCTCAACGCCCAGGAATAAAAGGCCTCTTCCGCGCTCTTCATCATCGTTGAAGCTGAAATAACCGCCCTCGCGGCGGTTTTACCCGGCGGAGAGATCGTCGTCAGGAGTCCAGACGTTCAGGATCGGCGGCATCGACGGTCTTTCGGGGTGACGCAATGGTGGATCGATGTCAGTTGTCCGTTGGAGTTCGGACTGGGTTTCTGGGAATGAAATCGTCTTCCGCCGCTCGGATGGCCTTTCCAAGATGATGGCCTTGTCTCTTGTTCTTCATCTGGCATTTTTTTCTTTTATTTTTTATGGGCGCTCCTTTTGGGGGCGTTCTTCCTCGGCGTTTCAGAGTTATCAGGTGACCTTGGTCTCTCCCCCTTCCGCACCATCCATCTCTCCGGCGCCACCCGCTCCTGCCGCGCCGGCCCCGCGTGCTCCGGTCGCCCCTCCTCCTCGGCCTGCTTCCCCACCGGTGGCCGCCACAAAGCCGGCTCCGGTGAAAGGACTCCCACCGGTCAAAGAAGATCCGGAAAGATTGCAAGAATGGTGGAAAAAAAAAGTAGGATCGATTAAAATACCCCCGGTTCAATCGAAGACCGAGCCGGCGCCGACGCAAAGTATCACAAAACGTCCGATGGTGAGCCCCAGCCCCGTGGAATCGAAAACAATCACACCTCAAAAGGAAGAGTCGGCTCCCCAACCGCCTGCCGCGCCGATCACGCCTGCGTCCAAGCAGGAGGCGAGCAATCCCCCGATGATTGCCACCGGAAGCGCATCGTCCAATGCCTCTTTGTTCAGATTTCCTTATTACCTCAAGAGTATTGAAAATAAAATCAGCGGACAGTGGGCCCCGCCGCCGGCCCTCCTGCAGCAGGAGATCGTCGGCGTGATCGTTCAGTTCAACGTCACCCGGAGAGGCTCAATCGAGTCGGTTGAGATTGAAAAGAGCTCCGGCGATCGGCAATTCGACCAGGCTGCGCTACGGGCCGTCTACAATGCCAGTCCGCTCCCGCCCCTTCCCGACGGCCTGACGGAAGATCCATTGAAGGTTCATTTCAGTTTTACCGTCCAGAGAGGTTCGTAAGCGTGCGGGGAAAGATTTTTATTTTATTTCTTTTGGGGTGGTTGATGTTGGGAACGCTGAGCGATGCGGCCGATGTCTTCATCGGGACCACCCGCTCCGGTTATGAAAAGATCCCATTAATCATCGTTCCATTTCAGGGGGAGAGTTCGGTTGCCGAGCAGGTCTTGCTGGCCGAGACGGTGCTTCAGGCCGATCTGGAACGATCGCAATTTTTTACCCTGGTGGAGCGAGGCAAAGTGGCCGCTTCGTTCGGCGCGAACGGCGCGCCCGACGCCACGATGATCTCCAATGCCGCCACGGCGGGCGTTCAGGTATTGGCTTGGGCGAAGTTGGTTCCGAAGGGGGATGATTGGGTTCTGGAGAGTTACGCTTACGAGACCGCCAAAGGGGAGCAGGTGGTCGCGGTGCGAATGGTCGGCGATCAGAAGTCGGTCCGCATGATGGCCCATCGCTTCGCCGATAAACTGGTCTCGTACTTCACCGGGGAGCCGGGCATCGCTCAGACCAAGATCGCATATATTTCGGATATCAGCGGCCGAAAAGAAATCTATCTGATGGATTATGACGGGGCCAACGAAATGCGGATTACCGCCGACCGGAGCATCATCATTTCCCCTCGATGGTCGTTCGATGCCGGCCAGATCAGTTATACCTCTTACCGGGAGGGGAACCCTGATATTTATTTTCTTGATCTCGGCACCGGGCGCCGGCAGCGGATGATCTCCTATCCCGGCTTGAATCTCTCCGCTGTATGGTCTCCAAAGGGGGATCGCGTCGCCTTCGCAACGACCAAAGACGGCAATGCCGAGATCTACACGATGAAGCCGGATGGAACCGATTTAAAGCGGATCACCTTCAACACGGCGGATGATCTTTCACCGACCTGGTCCCAGACCGGAAAGCAGATTGCCTTTACCTCCGACCGGGGGGGGAACCCTCAGATCTATATAATGGATGCCGACGGATCGAACGTCCATCGCCTGACATTCAACGGAGACTATAATACATCGGCCTCCTGGTCTCCGAAAGGAGACTGGATCGCCTACGTCTGTCGAAATGAGGAAAAGCGGCTGAAGATTTGCGCCGACAGCGTCGATGGACAGCAATCGGTCCATTTAACCGAGAGCGGTCCATGGGATGATGAGTCCCCCTCTTGGGCGCTCAACGGAAGGGATTTAACCTTTACATCGAATCGGACCGGAAAGAACCAGATCTATGCCATCCATGCGGATGGAACCGGATTGATCCGCCTGACATCGAATGGGGCCAGCAATACCGCCCCGGCATGGTCGCCAAAATAAAGTGTTGCGGATTGCGGAGTGAAAGTCAAAACATTTTAAATTCCGAAAGCCGCATTGAAAATAACCGTCTACGGAGGAAACAATGAGGAGGGTCTCATCTTTTGCAGCGCTGTTTATTTTTCTTTCCGGACTGGTATTGATGGGATGTCCGAAAAAGGCCCCTTCGGTCGAAGGGAGCGCCGGACTTTCCAAGGAGAAGTCGGAATCGACAAACCGAGGGGATCAGTCTGGCTCCTCCGATACCAAGCCGCTTCCTCCGCCTCCGAAAGAAGAGAAGCTTCCTCCGCTCACAAAAGAGGAGCCGGCGCCGGAAGAGAGAGCGTCCGGTCCGGCGGGAGGAGAAGCGGCCACTTCACTTCAAGATATCTTCTTTGATTTCGATCAGTGGGTGATCCGACCGGAGTCGCGAAAGGTTCTGGAGGCCGATGCACAGTGGCTGGCGGCCCATCCGCAGGCCAAAATCCAGATCGAAGGCCATTGCGACGAGCGGGGAACCGAAGAATATAATTTGGCGCTCGGCGAGCGGCGGGCCAAGTCGGTCATGAACTTTCTGGTGAATCTGGGGATCAGCCCCTCGCGCCTCTCTTTCATCAGCTACGGCGAAGAGAAGCCGTTCTGTAATGAGCATTCCGAAGATTGCTATCAGAAGAACCGGCGGGCCCATTTTGTGATCGTCCCCAAGTAGGCGCGCGGGAAAATCGGATCGATCGTAACGCAAGGAGGAGTCATGCGGTATTCCATGCTTTTGTTCGCGGGGGTCATCCTGCTTCAAGGATGCGGATATTCCCTCCGGATGGTCGATGTGGCGGAAGAGAATCGCGACATTCGCAACAAGAAGGAGATGGAAGAGCATGTCGTCCAACTCGACGCCCAAATGAAGTCGCTGCAAGAGCAGGTGACGCGGCTTCAGGCCGAGTTAAAACAGACCCGCGAGGAGAGCCGCAAAACCGTTTCGGATATTCAGAAGCGACGGGCTGATCTGGATGTTCGCCTCGATGAGGGGGACGTTCAACTTAGGATGCTTCAAGGAAGGATCGAAAAAGAGGAGCGCCGGCGCGCCGACCTCACCCAGCAGGTCGATAATGTCGTTTTTCGCTTGAGCGAGCAGGAAAAAAAGTGGCAGAGTCAGATCGAAGAGATCAAGAAGATCAGCGCCGGACTTCAAAAAAATGCGGAGGATCAAGAAAAGCGTCTGAAAGAGATGACCGGCCAGATTTTGCAACTGACGCGGGACATTCCCGCCTCCCTCAATGCGCAAGCGTCCCAACTCGATGAGCTCGGAAAGCAGATCCGCCAGATGAGCCGAGGAAACGATGTGGAGCAATTAAGCAAGAGCCTGGTCGATCTTTCGAAGGCGCTCGACCTTTTGGGGGAGAAGATCACGGCAAAGGTCGATGAGCAGGAAAAGCTGCTGACCAAAACGACCAAACGGCTCCAGGTATTGGAGTCGAAGGTGGCCCCCCGGGGAAAGCAATCTTCTCTTCAGCAGGAGGATCGTTCGGAGGGGGCTGCCGCCGGCGAGGCGGAGGGGGTGGTCGGTGCCACATGGCATCAGCGAGAGGGTTTTTAACAAAAGCGGTTTGATTTTCGGGCCGATCTGGATGCGCTCGGATCAGCCGCTTTCATCGTGCAATCGGTATCATGGGAAGGGGAGGGGGTTCAATGAAACTGAAATCAGGTTTTTGGGTGGGTGTCGGAATGAGTTTGCTTTTCATCCAAGCAGGGTGTGCAAAAAAGATCACCCCGGTCTCGGGTGTGGCGACATTGAGCGATGATCGGTCCGGAAACGCGAATCTTCCTTCGGGTCAGTTGAAGGAAGAAGGGATTCGTGAAGAGCGGGTCCAAACCGATGTGCCCGCTTCAAAGTCGGACGGCGCGGGCGAGCCGCAGATGGCCGCCGCTTCGAGCGATGACTCCGGCGAGTTGATCGACGTTTTCTTTGAATTCGACCAAGCGGTCTTAAAGGAAGAATCGAAGGCGAATCTTCAAAAAAATGCCAAGCGTCTGATGGGGGGGAAGGTGAAGGTCCGAATCGAGGGACATGCCGACGCACGCGGAACCGAAGAGTACAACCTGGCCTTGGGTGAGCGGCGGGCGCAGGCGGTGAAACGGTTTTTGACCGCCCTCGGCGTTGAGAAGAGCCGGATCACGACGATCAGCTATGGTGAAGAGCGGCCGTTCTGCAATGAGGCGAACGAAAACTGCTACAGGCAAAATCGCCGGGCCCATTTTGTATTGACGCCATAAGACGCGGGAGGAGATTCTTGGATTTGTTTCGGAACCGGTTTTGGATGGGGATGGTTCTCTCGATCTCGCTGGCGGGATGCGCCCTTCAATCAAGCATGGTGGAGATGGAAGGGGATATCGATACGATGCGGCGGCACAACCGAGAACTTCAAAGCCGGATCGAACGGCTTGAAAAGGGGACGCTGACCAGTCCGGCCGCCTCCTCCGGGTCGAAGCTTCCGGCCGATCTGGTTGTTCGGATGGACAGCCTGGGGACCGATCTTCAGTCGCTGACCGGACGGGTCGACGAGGAGAATCATCTTCTCTCCGCGCTGGCGAAGCGAATCGAGGATCAATCGTTCCGAACGGAGGAGTTGCTCAGCCGTCTTGACGCGATCGAAGCGCGTGTCCAAGCTTTGGAGAAGGGGGCCCCGATCAAGGCCCCCGATCCCACGGAAGGAAAAACGATTCTTCCGGGAAAGACGATCGACCCGAAATCGAGAGGCGCCTCTCTCACGCCGACCGAGGCGTACAATCTCGCCTACAACGACTATCTCAAAGGCAATTACGATCTTGCCATCAGCGGTTTCCAAACCTTCGTTCAGCAATATCCCAGCTCGGGGCTGGTTCCGCAAGCAATTTACTGGACCGGCGAGAGCCACTACAACAAGCGGTCATACAACAAGGCGATTGAGCAGTTTGAGCAGATCCTTCAGCAATATCCGAAAAGCGATAAAGCTCCGAACGCCCTCTTGAAAGAAGGATTTGCCTATCTGGAGTTGGGAGACCGGATCAAAGGGCGAATTTATTTGAAAAAGGTGATCGAGCAATTTCCCAACTCCAACGAATCGAGTCTCGCCAAAGATAAGCTCGCCAGCCTCCGATAGGGCCTCAAGACGGCTAAGATTTCGGCTGAGATTTCTCTTCCTCATTCGACCCGGGCTTTTCACGAACCTCGAAATTTGATACAGTACGCCTGTCCACCGGGTCGGAACGACCGACGGTTTGATTGACCCAAACGAAGGGAAAGCCACCTTGCCGAAGATCAACATTCTTCCAGAAAATCTTGCCAACAAAATTGCCGCGGGAGAAGTCGTCGAGCGGCCCGCCTCCGTCGTCAAAGAATTGGTCGAGAATGCGATTGATGCCGGAAGCCACCGGATTTACGTTTCCCTGATTGAGGGAGGGGTTCGCCGGATCACGGTGCAAGATGACGGTGAGGGGATGACGCGGGAGGATGCCCTCCTCGCATTTCAGCGGCATGCGACCAGCAAGGTGACGAAGGAGGCCGACCTTGCCGCGATCTCAACCCTCGGATTCCGTGGGGAAGCCCTCCCGAGCATTGCCTCGATTGCGAAGGTCCGACTGGTGACCCAAACCGCCGGCGCCGAAGGGACCGAAATTCTTATAGAAGGAGGAACGGTCCAGAGCGTGAAAGCGGTCGGCGCTCCTCGGGGATCGCTCTTCGAGGTGAGCGATCTTTTCTACAATACCCCTGCGCGAAGGAAGTTTCTAAAATCGGGACAGACCGAGCTGAGTCACGCGAGTGATGTGATCTTCCATCTGGCGCTCTCCCATCCAATGATCCATTTTCGCTTGATGCACGGCAAGAAGATGCTTCTCGACTGCCCCGCCGTCTCGGAGTTGAAGGATCGCATTCTTCAGCTCTTCGGGGAAGAGGTGCTGGGGCGCTTGATGGAAGCCCATGGCGAGGGACATCTTCCTTCGGGAAAGTTGCCGGAATTCATCGAAAAGCGGCTTTATGTCGATACCTATTTCTCACGTCCCCCGCTTCGAGGCAATCACCGCAAAGATCAATACCTCTTCGTGAATCAACGTCCGGTGCGCAGCCCGCTTCTCTCCCACGCCGTTTATGATGCGTATGGAAGTTATCTCATGAAGGGAGAGCACCCCTTCTTTATTCTCTTCCTCTCGATCGATCCGGCGGCGGTCGATGTAAATGTTCATCCGATGAAACGGGAGGTCCGCTTCCAACAAGCCGATCCGGTCCATGAGGCGGTCCGCCGCGTGATCCGGACGACCCTCTCTTTTGCCGGAATGGACGAATTGCCGGTCGCCGTGCCGCTCGAGCGATTGGTCCCCATTCCGTCCGATCCGCTTCAACCGGCCAAAGCCGCTCCATCGCGGTGGGTCGGATGGCCGGATGGCGTTGAAAAGGGATCGGCCGCCGGCCAAGCGGCCGAGGCAGGGATGACGTATTGGTCGGCCGAAAAAGGAATCATACAAGAGCGCGTTCGGAATTCAGCGTTCGGATTGCGGAATCAGGAGCAGACCGGTTTTCATTCTGCATTTTCCACTCCGAATTCGGCACCCCCCTTGATTCGCCCCTTGGGACAGATTTATGGGACCTTCCTTTTGGCGGAGATCGAAGGGGAGTTTGTCGTCATCGATCAACACACGGCGCATGAGCGGATTCTCTACGAGCGCTTCCAGGAGCGATGGCGCGTGCTGCAGAGGACGCCGACGGAGGGAGACGCCGGCCCGTTCGGCGCAGTGCAGCCACTGTTGGTGCCGCAGCAGGTCGATCTTCCCCTCTCGAAGGCGGGCCTTTTAAGGGACCATCTGAAAGATCTTGCGCTCTTCGGATGGGGAATCGAGCACTTCGGGGAGACCACCTTCCTGGTGCGCGAAGTGCCGGCCTTAATTTCCAAGATCAACCTTGAAGCATTTCTCCTCGACCTTACGGATGATCTGGCCCAAACCGAGGTTTCGTCCAAAGCCGAGCAGCCGATGTTGAATGTGATCGCCTCCATGGCCTGCCACGGCGCGGTGCGTGCGAATCAACCGCTGACCCCCCTTGAGATTGAAGCGCTTCTTAAAGATTATTTTGAATCGAAGACCCCGCCGACCTGCCCGCACGGCCGCCCGATTCTCCTGAAGTATCCTCTCATCGAATTGGAAAAATTATTCCGGCGCCGATGAAGCGCACCTCTCCTCAATCAGACGGCCCGGAGAACAAAGCGGCCACCCAATGGAATCAGTCTTCAAATCTTCCCTGGTTCATTCTGGTCGGACCGACGGCGGTCGGCAAGAGCGCGATTGCTGAACGACTCGCCTCTGTGCTCCGGACGGAGATTCTCGTCGCCGACTCGCGCCAGATCTATCAAGGGATGGATATCGGAACCGATAAGCCCTCTCCCGAAGCCCGGTCGCGGGTGCCGCGTCATCTAATCGATCTGGTTCCCCCCGATCGCCTATTTTCGGCCGGGATGTACAAGAAAGAGGCCGAGGAGAAAATCGCGGAACTTTCCGGGATGGGAAAGATCATCTTCATCGAAGGGGGGACCGGCCTTTATGTCAAAACCCTCCTATACGGTTTATGGGAGGGGCCGCCGGCCGACTGGGCGCTCCGCGATCGACTTCTCCAAGAAGAGAGAGAAAAAGGAGAGGGGGCTCTTCACCGGCAGCTCGCCGGGGTCGATTCTGCGGCGGCCGAAAGGATCCATCCGCGCGATCTTCCCAAGCTCGTTCGGGCGCTGGAGGTTTATCATCGGACTGGTCGGCCGATCTCCGAGATTCATGCGGCCCACCGATTCAACGAGCCTCCGAAAGGGGAGTACTTCTTGGTGGGATTGCGGCGGGAGCGGGAAGATCTTTATCGACGGATCGAGCAGAGGGTCGAATCCCAGATCGCAAACGGCTTGATCGAGGAGACGGCGCGTCTTCTCGCGGCCGGGTTTTCGCCGAAGCTTCCCTCCATGCAGGGATTGGGATACAAACAGATGACCCGTTATTTGCGGGGCGAGCAGACAAAGGAAGAGGCGATCGCAACGCTAAAGCGTGATACGCGTCACTACGCAAAGCGGCAGATGACCTGGTTTCGGGCCGATCCGAAGATCGTCTGGATCGATCTGAAGGAAGAAGAGGGGCCGAACGAGGCCGCCGAGCGGATTCTGCGCTTGAAGTATTTCAAGATTATGTTATAATCCTGTCGATTTTTGAGGCGTTCAGAGAGTGAACGCATTCTTTAAGGAAGAGGTGGTGGCCGTTCAGAAAAATCCGAAGAAGCGATCGGCGAGTCGATCAAAAATGCCGCAAGCCCGCATCGGTGTGATCGGCGGGAGCGGTCTCTACAAGATCGAATCGCTGAAAGAGGTTCAGGAGGTGGCGGTCTCCACGCCGTTTGGGAAGCCTTCCGGTAAGTTCATCCTCGGCACCCTTGAGGGAATTCCGATCGCATTCCTGGCGCGGCATGGTCAGGGTCATATTCTCCTCCCTTCGGAGATTAATTATCGAGCCAATATTTTTGCCATGAAGAAGCTTGGCGTGGAGCGAATCCTTTCGGTCAGCGCGGTCGGCAGCATGAAGGAAGAAATTGCGCCGGGACATATCGCCCTCCCGAATCAATTTTATGATTTGACCAAGGGGAGGAAGAGCACCTTTTTCGGAAACGGGATTGTCGCGCATGTCAGCCTGGCCGACCCGATCTGTCCCGATCTCTCCGGGGTTGTCGCGGAGGCAAGCCAAGCGGTCGGGGCGACGATCCATCGGGGCGGAACCTATCTCTGCATGGAGGGGCCGCAATTCTCGACCCGCGCCGAATCGGAGGTCCATCGGCGATGGGGGGTCGATGTCATTGGGATGACCAACGTGACCGAGGCGAAGCTGGCGCGGGAGGCGGAGATCTGCTATGTTACCATTGCGCTGGCGACCGATTATGACTGCTGGCATATCTCCGAAGAGCCGGTGACGGTCGAGATGGTGATGAAGACCATGATGCAAAATGTCGCCCTTTCGAAGAAGATTATTCAAGCGGCGGTGGTTCGGATTGGAGAGGAGAGAAGCTGCCCCTGTTCCGAGGCGCTGAAGCACGCCATTGTGACCCCTTCCTCCTCGATTCCAAAAAAAACAAAAGCCGATTTAAAACCGATCATCGGGAAATATGTCTGAAGCGCTCTCTCAAAATCGGTCGGAGGCTTCGATGGGTGAGGCTGTTTCGGTCGGCCGGCCCGATTGTAAATGGAAGGGAGCACGCTTCGGCTGATGAAAAAAATCTCCTTTTTCTTCTCTTTTTTAAGTCTCTTCTCCGGCTGTGCGAGTCTGTGGGCGCCTCCTTCCACCCCTCCTCCCATTCAAACCTATTCCGAGACGGAATTGATCTCGCCCGCGCTGACGCATGAGAACCTAAAGTCGGGAGGAATGGCTGTTTTGGCGGTCCTCTCGTTGCACGCCTCGGAAGGAATGCAGCAGAATGCGGCCTACGAACTCTTTCAAGGATTGCGCGCTTCTTTCAAGGATGTTCACATTATCCCACGATCGGATGCCGTCGCGAAGATCCTCTCCGAAGACCAACTCCCTTCCTATAAGACATTTGTGAAAAGCTACGAGGAAAAAAAGACGATGGACCGCAACGCGCTCAAGAAGTGGGGCGAGGTCGAAGGGGTGCGTTATCTTTTTATCGGAGAGCTTGCGGTTGCCGACAAACATACCGAGTCCTGGATGCTGCGGGGAGGAGAAGGGGTGGCGCCCGGGAAGATTTCCGTCTTTGCATCCGGTCCGAACATGGTCCCTGAAGAGGTGCGAAAGCAGGTGGTTCTCCATGGAGAAATTTGGGACAGCCGTTGCGGGCAGGCGGTCTGGATCGGCAAAGGGGAGGCATCGGTTGCGGAGACGTCGGGGCAGGAGTTGACACGCGTGGAAGATATTTTCATTTCAGCCGCCCGAAACCTCAGTCTCTCGCTTGTGAAGGCGGTCGAAGAAAAAACAGCGCCGGCGGCAAAAGAATGTCAGTAGTTATTTTGGATCTGGAAAAGAAGCTGAATCAATTTATTGAGGAGACAATATGAGTCTGTTGGTGGTGGGGTCGGTGGCGTTCGATTCGGTAAAGACCCCCTTCGGTGAGGCGAAAGAGGTTTTGGGAGGATCGGCAACCTACTTTTCGACGGCGGCGAGTTACTTTACCGATGTGAAGTTGGTCGCGGTTGTCGGGGAAGATTTTCCGGAAGCTCACCTCGAATTTTTGCGGACGCGGGGAATCGACTTTAAAGGACTGGAGCGGCGGCCGGGTCGGACCTTCCGTTGGAAGGGAGAGTATGGCTACCAGCTCAATGAAGCGAAAACCCTCGATACCCAATTAAATGTCTTTGAATCCTTCCGTCCGGCGCTTCCGGACCCTTATCGGGATGCCTCCTTCGTCTTCTTGGCGAATATCGATCCGGAATTGCAGTTGGATGTTCTGAAGCAGGTGAAGCGGCCAAAACTCGTTGCGTGTGATACAATGAACTTCTGGATCGAGGGAAAGCGCGAAGCGCTCATCAAAACCCTCGGCGAAGTCGACATCTTGATTATCAACGACGGCGAGGCGCGCGAGTTGGCCCGCGAGTTCAACCTGGTGAAAGTGGCGAAGAAGATTCTCTCGTTTGGCCCGAAACACTTGATCATCAAACGCGGCGAGTATGGGGCGTTGATGTTCAATGGGCAAACCATTTTTGCCGCTCCGGCCTTGCCTTTGGAAAATGTTTTTGATCCGACCGGCGCCGGCGACTCGTTTGCGGGGGGATTTATGGGATACCTCTCGCAAAATGGGACGGTCAATGAAGCGACGATCCGCCAGGCGGTCATTTATGGGAGCGTGATGGCGTCCTTTAATGTCGAGGCGTTCAGCCTCGACCGAATGCGGACCCTCACCCGACAAGAGATCGATGCCCGGTATCAGGAGTTTAAGTCGTTAACCTCTTTTGAGAGCATCTAAAAAGAGAGGACGCGAGGCACCCGGAGTCGAACCAAGGAGGGACTCGAATGTTTTGGAAAAGGGCGATGATTTGGATCCTCATCCCGCTCTGCACCGCGTGCGGGATGGGCGAGGCGCAAGTAAAGAGAGAGAAGGAGGCCTCGGCCCATTATAAGCTCGGCGTCTCATACCTGAATGACAATCTGCTTCAGAAGGCCTATATCGAATTTCAAAAGTCGATCGAAATCGATTCCGGTTATCGCGACGCCTACTACGCCATGGGGCATGTTCATTTTATGCAGCAAAGCTACAATGAGGCGGTTGCCTCTTTCCGAAAGGCGATTTCGATCGATCCGAAATACTCGGATGCACACAACTATCTCGGAAAAGTTTATGAGGCGCAGTTGAAATTCGATCAAGCCGTTCTGGAATATGAGGAAGCGCTCAAAAATCCGCAGTACGATACGCCTGAAAAACCGCATCTGAATCTCGGTCTGGTTTACCTTAAAATGGAAAAGTATGATCAAGCGGTCCGCTCCTTTCAAAATGTCCTGAGAATGAATCCTCCCGGCGAGATGATGGCCGTGGCCTATAATGGGATTGGAAGAGCCTATCTCCAAATGGGAAAGGTCAAAGAGGCGATCGCCGCTTACCAAGACGCCGTCCGGCTTGCGCCCAATTACGTTGATGCTCATCTCAATCTCGCCTCCGCCTATTTAAAAGAGGGTTCGAAAGGACTTGCGGCGGGCGCATTTAAAAAAGTCGTCGATCTCTCCCCCCAAAGTCCGCAGGCGAAAGAGGCGCAGAAATTCTTGGATGCGCTTCGGTAGGTCCTTCTCCCATTGGCGTTGCGGATAGGGATTTTACAAATCCCCTTCGGTATCCCACGCAACACAATGTCAGGAAGGGTCCTCCCAAGGGTCCATGTATGACCCGGCTTCAGGAGAAGGGAAGCTCCTGGAGAAAATCAGGTATGGTAAATGGAAAATTTAGGTGAGTTTCTCCGGCAACAGAGGGAGAGCAAAAATGTCTCGATTGAGGAGCTGGCCACTCGGACGCGAATCGCGGTCCGGTTTATCAAATTAATCGAAGAGAGCCAATTTGATCAGCTCCCCAATGTGGTTTCGGCCAAAGGTTTTCTGAGAAGTTATGCCCGCTGCCTTAATCTAGACGAGATGCCGATCCTGAATCGATTTTCAGAGGCGATTCAACCGGCGGCCGACCGAACCCCTCCCATCAGCGGCACGGAGGAGAATGTCCCCACTTATATTCAGAGAAAACAACCCGATCGCCTCCCTTTTCCCCTCTGGGCGGCGTTTTCGGTGGTCGGTGTCATTCTGCTCTTCCTGGTGCTTGCTTTCATCATTCCGAAGCATCGGCAGGCGACGCCCCCGCCTCCCCCCACGGAAGAGGCGCCTGCTCCTGAGCCGGCGCCGGTGGAGCCTTCATCACCCATTCCTCCCCCGGAGAGTTCGGCGAATCCTGTTAGTCCCGCGCCACCTTCTCCTCCGCCTCCTGCGCCTTCCCCGACCCCTTCTGCTGCACCGGGCCCCGCTGCTTCCCCGCAGGAGGCCGCTGCTCCCCGCGTTCTCATGATTGAGGCGATAGAGCCCTCTTGGGTCCATGTCACCATCGATGGCGCCAAAACAAAAGAGGCGCTGCTTCAGCCGAATGAAAAAGTTCGCTGGGAGGCAAAAGAGAAGTTTGTCCTGACAGTTGGAAACGCGGGGGGCGTTCGCGTCTTGCTCGATGGGCAGGATCTCGGCTCCCTCGGCCCCACCGGAAGAGTGGTTAAGAAAGAGATTGTGGCGAAGCGATAAAAGCACTTGATTTTATCCATCCCTCAGTGTAAAAGAGAACCAGGCCGGCGTAGCTCAGTGGTAGAGCAGCTGATTCGTAATCAGCAGGTCGGTGGTTCAATCCCACTCGCCGGCTCCAGAGTCAAATCAATAACTTATAAGATTTTCGCTGTTTTAAAAACCGGGAGGGTTCATCGCTCGGTTAATCGCTCCTCCGAGATTTGGTAGGAAATGGAAGTAGTGTTTTAAGACGGTCTCGATCCTATCTCCCATCATTTGGGCCACCCAGGCCGGGGATCTTCCCTCGGTTAGCGCGATGGTGGCAAAGGTGTGGCGGGTCGCATACATCTTCCGCGGATGCAATTCAGCCTTCTCTAAAGTTTTTCTCCATATTGATTTATTGAGGTATTCGGCATCGAGCTCGCGTCCGTCCGGACGACAGAAGAGGTAATCGTGCTTGGTTTTGATCTTCTCTCTGATCTTCAACCAGCGCAGAACGGCCGCCTCTACTTCCGGCTCCATGTCGATGGTACGCTGGCCGGTTTCCGTCTTATTGATAGCCTCTATCCCCACGACGACGCCGCGGTAAACGGTGAAATCGAAATCCTTTTTCTTTAGCGCCAGTTGCTCAGAGGGGCGCATTCCAGTGGCGAACTGGATAAAGAAGGAGAATTTCTTTGACCTTGTTCATCGTATCGGGGGATAACGTTCCGAGTGTTTTTCTGATCAATCGTTGGTCGATGGTCACAATTTTACCCAATTTAATGATGGAAGGTTTAGGGAGTCCGACGGCTTCCCTATCGCTGGCGGATAAGAGGTATTCATCCAGTTTTAACTGTGAAGGAACCTGAGAAGTGATCGCCGCAAGGATGACATCCTGGTGCGTTTGATTATATGAATTCGATGAAAGGACAATCGCGGGACGTTGCTTGACGGAAGTCAGATCGGTAAACGGGAAAGGAATCAGGACAACCTGCCCTTGGCTATAGGTTGTCATAAATTTGATCTTCCGGGTTATCCCAGAAGTTGAAGGTCGGCTCGGCGGCTTTCAACAATTCCAGATCAGCCCTTGAAATCTTCAAGAGCTTCGGCAAATCCTTCAGAAGCTTCTTTTGATCTTCGGCTTCAAGAGATTGTATGGCTTGTTCAACTTCTTTTACCGAAAGACTCGACTTTTTCATATCTCCGATTCCCTTGTGAACCCAAGGAGACTATAATAAACGGACGGTCTTTTGTCAATTCGATCCATAGGTCTGTTGGCCGGATCAGTGCCAGATAAAAATCGACTTTTAGGATCTCTTTTGAAGTGTGAAAAATTCTTTGGAAAACGATGGAACGCTTGTAATCAATCAAATAAATAGAACACAATAAAAGTGATTGATTTTTAAGTGAAAGCGGGAAAACCAGTCCGAAATCAAGCGCTTATTAAAGTCAGCCGTTTTAAATTCGTAATTAGCAGGTCGTCAGTTCAATCCTGACCGCCGGCTCCGGCAAAATCAAGTGCTTGTGAAGAGTCCCTTCCCGCCAAAGGTGGAATGGACCCCAAAACCGAGACAATCCCATAATCACAGGTTAGCTCAAAACCAGGCAGACGGCTTTGGGAAGTAAGCCGAAGGCGCCAGCGGCTAATTAGTTATTCAGGAATAGACTCCGACTCTGCGTTCTCTTGCTAATCCCTTCATCGATGAACTCAAAATAGAGTGCCTCCCTCAACGGTATGCTCGTCTAATATATTACCTCGGTATATTTCTTCACCGACTACTAGATGGAGTGCGGATTTCGGAATATTGTGGATTACTGGGTGAAATGTAGATTGAGCGGCGCTGGTGCAGTCCTTTTCGTTTTATGAGACTCTATCGAGCGGAAGGCTTGAAACCTTAGCGGAATACCGCTCTGGCGACCGCCCGTTCTCTATTCCCTTGCTGTCGCAATCTCATGATGTCGCGTAATGGCGGGGCGCCGAACAAGCGGCTGTACTCACGGCTAAATTGAGAGGGGCTCTCATAGCCGACCTGAAACGCTGTGGTGGCTGCATCCAGTCGCTCTGTGAGCATCAACCGTCGCGCTTCGTTCAAACGCAACCATTTTTGGTACTGCAGCGGACTCATCGCTGTGAGTGTTCGGAAATGATGGTGAAAGGTCGAGGGACTCATATGGACTTGCGATGCGAGGTCATCGACCCGCAAGGGCTCTGTGTAGTGGCCCTTCAGCCAATCGATGGCTCGCGCGATCTGATGGCTCTGACTTCCCGCCGACGCTATCTGGCGAAGACGCGCGCCTTGATCGCCCAGAAGGAGCCGGTAGAAAATTTCCCGCTGGATGATCGGAGAGAGGATTGGAATATCCTCCGGTTCAGCGAGCAAATCGACCAACCGTTGAAAGGCGGTGAGCAGCGGGAACGTCATCTCGCCGGTCGCCATTCCACGGGTCGACTGGTTGGCACGTGGCGGCGGAAGATGGCTGTCGACCATCAGTTGGGACATCTCACGCTGATCGAATTTCAAAACGAGCCCCAGGCAAGGCTTCTCCCGGCTCGCGTTGATGACCTGCACCAGGGTGGGGAGATCGACGGAGGTGATCAAAAAATGGCGCGCGTCATAGACATACCTCTCCTCTCCGAGGAGCACCCGTTTGGCCCCTTGTGCGATCACACAGACGCACGGCTCGTACATGCTGCTCGTCGGCTCGGTCGGCGCATCCCTCCGAAAAAGTGTCAAGCCCTGGATCGCGGTCACGAGCCGGTCGTCCTTTTCGGTCCATCGGGCAATGCTTCGCCCCAATAATTCGAGCGCGATTTCCAAGTGATTCTTCTCTAATACCTGTTTAATTGCTTTTTTTCGCATAAATCCCTCTTTTCCAATCCTACCAGGCTTGACTTCGCGGTACAACCATTTAGTAAAAGATCGGAAGATTAGGCAAGAAATGAGCAGGATTGATCTACCGGCCTTTGTTTTTTCTGGAGTAGGATAGGAACATAACAAGATGGTAAAGAGTAACCCGCGGCACAGTCACGCTGAGGATGAACACTGCGGCAAAAGATCAACCACAATAAAGCAAAGGAGGCCAACCGTGCGAGGAGCCATTCTTTACGGGCCGCGCGATGTCCGTTTCGAGGAGCGCGAGGACCCCAAAATCATCAAACCGACGGACGCGGTTATCAGAATATCGGCCACCTGCGTCTGCGGGTCCGACCTGTGGCCCTACCGCGGCATTCAACCGATCACGCAGCCGACCCCGATGGGGCACGAGTACTGCGGCATCGTCGAGGAGGTCGGCCACGCCGTCACCTCGATCAAACCGGGCCAGTTCGTCATTGGCTCTTTCTTCGCCTCCGACAACCGCTGCCCTATCTGCCGGGACGGCTATCAAACGTCGTGCCTGCACAAGGAGCCCGTGGTCGGCGCGCAGGCGCCGCGGCTGCGCGTCCCGCTCGCGGACGGCACCCTGGTGGCCACCCCGGAGGTTCCCGCGGACGAACTGATTCCGAGCTTGCTTGCGCTCTCCGACGTGATGGGGACCGGTTGGTTCGCCGCCGATGCCGCCAATGTGAAACCGGGTTCGACGGTCGTGGTCGTCGGGGATGGCGCGGTCGGCCTCCTCGGTCTCCTCTCCGCCAAACAGATGGGGGCTGAGCGGATCATCGCGATGAGCCGCCATGGATCGCGGCAGAAGCTCGCCCTTGAGTTCGGCGCGACCGACATCGTGGCCGAGCGCGGGGAGGAGGGCGCGGCCCGCGTTAAGGCGCTGACCAAGGGAGTCGGCGCGGACGCGGTGCTGGAGTGCGTCGGCACCCAGGAGTCGATGATGCAGGCGATCCATTCCACCCGGCCGGGCGGATACGTCGGCTACGTCGGGGTCCCGCACGGGGTCGCGCTTGACGGCCAGGCGCTCTTCTTCTCTCACGTTCACCTCCACGGGGGACCTGCCCCGGTGCGCCGCTTTCTGCCCAGGCTGATCGACCTGGTATTAGACCGGAAGATCAATCCCGGCCGGGTCTTCGACCTGACCCTGCCGCTCGACCGGGTGGCGGAGGGCTACCGTGCAATGGACGAGCGCCGTGCGATCAAGACACTACTCATCCCGTGAAGGGGAAAGGAATGCAGATGGATACCCACAAAGTGAATACCAACAAGCCTCCCACTCCAGCTCGGAAGGCTGTCGGCGATTTCGCGCCGAAGCTGGCCGAGATCACTGACGAGGTGCTGTTCGGGGATATCTGGGAGCGGCCGCAGCTGTCGAAGCGCGACCGCAGCCTGATTACCTGCGCGGCGCTCATCGCGACCGGCAAAACCGAGCAGATGAACTTCCACTTCCCTCGCGCCATCGAGAACGGCGTCACGCAGGAGGAGCTCACCGAGCTGATCACGCACCTGGCGTTCTACGTCGGCTGGCCGAACGCCATGTCGGCTGTCGCGCGCGCCAAGGAGCTGTTTGGGAAAAAACAGCCTTAAGGAGCCGATCGCGCTGGCCTGGCTGCCTGTGCAGAAACCGTGGATCGTTCGGATTCCCGGCACCACAAAGCTGGGCCGCTTGGAGTAGAATACTTGCCAAATAAACAGGCCAATAGACAAGTAAGATCTATGACGATCGATCCCAGCCGTCCCATCCCTGAACAGAAATACGAAGTCACTCCGTTGGAGCTCTTATTCGACCTCGTCTTCGTATTCGCGGTCTCTCAGCTCTCGCATCATCTCTGGATGCATCTCTCATGGCGCGGCGCGATGGAGACGTTGGTGATGCTGCTGGCGATCTTCGGGGTCTGGTTTTCGACAAGTTGGTCGGCCACCCTCATCCGGGTTGATCAATCCAGGATAGGATGGTTGGTCTTGGCGGTAATGCTGCTCGGCCTGTTCATGAACGCGTCGGTGGCCCGAGCCTTCACCCCCTCCGGCTGGGACTTCGTCATTCCGCTGCTGCTCATTCAATTGGGGCGCGCCGTCTGGATGATTGTCTATTCACCCGATCCGGTTTTCCGAGATCACTATTTCCGGATGCTCCTCTGGTTGATTGCCACAACACCCCTCTGGATCGCGGGCGCCGCGGTGAGCCCGGAAGCGCGCCTGCTGTGGTGGGCGCCGGCCGCAGGAATCGATCTGATCGGCCGGTGGCTGGCGCATCCGATCCCCGGGCGGCGGCTGCGATCCGAGAACATCGCATTCGATGGCGCGCATCTGCTCGAACGCTGTCGCCTCTTCCTCCTGATTGCGCTCGGCGAAACCGTGGTGACCACCGGCACTTCCATTGCCGAAGCTCCCATGACCGTGATGACCGTAACAACGGGCACGTTCGCGCTGGCGGGAGCCGTTGCCCTTTGGGCGCTGACCTTCGGGCGATCCCATCGGCTCATCATTCGGAATTTGGAGAAGACGCGGGACCCCATTTTCGCCAGCCGCTACGCGGCAAATGCGCTGACGGTCATGGTCGCGGGACTTATCGCCATGGCGGTGGCAAATGAAGCGGTGATTGCGCATCCGCACAACCCCGGCTCCGTCGCCCTGAGCCTATTGCTGTGCGGGGGCCCGCTTCTCTTCCTGGCCGGTCAAGGTTGGTATCTGTCGGCGGTACCGAACGTCCGGCCGCGTCTGCATTTGATCGGCGGGGTGGCGCTGCTCCTGGTGGGTCTTGCCACAGTCGCTGCACCGGCCGTTGCGGCATTGATTCTCGTCGATGCGTTCCTTACGACTCTTGCGATTATTGACCAGCGTCATACCTTGGATGAATCCCACGGCTGAAAGAGCGGTTTCAATACCGATGCTCAAATCAAAAGGCAATCCATTGGAGGAATTCAGAAATGGAGATCAAAAAAGGTGGCTCACAGCCTTCGGTCAAGGGATCGGCCGACTATTTTACAGGCGCCGTACGCATTGATCCCTTGTTCGAAGCGCCCGATCCAGCACGCGCCCGCTGCGCGAGTGTCACCTTCGAGCCCGGCGCGCGCAGCGCATGGCACACCCATCCGCTCGGGCAGATCCTGATCGTCACGTCCGGGTGCGGGTGGGTGCAAAGCGAGAGGGGGGCCAAAATGGAAATTCGACCAGGGGACGTCGTCTGGTGCCCGCCGAATGAGAAGCATTGGCACGGCGCCACGCCTATCACAGCGATGACGCACATCGCCATTCAGGAACCGCTCGACGGGAAGGTCGTCCACTGGATGGAAAAGGTGAGCGACGACCAATACCGGGCCGGATGAAGGGCCGGACCTTTTGGCCGAGCAGAATGCTATGCAGCATCCAGGATTTTCAAAATTCCTCTCCCGTGAAGGACCGTCATATCCGCTCAATATGTACGATGGTCTCCTGTGTTCATCTCTTCTCAGGAGGACGTGCACCAAGCCGCTCAAAGGTTGGTTCCTTCTTTGACCTTTTCCCTACACTGGGGGCATGTCACCGTTGAGTAAATCACAAAACTCTATTCGAGTAGTCTAAAGAGTATTTGAAGGTCAGCACGAACGAAGGAATTCCAATTGAAACAGCTATTCTGTATTGATATTCGTGGCTGTTTAGTTCAGGAAGAATTTCTCGGCGGGATGTGTCCACCTGCTAATCAATGGATTTTAAATTCATCAAAATGATCGATTAGGAGGAGGAATAATATTTTTTGAAGGTAGGCTGCTGGTTTGCATTGCTCGATTTGTTGATCTGGACTGCCATCTTCCGCAAAACGATCGATGGGGCGGGGGGAAGCAGAGAGAACAGATCGCATTTTCTTAACAGACAAAACATTTGACAAAGCAAATTTTAATTGATAGTCTTTCTTGTATTATGTATACAAAATACTTCTGAGGATCATTTCGGAAAAAAATGGAAGGAGTCTAGGGCGGTGGGGAATATACGAAATGAGCCAAACCTTTCGAGAATATTCTCTCCCTCGGAGCGGGCGGTTTCCCGGGCGGCTCGCGGCATCCTCCATAGAGAAATTGAGGAGGTGCATGATGAGGCGTCGCTTTCAGACAGTCTTAAGGCCCTGATCCATAACAAAGTGGATCTGTGGAAGCTCTCCAATCACTTGAGGGTGAATCCCTCGACCATTCAAAAAATCTTAGACGGACGTCCTATCTCTCGAAGCCTCGCTAAGAAACTCGCCTCGGCGATTCAATCGGGTGGAACAGGCTATGAGAGCCGGATGGGTTCTGGATTTTCCCAGGCCACCCGGCTCAGCGTGGAAAGATTGGTCGAGGTTCATCATCTTTATGAGGCCGCCGGAAGCCTTCGCGCTGTCGGGAGAGTGCTTTGCTTAAGCCGCGAGAGAGTCCGTCAGCTTCTGAAAATAGGATCCGAAATCGGATTATTCGATTATCATCCTTCGAGACGAGCAAAAGACGAAGGCGCTCCCAAGGAAGCATTGATTGATCGATTTTGAGAGGTTGGGTTATCAAGGCAATCGAAAAGATTTGACAACCACCCTGAAAAGTTAATCCTTTTTATAAGCATTTTGTATACGAAATAATATGAAATCGAAAAAAGCGAAGAAGTTTCGGATCGGTCCCGAAGCGCGACCAGAGGATCACTTAACCCACACCCATCCTTTCCGCCAGCGCCCGCCCGGGGAGGAGCCTCAGAAAAAGGAGTCTGATGATCAGAAAAGCGGAGAATAAACCTGCACGCTCTGTTTTGGAAAGGAGTTGGATCAGTTTGGTGTAAACCTCTTTTCCACGCAGGGGTGCAGCGGAGCCGCGTTATCGAATTGACGTTAAGACGTATCTTCTGAGCCAGAGAGGCCTCGAACGATTTTGAATACTGGAGATGAATTGAGGCAAAAGCGCTTTCTGCGGGGGTTGTCGAGAGAAGAGAAAGAAATCATTGCTCTTTGCGTGATCTATATTATTCTGGCGATTCTCTTTCTTAAATTCGGGATGACTTACGTCGCCCAATGAGATTGCAGCCTTCATTAAACAGCCTGTTTCTGTGCGTAGAAACAGAGCGCTTCGAAGAGAGATCCCTTGGCCCACAATAATGAGCCAGATCCGATCGAGTCGGTCGAAGAGGTTTTTTTCTCGATGATGTTTCTGCTCTTCTTGCAATATGGAACGCTGTTCATCCTCATTCTGTTTTCAGAGTTGTTACGCTTGGCCGTCCTACGCTGACGAGGATCGAAGCGTGTCGTCAGCTGTATTTGATAGAAGAATCAAATCGCGTTTCAGTCAAATTAACCCGGGAGGATTCAATGAAGAAGATCCTTTTCGTCTTTGTCGTATTTTTAATGACCGCTTCCTTTGCAATGGCCAAGGAAAAAGCGCCGACGATCAAAGGGGAAGTCCAATCGATCGATTCGGCGGCAAAGACCGTGACGATTAAGGAGAAGAAGAAAGAGGTGACTGTGGATGTCACTGATAAGACGAACATCATGGCGGGAAAAGAAAAGAAGGGGCTTTCGGACATCAAGGTCGGCGATCGAATCGTCGCCCATGTTCAAGACAAAGGTGGAAAGATGGTCGCCGATTCAATCCACATCTCAACCGGCAAGATGGCTTCCCCCGTGAAGTCAAAATGACAACAGAGTAGAAATCAATCCCGTTGATCAGATCCATTGAAAATGATCTCGGTGATTCATCTCTCCCCTCTCGGTTCTTTTCCTCCTTTTTAGAACCGGGAGGCGGCCTTCCTCCCTCCGCCTCTACTGCTCCGTCATTCCATCGGTCTCTCTGCAGTGGGGGCGGAGGGAGTGTAAGGATGAACCATATCCTGTTCGCTTGTATGAAAGGATTGATGCTTTTTTGTTAGAGGGGCCATCCACCGAGGTGTCAGGACGCAATCAGAGTCAGTCGCATGTGCATCTGATTGACGAGTTTCTCCGCGGCCGGTTCTCTCAACGTCAGACCCTGAGCCCTTCATTCAGAGATAAACACTCCAAACTTAGGATTCTACAGAAGTGAATGTCGGGAAGGAGTGCCCGGAGTTTGGGAAGCGCAGCCCCACTCTTGTTTTGGAAGTCGACCCGACTTTGTGGTCAATCGATCTATGTGGCCGCTGCGACTACTGGAGGCGGGCGGGATGGACCGAGCAGATCCGGTCTGTAAAATGCATAGAGTTAGTTCGATCTGATCAATAAAACCGAGTAACACTTGGGATTCATCTCTTTTACTGCAAAGCTACAAAAATATCTTCTTCAACCACGGCTTCTTCTACTCCAAAATCTTCTTAAGAGGATTCCCCTTCAGCCGTTCCACCTGGCTTGTTTTTATTTGTTTCTTTTAGATGAAATTCCAGCGCTTCCGCTCAACCCGAATCGGAGGCTGGGTGAAATTCGCCGCGGCGGTCCCCGTGAGGTGAAGGAGCTGCTTCGCTGTGAAAATAAACCGGAGATCTTTTGCCGTCGTTTTGAAAAAGGGGAGCAATGCCTTGTGGTTTTTATGAAAGAGGAGATTGCCGGGTATGGATGGCTCTCTTACGCTCCTGTCTATTTGGAGGAGCGCTATCGCTATCCGGTTCAGATTCCGCCAGATACGGTCTATATCTATGATTCCTATATTGTCCCGGAACATCGCCGTAAAGGCTTGTGGCTTCAACTGATCGAGCAAGAGATCTATTTCATGAAAAAAATAGGAAGAAAAAAACTTCTTGTCATGGTCGATGATGGGCACGAGCGCTCCATCAAGTTGCATCGGCGGGCCGGGTTTTATCCCGTCAAGAAAATCTTCTATTTTCGTCTATTTGGAAAAAGATTTTTTAAAGAGAAGAATATCGGCAAAACAGAGATTTGATCAGAAAAGACCCTCTTCACCGACATCGATCCAGGAACATGGCATTCAGATCGGTTAGATTGCCCCAAGCTCATCCGTCCGTTTCCGGGAGGGGTGCCTCTTGACACTGAAAAAAGAATTGTTATAACTTACACGCTTGCTGGTTTGTCTCGACTCGAATGAAAGGACTTTTGTAATCGTATGATTGAGGTGATGCATCTAGGGAAGCGCTATGGGGAAGTCGTGGCGATCGATGATGTCAATTTCACGGTCGCCAAGGGGGAGATCCTCGCTTTTTTGGGACCGAATGGGGCGGGGAAGACGACGACCATGCGGATACTGACCTGTTTCATGCCGGCCACAAGCGGCACCGCCAAGGTTGCGGGCTACGACATCTTTGAAGCGCCGATGGAGGTGAAGCGGCGGATCGGCTACCTTCCGGATAATCCGCCGGTTTATCCCGAGATGACCGTCTCGGAATTCCTGCAGTTCGTCGCGAAGATCAAGGGCGTTCCGAAGAATAAAATTAAAGCGGCGCTTGCCTCCGCCTTGGAAAAGTGCAGCATCGGAGATGTCTCCCGCCGATTGATCGGCAATCTCTCCCGAGGGTACCGGCAGCGGGTCGGATTGGCGCAGGCGATCATCCATAATCCCGATGTATTGATCCTCGATGAGCCGACGGTGGGACTCGATCCCAAACAGATCATCGAGATCCGGGAATTGATCAAAGGACTCGGCGGAGAGCACACGATCGTTCTCTCCACCCACATCCTTCCCGAAGCGACCGCCGTCTGTCAGAAGGTGGTCATCATCAACCGTGGAAGGATCGTCGCGGTCGATTCGCAAGATCGACTCTCGGCGCAGGTCCGGAAATCGGAGAAGATCTCCATTCGGATTCGGCGGGGAGAGGCGGTCGATCAGGGGAAGATTTTGTCGATCGAGGGGGTTCAGCAGGTTCTCCCGCAGCCGTCGGTCGACGGCGAAGGGATCTTCATCGTCGAATCGGAACTCGGCCGGGATATCCGTGAAGAGCTGGCGCGGCGGGTGGTGGAGAACGGCTGGGGCCTGCTTGAAATGAAACCGCTGGCGGTGAGCCTGGAGGATGTTTTCCTCCAACTGACGACGGAGGAGAGAGGGGTGGAAGAGGCGGCGGCCGCGCCGACCCACACAGAAGGAGTCACTGCATGAAGAATATTCTGACCCTGGCCGGGAAAGAGTTGAAACTCTATTTCATCTCGCCGATTGCCTATGTCTTGGCGATGGTCTTTTTGATGGTCTCCGACTATCTCTTCCAAAGCCAGGTCTTTTTCTATTCAACCCTGTCGTCTCAGGCAATGCGGTTTCAGGGGAATGTCCCCCAGATCAATCTGCACGAAATTCTCTTCCGTCCGACCTTTTTGAACATGAGCATCATTCTTCTTCTGATCATGCCGCTGCTGACGATGCGGCTCTTCGCCGAAGAGAAGAAAGGGAGGACGACCGAGCTGTTGATGACCTCTCCGTTGACGATCACCGAGATCGTTCTCGGAAAATTTCTGGCGGCCTGGTTCATCTATGCGCTCCTCCTGGCGCTCACCCTCCATCTGCCGTTGATGTTGTCGCATGTGACCTATGTCGCCTGGAAGCCGCTGGTCGCAAGTTATATCGGGCTGCTGTTGATGGGAGGGGTCTTTCTTTCGATGGGACTCTTCGCCTCCTCCCTGACGGAGAATCAGATCGTCGCTGCAGTTATCTCGTTTGGGATTTTGATCGGCTTTTGGTTAATCGGGTTGACCGCACAGACCGCCGCCGACTCCCCCGCCGGAGCGGTATTCGGCTATCTCTCCCTGATCGATCATCTGGATAACTTTGTCAAAGGATTGATCAACACGCGCGATCTGACCTATTTTCTCTCACTGACAATCTTGGGTCTTTTCCTGACCCATCGTGTCGTCGAATCGCAACGATGGAAATGATCGCTATTCGCTAAACGTGATTCGTTCATCGTGTCCCGTTTTTTACGTTTAACGTTTAACGAATAATGTAATTACGAGGTTTTTAAGTATGAAGCAGACACTCAGCATTTTTTCCGGAGTTTTGGGGGCGATCTGCGCCCTCGGCGGACTTTTTCACTATTTGATCTGGGGAACCCCGGTTTGGGTCGTCACCACGGCGGAGAGCGCGGCGATCGTCTTTCTCTCCTTTTTCCTCTTCACCCATTTCGAGTTGGTGAAAGATGTTTCCACCCGGCGATCGACCAAGTTTGGGATCAACAGCGTTCTCATGGTGGCGATCTTCATCGCGATTCTCTCCATCGCGAACTTCATCCTGGCCCGGCATGAAGTTCGATTCGATCTCTCCGGAACCGGCGCTTTTTCGATTTCACCGCAAACGGTCAGCGTCCTGAAGAACCTGAAGAACGACGTAAAGGTCATCGGCTTCTTCGGGGAGCGGAGCAATGCGAAGCGGCAGGCGAAGGATCTTTTCGACAACTATCAGTATCAGACCGATAAATTCAAATATGAAGTGGTCGATCCGGACAAAAAGCCGACCTTGGCGAAGCAGTATGGGATTACCGAATACGATACGGTGGTGCTGGAGTCGGGCGGGCAAAAAGCGACCCTTCGGACGATCTCAGAGCAAGAGGTGACCGGGGCGCTTATTCGGATCAGCCGGGCGTCGAAGAAGAGCTTCTATTTCGTGGAGGGGCACGGCGAGCACTCTCTTGATGACGCGGAGCGCAACGGCTACTCCTTCCTCAAGGACACCCTGGAGAAGCAGGGATTCGCGGTAAAAAAACTGCTGCTGCTTTCGGAGAAAAAAGTCCCGGATGATGCGGCGGTGGTGGTGATCGGCGGCCCGCAGCGGCCTTATACCGAGGAAGAGCGCGCGGCGCTGGACGCCTATCTGGCGCGGGGCGGGCGGCTCTTCGCGCTGGTCGATCCGTTGGTGAAGACCGACCTGGAGCCGCTCCTTGCGAAGTGGGGGATGGTCCTCTCGAACGATCTGATCCTCGACCCCGCCTCCAGTCTCGGAGGGGTGGTTCCGATTGTCAATCCCGGCACCTATCCGCCGCACCCGATCACCCGTCAATTCAACCTGGGAACTTTCTTCCCACTCTCGCGCTCGGTCAATTTCGATCCCGCGAAAGAGGCGACCCTGAAATTCGAGCCGATCTTGAAATCGGGCCAGGGGACCTGGTTGACGACCAAGGTCGAGGGAGATCTCGAGATTGATCCGAAACGAGATAAGCAGGGCCCGATCACCTTCGGCGCGGTGGTCCACTTTAAAGATGAGCCGGTCCCCACGGAGACCGGGGATGGAGGGAAAGCGGTCGACGTTTCGAAAAAGATGCGGCTGGTGGTGATCGGCGACGCCGATTTCGCCACCAACGGCGTGGTCCGTTCGGCCGGGAACGGCGACCTCTTCCAGAATGTCGTGAGTTGGTTGGCGGAAGAGGGGGACCTGGTCTCGATCCGTCAACAGGAGGCGCAGAACAGCACCCTTCTGATGAGCGCCGCGCAGCATCGGTTTAATTTTTACACCTCGGTTCTCATTCTTCCTCTGAGTATTTTAACGTTCGGTCTCACGGTGTGGCGGAGGAGGCGTCGGCTGTGAGGTTTAAGTCAACGATTGTCCTTTCGCTCGTTCTGATCCTTTTGGGCGGCTATCTTTACTATATCGAAATCCCCGGTGAGAAGAAGAAGCAAGAAGCGGAGGTGAAGCAGAAACGTCTCTACAATTTCACTTCGTCGGCCATCACCAATCTCACCATTGAGCGATCGAAGGGGCAGCCGATCGAACTCCTCCACGACCCGACCCATCCGGAAGATCCTTGGCAAATTGTTCAACCGGTCGAAACCGTGGCGAATGATGCCGCCGTCTCGGCCCTCGCCTCCCAAATCGAGCGGCTCGAATCGAGTCGCATGGTCGAGGAAAAGTCGGAGAACTTAAAGGAGTTCGGTCTCGATCCGCCGGCCTACTCCGTGATCATCACGCTGAATCGGACCGACACCGAAATTCTGGAGGTCGGAGGCGAAAATCTGACCGGAAACGAGGTCTACGTCCGCAAAGGACAAGGGACCCCGGTCTATCTGGTTCCGGCCGCCATCAAAAAGGCACTCAACAAAGATTTGACCGGATGGCGACGACAGGAGCTCTTCCAGTTTTCTTCAACCGATGTGAAGCAGATCCAGATAGAGTCGCCGCGTCAGCAGATCGAAATCGTCCGGGAAGGGGAGGGGTGGAAAATCAAGAAGCCGATCCAAGCCAAGGGTGATCCGACCGAAATCTCGAACCTGCTCGGCAGCCTCTCCGGACTGCGTGGAGAGGATTTCATCGACACGAAAAAAGAAGATTGGAAAAAGGGGTTCGGCAGCCCGGTTCTCAAGTTAAATCTCCGGGTCGGCGGAGTGGATCGAGAAGCGCTTTTCTACAAAGTCCCCGCCGATCCGGGCTCGGTCTATGCGGTCACGACGCCGATGGCGCCGATCTATAAACTCTCAGAGCAGACGTTCAAGACTTTGGAAGAGCCGGCCGCGTCGTATCGCGA
>Ga0209810_1000499_pt1 | contig 85655 bp, 88 predicted proteins | sample Coa_R1_7_FD_187159 | JGI IMG/M metagenome (GOLD analysis project Ga0209810, IMG submission 187159) | Surface soil microbial communities from Centralia Pennsylvania, which are recovering from an underground coalmine fire - Coalmine... | ecosystem: Environmental > Terrestrial > Soil > Unclassified... | reverse complement strand
ATTTTGTGGATAATTCTTTTGGGTATTTTCATCACAGACCTCCTTGTGTTTATTTATCTAATAATGTTAGACACTAAGGAGGTCTTCTTTTATACCCCTCTCCTTACCTCAAGTGTTAATCTCCAGTTAGATTTTAATTGTGATTCCATCTGTGTTGTGCTATCTTTAAAAGACAATGAAGTGCCCCAACTGTGGATTTAACAGTTTTGATTACTTGAGCGCGTGTAAAAGATGTGGGAATCCGCTTGAACCAAACCCGATGTCTAAGGCTATTTATGAATCCATCACCGAGGCGGGAAAGCAAAAGGGCGCGGAGGTGAATGAAAGCGTAATAGAAAAACCTGTATCTGTCGCTGTATTGCCTACACCTGATTTATCTCACATAGAGACTCGGTCGGGGATTTGGAATGACCCTCACATTCGATCAATCTCAACCGAGGCATTTGCATCGGTTAAAGATGAAGAAAATAAAGCCCTGAATTTGTCCACCCCTTCCGATTTCTTGCCTTATAGGCTTTCATCTGCGGAATCTCAACAGGAAGAAGGGATGACTTCTTTTGATTTTGCTGGAATTGGTTCGAGGGCTAAGGCGTTTATCATTGATCTCATACTTGTTTTTGGAAGTGCGACGCTTACACTTGGATTTGGCCTTTTCTTCATCGGCGCTGGTTTTAGTGTTGACCGAGGGAGAATTATGGATGTGTTAATTCCAATATACGTTGTTCTGCTTTTCTTGGGCTCTACTTATTTTGTTTTTCTTGAGGGGCTTACGGGGAAAACCATAGGAAAGATGATCTTGGGAATCAGGATAATAAGAGACGATGGAGAATCAATGAGGCTCTGGGAGGCTTTCGTAAGGTGGCTTGGGTATTATGTATCCGCATTTTTCATATTTATGGGGTTTATCTGGGCCATTTTTGATTCAAAGAATCAGGCCTGGCATGACAAATTTGCCGGGACTTATGTTATAAAAGGATAATTTAAGAATTGGGGATTGGAATTAATCCCTGGTTACTGTAAATAGACCGTTATGAAGTTTATTGACGAAATAAATCGAAAGATTGAGGAAAAATCGGGGGAGATTGAGAGCTGGATAGACGAACAGTGCCGGAAAGTGAATGTTCCGCTCTATACGTCGGTTGATCTCAGGATTTCTCACCATAAGATCACTCCCGTTGATACAAACATATTCCCCGCCGGGTTCAATAACCTCTGTCCGGTCTTTAGAGAGCGTACGGCCAAACTTTTTAAAGAATACTTTACTCAGAGCTATCCGGCGGCGAAAAGGATTCTCATAATCCCCGAGCTTCACACAAGGAACCCTTATTACTGGGAGAATATATACGTAATCAAATCTATTCTTGAGAGCGTGGATTTTTCAGTTGAGGTTGGACTAGTAAGCGACGAGCTTTATGAGGATGAAGTGAGATTTAAAACTGTAGCCGGAGAAGAGGTCAAGGCTTTCAGATTAAAAAGAGACGGCAACACGGTTTTCATTTCGGATTTTATTCCAGACCTTATTTTGATAAATAATGATTTTTCATCAAAGTGTCCCAAGGTACTGAGAGATATTCGACAGCCTGTCGAGCCTCCGGTCGAAATCGGCTGGCATACGAGAAGAAAAAACATTCACTTTGATTTCTACAACAAACTCGCTCGCGAGGTTGCGGGGATAATCGGGATTGACCCCTGGATAATCTCCATAAAAACGGTCTCTCAAAGCGGCGTAGATTTTGACGACCCTGGAGACCGTGAAAAGGTAGCTCGGTCTGCTGACTTGGTTCTCAATGAACTGAGAGACGAATATGCAAAGAGGGGCATACGAGAAAATCCGTTTCTTTTCGTAAAGAGCAACTCAGGTACTTATGGAATGGCCGTAATAAGCGTATTCGGGGCAGATTATATAAGAACACTTAACGCCGAAGGAAGAAAGCAGATGAGGGTCTCAAAAGGGGGGAAGCCAGTAAGGGATGTGGTGATTCAAGAAGGGATACCGACCTCATTGAAATTGGGGTCTGAAGCCGTAGGAGAGCCTGTGGTTTATCTCGTTAAAGCAAAAACGGCGGGCGGTTTTCTCAGGCTAAACAAGGGAAAGAGCGAATTTGACAATTTAAATACAAAGGGAATGGAATTTTCATGCCTGTCCTTTCAGAAGGAAGATGCCTGTGAAAAGGGAGAATGCGAAAAATTTTTCCATCTTGCGTATCAACTAATTGCCCGCACGGCGACCATTGCGGCGGGATACGAGATAGAAAAGATTCTCAAAGAGGGCGGATGCAGGGATGAGACTCTCTAGCCTTCTTCAAAGAAAATAATTCCAACCCGGGAGCCGTATATAAATGTATCCAACAATTAATATAGGTAATTTTTCAATCTCTTCATATACGGTAATGATGATTATTGGTTTCCTTGTTGCCTATAAACTGTGCGAGAGCGAGTTTAAAAGAAGGGACTTAGGAGCAGACCTTCTCGATATGGCATTTGTCGCGAGTATAATCGGAGGCCTTATAGGAGCGAAGATTCTCTTTCTTTTAGAAAATGTAACGCTCTCACAATTCATATCTGACCCTGTAAGATACCTCTCGTCGGGGCTTACATACTTAGGTGGTTTTGTGGGCGCGACTCTGCTTTTTTTTGTTGTTATGAGGATAAAGAGGGTAAACTTTTGGCTCGCTACCGACGCGATGGCACCAATTGTCATCACTTATGCGATTGCAAGGATTGGCTGCTTTCTTGTGGGCGACGACTACGGAACTCCTTCCAATCTTCCATGGGCTATGGCTTTTCCAATAGGTTCTCCCCCGACAAATCAAAGGGTGCATCCAACTCAAATCTATGAAATGCTCCTGACGCTGGGGATATTTATCTATATATGGAGGGTTCGTAAAAAAAATATGCCTGTTGGCTGGCTTTCATCAATGGTTTTAATACTGACTGGTGTGGAGAGATTCCTTGTAGAGTTTATAAGGCATACGACGCCGAGTTTTATCCCAGGAATCTCTTTGGCTCAGCTTATGTCCCTTGGATTAGTAGTTGTGGGAGTTTTAAAGCTTGTCCAGATCAGAGTCCAGGAGAGAAAACTAGAAGAGCCTGTTAAAGCTTGATTGTAGGGGTGAATCTTGTCGCCCTACGGAATATATCCATTCTCAACAACGCCGTCTTGCATCTGATAAATCTTATCGGCAAGGTCTGTGATTCTATTGTCGTGTGTGACAATTACCACAGACTTATTCTCCCTATCAGCAAGGCTTTTGAGAAGCTCGATTACCATTCGCCCGTTTTGGGAATCAAGATTGCCAGTAGGCTCGTCTGCTAGTATAATCTGGGGATTCCCGGCAAGCGCCCTTGCGATCGAAACCCTCTGCTTCTCTCCCCCGCTCATATCCCTTGGCAGAAAATCGCATCTGTCTCCCAATCCAACCTGCTCAAGTAATCTCCGCGCCTCCTCCTTTGCCTCTCTGCCTTTTATCCCCTTGAGGTTTAAAGAGACCTCTACATTCTCAAGGGCTGTAAGGGCGCTCAGGAGGTTAAAGTGTTGGAATATAAACCCTATATGTTTTCTTCTTGTCAGGGGAAGCCTGTTTTCATTCCAGTCACATATCTCTTCTCCCATAATCCGCACGTGCCCCTTTGTTGGCTTCAATATGCATCCCATCACCGATAGAAGCGTTGTCTTTCCGCTTCCCGAAGGTCCCATGAGGAGAGCCAATTCTCCTGTATTTACGGATAAATTCACCCCCCTTACGGCATGAACCTTCACTGAGCCTTCTTCGTAAATCTTGTGTACGTCAATTACCTCTATCTGTTTCATATTCTATTCATATCGAGGTGTCATTGCGAGCGCAGCGAAGCAATCTCAATACCTACTAAGATTGCTTCGGAACTAAAGTTCCTCGCAACGATAAGCTTCTATATGCCAGGTAATCGAATTGACGTTGATTTTACCTAGCATATAGCACCAAGTATCCATTAAGCCCTAAACACAATCACCGGGTCAACCTTTGCTGCCTTCTGAATCGAGATGAATGAAGAAAGGAGGCACATAAACACGGTTGTGAAAAACATTTCCACTATAAGCTGAGGGGTCAAAACCAGAACCACGCCGAGGCGTTCATACAAGCTCCTTGTAAGGAGAGTAAACCCAAAACCGAGTCCATATCCGATACACGCATTGATGAGCGCCTGCTGAAAGATAATTTTGTAAATGTCCGTGTTTGTGGCTCCAATCGCTTTGAGCGTTCCGAATTCGCGCAGGTGTTCCATAGTGGATGAATATATAGTTTGTCCGACAATTACGGTTCCCACTATGAATCCAAGGAGCACTGTGACTCCGATTCCAATCCCTATTCCTGTCTGAACCCTCCAGTACCTTCTTGTTTTTTCGCTAAATTCCTTTTTTGTATAAACGTCAACACCACTCATTGTCCCTCTCAGCTTTTCCACGACTGAATTAACATTCACACCCGGCTCGAGTTTTACCAGGACAAAGGTGGTTTGATCGTTTCTCATTATTCGCGAATAGTTTTTTGCGGTTTTGTAAGAGGTGAAGGCTATGGGATATGTCGTAAATGATTTCACGCCCTCGCTTATTCCAACGACCTCGGTCTGCTTGTCAAATATCTCCACCTTGTCGCCTATATTAACTTTCAGCCTTCTCAATGATGACTCGTCAACTATAACCGAATTTCCGACCTTTACGTCTTTTATATTTCCCTCTTTCATTTTCCAGGGGCCGCCGACGCCGGTTTCTGGATTAAACCCAATTATCTGTACAGATTCTGTAGCGCCGTTTCTGAGTTTCATAAGCCCCCAGGTTTGAGCGAGTTTTTCAACCCAGAGCACCCCGTTGACTTCTCTTACCTTGTCTATCTTATTTTCTGAAAATGGTTTTGCCGAGTCGAAGTTCACCACATTCTTGGATGTAATCCAGATGTCTGCAGGAGAATGGTCAATAATCTGCGAGGCGTTACTTACAAATCCAAGATATGCTCCAATCTGAGCGGTCATAAGGACCACCGCAAACATTATTCCCACAAGCGTAATGGCGAGCCTGGTTTTATCATAGAATAGGTTGCGCCTTGCGATGGACACCATAGCTAAAATGATAGCTGATAGAGACAAAGAGGGTAGGGTTAAGATTTTGAAATACTACTTGGTTTTTGGAACCGTTAATGTAAGAATTTGAGAGGACTTAGCCCCTTCAGGGTCGGAGGCTATTACTTCAACCTTATATTCTCCGGCGTCTTTCTCATCGAAATCCCAAGTGATAAGACCCGTTTTAGGGTCTATTGACATTCCTTTGGGTGCCTCTTTCAGGGTAAATTCAATCGGGTCCCCATCGGGGTCCTCGGCCTTTACGGCGTACCTAAATTTCCCTCCTTCCATTTTCGCCTCAGGTTCCGAGATTATTCTTGGAGGAGAATTTGGAATCGTAAATTCTCCTTCTACCCTCCAGATTCCCTCATCTTTCCCATCATACGGAATCACTTCTACCGAGATTTTATCTCCTTTCTTAAAATCGTCCTGCCACTCCAGGACCTCACCAACTGCCCCTGTGATTTTCTCTCCGTTTCTCTTCCACTGGTATCTGAAACTAATCTCGTCTCCATCCAAATCCCTTCCCTTTGCAATGGCCCTTAATCCTCCCCTTGGGTTGCTATCCGAAACATAAGCAATATTGATTGATGTAATCTCCGGAGGATGATTTTTCCCCGCACGGGTGAGCGATTGAGAGGTGTTGGATGCCTCCCCCTCCATATTTTTTTGAACTTTAGGCTCTCCATTTGGTATGGCCTGTGAGGAAGGGGTTTGAGAGATTTTGGTTTCTCCGCCCTTGTCTTCTGATCTGCTGCATGAGAAGACAATTAGCAGAGAAACCAAAAATATCCTGAAGAGTGTTTTGCTCATATATTGCATCTACTCTTTTCTGGAAACCTTCTTTAGAAGTCGAAGCCTTGCCGCGCGCGCTCTTTTTTTCTTCTTGTCGCTCGGCTTTTCATAGTGATCCCTCTTTCTTAGCTCCGAGATGATTCCCTCCTTTTCAACGAGCCGTTTGAATCTTCTAAGGGCGTTATCAAGGGTTTCATTTTTCCCAACCATTACTTCTGCCATTTATTCTATCTCACCCCCTTTTTGTTCTCATTTTTTCTAATTTATAGAAACACATTTAGGTTTTTAAAAATTTAATAAAAGATCAGTCTTTATAATAAACGTTAAGCCAGAAAGTAATCCGTGTCAAGCTATTCGGCCTTTATATCAAAACCCTCAAAATCAGGGGTCTCCTTAGACTCAAAGAGGATTTCTACTCCACGCTCTGTCCCAAGTTGCTTGAGACCCTCCGACTCGATCTTGCTCAGAGTTTCTATAACTTCCGGGTTTGAACGCACCAGGATTTTTCTCACAAGAGGTCTTGCGATACGGCTTTTTATCTCCCTTATAATCTCGTAAGAGGCAGTCTCTTTGGATTTTACGTATCCGACTGAGCCACAGCGGCCACATGGCTCAGAGAGGGATTTAAGAAGGCTTTCTCTTATCCTCTGGCGGGTCATCTGAACGACCCCAAAAGAGGACATCTCAAGTATCGCAGAGCGGGCTTTATCTCTTCTCAGGGCTTCAATGAAGGTTTGAAAAATCTCTTCTCTTTTTGAACGGTTCTTGAGGTCAATGAAATCTATAACAATTATTCCGACGAGGTTTCTAAGCCGTATCTGGCGCGCTGCCTCAGAGGCCGCTTCCATATTAATCTTGAAAATAGTCTCTTCCTGAGTGTTGCCGCTCAAGTATCTCCCAGTATTTATATCTATTACAGTTAAGGCTTCGGCCTCTTCTATAATAAGGTGTCCACCTGATTTAAGCCAAACCTTTTTCTCAAAAATCTTCTTTATCTCAGGCTCTATTTCAAATTGAACAAAGAGAGGGGTCTGATCCCGGTACAGCTCAATATTGGTGCCCAGTTCTGGAAAGCGCGATATAAAATAACTCGAAATCTCCTTATAAACGTCCTCTGAGTCTGCAATTATCCCTTTTACATCGCTTGTAATTAGGTCTCTTACTACCCTTATATGAAGGCTCGGCTCTTCGTAAAGAAGCACCGGGGCCTTTTGTTCATCCGACCTCTTTTTGATCTCCTCCCAAATCGTGATTAAGTACTCCATATCCTGTCTTATCTCGTCTTCCGTTCGCCCCGCGCTTGCCGTTCTGGCGATAAAACCAACTCCCTTGGGTTTACAGCTTCTTATAAGATCGCTCAGCCTTTTTCTTTCCTCTTCGTTCTCTATCCTTCTTGATATTCCTACAAAGTCGGCGGTGCCAAGAAATACGAGATATTTTCCGGGGAGAGCAATATGCGAGGAGAGCTTGGCACCCTTTCCACCGGCGGACTCCTTTAAAACCTGCACTAGAACCTCCTGTCCCTCTCGAAGCATATCCTGAATCAGGTACCTGGCCTTTTTTCTTTGCGCCTGTATTTCGTCTTCTTCGAGAAAGAATTCAAGGAACGAGTCCTCGTGTACATCTTCTACGGAGATAAACCCCGACCTTTCAAGCCCAAGATCAATGAAGGCCGCCTGCATCCCAGGAATAACCTTTCCAACCTTTCCCTTATAAATATTGCCGACCGTTCGAGGCTGTGATTTTCTTTCCACATACAACTCGGCAAGTGATCCGTTCTCTATAACGGCAACCCTGGTTTCATTGAAGGTCACGTTTATAAGAATGAGGCTTTCCATATTTTATCTATCTTGAGCGCTTGTGAATTTCGAGTGCTGTATGGGTTAATTATAGACTATAAGTTAAGTATATGAAAGATTGGAAGGGCTAATTGAGTTTACTAAACATGTAAAGAGTAGGCAAGGAATGTGAGGAACCCGGGATGGTTTTCATTTATTGAGAGATAACAGGTCTTGATTAAGCCTTCAAAAAATTATGGACCTCTTTTTAATTGTTTCAAAAGGGTGTAAATTTCTGTTAAGTATGAAAGCGGAGAGTCTAAATTGGAGGCCCTTAGAGATAAACTTAAAGGAGGTATTAAAAGGATGCGCCTAAAGTTAATTCTGGTGGTAGTTTTCTTAGGCGGTATGGCTTTAGCTCAGGAACTTCCAGAGCCTAAAGGTGGCGTCACTATCTACGTAATTCGTCCTGGAGATTCACTCTCAAAGGTATCAAAAAGGTTTTTTAATAACCCCCTTCTCTGGCCCCGTCTTTGGGAGTTGAATCCATACATTGATAATCCCAACCTTATATATCCTGGCGATGTGCTCTCTCTAAAGCCTGCTCCACCTAAAGTTCCTACGCTCCCGGTGGTCAAAATTAGCCCTGAAGTTAAGGTAAAAACTGTGAAAGCAATCGAACCTCCGCCTCCTGTATTTTTCTATTCCCGCGCGGGTGGCGAAGGTTTTATACTGCCGGATGAATGGGAGCATATGGGCACCATTATTAGCTCTGAGCCGCCTAAGATCCTCCTTGGCAAAGGCGACATAGTTTATGCAAACGTTGGCTCAGATGATGGTGTTCAGCCGGGAGACAAATTTACCATATTCCGTTCATCAAAACCCGTACTTCATCCTTTAACCGGAAGGAGAGTCGGATATAAGGTGGCTATTCTGGAGAGATTGAGATATTAGAAGTTTTAGGAAAGAAAATGTCATCCGCGAAAATCACGTATTCATATAGGGAGATAACGCGCGGAGCGAGGATTAGACCCCTTGAGCCTTTTGTAAAAGAGGTGGTGCTTAAAAAGGGGGTTCAAGAGACTCATGGGTACGTAGTTGCTACTCTTAATAACATAGAACTAAGCGGCAGGGGAGACATTGTCTACATTGACGTAGGTCAGGAGGAGGGGATAGTCCCTGGAAATACATTCTCAATCTACAAACTCCCTCGCAGGGCTTTTGATCCGGATGCCGGAGGAGAGGTGGTTATCCCCGGTGCCTTACTTGGAAAACTCGTCGTGCTTAATGTTCAAAAAGAGGCGGCCACAGGGATTATTATCGAAAGTGCGAGGCAGATAGAAAGGGGCGATGTAGTAAGATTGGACCTTTAGATTGTGGGGGGATTGCCCTTGCTAATTCTCTCTAATTTTTGATTTCTGTGCTTCTCCTGTCATCGGGACGAATCGAACAGGGGTTACGGTCTTCATGTCCGTGCCCTTATCGGTTTTTTTTATAAGGAGGAGCTCCTGATATTGTACTCCAACTGGGATTATCATTCTGCCATTTGTCTTGAGCTGTTCAATGAGCGGCTGAGGCATGTGGTCTGGGGCGGCTGTGACGATTATTGCATCAAATGGCGCGAATTGGGTCCAGCCCCTATACCCGTCGCCGATTTTGTAATGTATATACTCATAGCCCAGGGATTTTAGAACCTGCTGCGCCTTCTCTGAAAGAGGCTCAAGTATTTCTATTGTGTAGACCTCGCATCCCATCTCGGCGAGTATCGCCGTTTGATAGCCGGAGCCTGTGCCGACTTCAAGCACCTTTTCTCCGCTATTTAGCCTCAAGAGTTCTGTCATAAGGGCGACAATGTAAGGCTGAGATATTGTCTGCTCTATTCCTATCGGAAGAGGATTATCGCCATAGGCAATGTCTCTTAAATTTTCGGGAACAAACTTATGTCTTGGTATCTTGAGCATTGCACGAATGAGTCTTGAATCCCGTATCCCGCGCGAGATAATCTGTGTCTCGACCATCTCCCATCGCCTCTGTGCATAAACATTACTGTCATCTTCGGGTATGGAAAAATTGGCGACCAAAAAGATAGATAGAAGGGTTAAAGCCAATATAAAAAATTCCATAATATACCCTCGATTAATATTTGGAGGTCATTAGAGTATTTTTGAGATCACTAAATCTGCCCCTTCGTATGGATCTATTTCTCCATTTTTGACGAGGGTTAAAATTCTCTTCATTTCGCCGCCTTTTAGTTTTTCAGAAATCTTGCGCTCTATGATTTCCAGTATAATCTGCGAGAACTCCTCTTCTCGTCTTTTTTCTCTTTTCTCCCTAAGCAGGCTGCTCTCAGCCTGGAATGCCTCATGATTCTCAATCGCTTTTACCACATCCTCTATTCCTCCGCCCTCGTGCGCCTGTGTAAGGACGACCGGGATTTTCCATCTATCCTCTCTCGGTTTTAGAGAGAGCATATATTCAATCTCTCTTGAGAGCCTGTCCGCTCCTTCTCTGTCGGCTTTATTCACGATAAAAACATCCCCGATTTCCATAAGCCCTGCCTTCATAGTCTGAACTGAATCGCCCGCTTCCGGGACAAGCACAACGAGCACGGTATCTGCAAGCTTTATGATGTCAAGCTCTGTCTGTCCCACACCTACAGTTTCTATAATTATATAGTTCATGCCAAATGCATCGTAGAGCTTCATTATTTCTTTTGTAGCCCTTGATAATCCCCCATGACTTCCTCTGCTTCCCAGGCTTCTTATGAATACACCCTCGTCGAGTGTGTGGTTCTGCATTCGGATTCTGTCTCCAAGCACTGCTCCTCCCGTAAACGGGCTTGACGGGTCAATAGCGATTACCCCTACTTTTTTATCTCTTGTCCGAAGGGATTGAATTACCTCGTTCACTAGAGTGCTTTTTCCTGCTCCCGGAGGGCCGGTAACGCCAATTATGTATGCCCGTCCTGTTTTTGAGTTTATCCGCCTGAGTATTTCGGGAACCGATCCGTGGCGGCTTTCAATAATAGTCATAAGCCGCGCAAGCGCCACGCGATCGCCTCGGAGCATTTTATCTACAAGTATTGTTTCCCTATCTGAAATCGGCATGGAAAATACGATAAATTGAGAGGCTCGGTTTGTCAAAATTTCGGTCTGTTGACATTACCACTCCATTCGGTAACCTTTTGAAAGAGGAGATAAGATATGTTCGGTCACCTTGGTTGGGGAGAACTTCTTATAATTCTTGTAATTCTTCTTTTAATATTTGGTCCGAGCAGACTGGGGGACCTTGGCTCTTCACTTGGGAAGGGCATAAAGGGATTCAAAAAGGCTATGCACGAGCCGGATGAAATTGACGTGACTCCATCTAAAAATGAAACCAGTCGAATCGAAGACACTCACCTTGAAACCGCTAGTAAGACAGCCAAGAAAAAAGAAGAAGCAAATTAGAGACGCAAAATGCGAGTGGGGGTACCTGTTGGATTTCTCTCCATCAGGAGAGTAAGGGAGTAATCTTTATATCATGCTCCTATGCCCCAACTGTCGTTGGGAATATGTATGGGCACTCTGGTCGTGCATTTCAGCGTAGCTCAAATCTTGAGCCTCTATAAATCACGAACATTAACCCAATTAATTTTTTAACCGCCATAAAATCCTTGTAATTCAAAATCCCAGATCAGTCCTGTACCTTATTCCTCTCGGCAATCTCGATTAAAACCCCTTTCAGGGCTTTTGGATGGAGGAACGCTACCCTTGTTCCATGCGCCCCGGGGCGCGGGGATTGGTCAATTAACTGTATGCCCTCTTTCTTTAGCCTCTCAAGTGCCAGCTCAATATCGTCTACAAGGAAGCAGATATGGTGGATTCCTTCTCCCCTCTTTTCGAGGAATTTTGAGATAGGCGAATTGTCGCTCAGAGGCTCAAGAAGCTCTATCGCAGTTCCACCGCTCTCAGGCTCAAGCATTGCCGCCTTTACGCCCTGCTCTCCTACAACCTCCGTGTGAGTGACCTTAAGACCAAGCGTCGCCTCATAGAGTTTCGATACCTCATCAATATTTTTTACTGCAATTGCCACGTGGTAGAGACTCTCTGTTTTTCCGTTTTTCATTACGTAGCTCCTATTACCTGTCATTGCGGCGAGAAGTGAAGCGATCTCAAAGTTAGGGATTGCTTCGCTGGGATCTGAGGTAGTTATCCAGAGGGAGGTCATTTAGGGAACCTCATCGCTCACAATGACAATTGTGGGAAGTCATGTAACTAACTATAATTGGTAACTGGAGAAAATTCAAATCCGTTGTATCTGTGCTCTCTATGGACTTGGTGACTAGCAATGTAGCCTGTTGCCACTTCTCAAATATGCAATCGCCATCAATTTGTGCTATTATTTTCTAGCATATTTCGACATAACAATTTTTATTAGGTTAAGGAGAATTATGAGTATTTGGGACAACTTTCATGGACCTAATGCAGGATATGTATTAGAGCTTTACGAACGCTACAGGGAGAATCCAAATTCGGTTGATCCGTCTACGAGGGTATACTTTGACCGATGGACTCCGCCTGTGGATGTAGATGGCGCAGCCGCTAAGGTTGCCCCTGCACTGGTACCCGGCATTGATAAGGTTATCGGTGCTGTCAGTCTCGCTCAGGCCATTCGGAGGCGTGGCCATCTGAGTGCCAAGCTCGATCCTTTGGGCAGTCCGCCTCCCGGGGATCCTTCGCTTGATCCAAAGACCCATGGATTAACAGAGGGTGACTTGCGCCAAATTCCCGCGAGTTTTATCGGTGGCCCCATCGCTGAAAGGGCGGCGAATGCCCTTGAGGCAATTCAAGCCTTGTACAAAGTCTATTCATCTACAATTGGTTATGACTATGGCCATGTCTATGTACCGGAAGAGAGAGAATGGCTGAGACACGCGGCCGAGTCTGGTGCTTTCCGTCCTCCTAAGGACCCTATTGACACTCAGATACTGCTCGAACGGCTCACACAAGTGGAGGTATTCGAGCAGTTTTTGCACCGCATGTTCCCCGGAAAGTTTCGCTTCTCAATAGAAGGAGTTGATATGATGGTGCCTATGCTCGACGAGCTGATAGGCGAGGCAGCGGAAACGGGCATTCACAATATATTAATCGGCATGGCGCACCGAGGTCGCCTCAACGTTCTTGCACACATCTTGAATAAACCCTATGCGCAAATTTTGGCTGAGTTTAAGGATCCCGTTCAAACATACAGTTTTCGTGACGACCTGGGCTGGACGGGGGACGTGAAATATCATAAGGGCGCGCGGAGAGCTATAAAGGGCGGCGAGCCGGTGGATTTGATAGTCAGTATGGCACCCAATCCCAGCCACTTAGAAGCGGTTAATCCGGTGGTAGAAGGCATGGCTCGCGCGGCGAGCACAAGCGTGAATGAGCCCGGTCCGCCCAAGGTTGATTATACGGCGACACTTCCCATATTAATTCATGGAGATGCCGCATTTCCCGGGCAGGGAGTTGTAGCCGAGACGCTCAACCTCTCTCGTCTGCCGGGATATAGAACCGGCGGCACAGTTCACATTATCACGAATAACCAGCTGGGCTACACAACGAGTCCTGGGGAAGGGCGCAGCACACTCTACGCAAGCGATCTGGCGAAGGGATTCGAGATCCCTGTCATTCACGTAAACGCCGATGACCCGGAGGCGTGCATAGAGGCTGCGCGCATGGCATTTGCTTATGCCTATCGCGCCGGGTTTCATAAGGATTTTGTAATTGACCTTATAGGCTACAGGCGCTATGGTCACAACGAGTCTGATGAACCAACATTTACACAGCCTCTCATGTACAAAAAGATAGAGAATCATCCTACAGTGCGCAAAATCTGGGCAGACTCTTTGGTGGAGCGCCGTATAGTTGACAAGGACCTGCCCGAAGAGCTTGTAAGCAAGTATACAGGGGAGCTTCAGAATGTCCTGGGATCACTGGAGCCTGAGGAGGCAATTGAGGAACAATTAGAAGAAGAGCAGCCTGAGCCACCACCAAAGGGCGCGGCGCGGCAGGTCAAAACCGCCGTTCCAATAGAACGCCTTCGCGAACTCAATGGTTCGCTTTTGCGTGTGCCCGATGGTTTTGCCGTTCATCCCAAGTTGGATCGCCCTCGTCAAAGGCAGCGCCGGGCACTGGACAATCTCGATGAGCCTACCGTTGACTGGACTGCGGCCGAAGAGCTTGCGTTTGCCTCCATTCTCGAAGACGGGATTGCCATTCGTCTTACCGGGCAAGATGTCGAGCGGGGTACGTTCAGCCATCGCCACTGTGTTCTTCATGATGTAAAGACTGGTGAAACCTTTACGCCCTTGCAATCTCTGCCACAGGCAAAAGCCGCTTTTGAGGTGCATAACAGCCCCCTTTCGGAGAATGCTGCCATAGGATTCGAGTATGGATACAACGTGCAGGAGCCCGGACGGCTTGTAATATGGGAGGCCCAATACGGCGACTTCATAAACGGCGCTCAGGTGATGATTGATGAGTTTGTTGCATCGGCGCGTGCCAAATGGGGACAAACCCCTTCTCTTGTGCTCCTTCTCCCTCATGGTTATGAAGGACAAGGACCCGATCATTGCAGCGGACGCCTTGAGCGATTTCTGGATTTGGCGGCGGAAATCAATATGCGAATTGCCAACTGCACCACCTCAGCCCAGTATTTTCATCTCCTGCGCCGTCAGGCGGCACTACTGAAGACCGATCCGCTGCCGCTTATTGTAATGACTCCAAAGAGCTTGTTGCGTCATCCCACCGTTGCATCTCCCCCACGTGACTTAGTCGAAAATCGCTGGCAGCCTGTGATTGATGATGCTCAGGCTCGGCCCCAACGCGAGTTAGTGCGCCGTCTGATTTTATGTAGCGGCAAAGTCTATGTTGATCTGGCGACCAGTAAATACCGAGGTGAGAGTCCGGGTATTGCCATTGTCCGAGTAGAACAGCTCTACCCATTCCCAATTGGCGAATTAAAGTCGGTGTTGGATAGTTATTTCAGTCTTAAAGAGATAGTCTGGGTGCAGGAGGAGCCTGAGAATATGGGCGCATGGGCATATGTGCAGCCGCGCCTTACAGAAATTATTGATGGGCGCTTGCCTCTGCATTACCTTGGTCGGCCCCGCAGTTCGAGTCCTGCGGAAGGCTCAGCATCATGGCACGCTGTCAACCAGGCGGCGCTTGTTGAGCAGGCTTACAGTTTTAAATTGATAAATAAAAAGGATATCGTATGGTTAAAAAGGACGTAATTTTTGGAGAGAAAAAACATGCCAACTAAAGTAATTGTTCCTCAATTGGGCGAATCTATAGTTGAAGCAACAGTGAGGCGCTGGCTCAAGCAAGAGGGCGATCCTGTATCCGTGGGTGATCCGCTCGTTGAATTAGAGACCGAGAAGGTGAACGTAGAGGTGGCGGCTGAGCAATCGGGTGTGCTTGCACGAATTGAAAAGAAAGAGGGCGAGGACGTAAAGGTCGGCGACGTTCTGGGATTAATAGAAGAGGTTGCGACGCAGCAGGAGGTAAAGAAGCCTCCGACAAAGCCAAAGGAGGAAAAGCCACTCGAAAAGGTCGGCGAAGCGCCACCCGTGGTTTCTGAGGAACCCAGGCCGATGGATGGTCAAAAGAGGGTAACCCCTCTGGCGAGGCGAATGGCTGAGGAATACCAAATTGACCTTGACAAGGTGTCGGGCACCGGCCCAAGCAACCGGGTGACGGAAGAGGATGTGAAGGCCTACATAGAAAGTCAGAAATCCAAGCAAGAGGGCGTATCAAAAGCGGAAACTCTCCAGAAGGGGTTTCCTCCTATGCGAGTAGTCGAACCGCAGAAAACAGCGGTTCCAGAAACGCCCGTGCCGGTTATAGACAGATCAAAGCGAGAAGAGCGGGTGCGCATGTCTCGACGGCGGCGGACCATTGCCCGGCGTATGGTAGAGGCGCAGCAGACGGCGGCTATGCTTACCACATTTAACGAGGCGGATATGAGCGCGGTGATGGAATTACGCAAGCGCCGCAAAGACACCTTCAAACAGAAGTATGGGATCGGCCTTGGCATTGTCTCATTCTTTGTTAAAGCCTCAATCGGCGCGCTGAAGGATTTTCCGTTGCTTAATGCCGAGATTCAGGGCGATGACATAATTCTCAAACACTACTATGACATAGGCGTAGCCATAGGCGCGGAGGAGGGTCTTGTCGTGCCGGTTCTCAGGGATGCAGATCGCATGTCATTTGCGGAGATTGAGAAGGGTATACAGGAATATGCCGAGAAGGCCAAAAAGGGAACCTTTTCCCTTGAAGACCTGATGGGAGGCACTTTCACCGTAACAAATGGCGGGGTTTTCGGCTCGCTTCTCAGTACCCCCATTATCAATCCGCCGCAGGTGGGGATTCTAGGGCTGCACAAGATTGAGGAGCGGCCCGTTGTGGTTAACTCTCAGGTGGTTGTCCGCCCGATGATGTACTTAGCCCTGAGCTATGACCACCGCATCGTTGATGGTCGCGAGGCGGTGCAGTTTCTCGTTCGGGTTAAACAGTTAATTGAAGACCCCGAAGCCCTTTTGTTGGAGGGCTGATTCCGTTTCAATAATATGTCCTATAATAATATGCGTGAAGTTACGCTTATCCCCGGCGATGGCATCGGACCTGAGGTTACGGATGCGGCAAGAAGAATCATAGAAGCAACGGGTGTGGGGATAAAGTGGGAAGTAGTGCCAGCTGGCAGCCAGGCTCTATCGGAGTATAAAACTGTCCTTCCCGACATTGTGTTTGAGTCAATTAGAAGGAATGGAGTTGCCCTTAAGGGACCTGTTGGTACACCTATTGGCGAAGGATTTAGAAGCGTAAGCGTAACGATAAGAAAGGCTCTTGATTTATATGCGAATTTAAGACCTGTAAAGAGCTTCTCCGGGATTAAATCAAGATACAAGGGGATTGATATTGTTGTGATAAGAGAAAACACAGAAGACCTATATTCAGGACTTGAGCACGAGGTTTCTCCAGGTGTTGTTGAAACCATAAAAGTCATTACTGAAAGAGCCTCTCTTAGGATCGCTAATTTTGCTTTTCATTTTGCAAAAAGGCATGGAAGAAAGAAGGTAACGGCGATCCATAAGGCAAACATAATGAAGTTAAGCGATGGACTATTTCTCAACTGTGTAAGAAGGGTATCAAGAAGCTATCCCGAAATCGAGTATGAAGAGAGTATTGTTGATAACGCCTGTATGCAACTCGTTCTAAATCCCAACAGGTTTGATGTCCTCCTCACTGAGAACCTATATGGGGATATTGTTTCTGAAATCTGTGCGGGGCTTGTCGGTGGACTCGGATTTGCTCCTGGTGCAAACATTGGGGACAGCTACGCAGTCTTTGAAGCGGCACATGGAAGTGCGCCGGATATTGCGGGGAAAAACCTTGCAAATCCGATAGCGATAACCCTTTCAGGAGCGCTTCTTCTTAAATACATCGGTAAAAATAGAGTGGCAAAAGCAATAGAGCAAGCCATATCTAGTGTGTTAGAAAAAGGAGAAGTGCTTACGAGAGATATGGGTGGAAACGCTACTACAACTGAACTAAGAGATGCAATCATCGCTGAGATTAAGACGAGGAATCGTTAATCCCAAGTCATTTATTTAGCCTCGTCAATCTGCGCTTGGACTTTCCCTATTTTTCTTCTGATCCCCTTTTCAAACCTCTCTTCATCAATTATGAACATATCATTATAGCCCTGTGCGATTTTCTCCATCTCGTCAAAGGCTTCAACCTTGAAGTATATTCTCCTTCCATCCACCCTTATAACCTCGGCCCTGATGGTTATGGTCATTCCTATGGGGGTTGAGGCGAGGTGGCTCATTTCAATCTTTATACTTACCGCCATCTCTCCTCTATCAAGAAACGGTGCGAGTACATCCGCGCATGTAGTCTGCATGAAAGTAAGAAGCGATGGCGTTGAAAGTACACGCGGCGAGCTTTCATGAAAGCGTGAAGCCGCCATCTCCGGTGTTGTGTGAATCTTCTTCTCTATAAACATTCCTGCCTGAAGTTTATCCTTCATGATTCCTCCTTGATTTGAGTAAGAGCATCGTTATGAAGTGTGTAATTCCAGACTGAAATTATATCAAATCTTTGGGCGTCTGAACATACTCCAATTGAATCGCCTAAAATTTAACTGAAATAGAATTTTACAATGTATAACAGCGCCTTCTCACGTACTCTCCAGCCTAAAATCTAGCCATAATCGTATTGGTTCTGCAATTTAGAAAGTACCCAAAATTAAGAAATGTTGAAATCGGACTGTCTTTTGTGATATAAGTAGCTTGTATACAAGTCAGTTCAAATCTAAGTGAAAAAAGCGTATAATAAAAGAGTCGTTATGAGAGAAGGTGCTAAGAAAATTCCCGCTACGGCTGAGGGCTTCGAGGAAGGTGATTGCTTTTGGTTGGTATGGTGGAAGGTTTTCTCATCTTGATTGGCTATTGCCTCTTTTACCCCCTTGCTTTCATTACTGTGAGCCGTTTGGTGGGTCGGCAGCAATCCTGCTTAATAGAATTCCATCACCTGTTGAGACCTACAGTGACATTGATGGTGAGGTTGTCAACTTTTTCAAGGTTCTCAGGGAAGAGAAAGAAAGGCTAATAGAAGCAATTGGATTAACTCCGTTCTCTAGACAGGAGTTTGCCCAGGCTTGTGAGTTAGACCCCAATTTGAGTAATTTCGAAAGGGCAAGGCGATTCTACGTCCGTGCACGTCAAGTGAGAACTGGTTTAGCTCAAACAGCAACGCTTGGACGCTGGGCAAATTGTAAGAACACTGTGCCCTTTCGTGTCGTTCAAGAATTTATCCTCTTCTCTAAGACCAACTAAGAACAAGTCAATTAGATTATTGATCAGCGGAGGGAAAGATTTTGTTACTGTTCTGGATTCTTCACAATCTCTATTCTTATCTTGATATTACCTTCTTCAGTCTCGGAAATTGTCTCCTTCTTAACCTGCCCGATTGGATTTAGCCTCTCAATTAGCTCATTCAGTTTTTTAGAGTCAATCTCTGCGGCAATTATGCTTTTATTCTCAAAGTATTCAGTTTTGGTTACTTTTCCTCCAATCTCTGTAAGGGTCTTCTCAATCTCTTTATTTGCGGAACCAATATCTTTGGCACTAATGGTTAAATTCACATTCCCATTTTCATCTCCTTTATATGATAAGGCTCCTTCTTGCTCTGATTTTGCAACAGCACCTGCTGACGGCTCAGCCTCGTTCTGTCGTTTTGCAAATATAGGAGATGGTTTAAATGCTTCTTTTGGTTTGCTTGCCGGCACTTTTGACTCTCCTGCAATCAGGGGCTGTTCCGGTAACTTGGCAGGAGGGGCAGGTTCACTTTCCGATAGGGCTTTTGGAGCCTCGGTATGCGTCTCCATTTTTGTTTGTGGAAGAAACGATTTGAACATATAAATCGAGATTACTACCACCAGGACAACAACAATGGCCTCAATGGGCAATTTTATGTGAAGCGGATAAAATAACCTTTCGAGTATTCCCTTTTTCGGCTGAGATTCTGATTTCACTTTCTCCATAATCCTCTCTGTCAGCCACTGAGGGGGTTCTATTTCTTCAAGGTTCTGCACATAATCAACTGTCTCTCTCAAATCGGAAAGATATTCACTGCACATCTCGCATGACATTAGATGCTCATCAATGAATCTCCTTTCTTCTGAAGAAATGAGACCATCTATATAATCTGATAATTTTTCTCTGATTTTACTGCATTCCATCTATGCGTTCCCCATCGCTTTCCTTAGGCAGTCTTTAAGAGCGTCTCTTGCTCTCGAAAGTCTGGATTTAACGGTGCCCTCCGGTATTTTAAGAATATCACTTATCTCATCGTAAGAGAAACCCTGTATATCTCTCAAAACAAGCATCTCTCTCAATTCATATTCAAGGGAGTTTATACATGTTTGCACCATTTGCTGAGTCTCTTTTTTCTCAAGCCTTTCAATTACGGAAGGCTCATTAGATACAGGCTCTACTTTTATTTGAGCGTTGGCTGTAGGGACGGGGTCATCCATCGAGAACCGTTCATAGTAAAGCTGGGACTTTAACTGTTTGAGACGGTTTTTCGAAAGGTTAATAACTATGGCACAGAGCCATGTGGAGAACTTGGCTTTCTCTTCAAAGTTTTTGATGCCTTTATGTGCGGAGACAAATGCGTCCTGAACAACCTCACACGCCTCTTCATAGTTTCCTATCATCCTGTATGCGATGTTTAGCATATTCTTCTCGTGCTTTCTCACGAGCGATTCAAATGCATTGAGATCGCCTTTTTTACATAAAACCACAAGCTGAGAATCTTCGTCTGATACTGACTGATTTTTGCCCTTCATCTCATTAGACAATTTGGTCGGGAGATTTGTTCTCCATAGTTCGGAAAAGCTGGCTCGTATTATGTATTATGGTCTTAGATACCCCGGAGGGATTCCCTCTCGACGGGCTTCTTCCTCGAGGCTTTCTCTTTCTTGCTTAATTAATGCCAGCTGGTCTTCTAGCTGTGATAGATAGTCATTCAAGTATCTAAGCTCTGATATAGAGTAGTCAGCAAAGTACCCATAGATGAGCAGGAGGTCAACCTCTCTTTTCTTCTGGCTGATTTGTTCCTTTGTGGTCTTAATCTCTTCGAGAAGGGCTTTTTCTTTATCATTTATCTCAAGCGCGCGGCTTCTGAAATCTTCTCTTAGAGCCTCTTCTTCTCTTTTCTTTTCCAACTCTGCCTCTGGATTCTCCTCTTGCGGGAAAGCGGGGACCGTTTTTGTAGAATTAACCTCTGTTTCTCCACTCGGCTCTTCCCCTTCTATTACAACGGCTTTTCCTTTTTTATCTTCGGGAATGTTTTTAGGGTCGTCTGTAAAGTGAATGGTTCCGTCTTCATCAACCCATTTGTATATGGTTTTTGAGTAGGATGGGGTAAGGGAGACGAGCAGAAAAAGCAATACCGATATATTTAGGGTTCTGTTTAAATGAATTCTGAACATATCTTAGCCACACTCATAAAAATACACCTTGTGCCCATTAAGTTCAAATTTGGACTTGAGCTAATGGGAATAGAAAAACATATCATCTAAATCTATTTGACAGTTTTTGTACGCGAGTAGTATAATCAAATCACCATGAGAAAAGATGTGATAGAGACTGTAATTGATTGGATTAGGGAATCAAAAAAGATAATTGTCCTTACCGGGCCTGAGCTATCTGCCGAATCCGGCGTGCCGGACTTTACGGATCCTAAGATTAATCCGGATATTAATGATTTTCGTGCCAATAGGGAGGTAAGGTCCCAGTACTGGAAGAAAATAAAGGAACTCTACCCTATGGTTGCAAAAGCTCAGCCGAACGCGGCGCATGAGGCGCTTGCCGAACTTGAGATGATTGGAAACCTCGACTCTATTTTTACACAAACAACGGATGGACTCCATCAGCGTGCTGGAAGTTCCTCCGTCATGGAACTCAATAGCACAATACTGTGGGTGACTTGTACGAGTTGTGGAAAAGACTACCGAACAGATGAGATTCTATCATCTCTTGAAAAAGGTAAAGAGGGGGTTCCTGAGTGCGAGGTATGCGGTAAAGACATTTTAAAACCTCCAATCTCATTCCCTGGGCAGCCACCTTCTCACTGGGAGGTAAGGGAAGCATGGATGCGGCTCCGCAACTGTGATCTCTTTCTTGTTGTCGGTTCATCTCTCGATACTCAACCTGCTTCCTCTCTTCCTACGCTTGCAAAGGAGAACGGGGCTAAGTTTGTGATAATCTCCGAAAGAGAAGGAACAGCCGATGATTATGCGGACGCAGTTATATACGGAAAGCCGAGTCAGGTGGTTCCCTATTTGATAAAGAGGGTAAAAGAAGGAATCACTTTATCTTAGTAGGGGCAACCCCCTGTGGTTACCCCTACCATCCACTTAATTGGTTTTCTAATGTCATTTGTTGCGGTGACTTTGGAGAAAAGAGGGTATTATGACAAATAAAAATAAATCGTCTGAGCTATACAAAGGGGCCGAAGCCGTCGCCGATGTGTTTAATCATGGTTTTGAAGAGATTATTGAAAGACCTGAGTGGGCCGAATATTTCTACAAAATCACTCCCGAAAATAAGGAAAAGGTCCGTGAAGAGGTTCTCTCCTTTATCACGCATGCTCTTACGGTTCTGCTCAGGATGAATGGGTACGTTCGGGATTTAGAGGATGTCGAGACATTCATGGTACGTTTTGTGGATCGAGTCGGAGGGTGGAACGATTCTCTCTTTAAGAGAATAGAAGAATATAGGGCGATTGATGAGGAAAGAGGAGATGCTCTCAGTTCCGCCGCACAGATCCGTTTTGCAAAGCACTTGTCTTCGGTGATTCTTGGAGCTGAGTCTGAGGATGGAGAGGTACTTCTTGGCCTTTCGGATTTAGGAACACTCTTTCTTATGAACTTCATAACGCCGACACTAACCGAAGCGTTTTACAATCAGGCTCGGAGGGAAGAGAAAAAATGGTGGGAGTTTTGGAGGTAAAAGGGAGAATATATGGCTGATGAAATAAAAAAGTACGTCTCAAACCTCGATAGGGACATATACACCGTAAGCAACATTCCTGAAGAGGTTATAGCAGTGATATTTGCTTATGTGAGCAGAAGTCCAAAGAGCTTCAGGGAGAACATAGGCATTGTGATAAAAGAAGAAGAGCTAGGGCAGGAAAGGGCGGCCAAATTTCATGAAAAGTGGGTTCTTCATTACGGTCATGCTTCAGTCGCAGAACACGCGACGGTTCATATCGGGGTTGAAAAGGTATCGCGGCTTTTTTCGTCGCTCCTGGAGCTCTCAAGTGAGTATTTATCATTTACCGAATATTCACAGAGATACCAGAAGCCGAAGAAAGGGGATTTTTATGTTCCCGATGAGCTTGAGAAAAAGCCATCTTTGCTCCGTGAATATGCGGATTTAAACAATCATCTGTATGATACATACGTTCGGATAAATGATAAGCTCTATGAGTTTCTAAAGAGAGAAATTCCCGCTCCGGAGGGAATGGATGAGAAAACGCATTTGAGGGCTTTAGAAAAAGTCGCTTTTGAGGATGCGAGATATGCCCTTAGCCTTGGAACCTATACGAATTTAGGAATGACCGGGAATGCGAGGGCTATTGAGGAGTCTCTCACAAAGCTCCTTTCGAGCAAGTATCTGGAGGCAAGGAAAAGAGCCGAAGAAATAAAAGAAGAAGTGAGGTTCTCCGTCCCTACTTTGGTGAAATACGCCAACGAGAATAGATACATTAAGGAGACAAGGCAGGAGCTTGAATATTTGTCTCGTTCTATCCCAAGGGGAGGGAGTGGCGGTAAGGGTGAAATCCGGTTACTGGACTGGACCGGAAAAGATGCGCATAATCCTGAAAAGGTAGCAGTGGATAAAATGATAAATGCGATTCTCTTTGAGCATTCCGGTTTGGCGTATGGGGATATTGAGAAAAAAACTCAAAGTGCAGACTGGGAAAGCAAGTTAGTCATACTTAGAAAAGCAATAGAAAAACTCGGAAAGTACGACAATCCAATAAACGTTTTTAACCTCATTGGCTACGAGGCTGAATTTGTTGTAAGCGAAGCCTGCTGGCATCAGCTCCTAAGGCATAGAAAGGTAGATTGGATTGTCCAGGAGCCAAGCGTTTCAAATGGAATTACTGTACCTCCAAATGTGAGGCAATCGGGATCGGAAGGATTGCTTCAAGAGGCCACAAAAATGAGCGAAAGGCTTTATGAAAAATTGATAGATGAAAATCTCACTGAAGTTGCGAGATACGTTGTCACAAATGCCCATAACAGGCGTGTGATAGGGAGCTTCGACCTGTGGGAACTCTACCATCTCATTAATCTCAGAATGTCTGAGGGAGCACAGTGGGATATCAAAAACGTTATAAGAGCCATTGCCGAAGAGATCCATAAGTACCATCCGAATCTCATATCTCCTGCGCTAAAGAGGGTTCACAGTTCATCATGAGAGCGATTTGCACAGTTAAGCTCCTTTAGGTTTGTGAAACACCGCTAAGCTAAATTTCATTCGGTTCTTCCTTGGTGAAGGTATATTAATCCAGCTGGCTTTACAAAAGGAGTGTATTGTGAATGTGCGTCAGGCGAAGCGCCGTATTTGATGTACTTGTAGACTTTAATGAGCAATTAAAAGAGACAATTCGCTCATTCCTCTATGCTCTTGAGTATGTTGATGCGCTCTACCATCTCCAAAATGCTAACGAGACTTCCACGATACTGGAAAATAATCTTTTTGGAAGAATGGTAGAAACTCTGAAAAAGGGGGCGTTTTACCTATCCGGAGAGGAGAGGCTCGATTTAGAAAAGCAAGTGGAGTTGATGGCACGCGGCATATATGATCTATGTCCTATTACACTGAGATATAGAGGGGAAGATTACATTGATTTAATTATAGGTAAAGTCTTTTCCCCAGATAAAAATAATCGCGGATGTTATTCTGGAGTAATCGGGGTTATTAATAAATCATTTGATGATCTGATCCGGACTTACGATGAGAAAATGGATTTTTTTCTTCAGAAGCTTCCGATTTCCGAAGGGTATAGAGGGACTTCCATTAGGGGCAACGCACCTGTTATGAGGTGCATTGATGTATTTTCCCTTGCTGGAGAACTCAATATTAGACATAAACCTATTTGCATATTTTTTTCGGGTGGAAGTTCCGAGAATCTGTCTACCCTTTCAATGGTGACTGTGTTTATAAATATATACGTTTGCAGATTTGAACTCATATCAAAAGAGATTGCAAGGAACTACATTGATGGTTACTCAACCATAGGGAGCCTTGATTATGAAACTATTGCCAGGCTTTTACTTCTTTGGCTTCGAGGCCACGACATTGGGCATTTCTATGGAGTGGATTTCCTTGAGAAAAGGATGTCCGCGCTGGATAAAACCTATTTGATTCTCCATGAGCTTAAATCCGATGCGGTAGCACTCTACAATTTGAGGTACCTTGCCGATGATCTACTGAATGATGACCTGCTCGCGAAAGCATATATAGTTGCGGTTTCTGAGATGTTTAGATATATAAGAAGGGGCAAGTTCTATAACTACGCAGACACCGCTTCAGCGTTTTTGGCGTATATGTACTTTAAAGAAAGTGGCTCGATTGAGTTCGACAGAGATACGAATAGGTTTAAAATCAATCTCAATAAACTGGAGAAAGATCTTGAGAGTTTAACTGCAAATCTGCTCAAAATATTTGCCGAGGGGGATATAAGAGAGGCAACGGAGTTTGTAAATCGCTGGGGAAACATTAAAGAACTCGGACAATGCGGTCTCCCCGATGAACTTGGAGTTTTGGAGGATGCCGATATACCACATTATATTGATCTCAACTTTGTTACAAAGGATAAGATTTTATATTCGGATTGGCCATCAATAGTTCTGTGAGACAATAGCAAAAGCAATTCCAGTTTTAATTTGTTTCTTAGCAGAACTCAAAACCTTTTAAAATTGCCCTTAGGCATGGTTGACGACATTCGTGTATTGAAAAGAAAAGGTGAAAAGGCTTACACCGAAAATTATTTAAGCAGAAACGAATAGAGTTGTTATAATATTAGAAATTAACTGAGGGAAAAAGCTATGCTCGTGAGAGATTATATGACAAGAAGTCCTTTAGTAGTTTCCGTTGAGACTGAGGTGAGAAGAGCCTTTCAGCTACTAAAAAAGCATGGGTTTCGTCAATTTCCTGTCGTGAAAGACGGCAAGCTTGTTGGAATCGTTACAGATAGAGACCTCCGCACAACGCTTCTGCGACCAAATCTCACCGTAGAAGAAATTATGACGATTAATCCTGTAACAATTGGAGAAGATGCCTCTCTTGGGGCTGCCATGTTAATACTCGAAAAAGAGAAGTTCAACGCCCTTCCTGTAGTCTCTAAATCTCGAGAGCTTACCGGCATTATCACAGTGACTGATGTACTTGATGCGTTAATTAGTCTTCTTGGCTTTAGAGAGGCTCAAACCAGGATATGCGTTGAAGTTCCTGAAGGAGACTCTCTCCCTCTTTGGGAGATAATACGGACAATTCAAATTGGCGGCGGGGAGGTTTTATCCGTTATGTCTGAGAAAAGGGATGTGAAAATGTACTACATCTCTGCGGCTAAATGCAACATTAAAGATGTGGCAAAAAAGCTGAGAGAAAAGGGAGCGAGTGTTGTGGGGGTAGGAGAGTGATTTTTATTATTTTCTGAATGCCCATCTACTCTAGAGGGATTTCCCTTATAAATTCATCCCAGTGTTCCTGAGTAATTGTCATGATTTTTTTTCTAAACTTATTATACCCCCCTTCTTCGGGAAAGAGTCTGTTAAAGGCTTCGTCTCTCTTTTCGAGCCACTTATCTATTGCGGTATAGTTCTTAAACCTGACAACGGTTTTAAATGTCCAGGATGGCTCAAGGGTGTGGATTCTCTGCGTATACATTTTTATCTCGCCGTCAATTAATCCCATTTTTTCTATCTCTTTCCAGAAGGGAAAAATCTTCTTTTTGTAAAGCTCAAGGAATTCGTCTTGGTGCTCCGGCCTTACCTTGTAATAACTTTCTTCTATAACGACCTGGTATCTGCCTTCCTCAGCGAAGCAATATACCTCTGGGAAAGATAGTACGATAAAGGTAATAAAGGCTAGAAACCGAGTCCGTTTCATTTATCACCTCCGCAAGAGTTTTAGATGAATCCGTAATATGGTTATCTATTTATCATTGATTTTGACTTATAGTACTTTTTCAGGACAAAGTCAAGAACGCCCGGCATGGTGGCGTTTATCAATATTAGAACCCTTGCAAGCGGAAAGGGAAACACTTCGGGTTTTGGATTCTCGGCGCATTTTACGATTGCATCGGCGACTTGGTAAGCAGACTGAGTGAACATTTTCGGGGTCTCAAACCTTCGTCCCGTCCTACTTTTTATGACCTCAAAGAACTCGGTTGTAGTCGTAACGGGATAAACTAGGCTTACGTAAATACCCGTTCCTGTAAGCTCGATTCTCATAGCCTCTGAAATTGCATTGATCGCAAATTTAGTGGCGCAGTACGCCCCCATAAATGGGAAGGCGCGCTTTCCCGCAACTGAGGAGATATTTATTATGTGTCCGCTTCCCTGTTTTTTCATCTGAGGGAGCGCCGCTTTGGTTGCGTAAAAGGTTCCCATTAAGTTTACGTCTATAATCTCGCGCATATCATTCGATGAGGTCTCTTCAATTGAGGCGAGCTGTCCGAATCCCGCATTATTTACAAGAATGTCAATCCGCCCAAATCGCTCCACGGTTTTTTCAATCATGCGCTCAACCTGGGTTTGGTCTGATACTTCTGTAGGTATAATGAGTGCTTCTCCTTCGAGCCTCTTTATTATTCCTGCCACTTCCTCAAGCCTATTTTCTCTCCTTGCTGCAAGCGCAACTTTGACCCCTTTTTGAGCGAGTAGAATTGCCGTCTCACGCCCAATTCCGCTCGATGCTCCCGTGATGATTGCTACAGAATTTCCCAGATTTTTTCCCATGTTTGTATTCTGGTTATTCTACATCAAACAGGGTTTCAGTTACAGGTATATTTAATACCGATTTGATTTTTGATATTGTATAACGGAGCCTGTTGTTGTGGAAGCGGTCACGAGTCTCCCTGGCGAAATTCGCTGATGCTTGTAATAACAACTCGTTGAACACCGCTATCCAATGGGATTGATATTGAAGGAGTGGAAATGGTTGAACTCGTGCTGGTAAGCCTCCTTACGATTTTTTTCACCTGGTCTTCGGTTGTAAATATGAGAAGGGCGAGGGAGTTTGAAGAGGTGAAGGCTCAAGACTTAAACTTAGGGCGAAACTATTTTGTATCAATCATAGTTCCTATGAGAAATGAGGAAAGAAACGTGGAGCGTTGCATAGGGAGTTTAGTGAATCAGGACTATCCCAATTACGAGATTATTGCCGTTGACGATATGTCAACGGATGGCACACTTCGCATTTTGGAAGTGCTTTCAGCCAAATATCCGAGCCTAAAGGTTCTAACAGGCTCCCCTACGCCTCAGGGCTGGGTGGGAAAAAATCATGCCCTCTGGCAGGGGGTGCAGAAGGCAGGAGGAGATTGGCTCCTTTTTGTTGATGCCGATACGTATTCTGAGCCATATACGTTGAGGTTGGCTCTATCTTATGCCGAGGAGCGTAAAGCGGATATGCTCTCAATCTTTCCTTTTCAGGAACTCGGCTCTTTCTGGGAGAGGATTATTCAGCCCATTATATTTGCCGCAATTGCCAGCTCTTTTCCGCACAAGAGGGTTAATAGCCCGAATTATAAAGAGGCCGCTGCAAACGGTCAGTTTATTCTCATCCGCCGTGATGTTTATCAGGCAGTAGGAGGACATGAAACTATAAAAGATAAAATTGTCGAAGACTTTGCTCTTGCTAAGCTCATAAAAGGTAAGGGGTATCGGCTTTGGGTGGCAAGAGGAAGGCACCTGATAAGAACAAGGATGTACAGGAACTTAAAGGAGATATGGGAAGGCTGGACAAAAAACATATTTCTTGGCGTTGATAAGAATTGGAGGCGCCTTATTATTGGCATAATCATGCTCTTTCTTCGAGGGTTCTTGCCCTTTATTCTCATTATTCAGTCCCTGTTGGCCATTTCTTCGAGTGCTGGTAGCCATATACAGGTGATTATCTTTTTAGAGGGCCTGTGGCTTGTGTTTCTTAATATTTATCTCTCCTGGGAAGGAACAAAGGCCTATGCCATTCCTGACTACTATGCTATCCTCTTTCCGATTAGTATGGCGGCTTTTATAGGAATTGCGATCTCTTCAACCTATAAGATTGTAAGTGGAAAGGGTGTTGTGTGGAAGGGAAGGAGATACGAAGGGGCTGAAGACGGCAATTGATTTTGGACTATGCGTATGGAAAACTTTATATTCATAGCTAGTTTTATAATCTCCGATAATTTCCATCCGGCTTCGGATTGCACAGGGCTTATTGCGGGTTATAGGTTGGATAAATCCGAACTCCTAAGTCTAAAATCCGAAATTGAACTGAATGGACTATTTGGTGCCGTACTGTATGTTTATGATAATAGTGTATAAAAATTAATAACTAAAGGTTCAACGGATATGATAAACTGGATATATTTTGTTTTGCAGACTGCGGGCGAGGTAGAGGGAAAGGAAGTTAAGGTAATTAGCCTTATTACGACTGCCAGCCCTGTGGTAAAGGTTGTCCTTGCGCTGCTTTTCTTTATGTCTTTGGTTTCCTGGGTGATTATATTTTCAAAACTATTTATCCTTAGAAGAGCCGCGAATGAATCTTCGAGGTTTTTGGATTTCTATCAGACCAGCACTAACCTTGGCAATCTCTATTCATCAACGCGCAATATCAGAGGCCCGATCGCCGAGCTTTTCCGGGCGGGATACGGAGAGCTTCTGAGGACTCGGAGGTCGAGGACGGGTGGGCCTGCACAAAACCCGGAGCTTAAGGCCAATCCAGAGGCGGTTGCAGCGGAGCTTGGAGTCGCGGAGCTTGTAGAAAGGGCAATGAAAAAAACAATGTCCTCGGAGATATCGAGGCTTGAAGGCTCCTTAATTTTCCTTGCGACTACCGGAAGCACGGCTCCTTTTATAGGGCTCTTCGGAACCGTTTGGGGAATAATGACCTCTTTTATCGGGCTTGCAAGCCGTGAAGGAGTGCCAACTCTTCAGGCTGTAGCCCCGGGAATTGCCGAGGCTCTGATTGCGACTGCCATCGGACTTGCGGCTGCGATTCCTGCAGTTGTGGCTTATAACTTTTTTTTAAATAGGGTAAGGAGAATCTCTGTGGAGATGGAGAATTTTTCGGCAGAGCTTTTAAACATAGTGGAGAGACACATTGCCAACATTTAAAGGGAGTCTACAATGGCTATAAAGAATAATAGCGAGGGGCGCACGGTGCTCTCAGAGATTAACGTTACTCCGTTTGTTGATGTGATGCTTGTGCTCCTTGTGATTTTTATGGTTACGGCGCCAATTCTGTATCAGGGAGTAAATGTGAATCTTCCAAAAGTCGAATCAAAACCATTGCCGGCCGCCGAGACGGGAAAAAAGATTATTATAACTGTAAATGACAAGGGTGAGATATTTATAGAAAAGAAGCAATACACCCTTAGAGAGCTTAAAATCGAAATTCGCTCTCTTATTAAGAGTCAGGGCAAGGAAGTAGAAGATGAGGATATATTTCTTAGGGCTGACGCCAATGTGCCTTATGGCACCGTAATGGATGTAATGGCTGAGGTCAAAAAGGCGGGCGTGAAGAAACTGGGGCTTATTACAGAGCCTCCAGGGGATGAAGAGAAAAGATGAATTCTTCTAAGAGCGGGGCTTTGGAGACATCTTGGTTTAGGGGAATAGTGCTTTCACTTTCCCTTCATGCGATTATCATTTTGCTGGCGATTTTCTGGGGATTTAGTTCGCCAAAGCAATCAGGGGAGGCTCAGTCTATAGAGGGGACATTGGTATCGCCTTCTGAGTTTGAACAGTCTCTTAAAGGGAATACTCCATCTGAAAAGAATTTGGGGGCTGAGGAAAGGATAAAAGCTCCTCAGCCTCCAAAAACGGAGATTCCCCAAGAACCCAAAAAGGCCGAGGTTAAAGAAGAACCGCCGAAAATTAAAGTAGAAAAGCCTAAAAAGGCTGAATTAAAAAAAGAGGAACCTCCCCCAAAGATCGAAGAGGAAAAACCCAGGGATGTAATAGCGTTAGAAACAAAGAAGAAAAAACAGGTAGCGGAGATACCAAAACCTACCGAACAGCCCAGGGTTGAAAAACCAAGGAAACCGAGTTTTGAGGATGTAAGAAATAAAGTTCTTGAGGAGATGAAGAAAAGAGAGGTAAAGAATAAAGTTCTAGAGGATATACAAAGGGAAGCGGAGAGAAAAAGCATTATAAATGAGCTAGCACAAAGGACGGCCGAGGCGAACCCCTCAAACGGGGAAAGGGAGATTGGTGGGGGGGGGAGTGGCAGCTCAAACAGGCAATCCCCCGGGGCTAGAGCGGCGCTTGCCGCCTTGTTTATAAACAGGGTGCGCGAGGAGATAAAAAATAGTTGGGGAATCCCTGAAAACATTCCAAGAGACGGATCTCTAAAGACGGTGGTGGTTTTCAGGATTGACGAAGGGGGGAGGGTTCATGATGTTAGGGTGGAAAAATCCTCTGGAAATCCTGCGTTTGATGATTTTTGTGTTAAAGCTATATATAGAGCATCGCCTCTCACGCCTCCTCCTTCTGAACTTTTAGAGGAGGCAAAAACAGACGGCGTAGAGGTTCCTTTTACAAATGATCGGTCTTAATTCTTGTAACGTTTGCGCTCTTAAACTTAAATTTTTTTAACTCTCATTTTGGTTTAATATTACGTAGCTAAGGATCGAGTAATGAACCTAATTCTCATTCGCCATGCGGAGACCGAATGGAACCGGGTGGGCAGATGTCAGGGGTTTGCCGATGTGGAATTGTGTGATAGCGGAAAGAGGCAGGTCGAGGAATTGGCTAAATCCCTAAAAGATGAATCCATTTCTGCCGTTTATTCAAGCGACCTAAAAAGGGCAATTGACACGGCAAAGGCGATTGCTGAGTATCATGGGCTTTCAGTAGAGTTTGACCCGGACCTGAGGGAGATGAACCAAGGGGAACTCGAAGGGCTTACGTTTGTTGAGATAAGAGAGAAATACGCTGAGCTTTTAAGTGCGTGGGTACAGAGTCCAGAAACGGTTAAACTCCCCGGGGGGGAGTCGCTAAAGGAGCTTCAAGAAAGGGCTTTGAGGGCAATAGAGAGAATATATAAAAGACACCCTGAGGAAACGGTTGTTGTTGTGAGCCATAACCTCACAATCATCACGCTTCTCTGCCAATTTACGGGTGTCGGACTCGGAGAGTTTCGGAAGTTTAAGCTCCAAGCAACATCTAAGAACGTCATCCTGTTTAGAAATGGACATTTCAGCGTAGATATTTTGAATGATGTAGCACACCTTGCACATGAGCTGATCGTTGATCTATGAGAGATAATTAGGAAACAATATCGAATCTGGCTTAATATTGTGATTAAATCACTCGAATCCTATAGGGATGAGTTTCCTGTAACTAGAAATTACGTCTATCTCGACCATGCGGGAGTAGCTCCGGTGTCCCTGAGGGTGAAAAGGGCCGTCGAGGAATTTATATCGGATGCTACGGAATCTGGAGCGTTTAACTACACCTCATGGACAAAGAGGGTTGAGGAGATTAGAAGAAAATCCGCCGCGCTTATCGGTGCAGAGTCAGAAGAAGTAGCCTTTGTAAGAAACACATCCCATGGTATCTCCATAGTTGCCCAGGGGCTTGATTGGAAAGAAGGGGATAATTTAATTGTATATGAAAAGGAGTTTCCATCGAATATCTATCCCTGGCTGAACCTCAAAGAAAGGGGAGTAGAGGTGAGATTCATCTCTTCACCAAATGAGAGAATTTTAATTGAAGATATTGAAGGATTAATTGATTCAAGAACAAGACTGATTACTCTAAGCTCTGTGCAGTTCTCAAGCGGGTTCAGAGTTGACCTGAAAAGTGTGGGGGAACTGTGCAGGAGAAAGGGAGTTCTCTTTTTTGTTGACGCAATTCAAAGCCTGGGTGTGGTTCCAATGGATGTGGAGGAGTTTCATGTAGATTTTCTTGCGGCAGACGGGCATAAGTGGCTCCTGAGCCCTGAGGGAACAGGAATATTCTATTGTAGGAGGGGAATTGCCGAAAGGGTTAGTCCTATTCTCATTGGGTGGAAGAGCATTCAGAATGAATCCGACTATGACCATATAGATTTTCGTCTTAAAACAAGCACGCTCAGGTTTGAAGAAGGCTCGCTTGGCTTTATCGGGATTTTTGCTCTCGGCGCGGCGGTTGACCTCATCCTTGAGGTGGGGGTTAGTAGGATTGAAAGCAGGGTCCTTGAGCTTGGGGATTTAATTATAAAGGAGGCGGAAAAAAGGGATTTTCATCTGAGAACTCTGAGGAAAAGAGAGGAAAGAGCGGGGATTATTTCTATTGCTAAGAATTTTGATCCGATTGGTGTCAAGGGCAAATTGAGGAATGAAGGCGTCATAGTCAACGTCAGGGGTGGAGCGATTCGGGTGTCTCCTCATTTTTATAATACTGAACGTGACGTATTGAGATTATTCGATTCTATTGACCAAATTAAGGAGGCTCGGAATGGATGAAATTAAAGAATTGGTAGAGCAGCTAAGCCAGACCCTTGCGGTGCTAAGTGGCAATGCGGCTATTCTCAAGCATCAATACACCCCTGTAAAAAGAGCGGTCCAGGATGAATCATTGGAAGGTGTTAAACATGCGCTTATTGGTTTTGAGGTGTATTTAAGCAATGTAAAGGAGAAAATCGTTGATGCCTATCTCCTTTGGGAAAAGATTATGGAGGAGATTGATACAAATAAAAATAAGACACTCAGCAGTTAAATATGTTATATAGAGTGTTCCCAGTGCAATTTAATGTGTATTTCTGGGGTTGCCCATAATTAAGAATACTTGACATGCATGAATTTATACTTAGAATAATCCTGCTGTCTAAATGTTCTCTCGTAAAATCCAAAGATTCTAAAACCTTATAAATCAGATTAGACTTGACAGGCTTTCACATCCATGTTAATTTTTACTTTATGGATGTACAAAGTCCAGATTGGGGTATATAAACATGCAAGTAAGTAGAACGTTGGACTATGCGGTTAGGTCCCTGACTTATATGGGTAAACGTCCTGTGGGAAGGTTCAACATAAGGGAGATCTCTGAGAACCAGCATATCCCCTTAAATTACTTAGCTAAGATTATGCGGCGGCTTGTAAACAAAGGGCTTGTAAGGTCAATGGTTGGGCCTGACGGTGGTTATGCCTTGCGGAAATCCCCGGCTGAAATAAGTCTAAGAGAGGTCTATGAAGCCGTAGAAGGCGAACTCAGGATGATTGACTGTATGGATAAGGGCACGATTTGCGTTTTATATGAGAGTTGCCCACAGATTTCTGTCTGGGATAAACTCCAGATTTCTATGGCTAGGGTACTCGAAGACACGACCTTGGAGGATATGCTAAACCGAAGTACCAAAATAGATGTAACCTGACTTATCTAGGCTTAGAGAACAGCAAATTTATATAAGGAGAGAGTTAATATGAACACACAGGTGAATACAGTTGAGGAACTAGCGAACCGGGAATATAAATATGGCTTTATCACTCTAATTGAGTCGGAATCCGTACCACCCGGTCTGAATGAAGATATTATACACCTTATCTCAGCGAAGAAGAACGAGCCTGAATTCATGCTTGAATGGCGGCTAAGAGCCTACAGGCACTGGCGCACGATGCAGGAGCCTAAATGGCAGAACGTTCATTATCCGCCGATTGATTACCAGAGTATTGTCTACTACTCGGCACCTAAAAAGAAGGAAGCAAATAGCCTTAGTGAAGTAGACCCGGAGTTGATAAAGACTTATGAAAAGCTTGGAATTCCCCTTGAAGAACAGAAGATGCTCTCAGGCGTCGCAGTGGATGCGGTCTTTGATAGTGTATCGGTGTTAACCACATTTAAAGAGAAGCTTGCCGGATTGGGAATCATATTCTGCTCGTTTTCCGAGGCTGTGCAAAACCATCCGGAGCTTGTTAAAAAGTATCTTGGCTCTGTCGTACCGTATACCGATAACTACTTTGCCGCGCTTAATTCTGCTGTCTTCAGCGATGGCTCATTCTGTTATATCCCTAGGGGTGTGCGCTGTCCGATGGAGCTATCTACGTACTTCCGTATAAACGCCGAGAATACAGGCCAGTTTGAACGTACTCTGATTATTGCTGAACCCGGTAGCTATGTCAGCTATCTCGAAGGCTGTAGCGCACCTATGCGTGACGAAAATCAGCTTCACGCTGCGGTGGTTGAGCTTATTGCTCACGATGACGCCACTATAAAGTATTCAACCATACAGAACTGGTATCCGGGTGACAAAGAGGGCAAGGGCGGAATATACAACTTTGTTACGAAGCGCGGTCATTGTTTGGGACGCAACTCACACATATCCTGGACTCAGGTTGAGACCGGTTCTGCCATTACGTGGAAATATCCGAGCTGTATTCTTCAGGGGGACAATTCTGTAGGTGAATTTTACTCGGTGGCTCTTACAAATAACCGCCAGCAGGCTGATACAGGCACAAAGATGATTCATATTGGCAAGAATACGCGTAGTACAATTGTCTCCAAGGGTATCTCAGCCGGTTATGGTCAGAATACATATCGCGGATTGGTTCAGATCCTTAAGGGTGCACAAGGAGCGCGCAACTACACGCAGTGCGACTCATTGCTTATCGGAGATAAGTGTGGTGCACACACATTTCCCTATATAGAGGTGAAGAACTCGTCGGCTCAGATGGAGCACGAAGCCACGACATCAAAGATCGGCGAGGACCAGATTTTTTACCTCAAACAGCGGGGCCTTTCAGCTGAAGACGCCGTCTCGATGATAGTCAACGGTTTCTGTAAACAGGTCTTCCGTGAGCTGCCGTTTGAGTTTGCTGTCGAGGCGGAAAGGCTGCTAAGCGTGAGCCTGGAGGGAAGCGTTGGATAAAACAGAATACAAGATACACTATGCAGGATGCATGATACAAGATGGATAGGATATTTTATTCCTGCATCCTGCATCATGAATCATGATCCGAGGGAGAAAATATGCTCGAAATTAAAAACCTGCACGTAAGCGTAAGCAACCAGGAGATCCTAAAAGGTATTAGCCTCAAAGTGAACAAGGGTGAAGTTCACTCTATTATGGGACCGAACGGCTCGGGCAAGAGCACACTGGCTCAGGTTCTGGCTGGTCGAGAAACTTATCAGGTTACGGAAGGAGAGGTAATATTTCAGGGGAAAAGCCTGCTTGAGATGAGCCCGGAGGATCGTGCCCGCGAGGGGATCTTTATGGCGTTTCAGTACCCGGTTGAGATCTCAGGCGTTACCAACACATATTTTCTTAGAGAGGCACTCAACGCCATACGCAAGCACCGTGGCCTTCAGCCCCTCAAGCCTGTAGAATTTGCTAAGTTGGTTAACCAGAAGATGAAGCTCCTGGAGATGGATGAGCAGCTCTTGCAGCGCTCAGTCAACGAGGGCTTCTCCGGAGGCGAGAAAAAGCGAAATGAAATCTTTCAGATGGCGGTGCTTGAGCCTAAGCTTGGCATCCTTGATGAGACCGACTCAGGTCTCGATATTGACGCCCTGAAAATCGTCTCCAATGGTGTTAATGCTTTGCGGAGCAAAGAACGCGCCTTTATTGTAATTACCCACTATCAGCGTCTGCTTAATTACATTGTTCCCGACTATGTGCACGTGCTTGTTGATGGACGGATTGTCAAATCGGGTGGCAAGGAGCTGGCCCTGGAGCTTGAAGAAAGGGGCTATGCTTGGATTGAAAACGCACAGGCCGCCGCACCGGCAGGCGCTTAAACAGGAGAGTTGAATAGATATGAGTGTCACCACGATGCAAGATATGAAAAGCTATTTGGAGAACTTCGCCCGGTTTGAAAAAAGCGCTACTCAGAATGGCCGATCATGGTTGAGTCCAATTCGTCAGGCGGCGATTGAGCGATTTTCTGAACTTGGATTTCCGACGACGCGCGATGAGGATTGGCGATTCACCAACGTGGCTGCAATTGCTCGGACTCCATTCCGGCTCCCCCAGGACGGTCACATTAGATTAACATCACAAGACCTTGATGCATTTTTATTTCCGGGTTTGGAATGCACCCAAATTGTCTTTGTAAATGGCCGGTATTCGCCGGGGCTTTCCTCTTCGAAGCCTCTACCTAATGGCGTGAAGATTGGGAGCCTCGCTCAAGCCATAGCATCCGATCGAAGCCTGATTGAACCGCATATAGCTCAATACGCCGATTATCAAACGGACGCATTTTCTGCCCTCAATACTGCTTTTATGTATGATGGAGCATTTATTTATATCACAAGGGGTATGGTGCTCCGAGAACCAATCCACTTATTATATATATCAACCGCAACCACCGATCCAATCATAACCCATCCACGCAATCTGGTTGTGATGGATGAGGATAGTCAGGCAACTATTGTGGAGAGTCATGCTTCTTTGGGGAGCAATGTCTATTTCTCAAATGTAGTCACAGAGGCGGTAGTCGGAGAAAATAGCATCCTGAGCTATTATTTCATCGAGCGCGAAAGCAAGAAGGCGTTTAATATCTCAACCCTCAGGGTTCAGCAGGGGCGAAGCAGCAATGTCGTGACGCACTCTGTGCTGATTGGAGGTGCGCTTGTCAGAAGCAATGTCCATCCGGTCTTAGCCGGGGAAGGGGGCGAGTGCATAGTCAATGGTCTTTTCATGTCAACTGGCAGGCAACACATGGACAACTACATGAAGGTTGAGCATGCAAGTCCCCACTGCGACAGCCGTCAGCTCTACAAGGGTGTTCTTGACGGAAAATCCCGTGGTGTTTTTCATGGACGTATCATTGTGCACAAGAATGCACAGAAGACAGATGCCAAGCAGACAAATAAAAATCTGCTTCTTTCTGAAGAGGCTCAGATTGATACAAAGCCCCAGCTTGAGATCTACGCCGATGACGTAAAGTGTACGCACGGGGCAACCATAGGCCAGATGGATAGGGACGCAATATTCTACTTGCGCTCTCGCGGTATTGCAGAAGAATCTGCCCGCGCCCTTCTGCTCTTGGCATTTGCAGGCGAGAGCCTGCGGCGCATGAGAGTGGAGCCGATACGAAGGCGCCTCGAAGAGATCGTTGCACAATGGTTTAATCAGGAGAAAGTATTGGAGGAGGTCTGATGACCACCATAGGTAACGCAATCACTTCAAAGACTTGCCAAGACTCGCCAACCTATCTCGATGTTGGGAAGGTCAGGCAGGACTTTCCAATCCTAAAGGAAAAGGTTCGAGGCAAGCCGCTGGTCTATCTAGATAACGCTGCCACAAGCCAGAAGCCACAGGTCGTGATTGATACAATTACCCGGTATTACTTGTCGGAAAATTCGAATATCCATAGAGGAATCCACTTCTTAAGCGAACTGGCGACGCATGCTTATGAGGATGCCCGCCTTAAGGTAAAAGGCTTTCTAAACGCTTCAGCAACTCAAGAGGTTATCTTTGTTCGTGGCACCACAGAGGGTATCAATCTTGTTGCACAGAGCTATGGCAGGGGATTTGTTAAGGCAGGAGATGAAATCATTATCTCTGCGATGGAACACCACTCAAACATTGTTCCGTGGCAGATGTTGTGCGATCAGGTTGGCGCCAGGCTCCGAGTTATCCCAATCAACGACAACGGTGAGCTGTTAATTGGCGAATACGAGAGGCTACTGAATGCAAAAACAAGAATCGTTTCTGTGGCTCACGTCTCAAATGCTCTCGGCACGATTAATCCCATCAGACAGATTATAGAGATGGCTCATCGCTGGAATACTCCGGTTCTGATTGATGGAGCACAAGCGGCGCCTCATTTAGCGGTAGATGTCCAGGATCTCGATTGCGATTTCTATGTATTCTCTGGTCACAAACTTTTTGGTCCTACCGGCATTGGCGTACTTTACGGCAAAGCCGACCTTCTTGAGAAGATGCCACCGTACCAGGGAGGCGGTGACATGATCCGTTCGGTTACATTTGAAAAAACCCTGTATAATACGCTCCCGTACAAATTTGAGGCCGGGACTCCACACATCGCAGGGGTCATCGGGCTTGGCTCGGCAATTGATTATTTGTGTAGAATCGGGTTAGAAAAAATAGCCGCCTATGAGCGGGAATTACTTGATTATGCTACCGATGTGCTTTCTACTGTTACGGGTGTGCGGATCATTGGAACGGCAAAGGAGAAGGCTGGTATATTGTCTTTTGTGATTGACGGTGTGCACCCACATGACATTGGCACCATATTGGACTGTGATGGGATAGCGATCCGCGCGGGTCATCACTGTGCTATGCCTGTTATGCAACGGTTCGGAGTTCCAGCTACCGCCAGGGCGTCATTTGCCTTCTATAACACAAAAGAGGAGGTGGATGCACTCATTCGGGCTATCCATAAGGTTATTGAGGTATTCGGTTAATGTTTGACCTCAGCGAACTGTACCATGACATCATATTCGATCATAATAGAAAGCCACGTAACTTTCGGAAGATTCAGGGAGCAAACCGTATGGCAGAAGGCTACAACCCTCTTTGTGGCGATCAAATCACTATTTATCTGAATTTAGACGGTGAGGTCATTAGAGACATAAGTTTTCAAGGCTTGGGCTGCGCAATATCCAAGGCGTCTGCTTCGATGATGACTGACAGTGTAAAGGGAAAAACAATGGCCGAAGCCAAAGTCCTCTTCGATAAAGTCCATAAAATGCTTATCGGGGAGACAGGCACAAGGAGCGATCTGAATGAGATTGGAGAATTAGCGGCTCTTTCAGGAGTCTGTAATTTCCCCAATCGCGTTAAATGCGCCAGCCTGGCATGGCACACACTACGTGCCGCGTTAAAAGGGGATGAGACGGTAGTCTCAACAGAGTGAATTATTGAAACATGATAAGGATGCAAAGATTGGTTGCAGACTTTTGAAACTGTTGTATAGAGCATTTCATCTCTGATTTATCCAAAAAGATTGCAATGATTATCGAGGGGACATCTGTAGAATGGCCGAGTTTATAAAAGTGGCAAAGACATCCGATATACCTCCCGGAGAAATCAGGTCATTTGAAGCCGATGGGGAAATTATCGCAATATGCAATGTAGGTGGAAGATTCTATGCTATAAAGGACGAGTGCACGCACATGGATTATCCGCTTTCAGACGGCTTGCTTGATGGAGAGACGATAACCTGCGCTTGGCACGGAGCGAAATTCAATGTGAGAACGGGTGAGGTACTCTCCGCGCCCGCTTATGAACCAGTTGAGACATATCAGCTAAAAGTGGAAGGTGACGATATATACGTTTTGATAGAGGTTTATTAAATCTAATGGTATCTGAAGGTTTGACTCTCAGCTAAAATCTTAATCCATCTCAGATATTCTTCTATTATTCTAACCAATAAACTATAATTTTGTAAACCGTGCTCACAGTATTTTGTGTATAAAGAGTCACCATACACAAGATTATGTAGAAAGATGTGAAAAAACACTTGACAAATTTTTTAAAACAAATTAAAGTTTTACTAAAAAGTCGCTAATGAAAATTAAATTTACTGAGAAGGTAAAGAATTTCCCCTCGTTTTTGGCAACGAAAACGAGGGATTTTTGTTTTTAACATACTTTCCAATAAAGGAGGTGAGGTGCTAGATGGCAGCTACAAAGAAAGCCACTAAGAAATCAGGTGGCAAGAAAGGAGGGAGCAAAAAGGGTGGTACTAAGAAGAAGAAATAGACCTTAATTCACCTTTTTGCCCCTCCGTTTCGTTATAAAAAGGCCTGCTGTTTTATCTTCTCACTTGGAACAGCAGGCTTTTTATTTTAGCGCAGTTTTAAATCAAAGGCAAGTGATTGACTTTATAGCCTTCTATTATTGCAATAATGGAAGGCATCTTCGTTTATTGTAAAGCGTTTTTTCAGGTATACGGCCTGGGCTACTGATTCATTGAGTTAAGAAACTCTTTGTTTGACTTTGTTCCTCTCATCTTCTCCAAGAGAAATTCCATGGCCTCTATTGTGCTCATGGGGCTTAGGATTTTGCGGAGGAGCCAAACCCTGTTTAGAACATCTTCAGGTAATAGAAGCTCTTCTTTCCTTGTTCCTGAACGATGAAGGTCTATTGCAGGGAATGTTCTCTTATCTGCGAGTTTTCTATCGAGATAGACCTCCATGTTTCCTGTACCCTTGAACTCTTCAAATATTACCTCATCCATCCTGCTCCCTGTATCAATTAGCGCCGTAGCGATTATCGTTAGGCTTCCACCCTCTTCGGTGTTTCTCGCAGCACCAAAAAATCTCTTTGGTCTTTGAAGCGCATTTGCTTCAATTCCCCCGGAGAGAACCCTTCCGCTTGCAGGGGTTACGGTGTTGCTTGCGCGCGCAAGCCTTGTAAGGCTGTCAAGGAGAATAACCACGTCTTTTCCATGCTCTACAAGCCTCTTTGCTTTTTCAAGAACCATATCGGAGACCTGAATGTGGCGTTGTGGCGGCTCATCGAATGTGGAGCTTACAACCTCTCCCTTTACAGACCTTTCCATATCCGTTACTTCTTCAGGACGCTCGTCAATAAGAAGTACTATAAGAACTATGTCGTGATGGTTTTTTGTTATTGCGTTTGCGATTCTCTGGAGAAGAATGGTCTTACCCGTTCTTGGCGGTGCAACAATGAGCGCTCTTTGTCCCTTTCCAACAGGAATAAATAGATCCATTACCCTTGTGCAGAAATCGTTAGGGTCATATTCAAGGTGAATTTTCTCTTCGGGATGAAGGGGGATAAGGCTCTCAAAGGGCACGCGGTCTCTACAGAATTCAGGCGTGTCGTAATTTACGTGCTCAATTTTAAGGAGTGCAAGGTTTTTTTCTCCTTCCCTTGGAAGCCGAACCTGGCCGCCGGTTGTGTCGCCGGTTTTAAGGTTAAACGAGCGTATCTGAGATTTGGAGACATAGATGTCATCCGGTCCCGGAAGGTAGCTGTACTTGGGTGATCTTAAGAATCCGTAGCCCTCTGAGAGTATTTCAAGCACGCCCTCAGCGTAGATAACACCCTCTTTCTCGCTTTGCGCTCTCAGGATTGCATATATGAGGTCCTGCTTCGACATGCGAGACGTATCTTCAATGTTTAAGTCCCTTGCCATTCTCATCAGTTCAGTAGGCCTTCTATTTCTCAGTTCATTTAGATTAAGAAATTGAGACTCAACCCCAACTTCCTTCTTACTATCTTCGGAATTTTGAGATGCTTTAGATGCTCTTACCATGAATTTTTAGACTCTTTCCCACTTAGAATTTTAAGCTAGAACTCATGAAACAAAGGAAATTTATTCTTTCGGTTCTGTTAGAGTTGCATTTGAAACTTCGTGACCAGATATATTATGCACACTAAATATGGGGTTTGTCAAGTGGAATTTGAATGAATATAATAAATGTTGCAAGGCAAGCCTAATAAAATCATAAAAGCCGTCTATACTTAAAGACAATTCGGGGAGAAATAAATGAAAGAGAAGATTGGATTAGAGACTTTGCTTGTACATATTCTTGTTGGTATCTTCTTCTTTTCAATCTCTGTTTCTGTCTATGGACTGTCAACGCAGGCTCAAGCTGGATTATTAAAGAAAGAAGCACGGTTCGATAAACGAGTGTTGGTGGCTGAGGAAAAAGAAGAGGGTAAATTCCATTCAGAGGCTCCGATATACAATGAAGTGGAATTTAGTTCAATAGTCGGAGGATTCTTCATTAATCCTCAGTATACGGGGAGAATTACAACTATGAGGACCTTTCCTAAAGGCGGCTTCCCAAGAGATAATCCGGTTGTAGATGTCAGAGAAACAGATGATGGATGGGAGAAGGTTATTGTTTCTCAATCCGAATCCGATGCCGAATCCATTATCGCTACGGGGCGCGGGGGCAGTTTAAAAATCTCTTTGTCTAAGGAAAAGCCATCAGCCAAATCCGATAGCCTGCAACCGCTTGGTGATCTCATAATTAGTTTCGGCGGGCTTAATGCTACGCTCATTATGCCTCCTATGGAAATCTCCCAGCCGGGTGGCTTTGAGGTGAGCATTCGTGACAATAAAGGAAATAAATATATAAACGGCGACGTCATCGTCATAAGAAAGGATCAGGTTGCGGTAAAATTCCACGATTTGCCCTCTACTGTAGTAAATGGGAATGGAACAGTTCGAATGAGCCTTAAAAGACCCGGAGGCGGTTCTCTCGAGGCAGATTTAAAGGCCTGGGGCTATAATATCACTATACCCGATACGGGCACTGGAAAACCGGCATCCATCACAGCCGAGGTGTTTGGCCTTCCGAATGACGCTAAACTCAAATTCACATTTGAGTCGCTTCCGGGGCAAAATATCACGCCGTCCGCCACTACGCTTCCCGTAAAGAAGATAAATGCGGGTGTATCCCTGGGAACGATTACAACGTCAATTCCCGGCACGCAGCCACTCAGTGTTTCCGTTGAGAGGGTGAATTAAACTGTAGGGGCGAACCTATATGTCGGCGTCCCACGAATTTGAAAAGTAGAGATTTAATAATGCAGCGCCAGCCAAACGGTCTTCTGATCGGCGTCTGTCCATTCGACTCGATGGCGTGTATGTGCGGGGATATGGACATAATCACCTGGATTCATCACACATATTTCCTTATCGCCTTCAAACAGGAGACCCGCGCTACCACTGAGCAGTATTACCCATTCATCTTCATCCTGGTCATACCACTCACCCGGTGGTGTTGTCTGACCCGATGAGATTATACGCCCCAGTTTAAAATGGTCTGTCTTTATCAGGGTCTCAAAGATTTCCCTCCGTAATGGAGTCAGGTATATTCGAAAATAGATTGTCCGGTGTCATAAGTTTCCCCCTGCGATTTAAGACGATAACTATAAATTGGTCTTCTTGCGATTTCTAAGAAGGCGCGATTCTTTTCATCACATCTTCTCTGTTTTCATAAGTGTGGCTTAGATTTAGCAGAATATGCTGAAAAACCGGGCAAGATTGATTATATTTAATGCTCAAGACACCAAGAAGATTGAAAGATGAAGGAAATCTTCTGGCACACATATTGCCTATAAAAAATAATCACAAATAATAGATGGAGGAGGGATTATCCATGAGAACAAAATTACTACCGCTAGTGATAGCTTTAATAGTATCCTTTGTGATCTTTTCTGGGAATCCCTAGTACGGCTTCCGAGGAGGAGATTAATAAGCTTATAGAGACTGCTGCAACTCCTGAGGATCACATGAAAATTGCGTATTACTACCAGAAGCAGGCAGAAAAAATGGAGGCAGAGGCAAGTTCTCATGCCTCTATGGCCGCTTCATATGAGAATAGGAGTAAACCCTTACCCGGTCTTGCCAAGCACTGTTCGAACCTTTCCAAGGATTACAAGAAGGCTGCGGAAGAATATAGAGCAATGGCAAAGGAACATAAGAAGATGGCAGAGGCGATGCAAAGGAAGTAACTGACAAATCTCTTCTCCCTTCTTAGTGTTCCATCAAATCCCTTCCCTTCCATATCGCATATATGGCGGGGATTATGACGAGTGTAAGAACGGTTGATGTTACAAGTCCTCCGACCATAGGGGCTGCGATTCGCTTCATTACATCAGCTCCTGTGCCCTGACTCCAAAGAAGTGGAACTAATCCTAAGATCATAGTCATAACAGTCATCATCTTGGGCCTTACCCTCTGGACGGCTCCTTCGTCTATTGCCTCAGCTAAGTCGTTCCAGCTATCCATCTTTCCTTCTTTTTTCCTATTTTCATAAGCATGGTTGAGATAAATTATCATCACTACTCCCGTTTGAGCTGCAAGCCCTGCAAGGGCAATTATCCCCACCCAGACTGCTATGCTCATGTTGTAATTGAGAAGATACATAAGCCAGATGCTGCCAACCAATGCAAATGGAACAGAGAGAATAACAATTAGGGTTTCTATAACGTTACCAAAGTTGAGATAGAGCAGGACAAATATTATAAGAAGCGTAACAGGAACTACGAATTTTAATTTCTCCCTCACTCTCAGGAGAAATTCGTATTGACCGCTCCATGAGATGTAATAACCCGGCGGAAGTTTTACATTCTCATTGACTGCCCGCTTGGCTTCTTCGACGTAGCTCCCAATGTCTCTTCCTGCCATATCTATAAAGACATAAGCGGCCTTGGAGCCATTCTCGTCCCTTATTTCTTCGGGTCCTGTGTGCGCCCGAATTTCAGTAATCTGTTCAATCGGAACCTGCGCCCCCGTGGGTGTGGGGATAAGCACTCTTTTGAGCTTCTCCACATCATCACGAAGCTCTCTTGCATATCTGACATTTACAGGGTACCTTTCAGGACCTTCCACAGTTTGCGTTACATTATTTCCGCCTATTGCCGCCTCGATTATGTCCTCTACGTCTCCCACAGTAAGCCCGTAGCGTGCGGCTTCTTGTCGTTTGATATTAAAGTCAAGAAAGTAACCACCTGTTACCCTTTCTGCGTAGGCGTTCGTCGTGCCCGGAACGTCTCTTAGTGTAGCCTCAATCTGCTTTCCTATTCCTTCTATTACACTCAGGTCCTTTCCATAGATTTTTACCCCTACTGGAGTGCGAATCCCGGTTACAAGCATATCGGTTCTATTTCTTATGGGCATAGTCCATATATTTGTAGCCCCAGGAAATTTGAGCATACTATTCATCTGCGCGGTCAGCTCATCCCAGGACATATCCTTTTCATCCGGCCATATAGGACGCAGGAGTTTTTTTAAAAATTCAGGCGCCCATGTTGAATACCACCTTTTTTGAGGAATCCTAGGCCACTCGTCCTCAGGCTTTAGGGTTATTGTATTTTCAACCATTGAAAGCGGCGCAGGGTCGGTTGATGTCTCGGCTTTACCTATCTTTCCAAAAACGGTTTGAACCTCAGGGAACTGTCTTATAATCTTGTCCTGAATCTGAATGAATTTTCCGGCCTCTGTAATGGAAATTCCGGGAGGGGTAAGAGGCATATACATCAGGCTCCCCTCATTAAGCGGGGGCATAAACTCAGAACCCAGTTTAAAAAAGAACGGAATTGTGATTAATAAAATGATAAGGGCAAGAGCGACAGTTGCCTTTCTCCATTTTACTATAGACCTGACTACAGGTTCATAAACCCAGATTAAAAATCGGCTTACCGGATTTCTCTTCTCCGAAACCATCTTTCCTCGGATAAGAATCGTTATAAGGGCAGGTGTCAGTGTTATGGAAAGGAGGGCGGCAAAGAACATTCCGAATGTCTTTGTGTATGCCAGGGGCTTAAACAGCCTTCCCTCCTGAGCTTCAAGTGTGAAAACGGGAATGAATGAAACGGCTATAACAAGGAGCGCAAAGAATATGGGTTTCCCCACCTCCTTTGATGCGTCTATAATTATTTTCAATCTATCCCCTATTCTTCCTCCTTCTTCCCAATGCTCAAGCCTCTTATGCACGTTCTCAACAAGCACAATCGCAGCATCAACCATAGCTCCTATCGCGATGGCGATCCCACCGAGGGACATTATGTTCGATGTGAGCTTCATGTAATACATAGGGATGAATGAAAAGAGTATCGCAAAAGGCAGTGTAAAAATGATTACAAGCGCAGACCGGAAATGAAAGAGAAAAAGGATACAGACGAGACTTACGATTATGCTCTCTTCAATAAGTGTTCGCTTTAGAGTGTGTATCGCTCTTGAGATCAGGCTTGACCTGTCATAGGTTGTGACCAGCTTAATCCCTTGAGGAAAGGCAGATTCTACTTCTTTTAATTTCTCTTTTATCCTATTTATGACATTCAGCGCATTCTCACCGAATCTCATAACCACAACCCCGCCTACCACCTCTCCCTCTCCATTAAGGTCCACAATTCCACGCCGGATATCAGGCCCCAGACGCACATCGGCTATGTCTTTTATAAGAACAGGCGTTCCAGTTCCCTTTCCATCCATGCCCACAACGATGTTTTCTATATCGTCGAGCGATCTTATATATCCTTTTCCTCTTATGAAATACTCCCTTCCCGTAGCCTCTAGTACCCTTCCACCCACATCATTATTGCTCATCCTTATGGACCCAATAACCTTTGTAAGCGGTATGTTATAGGCAAGGAGCTTATCCGGGTCTACGTTTACCTGATACTGCTTTACAAAACCTCCTACACTTGCAACATCTGCAACTCCGGGGACGCTTCGGAGCCAATATCTTAAATACCAGTCGTTAAAAGAGCGGAGTTCTGCCAGGTTATGCCTTCCCGTATCATCTATGAGTGCATATTGATAAACCCATCCGACGCCTGTTGCGTCGGGGCCGATTACAGGGGTAACCCCTTCGGGGAGCTTTCCCTGAATTCCATTCATGTACTCAAGCACGCGGCTTCTTGCCCAGTAAAGGTCTGTTCCGTCTTCAAACAGAACATAAACAAACGAAAAGCCGAACATTGATTCTCCTCTTACAGTAGTCACTTTGGGCGCTGAAAGAAGATTTGTAACTATAGGATATGTAATCTGATCTTCTACTATATCCGGGCTTCTTCCGGGCCACTCTGTATATACTATCACCTGAACGTCTGAGAGGTCTGGTATCGCATCAAGAGGCACACGTTTTAGCGCCCAAAGACCCCAGACCGTGAGGAATCCGACTATAAGGAAGACAATAAACCTGTTTCTGGAGAAGTATTCGATTGTTTTTTCTATCATTTTTTACCCCTTTTATTTAACATTTATATCAAAATTCTCATTCACAGGCGGTTTTCCGGGCACAAGAGCCCCAACCCCCAGAGTCCAACTCCCGCTCACGGGGATATCCAATTTCCCCACATAGACCCCATCTCCAACATGATTTGCTTCACCGGTGCTTCTCATCTCAGACATTCCGGGCATTGCAGGCATAAGGATGGTGAATTTAACCTTAGCATTAGTAACCGGCTTACCTTCGGAGTCGGTGAGTTTAAACTTAAAAGTAGTTTTTCCCGACTCAGGTGGACTTGGGTCTGTGGAGAATGAAATCTTAATATCGCTTTTCCCCTTCGTTTGAGCTCCGCCGCCGACGGCAACCATCTCTTCTTTGCCCCCGCTTAAAGATTGAAACGCCGCCTTAAGACGGCTTTCAGAGTCCACGAAGAATGCAGCGCTCTTTACAACCCTCTCTCCCCCTTTCAGTCCATCTATTACTTCATAATATCCCTCTGCCTTTTGTCCAACCTTAATTTCTCTCGGCTCGAAGTACCCATCGCCCGAAGAGATAAATACCAGTTTCCTTTCCCCTGTATCAATTACCGCGTCTTCGGGCACAGAAAGTGTCTCGCCCATGTTGTTTTCGAGTTTTACGTTGGCATACATCCCCGGCTTGAGTTTGTTGTCCGGATTCGGAAATTCAAACCTCACCTTTGCGGTTCTTGTGCTTGGCTCAATGGTAGGATAGATATACATGACCTTTCCGGTGAACGCTTCACCCGGATAGTAGGAAAGCTCAAGGGTCGCCGTCCCTCCCTCTTTAACCAGAGGAAGCTCATACTCATAAATGTCTGCAATAACCCATACGGTTGAGAGGTCTGCCATCTGAACCACATTTTCGCCTTCCGAGAGGTGCATTCCTGGGAACATCATTCTTTTGGTAATGTAGCCGCTTATATGCGAGTATATGGTCATATAAGTAATTGGTTTTCCGGTTCTCGCAACCCTTTTCAATTCACTCTCAGGAATATCCCAGAGCTGGAATCTTCTCCGTGTAGCCTCAAGCAGGGAATTTGCCCCGGATGATATTTCAGAGAATGGACTTTTACTAAGGTCATCATTTGCCTTCAAGGCGATGAGATACTCTTCCTCGCTTGAAACCAGGTCAGGACTATAAATAGTAAAGAGCGGGGCTCCTCGTTTTACATATTGTCCTTCATAGACAGGCATATCCTTTATCCAGCCGCTGAACTTAACATGCACATAATCTATTTTTCTCTCATCCGCCTCGACAATCCCTACAGTTCTAATGTTTTTTGTCAGCCTTCTGGGAGCAACTTCTCCAATTTTTATCCCCATCAGTTGCTGCTTCTCCGGGCTTATCTCTATACCTACGAACTCAGAAGGGCTTTGATTCTTCTGCATTTGTCCTTCGCTTGTTTTCTGAAAATGCATCTCTTTGTCATCCGTACCTTGATTCCCTGGCATTTGCTTTTCAGCCCCGCTTTCATTTTTCATCCCTTGCATTCCTTCCATTCCCTGCATGCCTTGCATTCCCTTCATTTCCTGAGAGGAATTTTGAACTGCGGCTTTTTCTCCGCTTTCTCCCTTCAGCTTTGTTGAAATGTATGAGAAACCAAGAATCAGAATAAACAGAGTTAAAACCATCAAGGCTCCCAGTTTAATTATCCTTTTTTTCGTCATTTTATGTCTCCTTTTATTGAATTAAAACCGTCTCTATATTCTCCTCAATTCTTGCCAAAGCCTTTTGATATTCGGCAAGTTGAGTATAGTATGCAAGCTCATAATTAAAGAGTGTGACAATGTTGCTTAGAAGTGTAAGGAAATCAACATTTCCAACCTCGTATCCGGCAATGGCAGAGTCAAGCGAGTTAGCGGCTTGTGGAATTATCCCCTTGGAGTAGAGGTCTAAGAGTTTCTCAGATGTTTTAGCCGTGATGTATTTATCTTTTACATCAAAGGATAGATTTAAGCTCGTGTTGTTGTATTCCTCTTTTGCCTCTTCGAGCTGGGATGCCGCCTCCTCGACTCCGAACCTCTCCTTTCTCCAAAAGTAAAGCGGAACTATAAAGCCAACCTTTACCATCCACATATCGGCAAATTTGCCTTCATTTGTAAACTTCCCTCGATTAAACCAATCAAACTCTGCTACAAAATCAGGGAAATACTCTTTCTTTGTGAGTTTTAGAGCCTGATTGCTTCTTTCAATAAGATTCTTCTTTGCCCTAAGAAGTGGACTTTCACTCTCTGTAAGTTTGTAGAGTTCGTCTAAAGAGGGTCGAAGTTCCGACTTTTTCACCTCTTCGGGTTTCCCAAGAGGAGAATCAGGCGGACGATTAAGAATGCTTCTTATCTTAGCTTCAACAATCTCTTTCTTTTGGTTTAAAAGCTCAAGCCTTTCAATAAATCCTGAAACCTCTACCTGAGCTTTTATTACATCCTGCTGTATTCCTTTTCCTACTTTATATTTAGCTTCGGCAATCTTTACGAATTTCTCAAGGAGTTCCTTATTTTTTGAAGTGACCTCTATTGATTTATCTACTAGATACCAGTCGTAATAAGCCTCCTTAAGGTCAGCTACAACTCTTCTTGTCGTAGCCCCTAAGAGCTGCTCCTCAGCCCTGGCTTCTTCTTCTGCAATCTTTCCCTTAAGAGAAAGCTTGCCGGGAAAGGGGAACTCTTGAGAGACGGAAATTATTCCTAACACTGTAAAGTTGTCTTTCCCGAGGGTGAGTTTGTCAAAGCTGACATTAGTATAGTTAGCTCCTATGATTGGATTTGGAAGAGTGCTTACCTGAGATGGGCGTTTAGTTGATGCTTCCCATTTAGCTCTCGCCACTTTTATTTCGGGGTTATTGGCTAGAGCTTCGTCAACGAGGGATTTAAGGCTTGTAGTCTCCTCTGCAAAAGCATCAAGCCCAATTGAGGCTATGGCAATTAGTATTAAAACCAATCTCATCTTACACCTCCTTATAAAAGCCCCTTCATCGCAAAAAACTTTGAAGGGGCTTTTCCCATCCTTTAAAATTAGCTGCTTTTAACCTCTTTAATCACGATATAACTGACGCCGCCCATTTCTATAATATTTCCTTTTACCGTGACTACCTTCTCAACATAATCGAGAACAGGTTGATTAGGGTTTGTAACAGCCTTTTGGGCAAGGATTGGATAGATTTTCCCCTTCCCGTCCATGATTGCTAAGTTCTCTCCGGCATTAGCGCAATTAAGAGCGCATTCTCTATGTCCTTCTCCTTTCATATTCATAGTTATTAAACAGACCGGGTCTATAACCCGACCTTTAATCGTCACTTCTTTAGTAGCCTTAGTCTCCCCAAAAGCAATCGAGAAAGAGAGTAAAAACGCGAGTATTCCCAAAACAAGCGACTTACTAGGTTTAATCATTGTTTGTTCCTCCATTTTTGAAGATTTTTTGATTCCTATTTTTGCCTTATCTTATAATTATAAAAAGCTCCCCCCTAGAGCTTATGTCTGGGGGAGCCTTTGTCTCTTTAACTTACTCATCATCCATTCTTTGTAAACACAACTGCAGTTCCCTCACAAACAGGTTCCTTTACCTTGAATGTCACGGTCCTGGGAAACTTACCTACTTGGATTTTCTTGGAAACTAAACTCTCTGTTTCTTCTGCATGTGCCTTTATAACTGCATCCGCCCCGGCTTCTTTAGCAATCTGGCGTATTTTATCCAAACATTCCTTTTCTGTGCTATCTTCATTCCCCTTTGCTTTCACAATGCCCATCTCTTTGTAGGGTTTATTAATATCACCTTGAGTAAGTAGAATCTCTTGGGCTTCCGATCTTGGCGGATAAATCTCGGTGCCAAGCTTAACAAACTCTCCTTTCGTGCTTGCGCATCCTATAACGACCAATGGAATCAACAAGCCGAGCAAGGTGCCGATTCCACAAATGATTCTTTTGCCACTACCGCTTTTCCTCATGGCTGTATACCTCCCGTTTTTTATTTTAATTTTTAAACAGGAATTTATTTGTTGTCCTCTCTCTGCCAGAAAATATGATTAAAGAAGTGATACGCTTTAGTAGCTATACCACTAAGCAGAGACTAGACTGGGGGTCGGTATTATAGTAAAAGGGATGAGTTTGATAGGAATAAATCGGGCGGGTGGTGTTCTTTTATAAAATTTGAATGGAAATTGGAAATCCTGAAAACTAATAAATTGGATATATTAATCGCTGCTGAATATAAAATAGTCTTGTTAAAGTCATGGCTTTGGGAGGCGTTAAGGAGTGCCTCATAGCACATAGACGTCCTATGCTCTCTTATATCAGTAACTCTGGGATTTGCTTCGGTTTTAGCATCGGAAATTTTATTTGGTTGGCTCGCGTGGCAGTTCTTCATATTCGAAACGGCACTACTGCTGGAGTAGCAGACACTCGCCCCCAGACCCGTGTAGCAGAGGAATACGCTGAGAATCAAGTAAAAACTAAAATATTTCATGGCATGTGATAAATTAAGTATAGTTTCGTAAACTTAAAAGTAAATATCTCAGGAAAAAGTTTCTCATAACAAATCTATTTATCAGATTTATAGAATGTTATGAGTATGGAGGGGAAAAAGATGGAGGAGAAGAAGGGACTCGATTACTCGACATTACATAGGCTAGATAGCCCAGCTAATCGGCTAATCCGTAAAAGTATATGGGGAGACCAGGACATCGGGCAACAGTCATTTATCACCCCTTGGTATCTCAATGAATTAATCCGAAAGGTTCGATGTGGCAATTAGCATTGATGTAATGAATGTGTTCAAGGATAAAGAAGGGCTTTTCCGACAGGTCATTCGTGTTCTAAAGCCAGGGGGTACATTTGCCTTTCTAAGCGGTACTATGGATATGCCCGATAATCCGGAGGTTGTTGAGAATATGGCCCGTGGATACCTTATTCCACAGTATTATGATACAGTAGACGGCTACAAGTCTAAACTCAAACGAGCCGGGTTTCGGACACTTGAGGTAACGGAGTATGTTGAGGATTTTAGAATTCAGAACAAGCTATGGGGTGATGCCTATAAGAATCACTACGACGCTATTGTAAAAGAGCAGGGAAAAGAGAACACCGATTACCATATTATCTATTTTGACACATACCTTCGTCTAATTGATGAAGGCCGTGCAGGACACCACCTCTTTATTTCCCGAAAGCCGGGGAGCTGATTGGGGGCTTCGGTTCCGTTATTCAACCATTTACCTAAGTCATGGATAGGTTTCTAATCATCTTTAGACTAATCCTATCCAATCTATCTACAACCACATCAGCAATTTGAAATTCTTTTTGATCTAGCCTCTTGTCTGGAACTGCGATGCAGATCATACCTGCCCCTTTGGCGGACTTTACTCCATTAATGGAATCCTCGATTACAACGCATTCCCACGGCTCAACCCCCAGATTGCTCGCTGTATGGAGATAGATGTCGGGATGGGGCTTTCCAAACTGGATGGTGTCCCCGGAGACAACCACGGAGAAAAATTCCCTGAGTGAGAATCTGTCCAGAACGAAATTTATAACCCTCAATGGAGAGCTTGAGGCTAGGGCTAGGCGGAAGTCACTCTCCCTGAGCTCTTTAAGAAGGGGTAGAAGCCCCGGCACAAGCTCTAATTCCTTCTCATAAAGCCCAAGCAGTATCTCGATTCTTCCAGTGATAATTTCTTCAATCGTTTCAGTCAGGTTAAAGGTTTCCCTCAGCAGGCTTCCGGAGTCGTTTTGGTTTAATCCCACTATCTTGTCCCTGTATGTCGGACTATATTCTATGCCTTTTCTTCCAAGCAGTATTCTTTCTGTTCTTTCCCAAAGGGGTTCGCTATCTATCATGACTCCGTCCATATCAAATATAACGGCTCTAATCATGACTAAACCCGCCTCTTGATTCTAAAAGCATATTGTGCCATCTATTAGCTTGTAAGTTAATCATTCTATTAGAGAGATTCAACGCTAGTTGGATTTATATGGGTAAGTTTGACACACTATTCTTTTCGTGATTAAATAAAACTTAGAGTTGTCGTTGGTACTTGAACTGTGAAAGAAAACTCATCAAATAGAAGTAATCCCAAGTGCCGACGAGCTTTTGTATATATTAATTAGGCTTTTGTAATTTATTTCTGAACCTTTGGGGAGGCAAGAGATGGCAATAAAAAAGATTCCTTTAAAAAAAGAGGAAGCAAAAGAGGCTGAGAAAAGGGTTACACTTACTACATTTCAACACTCTCAGGAGCCTGATGAGGCAGTGGAATTGACTGAAGAGAAGGTGTTGGAGTCTCTAAAGACGGTTCGCGACCCGGAAATCCCCGTAGACATTGTGAATCTGGGGCTTATTTACGACGTAAAAATCTCTGGAAGAAACGCTTACATCAAGATGACCCTCACTACCCCAGGATGCGGAATGGGCAAAACTATTGCTAAGCAGGCGGAGAGTGCAGTCAAATCTATTGGAGCAAAAGACGTTTTAGTTGAAATCGTGTGGGATCCGCCTTGGAATACAGATATGATGAGCGATCGGGCAAAAGAGAGCCTGGGCATAAGTTAACAACCGATACCGTTATATGTTGCTTTGCTAGATACGCGTCACAATTTCTCGAAGGCTAAGTAATTTCAATCCGGCTAATAGTGTATATTGTGATTGAAGAAGGATTGTCGAATATTTCATTGGTTATCAAGACCCTTAACAGGGTTTATCCTGATTTGGGTGGATAGCTTGGGTGATATTAGGGAGTAAACAGAATTCGGGAGGGTTAATATGGAATTAAACCCTGAAGGGATACGAAATATCCTTAAAAAGGTAAAGTATCCCGGCTTCTCACGGGATATAGTCTCGTTTGGGATTGTAAAGGACATAGGTGTAGAAGGCTCCAAGGTCACAGTTCTGCTCCTCCTCCCTAAGCCCGATGAAAAACTTGAGTCGGAAATAGGAGAATCCGTAAGAAAGACACTCCTAGAATCCCCTGGGGTCTCCGAGGTAGACGTTCGCACAAGGGTAAGAGAGCTAAAAAGGTCACCTGGTCGGGCAGGACAGGCAGAGGCTGCCCAGAGGGTGCAAGGCCCGGAGATTAGATACTTCATAGCTGTTGCGAGTGGCAAAGGCGGTGTTGGAAAATCCACTGTGGCGGTGAACCTTGCCCTCGCGATCTCTAAAAAGAGGAGAAACGTAGGTCTTCTGGATGCGGATGTCTGGGGGCCCAGTATTCCAATTATGATGGGCTTGAACGAAAGACCGGTGGCGACACCTGAGAAAAAGATCATTCCGCTTGAAAAATACGGATTAAAACTCATGTCTATAGGGTTCCTCATAGACGATGACGATACGGTGATATGGAGAGGCCCTATGGTTCATGGGGCGGTAAAACAGTTTGTGGAAGATGTGGACTGGAGAGGGACAGATTATCTGGTAGTTGACCTTCCACCGGGCACGGGGGACGCACAGCTTTCCCTTATTCAGACCGTACCCCTTAGCGGGGGCGTCATTGTTACGACCCCTCAGGATGTAGCTCTTATTGATGTAAGACGCGGAGTACAGATGTTTAGAAAGTTAAACGTTCCGGTCTTGGGCGTAGTAGAAAATATGAGTTACTTAGTCTGCCCTCATTGCGGGGGTGAGGTAGATATATTCAGCAGAGGGGGTGGGAAGAGGATGTCTGAAAAATTCAATGTGCCTTTTTTAGGCGAGATCCCAATTGACCCTGAAATCAGAAAGGGTGGGGATGAGGGAAGTCCGATAGTTATATCCCATCCTGAAAGTCCTGCTGCAAAGGCGTTTATGGATGTAGCCGACAGGGTTTTGAAGACCATAGAGTCCGCATGATTATAGTTAAGCATTTATAGTACCTTACACCTCCCTTTTTTATAAAAATTTGCCTTGACTCACTTTAGATGGTGATTATTTTTAGGATAGGAGAAAAATAAAAGAGGAGGTAGATAAAAATGGCTAGGGGTTTAAGAATATTGGATCCTTGGAGGGATTTTGGTACACTCCAAGAAAGAATAAACAGGATGTTTGACGAAACAATGAGAGCGCTTTCTCCTCAGTGGGGTGAAGAGCTAGAAAGAGGGGCTTGGATGCCTGCTGTGGACATCCATGAGACTGATGATGAGTATGTAGTGAAAGCCGATCTTCCTGGATTGAAAAAAGAGGATATTCAAATTGACCTAAAGGACAGCACCCTCACTCTAAAAGGGGAGAAGAGATTTGAAGAGAAGGTCTCAAAAGACAACTACATAAGAACCGAGCGCGCATACGGAACGTTCGTACGCAGCTTTACACTTCCCCATAATGTAGATTCAGAGAAAATCAAAGCGTCTTACAAAGACGGCGTTCTTGAACTTACTCTCCCCAAGAAAGAAGAGGCAAAACCTAAACAGATAAAAGTCGAGGTTAGCTAAAAAATCAGGGGCAGACCTCTGTGTCTGCCCTTAACAAAAAGGGCAACCCTCTGCGGTTGTTTCTACGATAAATACACGGATATCTTGACACTACTACAGTTACCAGATTATGTTTTAGGTTACCTACCTAAAGAGGTGGCTTTTTAAGATATGGCACCAAAGAGGGATTATTATGAGGTCCTGGGCGTAAAGAAGAACGCTTCTAAGGAAGATATAAAAAAGGCCTATCGGAAGCTTGCAAGGCGTTATCACCCTGATTTAAACCCCGGAAATAAGGAGGCCGAAGAGAAGTTTAAAGAGGTTCAAGAGGCGTATTCGGTTCTCTCCAATGATGAGAAGAGAAAGGCTTATGATACCTTCGGCACTGCTGAGCCTCAGCCAGGCCCCGGAGCGGGAAGGACTACATGGAGATGGCAAGAGGGTTCACCCGAAGGGTTTCAATTTAATTTTGGCGACCTTTCAGGGCTCGAGGATATTCTCGGCGATATATTCGGAGCCGGAGAGGGAGCGAGGGGACGGGGTAGGGGCCGAAATATCGAATACCAAATAGAGATAGACTTTGAAACGGCCATCAAAGGCGGAACCAGAGATATTAGCATTACCAGAGATATTGGTGGAAAGCCTTTCACTGAAACAATCTCTGTGAAGATTCCGGCTGGGGTTGACAACGGCTCGCGAATCAGGGTTCCGGGAAAGGGTGGAGAGGCGCGAAAGGGCGGTAATGCAGGTGACCTTTATCTTACGGTGAAGGTAAGACCACATCCTATCTTTCGGCGTGAACAGAATGACATTTACGTTGAGCTTCCAATCACGGTCTATGAAGCCGCGCTTGGCGCTCGAATCAGCGTTCCCACAGTTGATGGGACGGCAGTAGTAACGGTTCCACCCGGAATACAGAGCGGAACAAAGCTCAGGCTTCGTGCAAAAGGGGTGCCTCATCTAAGGGATGGAGAACGGGGAGATCAGTACGTTGTGGTAAAGATCGTTCTACCTGAACAGATGAGTGAAAGTGTTAAAAAGAAGTTTGAGGATTTGGCAAGGACGATTCCCTACAATCCGAGATTGTACCTTGAGAAGTATCTGAGATGAAACGCTATTCTTTAAAGGCTTTGGTAGAGATTTTTGAGGTTACGCCAGGTTTTGTAAAAAGGCTTGAGAGAGCAGAGCTTATACTACCAATGGTAGAGGGAGATGAAATCTTCTACACCGAGCATGATGTGAGAAAGCTTCTTCTCGCTAAAGACCTTAGAGAGATGGGAGTTAACCTTGCAGGAATCGAGGTAATCCTTGATATGAGTGAACGCATGCAAACTATAAGAAAAGAGGCGGATGAGACTTTGCACAGGCTTCTTAAATACATAAGTGAGAATATAAGCCCAAGAGAATAAAAGGAGAGAAACCCATGGCTGAAGAGAAGAAAGACCCCGGTCAGAGTGAAGGTTTTAGAATGGATTTTTCTACCTTTGTGCTTTCTCTAAATGCCTCTGCCCTCATTCATCTGGGTGAAATCCCCGACCCCACATCCAAAGAGAGGACGGTGAGTTTGCCTGCGGCAAAACACACAATCGAGATTCTCGAAATAATCAAGGAAAAAACAAAGGGAAACCTGGACGGCGAGGAAGAGAAACTACTCGATGATGTACTTTATAACCTGAGATTAAAGTATATTAAAGGTCTTCAGCCCGAGAAGAAGAGTTGATAAGAGGCAATCTTAGAACGAATGTCCATTCTAGAAGCTATCCCAAAACCCTCTGAGTTGTCATTGTGAAGGAGCCCTTCGGTTGTGCTCAGGGTAAACTCCGCGACTGAAGAATCTTATTTTTCGCAGCATTTATTCTATCTTCTGTAAGACGCTTCGCTACATTAGAGTATGAAATACCAGTCTTGGGATGACCTCTAGTCTTATTGGAATGATTTCCCATCAACAAAGCGGTATGTGTTTGCGACTAGCATCTGGGTTTGGTCTTTTCCAATGAGTTCTTCTAAGACTTTTAAACCATTTGTTACGACGGGGGGTCTCCTTTCCGTAGAATGGGCATCGGATGCTACGGCGTCAATTACTCCGTCCTTTGCAAACTGCATGACGCATCGCTTGGCCTTTTCCCCGAAATCTCCGCAGAAGCTTCCGGATGTGACCTGTATAAAGGCCCCGGCTCCGGTCAGTTCTAAAATCTTTTTTGGATTCTTCTGAATCTCCTGGTTTCTTTCTGGGTGTGCCAAGACCGGGTAGATTCCTATAACCTTGAGATTGAAAATAATCTCTTCGATTCCGCGGGGAATAGAAACAAAAGGGGTCTCAACAAGGAGGTAACGGCTTCCTCCCAGGGTTAAAACTTCGCCCGATGATACAATCTTGGGTAAATTCTCTGAAATCCCAACCTCCATGCCGGGCAGAACATCAAGAGGTATTTCATTTTCCCTTAGCTTCTTATTTAATTCATCCACCTTCTTTTTGATTGCGTCTGGATTTGGCTCCCACTTTGTCCCTTGAATCCAGTGCGGGGTTGCAATCGTTATCCGTATTCCATCCTGAGAGGCTATTTTTGCCATCTCTAAACTCTCTTCCCATGAGCTAGGTCCGTCATCTACATTTGGAATGAGATGACAGTGAATGTCTATCATATTCTATAAGCCCTCCTGTGTGAAAGCTATAAATCTACTGTGATTTACACCTTTTCACAACTCCATTATAATAGAAGCGAATGAATTGGATTCAAGATGTACAATGCAAGATACATGGTATTTTTATTCTGTATCTTGAATCATGTATCTCTTTATTCATTACTCGTGGCTAAAAGCGGGCTGATGTCCATATCATCCATCATTAAGCGTTTTGGGGAATTGAGGGTTCTTGTCATAGGCGATCTTATGCTCGATCGCTATGCCTGGGGAAGGGTTACTAGAATATCTCCTGAGGCGCCTGTGCCGGTGCTCAAAGTCTTGAGCGAAAACCTTTTGCCAGGCGGCGCGGCAAATGTCGGTTCAAATCTGAGGAGCTTGGGCGCGAATGTAGAGATTTGTGGGGTTATTGGCAAGGATTATGAAGGAGAAAAGCTGATAGAGCTTCTCGAACGGATTGGAATAGATTCAAAAAATATAATTCTTGACCCTAAAAGACCCACGACCACAAAAACGAGGCTTGTTGCCGGGACCCAGCAGATTGCCCGAATGGATAGGGAGGAGACATGCCCTATTTCAGGCGAATTAAAAACCCGCCTTATGGATATGATTACAAGATTGGTTAAGGAGCGCCCCCCTCATGGAATAATAATTTCCGATTATGCAAAGGGTTTGATCGGAGAAGACATATCCGGTGAAATCATCCGGCTTGCGAAAAGGGAGGAAATCTTTATTGCCGTAGACCCAAAGGGAAAAGATTTTGCTAAATACAGTGGAACGAACGTCATTACGCCCAATCAGAAAGAGGCGGAAGAGGTATGCGGATTCTCAATCGGAGATGAGAGAACACTTAAAAGGGCAATTGAGATTTTAATGGAAGAGACTCATGCCGATTGCGTTTTAATCACGCGAGGGAAACAAGGAATCAGCTTTTGTGTAAAGGGGAGCGAGATAAAAACGATTTCATCGGATGCAAGGGAAGTTTTCGATGTCACAGGAGCGGGCGATACCGTAGTAAGTGTGTCTACCCTTTCTTATCTCTCATCAAAATCGTGGGAGGATTCAGTGAGGATTGCAAATCTGGCGGCAGGAATCGTGGTCGGTCGAGTCGGAACCGCGACCGTTACTCAGGCAGATTTGATTGAACATTTTGAAGACGATAAACATTTAATCAGTGGGAAAATACTCTCAAGAGAGGTCCTTTCGGCGACCATTTCCCGGCTGAAGGCAAAAGGAGAGAAAATAGTTTTTACAAACGGCTGCTTTGATCTTCTTCACGTAGGACACCTGAGGCTTCTTAAGGAGGCAAAGAAACTAGGAGACGTCCTCGTCGTGGCTATCAATAGCGACAGCTCCGTAAGGGCATTAAAAGGGGAGGGCAGGCCGCTTATATCGGAGAACGATAGGGCGCACATAATTGCCTCACTGGATTGCGTGGATTATGTCTCTTTGTTTGCGGAGGACACCCCGCTTGAGCTGATTAAGGTGTTAAAGCCCGACATTCTTGTAAAAGGGGGTGACTATACTCTCGACACGATTGTCGGGAGGGACTTTGTAGAGGGCTACGGCGGGAGGGTTTGCATAATCCCTCTTATCGAAGGCGTGTCAACCTCGGCTTTGGTTAATAAGATTAGGGATGGAATTTAAGAGTTAGGGCCTTTCCTTGCACAGAGATGTTAAATAGCTCTTTGCGTTTGCCCCCAGAGCACTTTCAGGGGAAATTTCGATTACGTTTTTAAACGACGCACATGCATCCTCAACCTTCCCTATCTTTAAATAGGCGAGTCCCAGATTATAATGGGCCTCGTCGTATAAATTATAACCATTTACAGCTTTCTTAAATTCCTCTATAGCATCTTCTTCCTTTCCTGTTGACATATAGAGTATTCCAAGCTCGTTGTGCGTGTAGACAAGGGCGGGGTTTATCTCGAGCGACTTTTGGTAGCAGTCCTTTGCTTTATCAATATTTCCTTTTCTGAAATACGCTACCCCCAGGCTCGTAAGGGCTTTATCTCTGGATCTATAAACCAGATCCGTTGACGCTTTAGAGCATTGCTCAATGGCACCGTCCAGTTCATTGAGAGTAAGGTATAGACCGCACAGATTATATCTCGCCTCGGAATAATCCGACTTGAGTTTTATCGCCCTCTTATAGGATTTCTCGGCCTCTTTGTATGCCTTCAGACCGAAGTATATGAGCCCTTCGATGTTATAAACCTCGGGGTCGCTGTCATCAATCTTCTCAGCCTCTCTAATATCTATAAGTGCCTGCTGAAAATTACCCCTTAGGAGCGACGCCGTAGCAAGGCCTTTTTGATCATTCAGGGTCTTTTCCTTGCTACTCTCAACCTCCTTTCCACCACATGAAGAGAGTAGAAAGAGGATTATTGAAGATAAGATAAATGCCCTCATGTTCAGTCCAGATTGGAAAGCTTCAGGAATGCCGAATACCTGGTCTCTATTTCTTCCTTGCGTAGATTGACCAATCTATTTACGCTGAAGTCCTCTACGGTAAAAGAGGCAACCACGCTCCCATAGACAACGGCCCTTTTGAATCCTGAACTGGAAGAATCATCGCTCGAAATGTATCCCATAAATCCGCCCGCAAACGTATCGCCAGCCCCGGTGGGATCAACTATGTCTTCAAGCGGGTAGCTGGGCGCCCAGAATATTCCTTCTTTTGAAAACATCAGAGCGCCGTATTCGCCCCTTTTTACAATGAGAATCTGAGGACCCATATTAAGTATAGCTCTAGCGGCTTTCATAATTCCCGGTTCCTGTGCTAACTCCCTTGCCTCTGAGTCGTTAATCATAAGTATGTTTACGTGTTTTAGAACCTCTATTAATTCCTTGGGCTTTTTCTCTATCCAGTAGTTCATTGTATCGCATGCGACGAGTTTTGGTTTTTTAACCTGCTTTAGTACGTGCATCTGAAGCTCGGGATTGATATTTGCAAGAAAGACATACTCGGCTTCACGGTAGTCCTCCGGTATAACGGGATCGAAATTCTCAAAGACGTTAAGATGGGTTGCTATGGTCTCCGGGTCTTTGAGGTCATACCCATACCGTCCGTGCCACCTGAATGTTTTTCCCCGTGTGCTTTGGACTCCGTTTAGCTCTATTCCCCTGGATTTAAAAAGTTGTACGTATTTCTCTGGAAAATCATCGCCTATTACGGCTACGATTTTTACATCCGTAAACAGGCTTGCGGCGAGCGAAAAGTAGGATGCCGAGCCGCCAAGAACCTCTTCGACCCCTTTGAATGGGGTCTCGACTGTATCCAGCGCCATAGAGCCTACAACCAATACGCTCATCTGACGTACCTCTCAATTAAAATATTAAGCCTCTTTTTTGCTTCTTCTGATATGGCACCTTTTGTTGTGATAATTGCATCTCGAAGAGCATTGGAACAGGCACACATTCTTTTTTCGGGAATCATAGGAACAGCCTCTTTTATAATTCGTCTTGCGAGTTCTACGTTTTTTGTGAGCGTCTCAATTATTTTATCAACAGTGACATCTGCATGTCCATCATGCCAGCAGTCATAGTCGGTTGAGAGTGCGAGGGTTGCGTAGCAAATCTCAGCCTCGCGTGCGAGTTTTGCCTCTGGCATATTCGTCATTCCTATCACATCAACTCCCCACTTTCTGTATATGTTGCTCTCCGCCCTCGATGAGAACTGCGGCCCCTCAATACAGATATACGTTCCGCCCTTGTGTGTTGTGGCTCCCGATTTTCGAGAGGCTCCGTAAAGAACATCGGAGAGCACAGAACATACGGGGTCTGCCATTGAAACGTGTGCTACGATGCCATCTCCAAAGAATGTCGAAGCTCTCTTCTTTGTGTGGTCGAAAAACTGGGATGGGATGACGACATGACCGGGGGCGATTTCCTGCTTCATACTACCCACCGCGCTTACGGATATTATCCATTCGACCCCCAGTTTTTTCATTCCGTATATATTTGCACGAAAATTTATCTCTGAGGGCATAATCCTGTGGCCGCGTCCATGTCTTGGAAGAAAGATCATTCTGGTATCGTCCAAGTTTCCCACGAGGAAATCGTCTGATGGGCGTCCCCAGGGAGTTTCCACATGCACGAAGCGAACGTCGGTTAGCTCCTCCATCTCATAGAGTCCGCTCCCGCCTATCACTCCAACGGTTTTTATATCCATTGTTTTTAACGTTCTTAAACTAACATTCAAATAAATCCAGGTCAAGGTTTTAAGTAAGACGGGGCAACCCCGACCCTGAATCTTCGAGAAGCAGATTCAAAGAGAATCTAAGGTTGCTGTACTTTCTGATTGCGAAATTGTCCCAGAAGACACATGTGCCCAGGAGTATGAATTTTCCTTTGCCCACCTGAGATTCGGCGCCGATTATCGTTTTTTTTCTCTGACGTGAAGAATCCTCTCTGATTATTACTGGCTTTCCAAAATCCTTCTCAATATTTATAGAACCAGAACAGGGGAAAAGAACCCTTTCAACAGAATCGTTATATGATAAAACCCTTGATGTTACCACTAGAAGATCGTCACCCTCATCATTGTTTGACTTGTCCCTCACCTTGTCATTGTTTAGAGAGAGTCCAAAGTGGGAAGAGAGGGAATTAATGCACCCGGCTATGTTGTCTTCGTTATTATAGTACCCACAGGCTATGACCCTTTTTCCCTCTTGAATGTATTCCCTCACAAGCCTTGCTTCGCCTTTTGTGAATGTTTTCTCAGGGTAGTTTAATACCGTCACATCATATCCGGTTATGTCTTTGAATGAATCCACTTCTTTAACAACTGCCCCAGATTCTCTAAGGCTGGATTTCAATATGGAAAAGTAGTAATGGTCCTCGATTGTAAATTCCAGATGTGATACGTCCCAGGCTACTTTGATTTTTCTTTTCATGAATTGAATTCCCTAAATAGACGGGATTTCCAGTTTTTGTCCTATCCCCTTGGCCTTCGCGAGTTCATATATGTGGGCGGCAACGGCAATGTCTTCAATAGCAATTCCAAGGGATTTAAACAGTGTTATGTCCTCGTCTTTTTTCCTTCCCTTGATCTTGCCTGACACCACCTCTCCGAGTTCATGAATCCCTTCCCATTGGAGCCTGCCCTTTTCAATGAGCGGGAGAAGTTCACCCGCCTCAATCTTTGACTGCTCTTTTGATTCAACAACAATGATGTTGCTCCGTTTTACTGCCGTCTCATCTATCTCACGTTTAAAGAGAAAGTTCCCTCCTATTGCGTTTATGTGAACCCCTTCCTGAAGCCAGTCGCCTTTAAAGACAGGCTCTGCCGAGGTGGTGGACGTAATTACGATGTCGGCCTCATCTATAACATCCTCCGGCCTCTCTGCGGGGACCGTTTCTATTCCGAGAAACTCTTCCATCTCCTTACAGAATGATTCCCTTTTATTAGGATTGCGACTGTAGGCTTTAATCCTTCCTATTTTTCTTACAGCCACAACCCCCATAAGCTGCCCCCTTGCCTGCCAGCCCGTGCCAAATATTCCAACGACGTCTGAATCTGCCCTTGACATATACTTTGTAGCGACACCAGTTGCCGCCCCTGTACGAATCATCCCCATGAAGTTGCCGTCCATTATTGAAAGAAGTTCTCCGGTCTCAATACTATGGAGGAAAACCCGGAACTTAACGCCGCCTTTGTATGACGTATAGGCTTTATAGCCCATTACCTTCATGTGCGGAGCTGCGCCTGCCAGGTAATGAAGCATGCTCTTCTCCGTTCGTATTCTCAGCCTCGGATGGTTGATTATGTTTCCCGAACCCTGTTGCTTAAAGGTTTCTTCTAGCACCCTTATGGCATCGTCCATGGACAGAACTTGCTCAACATCCTTTTCTCCTAGAAATAAGACCATGTTTGTCTCCTTAGAGGGCTTGTCATTGCAAGCGGTGAGGTTCCCTAAATGATCACAAACAAGGGCAATCGGATACCATTAAACGCAAGCCTCATAATCAAGGCCAGCTGAAGGCTCCTATTCGTCGCTTTCGTCCCCCTCGATCGCTATCTCCGACCACAGCGAAGCAACCCCTCTTTTAGATTGCTTCGTCGCTTCTCTCCTCGCAATGACAGCTTAATTATACGATGATTAAACAACCGAATTTGATAAAACCCTGTGTTCCCTGTGGCTAGTAGAAGATTCTCACTTATATACAAATACCAAAACAGCGCTCGTGATAATCAAGTTGAGGACTGCAAGCGGAAAAAGGACCTTCCAGCCAAGGCGCATGAGCTGATCGTATCGAAATCTCGGAAGAGTCCACCTGACCCAGATAAAGAAAAATAGCAAAAATAGAACCTTTCCAATAAAGACAACCGGAGGCAGAAACCAGTATTTATTTATATCAATCCCGAACCAGCCGCCAAAGGGCAGGGGGTACCATCCGCCGAGAAAAAGGCACACAGTAAGGGCTGAAGCGGTTATCATATTTGTGTATTCAGCCATAAAGAACATCGCAAACTTCATACTGCTGTATTCCGTATGATACCCGGCGACAAGCTCAGGCTCGGCTTCTGGAAGGTCAAAAGGAAGGCGGTTTGTTTCCGCAAATGAAGAGATCAAGAATATCAGGAATCCCAAAACCTGAGGGATTGCAAACCAGACCTTTGCCTGAGCATCAACTATATCATTCAATCTAAGAGAACCTGCGATTGCTATTACTCCAATAATCGAGAGACCGAGGGAAAGCTCATAGCTTATCATCTGCGCCGCAGAGCGAAGCCCTCCGAGGAGCGAATATTTGCTGTTTGACGACCAGCCGCCAAGGACTATGCCGTAGACGCCGAGTGAGGTTATGGCAAGCACATAGAGAAGCCCGGCGTTTATGTCGGCTATTTGAAACTTTATATGAATAGGTTCTCCAAGGAGACCAAAGAATGTCGTGTTAAAGCCGTAACCTATGGGGATTACGGCAAGGGCGATTATTGCCGTAACAAGAGAAAAGGCCGGAGCCAGTATATAAAAGGGTTTGTTTGCGGTATCGGGGATAATATCTTCTTTAAATATGAATTTTGCGCCGTCTGCAAGGGGCTGAAGAAGCCCAAATGGGCCTACGCGGTTTGGGCCGAGCCTATCCTGAATGAATGCGCTTATACGCCTCTCCGCATAAGTGAGATAGGCGACGAGTGTAAGAACAACGAATAGAACCAGAGCTATTTTTACAACCGAGATTCCGATTCCGACCCAGAGCATTTCTTTTTCTCTTTATTTAGGTTTTTGCCACGAATTGGCACGAAAGAGAATAATCAGGATACAGAAAACGGAATAAAGGGGATTGAGTTTTTTCCCTGTATTCTTCTGTTTGTATACATTCGTGTTCATTCGCGGCTAAGTATAGGATTTACCCCATCCTTTTTATACCGAGCATTCCGATTTTATCGTAGTTCATCCCGCTGTAAGCGGGAACCTTTTCAGCAATCTCAATCATGACCTGAGACGGGCTTATGTATTTGAAGTTTTCTTGTTTAAGTCTTTTCCCAATAAGGGTGAGAATCTCCCAATCGGGTTTTGCGTTCCCCTGCGGGGAAATTGTCTTTCTAATTCTCTGTACCCTTCCCTCATCATTTGTAAACGTTCCGTCCTTTTCATAAGGGGTTGCGCCTGGAAGAATCACATGGGCTAGTTTTGCAGTTTCAGTGAGTTTAAAATCCTCAACCGCAAGAAATGAGAGTTTAGACAGGGCCTCTGTGAGTCTTCCCCTTTCCTCCTCGGAGACGATGCTAAACAGATCCTCGCCCACGACATAGAGGGCTTTTATGTTTCCTTTGAAAAGAGAGTCTATTATCCCGCTCAGTCCATCCGGATTCGAGGCTAAACCCATATCCCTCGCGCCAATACTGTTTGGAAACGGGTCTGTACTTATAAGCCCAAATTTCTTTTCTCCTTCCGTTTTGCCGGTGCGGGCGTTTAGGTTGTTAACACCCACAGCATCCGCGATCTTTCTAAGAATGTAGCACTCCTCATTTGTGAGCACGGGGGAACCTATGAATGCAAGAGAGTCGGGGGAATCATCCTTTGCCCGGCTAATCTCGGATGTGACAAAATCCAGTGCCTCGTCCCAGGTAACGACTTCAAGGCTCTCTCCGTATCTTCGAAGCGGCTCTCTTAGGCGGTTTTTGCCTTGAACCTCTCTAAATCCGTATCTGCCTCTGTCGCATATCCAGTAGTCGTTTACATCGAGGTTTATTCTCGGGCGAACCCTTGAGACGTGTCCTTTTCTCGGGTCAACGCCGACGGTGATGTTACAGCCGTTGCTGCAAAGAGGACACACAGTATCGGTGAACTTCCAGTACCAAACCCGCTCTTCATGAAGCGTGTGTTTGCTAAGGAGCGCCCCTACAGGGCAGAGATCAATAACGTTTCCCGCAAGCTCATTATCCAGTTTTTTATCGGGAAAAACCACAATCCTTTTTCTAAACCCCCGCCCGTTAAATCCCAGCTCCCCGGTTTTGGTGATTTCGTCTGTAAACCGCACGCACCTCGTACACATGATGCATCGGTTCGGATCATACATTATTCTGTCGCTGAGGTAGTATTTCCTTCTTACCTTTTTCTCTTCCGGGCCATCGAATCTGCTGTACCCAGGACCATGCTTAAATGTCGTAAGCTGAAGGGGGCACTCGCCGCCTTTATCACATATAGGGCAGTCAAGCGGATGGTTTATCAGCGTAAATTCGACTACGGCCTCTCTTGCTTTGATTGCTCTAGGGGTATTGGTCTTTACGATGAGCCCGTCTCTTACAGGTGTATTGCATGCGGGCATAACCTTTGGAACGCCTTCAATCTCTACAAGACATTGCCTGCACTGGGCTACGATGCTCAGTGCGGGATGGTAGCAGAAATGGGGGATTTCAATTCCAATTTGCGCCGCCGCCTGAATGATATTTATTCCATCTTCGGTTTCTATCTCTATTCCGTCTATCGTTAGCTTGGGCATATAAAACCTCTTTAAAAATTCTATCAGACCCCAGTTGAATCTGCAAACTCGAAGGGAACAAAAATAGGGAGGTATTTAGGAAAGCGTTTCTTTTTTCTGTTCTGCATCCGGATTTTGGGTTTTATCTTCTCTTACCCCATCTTTCTTTTCTTCTACATCATTATTTCCCTGGGATTTTGCGCTTGCTCTTTCGTCATTCTCAATCTCCATATCTATTGTGTGTCTGAGTTCATCTGTAACCCTCTGAAATTCTCTCATTGCGCGCCCCAGCGTCCTTGCGACCTTGGGAATCTCCTTTGGACCAAGGACAATGAGGGCAATTAAAAGGATCACAAGCAACTCGCTCGTTCCAATACCGAACATTCTAATCTCCCGATTTCCCTCTGATGTTTGTTACCTGCTGAGCCGACTTTTCATGTTTGCTCTGATTAAATCCACACCGTATCTTTCTCTAATCCCTTTGACGATAGGGTATCACATCAAATCCGATCATTCAAACCGGTTTCTGAATTGCCAGAACTGCTGCAATTTTAGGGAAAATATACTCTGCTACATCCCTTCTTGAGCCGACAGTGATGATTAAATATCTTCCTCTGACAAGGTAAACCCATCCTTGAAGTTAACGTCAGCCCACTTGAGGTTTAGTATCTCGCCGCGTCTCATCCCTGTTATAACAGCCATAAGCAGTATGGGCTTAAATTCTTGCGACGCTGCGGCATACAGCCTCTCAAATTCGTCTGCGCTTAATATCCTGAGATGGTGTTATTGACTCTAAAATGCTTAATGCCTTTGTACGGACTCGAGTCGGCTATCTTCCACGTCACGGCCATATAAGCATGTTTCTTAAAGTATCTAATTCCCTGTTTACAGTCGCAGGTTTTACCTCTGCCTTGCCCTCAGATTTGTATTTCTCTATAAGCCAGGGTGTGATTTGGGAAAAAGCGTCTTGTCGTTAAAACAAGTGCCAAGGGCTTTGATAGAGCACAGGTAGTAGTCTATATACCAACGGTTGGCTCTCTTGAATACTCCCATGATTTATTTACCCCCTCTTGTTTATTTTATTACACACCACAAGCCTTAATAAGCGCAAATATCAAAGCCCCTACCAGAAACCAAGGCCCGAGATGCTTAGCAAGGTGGTATTTCCGTCTTAGCCTCAGTCCCTCTACTACCGGCCTCTTTGCTCCTTTAGGCAATGCTCTAAAAGCACCCTGGAAGGCAAGGAAAGGCAGAAGCCCTTTACGCTTTATCACGTGGGCCCTACGTCTCCATTTGAATGCGTCTATTAGGAGCTTCTTACCCGTTCCCATGCTTACTTACCTCCCTCAGTTTATTTATATGCCTTACCCCTTGGTAATATTGCATAGACATAAATAACTTTTCTTTCCCTGTCGGGAGTGAATAGGACTCTCCAATCTCCAACCCTGAGACGGTAATCCCCTTGTAGCTCTCCGGTTAAAGCCCTGACATTCTCTTGAAACAGGGGATTCTTACTCTCTTCTAATTTCACTAGAGCCTCTTTTATCCTTTTCCTAGTATTCTTATCCAGCTTTCTGTAATACTTCTCCGCCGTAGGCTTAATCTCAACCTTCCAGTTCATCTAGGGATTTCCCTTTTACTCCCTGTTTAATCTCTTCTTTGCCTTTCCTAATCATCTCTACCCACTTGGGATTAGATAGAATCTCAAGGGTCTCTCTATGTCTCTCTATGTATTCATTTACAAGATCAGAGAGGATGTCTTTCATATCCCGCTTCTCTACCGTTGCAATTATCTTTAGATTATCTCTTAGCTCTTCGGGAATACGAACATTTACAGTTGCCATAATCTCACCTCTAATATATTGATATGCTATAATACTAATATACTACAAATAGGAATTATTGGAAGAAGCAATCTTAGGTAAAATCGGAAGAGGGAAGCAATTATATCTAGTAGTCAGTCACTCTGAAACTGACGGGTAAAGACGATGCAGCTTGACACGGGCATCTTTACAAGTGAATCGCCAATCTATAGTTGCGCGAGCTTTATTGCGCCTCTCCTCATTATAGAAGACAGGATATTTCATCTCCCTCCATTATTTTCAGTGGAGAGGCGAATTCTCCCTCTACAATCAACAACCGCTTGTCATCAATACCCTTATCAATGACTACATCTTCATAATCAACAACTCTTCCCTTTTCCCTTACAGCCCATATAAGACCTTCTCCACTAGATAAGCCTGTCTGAATATTCTTAACCCATTCGGGTTCAAGGAAACTCAAGAGATTCTCTATATAATCCCAATTGGTACCTTTCCTCCCTTTTGCGGGGCGAAACCATCTAAATAATTGGCCTAGATTTTGTCTTTCTTGATTTAATAACTCTTGTTGTTCAGGTAGAAGTAGTCCTTTTTCTTCCAGCTCTTGCCATTCACATATTCTATTGAGATCTTCAAGCATATTAGTGTCCATATAGGTGTCTATAGCACGTCGAAATAAGTTAGCAAACTATGGCCTTTCGCGGGTGCAATCCAGTTTAGATATGTTCCACCCCATGCGTGTGTGGAACCGGCATGATGCCCTGATGCACTGTTAAATAAAAGCCCGTTCTTTTAAGAGCCTCAGGGAAATTGATAAACTTGGGCCCTATTACGGGTCCCAGACTCGTCTTAAATATTTGACTGTAGAATATTTCGGTCGTCATTTTTACCGCTTCATCCGTGTTCATGAGTGGCTATTAATAATCTATCCCAAAATCTCTCCAAAAAATCGCAGAAGGGGTGTCAAATCAATCCGATCAAATCCCGCTCTTTTAGAGATCTCATGAGAAGTGATTCTTCCTCCTTCTCTCCACATCTTGCGTATAAAATCTCCGGCCTCTTTTTCCCTCCACCATTCCTCGTCAAATTTTTCTCTGAGGTGCCATTTCAGTTCCGCTTCGATAATACAACCCCTTAAATAGCTTGCGGTGTGAAAAAACGGATCGAGGTTGTCCAAGTAATCGGCTTCGCTGTAATCGGAGAGGGTTGCCTCTTTGAGCGTTTGTTTATAAAAATCGGATTTGCTTCTAAAGTCCTCATCTTTGTGGAGCAACAGTTCATAAATCAGCTTTCCACAATAGTATCGAATCATCATGAGTTGCTTGAGATACAGGAACCTTAGAAAATCACTGCCTGCGTCTAACTTCAGGTATCTCCGCAACCACCTTGTCTGGAGGAGAAGGTTTCTAAATAGAAATCCAAAGGCCTCTTCCGATGTGGATTCCGTGAGCCTCCTAAACTCAAACTCGTCTTCGGGATTTCTGTGTCCGTATAGAAGGGCAATCCCAAGTGCGTGAAAGAAGGATTCGTAATCTCCAATGCCACCTATAGGATAGATCGAGAGCATTATATTCTGTGGCACTTCAATCGGGATGCATAAGGGGCGTGAGGTCTTGCCTTTTCTGTATGATAAGTCCGTCTTTATGCTCTCACTGACATCTATGCCCATTTCGTTGAGGCATTTTCCTGCTAGAGCTTTTAAATCAACCTTTGAAAACTCCGATTTGAGTTCAAACGAATTAAATAGATGAGAAAGGTCATGCCATTTGGCGTCTTTCAGCTTCAGTTCCATTCGCTTCATGAGAAACCACTTGAGCAGGTCTCTGTAAGCATACTCGGTGTCCTTGAGAAATAGCTTTGCCTTTTCCTCAATCTCGCTGAGGTTCAGTTTCTCCAACTCATCACAGAGGCTTATGTATGAAAATCCAAGTTCCGACGCAATGTCGTGTGCAATCTCAAGGGTTTTAAGAAAAAGCGGCTCAAGCCTTAGGGCTGTTTCTCTTCTCTTTCTATCTATATCCTCTCTTCGCGCCCTTTTTGCCTCTATTTTTATCTCTGCCAACGCTGATCTATAGGGGATTGTCTTATAATCAAGCCTGATCTCATCCCTCGCCTCGGCCTTGAGAATTTCGTCTCTGAGCTCTGCTGTCTTGTTCTCTATAACGGAACGGGCTAAGAGGCTGAGAATCAGTTTCAGTCCTTTTTCTTCCTCTTCATCATTTGGGGATGTATCTTTCACAGAAAAAAATACATCGGTGTCTCCAAAGATTGAATGGGCTTTATATATGGCTTTGAGGTTGGCTTCCCCTTTCAATCCGGCTAAATTCCAATAAAGCTCCTGGCTCAGAGCTTTGAGGAATCCTTCGCCATCCTTGCGAATCTCTAAAATTGTATCGCTAGCCATGTTACATATATTTTATATCAGATTTATTGGCATTTCTCTGTTTAGCTAGCGAAATATGTATTGATGGTGTGTGTAGAATTGTATGGACAACCCGACGGGTCACCTCTACAATTTCCAATTACTCTATTGGGACTATTGAGACGTGCTGGCAACGCTTCTAACCGCTCTCTCAGGGGACTTGATAAAGAAGGAAGAAGCAGCTGCCGCATAACAGAAAAATATGGTAAGGAGAAAGGCGTAGAAATATGTGCCGGATATATCATGGATATATCCGGCAAGAAGCGGCCCTCCTATTGCCGCAACACAGTAGGAGGTACCGAAAAAGCCGTATATCGTTCCCAAAGAACCGAGTCCAAAAAAGTTTCCAAGTAGTGTTGGAAAAATTGGGACAGTTCCGCTATAGAAAAATCCAAATAGGATACCAAAGAGGTAGAATGCCCAGGTTTCTCTAATACCGAGTAGAAGAAAAATGGAGCTTCCTTGAAGTAAGAAACAAAGGAAGAGAACTTTTTTGCTTTCTAAAACCTCTGTAAGCAGGGCCGAGAGGACGAGCCTCCCAAATAGACTTCCCAATCCAATAGCGGCGGGAGCACCTGAGGCTACAAGAGGAGGAATCCCGGAATCTATTGCAAAGTTAAAAAGATGAACTACGACTACCAGGAAAGTGGTAAATCCAAAAAAGTACATCGTATACATTATCCAGAAGATAGGCGTAGCTATTGCTTCACGTGCTTTCCAGTCTCCATTGCCTTTTAATTTTTGCAGAGGTTCAGTTGTGGATTGCCCTCCCGCGCCATAAGGATATAAATTTTTCTCTGCGGGATAACCCCTTAACACTAAAGCCGAGAGTGTAGAAAGCGCAAGAAGCCCGGCCAAGGCGAAGAATGTGACTCTTAGTCCAAACGAAGAGATAAGCCACGCGGTAAGTGGATTTGTGATTAGTCCGCTAAGGGGGATTCCCGTTGTAATGATTCCGATTGCGAGTGTCCTTTTTTTTATAAACCACCTGCTAACTACGGCGACGCACGTAATATAGAGAACTCCGTCTCCGAGTCCGATTAGGAATCCATAAGATACATATAAGTGCCATCCTTTGGTTGCAATTCCGGAGAGGAGCATTCCAAGAGCCGTAATAATTCCTCCTGAAGTGATCACCACCCTTGGGTCATATTTATCTACAAGGCGTCCCGCGAGGGTTAAAGAGAAGGCAAGGACTACTGATCTTATTGAGAATATTGAGGAACCTACAGCGCGGGAAAAGCCGAATTCCCTGTTTAAATAGGGGAGAAGTACGCCGAAGGAATAGAGAAGGAGTCCGTCCATAATGATTAGAGTGAGGGATGCCGCTACAATGTACCATCCATAGAAAATCCTCTTTCCAGCCATTTGCTCTCCTTAAATTAGTTATTCATGTTACACATACTCACGTGTTATCATGACTGAATGGATTAATCTGGTATCCCAGCCATTGCCATGCCTGAAGTAGCAACCTCCGATCTAAACGGGGCATAAATATTGGATTCCCTAATACAGGGAATTACACGGAGAAAAATAATCATACCTGAAAACAGGGGGAACAGAGTTTTTCTTTTTATGATAGAACATGGGTGGATAACCTGTGGAGGCAGTGCATTTGGTGAACACACCGCATACATAAGAAACCCGTTGCCAATCACGATTAAATCCTGAACTTAATCGCCAATTTTTTTATGTCCTCCAGGTTTATCTCCTCCTCGGTGCTTTTTCTCATATCCCTTACCTTAGCCTTACCCCGGATTAGTTCCTGCTCTCCAATAATTATCGTGTATTTAACCCCAAGTTTATCCGCGCGTTTGAGCTGGCTTTTGAGGCTCTTATCCTCATAGTCCATACCAATAAAAACGCCGTTTTTCCTGAGTTCGTAACCAAGGAGAAATGCCGCTTTCTTTGCCTCGCTTCCCAAGTGTGCTATAAAGGCGTCGGTTTCTTTTTGAAACCCTTCAGGGAAAATTTTCTGGTGAAGGAGTATTATTCTCTCCATCCCTACGGCGAACCCTACGGCAGGCGTTGGAGGACCACCTAACTCCTCGACAAGCCCGTCGTATCTTCCTCCCGCTCCTACGGCGTTTTGCGCTCCGAGTTCCTCGGTCGTTACCTCGAAGACGGTTCTTGTATAGTAATCAAGACCTCTTACAATTCGAGGGTTGACCACATAAGGAGTTCCAATTTTTTCGAGAGCCTCTTTAACCGCCTCAAAATGCCCTTTACAACTATCGCAAAGGTTGCCGAGCATTGATGGGGCTTCTTGCGCGATCTCTTTGCATCTCTCCTTCTTGCAATCAAGGATTCTCAGGGGATTTATATCGAGTCTCCTCTGGCAATCCCCGCACAGTTCATCTCTCCTGGGTGTGAAAAATTCTACGAGTTTTTGTTTATAAAATGGGCGACAGTTTTCATCACCAAGAGAGCTTATCTCAAGTCTCAGGTACGGGCTGATTCCAATTGTTTCAAAAAACCGCCAGAGCATCGCTATTACCTCTGTGTCTGCAAGGGGGTCTTTCTGACCGAAAAGTTCCGCTCCGATTTGATAAAATCCCCTGTATCGCCCTTTCTGGGGGCGCTCGTGCCTAAACATCATTCCCGTATAGTAGAGCTTTGATATAGGCGATTTGGCATACATCGAATGCTCTATGAATGCCCTTACGACCCCGGCGGTGCCCTCAGGCCGGAGCGTGATTGAAGAGCCGTCTCTATCAGTGAACGTGTACATCTCCTTTTCAACTATATCGGTTGTTGTGCCGAGGCTCCTTGCAAAGATCTCCGTAAACTCAACAACGGGTGTTCTTATCTCCGAAAAACCGTAGAGTTCAAAAATGGTCCTTGCCCTCTCCTCGATGTGATGCCATCTCTTAATCTGGTCGGGAAGTATGTCGTTAAATCCTCTTATTGATCTTGCTTCCATGATTGTCTGGATTCTATCACAGAGGCTGGAGTAGCTCAAATTATCGGTGTATGGTCAATATAAGCATAGTGGGGCGGGTCCCCGTGACTGCTCGAATGAAGGGCAATGACGGAATTGTTCCTACATTTGAATGTCTTGTGCTTGATATGTTGTTGAATTGAAAGGCTCGGTGGGGTACAATGTCAATCAATAATCTCTCTTCTCTTCTCCAGTGCCACAAGCTCCCTTATCTTTAGTTCATCTATTCTCCCATTAAGGGCTATGTCAATAATCTCCAGGAGATAGTTTGCCGACAGGATTCTTGGGATCAGAACGTAGTCCGCTCCGGCTTTATACATCTCAACCGCTTTCTTTATAGTCTCTGCCGTTACAATGACCCTTGCGTTGGGATTCAGCCTCTTTATCTGCTTTAAAAGCCGAAGGTTATCGGTTCCTCTCAGGAAGTCATCAGAGATAGATGAAACTATCACCTTTGCATGTTGAATCTCCATCTCTTCAATTGTGTCCTGATGGCTTATGTCTCCATAGAGAAAGGGTATGTTTAGAATCCTGAGCCTTGCATCTACCTCAGGGCTGAAATCCACTACGAGAAAATCCCGGTACCTGTCTTTGATTGATTCTATTAACGAGCTTCCTATTCTGTGGCATCCGAGAAGAATAAGGCTTTTCCCCCTATGGTTGGCGGTTGCGGTCTCGGCTGAATCTCTTTCCTTCAGTCCTATTTTCCCCAAGATGTCGAGAAGAAATCCCGCGATCCTGTGGTTATTGAGCGTCATGTATGTTGAGATTGTTGATGTAATAATGAGGATAATTGCCGTAAGAGACACTATGTCCTTTGATATATGTCCGAGACCATAGCCCACGGATACAATGACAAGCGAAAACTCACTAATCTGTGAAATTGATATTGAGGTTAAAATTCCGAACCGGTAGCCATACTTGAGCGCTTTTAGGGCTGGTATTACTGTAACGAACCTGCTTAGAATCACAAAAATGGATATTATGGCGGCGGAGGTTATCACGGAGGAGGAGCTTACAACTATCTGCATTCCCAGTGAGACGAAAAAAAGCGTTACAAAGAAGTCTCTCAGTGCTCTTATCTTTGCGATTACATCCAGATTATAGGGGAAGCTCGACATACTTACTCCGGCGATCATTGCCCCCATCGCTATGGAGAAATCCGCTTTCATCGCGAGCCACGACACCACAAAGCACCATGAGATTGTAGAAATTAGTAGTATTTCGGGAAGCTTTGCGACAAATCTAAATAATCTGGGAAGCACGTATTTTGTGGTGAGACCCGCGCCTAAGACAAGCGCAATCCCTTTGGCAAAAGAAAAAGCGATTGGCAGGATTGAAGGGTTGGTGATATTCGACTGTAAGGCGAGGACAAATATGCTTATTACGTCCTGGAGGAGGAGAATTCCAAGGGTTATCCTCCCCGCGATGGTATCGAGTTCGCTCTTATCCGAGAGGATTTTAACGGCGATCATGGTGCTGCTAAAGGCAAACGCGGCAGCGATGTACCCTGCTGTTAAGCCCTTGTATCCCAACCAGGAGGCGACTCCAAAACCAAGTGCCCCGCAGAGTAAAACCTGTATGATTCCGGCTATTATCACAACCCTTCCGGCTTCCATGAGCTTTCTTAAATCAATCTCAAGCCCTATGATGAACATTAAAAATGCAAGCCCCAGGTCCGAGAGAACGCGTACAGAGTGTTCATCCCTTATCAGCCCGAGTCCAACGGGGCCGATGAGGATGCCGGCGATAATGTAGGCTAATATGAGGGGCTGCCTTAGAATCTTTGCTATGTATGCAAAGAAGCTGGCAGTAACAATGGATAAACCTATATCAAATAGTAGTGTAGACTCCATCTATTATCTTTTGCGTCAAATTTTATATTAACTTCTAAAAACACTTTTACTCATCGTCTCTTTTACCATTTGGACGGAACTCAGAGCCAACTCTGTGCTCTATACGTTTTTAACCATCGAGCGATTGATCGTATTTTAAATCCAAATCTGACACAAGGTTTGGGATCTGGCTTTCTTTACTAACCCTCTTTTAACCCCTGTTCAAACTCATCTATTGGAATTGCGACAAGCGTCATGAGTTGAACTGTACCGCGGGAGCCAAGGTCAATTGAGACCTTCGATATGGTTTCATTGTCCGGGGCTTCGACCACGTTTATAAAGTCATACGGCCCGAGCACTGCATACTGGGCAACCACCCTGACACCCATCTTTTCCAGTTCTTTATTTACCTCTTTAATCCTCTCTGGCCTCATCTTTACCGTTTTTCTCCCTTCGTCTGTGAGGGTACTTAACATTATATAAGTAGCCATTTGTCTCCTCCTTCATTAGGGTTTTAAACCAGCAGGGTAACCAAGATAATATTACTATACAGAAACTTTTGCAAGGGATTTTTTTGCTTTGTGTAGTTGCAAAGAGAAAATGTCACCCCATGGGTTTAGGGTAATTTCTGCTTCTAGTAGAAATTATCCATCAGGAGGTAAAAGCACTCATGGAGGTGATAACTTTGAGTTACAAAGAGGTTACAAGATACTAGGTGGTAAAGTAAAACATCAGTAACATCACAGAGTATTCTCGGTTAATTTTAGCTCTTTTAGCTTCTCTTGCAACCTCTCAAAAGGAGTTCTAGAAAGAGAGGCATGTGGTCTTTGAAAGTTGTAGAAATTCTCCCATTCCTTGAGCTTTTCGTTAAACAGCTTTGAATCATCAATGACGACTCCTTCAAGGATCAGGTAGAATTCTTCTTTGTCAGCCCGATGAGAGCGTTCTACTCTACCATTCAATCTTGGCGTACAAGGTTAATATATCCAGGTATATCGTGAGCACCGGACTAAAATTCAAAAAGACCTAAAACAACAAGAACAAATTAAACAAGAAGAGAAAGACTGACTTAAAAGGATTAAAGATCGATTGAAGTTTGATTAACTGCTTTACATGAGTAACTCTTCACTTATCATTTTAAGGTTGTTGTACATATGTATTCTTTCGTTGCATGATATAGTCATTAATTGTACATGCGGTCGATAAGAGCCTCTAGAAGATCAATACTTTTAACACAGTCTCTCGTTGCAGCGGACGGGCTTCGTCGGCCGCTGATCTTGGACGTTAGGTAGACCTAAGAGACAAAGGGGGAATCGATGAAAAGAGAAGTGGGATTATGGATTGACCATAGGAAGGCTGTTATTGTGATTGTCACAGACGAAGGGGAAGAAATACAACTGAAATCAGACGTTGAAAAAGATGTCCGAGGTTCTGGTGGTTCACGTGGTTCGTGTTCTAAAACTCTATATGGACCACAGGACGTCTTGTCAGAGGACAATCAAGAGCGACGATTTGCGAGCCATCTCATTAGATACTATGATAAGGTCATCTCGCGTATTCGTGATGCAGAATCTATTCTGATATTTGGTCCTGGTGAGGCGAAGGGCGAGCTCAAAAAACGTCTTGAGAGTAAAGAACTCCATGTACGAATAGTTGGGTTCCGGGCTTTGCTAAGTGTCGAAGCATTTGGGAGAAATTTAGTTCTCTGCCAAGTCCTTGTTGGGCAACGTTTTCTATCTCCTGGATGTATCCCTTCATAATTTCACCATTCTGTAAAAGACCTTTTTCACTATTTCCGCTGAGATAATATAGAGCACCACAATCATCCCCACTAACAGAAGGAACGAAATTGGTAGCGGGCTAAATCCAAATACTTTGCTAAGTGGGGTGAAAGGGAAAATAAGCGTTAAACCAACAATCAGCAAGGTAGACATCAACAGATACCTTCCTGGCCGACTTGTGAAAAAAGGTTTGCGGCTTCGAATGACAAGCACAATCAGCGATGCTGAAACAACGGACTCCAGAAACCAACCAGTTCTGAATTGAGCCGTCGTGGCATGCAGGAGGAGCAGGAGTAAACCAAAGGTGAGATAGTCAAACACTGAACTCACAATACCGAATGTTATCATAAACTTGCGAATGAACTTGATGTCCCAGCGCCGGGGCTGCTCAACCATTTCGGTATCAACGGTGTCGGTAGCAATGGTCATCTCCGGAAAATCGGTCATTAAATTAGTGAGTAGAATCTGCTTCGGCAGCAACGGAAGAAAAGGTAGAAGTAGGGATATGCCTGCCATGCTGAACATATTTCCGAAATTGGCGCTTGTCGCCATGAACACATACTTTAGCGTGTTAGCAAAGGTTACCCTCCCTTCGCGTACGCCCCGCACAAGTACACCCAGATCCTTTTCGAGTAAAACAATGTCAGCCGTTTCTTTGGCAACATCCACAGCACTATCAACGGAAATACCAACATCGGAAGCATGGAGTGCCGAGGCATCATTGATGCCATCTCCTATATACCCCACGACATTTCCAGCCTTCCTAAGGGCGAGGATGATGCGCTCTTTCTGATTGGGCTCAATTTCAGCGAAGACGTCCACATCAACCACTCGTTTGAGCATCGCTTCATCGCTCATCTGGCGAAGGTCTGAACCTATGAGGATTTGTGGATTCGATAATCCTACCTGTTGACTGACATTGGCAGAGACCAAGTGGTTGTCTCCGGTGATGATCTTCAGTGAAACTCCGAGGTGCTTCAGAAGACTGATGGTCTCGAGGATGTTGGGTTTGGGCGGATCAAACAGAACCAGGAATCCTAAAAACGTCATGCCAGCTTCGTGGTTTTTGCTCATAAGCGAGTCAGAGCCTACATTCTTGTAGGCAACTCCCAGCGTACGAAAGCCCTTACTGCTGAACTCCTCAAAGCGCTGCTGGATCTGTTCCCACACGGCGGCTATATCCACAATCATTCCATCCAGGGTTTCCGCTGACGAACAGACGGCGAGCACATTCGGTAGCGCGCCTTTGGTCACCATTAGATGCGCGTCATCTTTTGATACCAAGATGCTCAATCGCTTACGAATAAAATCATACGGTACTTCGTCCAGCTTCTGATAACCAGACACGTCAAACTGACGATGAGCGCGGATCGCTTTATCTATCGGGTTCGTAAAGCCTGTCTGGTAAAAAGCGTTGAGATAGGCGTGGAGAAGAACTTTTTCGCTTGAATTGCCTTCCACATCAAGGGCGGACTGTAAGTGCACAATCCCTTCGGTCAGGGTGCCAGTTTTATCGGAACAAAGCACGTTCATGCTGCCAAAGTTTTCAATAGAGGCGAGCCGTTTGACAATCACCCTCTCGAGTGCCATGCGTTTGGCGCCATGGGCAAGGTTGATGCTGATAATCGCTGGTAGAAGTTGCGGGGTTAGCCCAACAGCCAGTGCTAGGGAGAAAAGAAAGGAGTCCAAGACAGGACGTGCCAGATAGACGTTAATGGCGAAGATGGCTATGACTAGTACCAGCGTAACTTCCATGAGGAAATACCCGAATCGCCTGACGCCGCGTTCAAATTCTGTCTCCGGGGGCCTGAGTTTTAGCCGTTCGGAAACTTTGCCGAATTCGGTTTCCGTGCCAATGCGAGCAACCACTGCTTTCGTAGTGCCGCTGACCACATGGGTTCCCATAAAAAGGATATTCTTCCGCTGACTGAGCGGCGTTTCTGCCGGCAGTATCCCAGCTGTTTTTTCTACAGGATAAGTTTCACCTGTTAATGCCGCTTCATCGATAAAGAGATCCTTGGATTCCAGAATCAGACAGTCTGCAGGGATACTTTCACCTGCCGAGAGGATGACAACATCTCCGGGCACAATCCCTTCGACTGGGATTTCTTTTGAGCTTCCGTCACGCAGCACCGTTGCTTTTATCTGCACGATAGCCAGGAGCTTCTCGACTGCATTGGCCGCACTTCGTTCCTGCCAGAACCCCAGAAGCCCGCTTATGAAGACAATCGTCAAGATAATGGGAGCATCGGCAGGACCACCCAGAAAAAATGACAATCCCGCTGCAAAGAGAAGTATCAGGATAATCGGACTCTTGAATTGAGCAACCAGGAGTGTAAGGGCATCCGATCGCTTTTTTGGCTTCAGGAGATTGGAACCGAAGCGTGTAAGACGCACTCGGGCTTCATCGCTCATCAAACCCTGAGATGCTGTTTGAAGCTGCTGGAGCAGTTCATCAGCGGGGACGCTCCAAAAGGCAGGCGTCTGTTGATTCATGCTGGATTGCTCCTTTTTGGAAATTTTGCCTCACGTTTCGAAGGGCTACAACGTTCCTAGTGCAGTTTCATGAAACATTTTGTTTAAGATGCTCAAAATGCTCACATCCAAAATAATCGCAAACACGACTAATCAATTGCTTAGCCGTAAGCTTGCGCTCCGGCTCCACAATGGCCCGCTTGCCATGCACCCAATATGGTTCAATCGGATTTAGCCAAGGACTCTTGATTGGCAGACGCATTACTATAATTCGTAACACCTCCTTCTGGCTTTGCTTTGCGATTGTGTTCATTTATCCAGCTACGCACCTTCTGAGACTTGTGCCAAGTGGCGTTGTCCCAAACAAGTACCACTGCCTTTTTGCTTTCCTCAGCCAAGCGCTCACAGACCCATTCAAGGAAACCTATCGTTACTTGGCTGACTGGACGACCATCAACGAAACGCAACAAAAGCTTCTCTATGTCACGCCGAAGCAATCCATAACAGCAAAGCGCCTTCGGGTCTGGATCGCCTTTTTTTGCCTCAAGCTCCTGCAGCCTTTGCCCTTGCCCATCCGTCCAAGTGTGCATTTGAGGTTGTGTAAGTCTGCTCCACCACGTCTCATCAGCAAATCCCAAAACCCAATCCGGGTGCAAGTTGGTGAGCCTCTTCAGCCTCTCAAGCTGTTCTTTTTGAGTGCGTACTGTGGGTCAGGACTAGTAATCCAGTTCTTTGCTCTCTTCCAGTTAACGCCCATCCGCTTGATGGCCTGACGGATCGTTTCATGGCTGAGTTGTTTGTTCACTATTGCCTGCTTAAAACTCACTTCCGCAACCAACTGTAATGTCCAGTTGCTTGTCGGTTTGCCGAAGGCTCGCGGGCTGATATGCAATAGTGCTTTTAATCTCTCACGTTTAGATTCGTCCAAAACAGGTTGCACTAGCAAAGTGAATACGGTTTACCTACCTCCTTGTAGTTTCCAAATTACATTCGGGTTCATCGCTTCATTCAATTCAATGCGTGGAATACCGCGAGAGTGAGCGAAACGGAGCTTGCCCAATTTTTACCGTCCTTCTCCATTTGATTTCCATGGTTGCATGTGACCATCCCTTTTTTACAGCGGGAGATTTTCAGCTAACGATCCAATCATCAGAGAGATCCATCACAGACGAATTTGGGTAAGCGATGTAGGACACAAATCTTTTATGATGATCGAGTTTCAAACAATTGGTATCTGCCAGCTCTCATGCTTTTAGAGGATTCTTTATCTGTGTTGTTCATGCAGTCCGCCAGCTTCATATACTGCTCGTTAGCCGTTTGGAGAAGCACGATGTCCAGTGTCATCACGATTATCTACGTACTCAAATAGATCCCCCACTTGCACTTTTAGAGCTCTACAGAACTTCACTAAGGTCGCTTCATCAATTCCTTTCCAATTCTCGTGGTAATACTTGTTTATCGTGTAAGTGGAGAGCCCGCTTATCCTAGCAAGCTCCAGTTGAGATATTCGTCGCTCTCCAAGGATTCTTGATAAATGACACTTTATCTTACCCATTTTCTCCGTATCTCCTCTTCAGACCTCACTATTTTAATATATATTTTAGTGATTGTGAATATTATTGTCAAGATATTATTTATATTTATTAAAATACCTATTGACACTGCTTTTTAAATATGCTATATATATTATTAAAATTCAAATGAACAACGGAGGCAGATATGTCATTTATAGCTTGGATTGTGTTAGGTTTGATCGCTGGTTTCATTGCCAGCAAGCTAGTTAACAGAACGGGGGAAGGATTTTTTCTTGATATTCTTTTAGGGATAGTGGGCGCAGTAGCTGGCGGTTGGCTGTTCGGCCTATTTGGGATGCATGGAGTAACAGGCTTGAATATCTATAGCTTGGTCGTGGCCGTAGCTGGTGCCGTGGTTCTTCTGGTACTCTATCATGCGGTCCGCGGCAGGGCTCACGCTTAACAAAGGGCAATGTATCTCTAAATTACTAAGTATCAGTACCACGCCCAGCTTCGTGCTAAATAAAACAAAAGGGTGGTTGCTAAGACACTCAGGTCTTAGATTGAATGTGGGACCCAAAGTGTGGCAACACGGGTCGAACCGATATAAGGAGAATCAGATGTTTGGATATGGACTTTTAGGAACTATAGTAATAATAGTTATTGTTGTGCTAGTGATTCGTATGTTGTGATAGATTTGTCCTCATATAGTATGAATCGGAGCATAATAGGTTAATTAACACGAGGAGGGGTCTCGTCAACTTAAGCGGAATTTACAGTAAACGGGTACACGCTGTAGGGGCTGCTTCGAGACAGTTCGACGATGGGAGTTCGGTGTGTAGCATTGTTTGCAGTACTGGTGTTTGCGAATCTCCTCCCTGTCGCCTATGCCCAATCATCATTACCATGCCCCGGAATTCATGTGAAGATTCTGAACATTAGAAACAGCACTGGAACCGTAGATTGTGCGCTTTTCGACTCGCCAGTTGGTTTCCCTATTGAGTTTCTGCACTCGGCAACGAATGTTATGGTAATAGAAATTCGGAAAACGCAAGCGCGTTGCGACTTTGAAGACATCCCGCCTGGAACGTATGCGATTGCCGTCATTCATGATGAAAATAGAAACGGCAAGCTTGACACCAACTGGCTGGGGATCCCAACAGAAGGCTATGGTTTTTCAAACGATGCAAAAGGTCTGCTCGGCGCGCCTTCATTCTCTGCCGCCAGCTTCCCGTACGACGGGCGAAACCTAGACTTTACGATCAGCTTGCATTATTGAGCGCCCGTTATCTGAATACTGAAAATTCTACTCTAGAGGGAAAGAAATATAGAGAGGCGGAGAACGAAATGAGCGCAAAAATTGTGGCAATCGTGCTGATCGTGGCCGGCGTCCTGGAGCTGGTGTATGGCAGTTTCAGCTACACCAAGGAGACTCATGAGGCCAAGCTGGGCCCAATCCCAATCGAGCTGTCGGTAAAGGACAAGCAGACGGTCAACGCCCCGGTATGGGCTGGCGTGGGGGGAATCGTGGTTGGCGGCGCGCTCCTGCTTTTTGCGAGCAAGAAGAGCTAGCCGCTGCACCTGCCGCCTAACACGCGGTTGAACCAGACTCTTCATGCAACTTGTTCTCACCTGAGAAGATCATAAATGCGACGAGCACCCATTGCTCAATTCACGGAGTCGGGTTCTACTCCTCCTGCGAAAAAATTACCACCGTGTATGGCCCGATACTGATTTTGCCTGAGCAGGGCAGTCCATCGCTTCCTTCCTTATGGGTTTCGACGTCCGGAGTGGGATGATTGGCGAAATTTGCGCCGTAGTTGTAGGAGTCACTGTTAAATCGCGTTTTCCATAATCCGGCCCGCGGAAAACCAATGACATAATCATCGCGATTTTGATTCATCATATTAACTACAACAACAACGCTATCGGTTGGGCCTTGTTTGTCCCAGCGATGGAAAGCGATCAGCTTGGCCCCATCATCAAAATGATAGATGTGGATGTTTTGACCGCACAGCCCCCGCGTCACGCCTGACAGGTTGCGCCGTAGGGCAATCAGATCCCGGTACATGCCGAGAATACCGTGTTCGTCCTCAGCTCGGGACCAGTCGATCGGAACTTTATCCTGAAACCAGCGATCTTCCAGCAACTCTTGCCCTTGAAAAATCATCGGGATACCCGGTGAAGTAAGAACAATAGCAGCGCCCAAAGTGGAGCGTTTCTTAGAAAACCAGCTATCCACCTTACCTGGCCAGATCTCCTCCGGCACGCGTGCTCGACCATTAGCGACCTCGTCGTGCGACTCAGTATAAATGACACGCTGAAAGGCATCTAAATCGTAGCGATGCTCGATAGCTTTACTGACTGCCCCCAAATCGCGGAGTTTATCATCAGGGGAGATGACTGCTTGGCGAACGGGGTGAACAAACTCGCTATCCCATTGCGTATTGAAGCCTGCGCCGCCCGCCCCCACATCTTTGGTGACCCAGGCGTTGTTCTTTAAATCTTCAGCAATGCTAATTTTGCCTGGAAACCGTTGTTTGATTTCCTCATTGATCCACTGCATCAAACTCCAGCCCTCGGGGATGTCATTAGCCGGATTTGCTTCATTACCCTCAATATTTTTAATATAGGTTATGGCGTCCCAGCGTAAGCCGTCGACGCGGTACTCCTCGAACCACATCAGGGCGTTATCGCGCAGATATTGGCGCACTTCATCCCGACCATAATCGGGGCGCGTGTCGCCCCAGGGTGTTTGCGAGCGGCGATCATTGTAAAAGTAAATTCCCCCTTTCTCATTTTCGCTCCAACCGTCAAACTGCCACAAATCAAGATCGGTGGGACCAAAGTGGTTGTAAACGACGTCCACGATGACAGCGATACCATGCTGGTGGGCCGCTTTAACAAATCCTTTAAAGGCATCCGACCCACCGTAAATACTATCAACAGCAAATGGATGGGACGGATTGTAACCCCACGAAAAGTCGCCTGAAAACTCCATGATCGGCATCACTTCCACGGCATTAATACCCAGTTCTTGAAGGTAGGGAAGTTTTTCGATGGCACTATCAAACGTGCCCGGATGCCTCTCTTCTTTAACGTTAAAGGTGCCGATGTGCATCTCATAAATGACAAGCTCATTCCCCGTGGCAATGTGGAAGTTATTATCACCCCAATCGAATGCCTCAGGATCATAGATAATTCCGTTGCCAACTGAGTTCGTCACCCTCCTGACATACGGGTCAATGCGCGAGAGGGGTCCCTTTGGACCGTGAATTAAGTATCTGTACTCATCTCCCGGTTTCGCGTCTGACACGTCAGCCGACCAGTAACCGTTCTTCTCACTGATTAGAGGTGTTGAGGTTTTGCTCCACTCATTGAAGGTTCCGGTCACGTAAACCTTTTCGGCATGGGGCGCCCATACGCGAAAGGTTACACCCTTTGCACCGGGTATGGCTCCCATGCCCGGATGTTTTGTCACAGTGTTAGCTTTTTTTGACATCCTCTTCCCTTAATATTAACGGGCCGCCAGGTACATCAGTTCCTGGATCACGGTGCCCCTTGCTCACGACAGTATCCACAGACGGGATTAGTGATGAGGCATTTTTAAATCCATTTTATGCACGAACTTTTTACTTTGGTATTGTCTCACAAAGAGGAGCCTAATGTCAATCAAAATTTTATTTCCCACCCAGATAGGTATAGACATACTTACCAGTTAGGGATAGATGTAAATATAGGGGGTGATGATAGAATCTTAGAGTCTGGAGAAAATATGGATAGAATAGTTTTGGGAAGAAAAGAAGCTGCCCACATC
>Ga0209810_1000498_pt1 | contig 85941 bp, 82 predicted proteins | sample Coa_R1_7_FD_187159 | JGI IMG/M metagenome (GOLD analysis project Ga0209810, IMG submission 187159) | Surface soil microbial communities from Centralia Pennsylvania, which are recovering from an underground coalmine fire - Coalmine... | ecosystem: Environmental > Terrestrial > Soil > Unclassified... | reverse complement strand
CGGCAGGTACCTTTGCGGATGCTTATTGATCGGCGCTCAGAGGCGCGACGTCGTGTTGCCGCTTCTGGTGCCTGCCACCGCCGGGAGGGGCTGGTCTCATCGTGGCCCTCTGCACGGGCTAGCGCACTTGGCCCTCTCCCGACGGTGGTCGACCCTGGCGCGAACCTACACGCGCCCGCACAGGAGGTTGACCAATAAGCTCGCCCCCGCCCGACCGCAGCGCCGCCATGGCCCTCGGCATCGCCGCCACCGCCATGCCGTTCGCCGGCTCGCCGGAGGCCGAGGCCGAGCGGTGGCTGCGCATCCTGCGCATGCACGGCGACGCCAGCCTGATCCTCTCCTCCCTCGGCGTCACCGAGGCGCCCCAGGAGGAGGGCCACAACGGCGAGCCCGCCGGCGGCGCGCCCACCGCGACCGCGGGCGATGCCGTCTCGCGCGTGACCGAGGAGGCGGAGCGCAGCGCCTCCAGGCGGGGCGCCGAGGTGGTCGAGACCGGCGACGTCCTGCTCGCGGTGATGCGCGTGTACGGCGAGACGTTCGACCACGTGCTGGAGGCCCACGGCACCTCCGGCGATGAGGTGCGCCAGCTGCTCGAGCTGCGCTGCGCCTCCGCCGAGGAGACCTAGCACCGCCGGCGCAGCCGCCAGGCCGCCACCACCGGCAGCCGCCAGGCCGCCACCGCCGGCAGCCCCTAGGCCGCCACCGCCGGCAGCCCGATCCCGATCACCTTCAGCCGGCGCGAGAGCGCGGTGAAGGCGAACTCGTTCATCTCCTGGCTCGAGAAGCCCAGGTACTCGTAGTCCTCGCCGAGCCGGTACCCCGGCGGGACGAGCACGCCGGCCGCCGCCGGGAGCGTCTCCATGAGCTTCTCCTGCACCCGCCTGGCCAGCTCCGGGTCACGCGCCTTGCGCTGCAGGAGCCAGGTGCCGTAGGCGACGTGGCGGTGCTCGTCCTGGGAGATCTTGCGAAAGCCCTCGAGATGCCCCGGCAGGATCCCCCGGCGCTCCATCCGCTCGGTCTGGAAGCGCTGGCCGGTGAGCGCGAGCGTGCCCTCGATCACCATGTGGTAGACGGTGATGAAGTCGACCTTGGCCTCGACGCTGGACGGGTCGGCCAGCAGCGCCTGGTGGGCGCGGACGAGATGGCCGTCGAACAGGGTCATGTAGTCCTCGTTGAGGTCCTCCCGGGCGCGCGCCAGCCGGTCCTCGAACTCCCCGTCGTAGCGGAAGACCTCCTCGAAGAGGCGGTTGAAGTGCTGGGCGTGCCGGGCCTCGTCGACCTGCTGGGTCAGCAGGAACGCCTCCTCGTGCTTGTCCTCGGCCGCCATCACCAGGCCCGAGAACTGGTTGGTCACACGCTCCTCGCCGACGAAGAAGGCCGAGAGCCCCCACATCATCGACTCGCGCTCGGCCTCGTCCATGGTCTCCCAGTCGCGCCGGTCCCGGGTGAGGTCGATCTCGTGCGAGGACCAGTTCTGGCGCTCCCACAGCCGGTAGAGCTCGAGCGGGCCCATCAGCTTGATCTTCGGCAGCTGCGACTCGTCGGCGATCGTCGCCACATCCCCCTGCACGGTCAGATCCAGCAGGCTTGCCATTCTGCGGTGCTCCTCCTTCTCGACGGGCCACAAGCCTACCCGCCCGCCCCGCTCCCCGCCCGCCGCGACTAGTCCGGTCCCTCGCCCGCGCCGCTCAGGATCCGCTCGCGCAGGCGCTGGCCGCTGCCCGCGGCGGCGGCGCGCGCCGCTCGCTCGTCGCTCAGCTCGACCCCGTGCTCCGCCGCAAAGTCCAGCAGCGACTGGCGCTCCTCGTCCTGGATCGCGAAGCGGTAGAAGACCCAGGCCAGGATCAGCGTGGTGAGGATGATCTCCTCCACCATCATCAGCCCTCCCGCCAGGTTCTGGTCCGACAGCGCGCTCAGCCCGCGGGCGGAGTCGGTTGGCCGATACACCGGATAGAAGACGGTCTGGGCCCAGATCAGCACGTTGGCCAGGATCGCTCCGACGAACCGCACCCCGATCACGTACGCCACCTTGCCCCAGCCCAGCGTGAACCAGCGAGGCTTGGGCAGCGGGCCGATCAGCGCCATCCACAGCAGCAGGCCGAACCAGAAGAAGCACAGGTGCTCCAGGGCGTGCACCAGGTCGTGGCGAATCGCCTGCTGGTAGGCGAACGGCGTGTGCCACGCGTACAGGTCAAGCGCCCACAGCACCAGCGCCGGGATCGGCGAGCAGAGCACCCGCAGCGGCCGGGTGGGCCGGAAGTGCATGAGCGGCGCGATCACCGGCCCGGTGATGCCGAGCACCATCAGCAGCGTGGCGAAGTCGCCGATCACCAGGTGCTGGGCCATGTGGGCGACCAGCACGCTGTCCGCCAGATCGTCCAGGGGCCCCACCTGGACGGCGGTGAGCAGCGCCGCCCCGCAGAGGAAGGAGGCGATCCGCCACCAGGCGAGGGGACGGCCCTCGCGGGCGAGCGTGCGCGCGCGGCGGAGGTAGAGGAGCAGGTAGGCGACGAAGGCGAGCTCGGGCGGGGTGGCCTCCCCGAGGTGCAGCAGGTTTGAGGCGATCACCGGCATCCGCTCAACTCGAGCCGTAGCTCGCCGGAGGGGCCGGCGCCCCCTGGGCGCCCGCGATCTGGGCGAGAAGCTCCGACGGCGTGGTGCCGCCCAGCACGCGCAGCCGCGGCAGGCGGAAGGGGTCCTCCCGGCGCGTGGCCCAGCCCGGCACGACGGTCGTCGAGCCGAGGAATCCGGCGGCACGCACGGCGGCGATCACGGTGGCGTCGTAGTGGCCCGAGGGGTAGCAGAACCAGTTGACCGGAACACCGTAGCGCGCCCGCAGCAGCGCGCGGGCGTGCGCGATCTGGTAGCGCATGCCGGCGCCGTCGAGCGTGATCAGATCGGCGTGGGACATGCCCTGGGTGTCGAGCTCCCAGCCGGCGGAGAGCAGCCCCCTGACCTGCCCCTCGGTCAGTCCGCCCTGGGAGGGCGGCAGGCCCAGCAGCTGGATGTTCTCCACCCCCACCCAGCCGAGCCGGCGCAGGACGGGCAGCGCGTTCGTGTACTGGGAGGCGTAGCCGTTGTCGAAGCTCAGCACGATCGGCCTCCCCGGACCCAGAGGGACCCCGCGCGTCCAGTTCGCCCACAGCTGGTCCAACGTCACCGCGTGCCAGCCGGCGGCCCTGAGCGCCTCCATCTGGGCGGCGAACTCGGGCGCGGGGACGTAGAGGCCGGGGTACGGGGCCGACGGCGGCGGGGGATTGATCACGTGGTACATCAGGATCGGCACGGTGGCGTTCCCGGGTCGGCCGGTGCCCCGGCCGAGGGCGGGGCTCGCCGTGCTCCTGCCGGTGCCGGCGGTCCCGGCGCCCCGGGCGGCGCGCCGGGCGCCCTGCCCCGCCCGCGCCGGGCCGGCAACGCCGGCGGCGCGACGTCCGGCGGCCCGCTGCGATCCCGACGGGCCCCCGGACGCCGCGACCGCCACCGCCGCGATCAGGCCGGCGGCGAGGATCAGCGCGCCGGCCGCGGCGAGCCTCCGGCGGCGGGCGCGCGCCTGGCGCTCGCGCCGGCGGCGCTCACGGCGGGGGTCGAGGTCCGCGAAGCTCATCGCTGCGATAATCGCAAACGCGATGGCTGCCCCCCTCGGCTCGATCCTCACCGCGATGGTGACGCCGTTCGACGCCGGCGGCCGCCTCGACGAGGACGCGGCCGTCCGCGTCATGCACCACCTGATCGACCACGGCTGCGACGGCCTGGTCGTCTGCGGAACCACGGGCGAGGCGTCGACCCTGAGCGACGAGGAGCACCTGCGCATGATCGAGCTGGCCGTGCAGGAGATGGGCGGTCGCTGCACGATCGTGGCCGGCGTGGGCTCCAACGACACCCGCCACGCCGTGCGCCTCACCGAGCGCGCGACCGAGCTCGGCGCCGACGCGCTGCTCTCGGTCAACCCCTACTACAACAAGCCGAGCCGGCGGGGGATCATCCGCCACTTCGAGGAGGTCGACCGCGCCACCGACCGGCCGATCCTCCTCTACAACATCCCGCAGCGCACCGCGTTCGACATGTCCAACGACCTGCTCGCCGAGCTGGCCCAGCTCGAGCACGTCGTCGGCGTCAAGCAGGCCAACCCCGCCAACCTGGCCAGGATCGACGGACTCCAGATCTACGCCGGCAACGACGACATGCTGGCCGACGTGCTGGACCTCGGCGAGCCGGGCGGGATCCTGGTCGCCTCGCACCTGTTCGCCGAGCAGATGCGCAGGATGGTCGACGAGCCCGAGCGCCGGCACGAGATCGACCGCGAGCTGCGCGACGTCTACCGCGACCTCGCGGTGGCGCCCCTGGCCTGCTCGGTGAAGGCGGCGCTGCGGATGATCGGCATCGAGGTCGGCGCTCCCCGCCTGCCCTACGTGGAGCTCGACGAGCGGGAGGCTGCGGTCGTGCGCGCCATGCTCGAGCGGCACGGTCTGCTTCAGGCCACGACGGCGTGAGTCGACTCCGCGTGCTTCCCCTGGGTGGCCTGGGGGAGATCGGCAAGAACATGACGGTCGTCGAGTACGACGGGCGGATCGTCGTGGTGGACACCGGCCTGCGCTTCCCCACGACCGACATGCTCGGGATCGACCTCGTGCTGCCGGACTTCGCCTACCTGCGCCGCCGAGCCGACGACATCGAGGCGATCGTGCTCACGCACGGGCACGAGGACCATGTCGGCGCGCTGCCGTGGGTGCTCCGCGAGCTGGGACAGCAGATCCCCGTCTTCGGCGGCCCGCTGACCGTCGCCATGGCCCGCTCCAAGCTCGACGAGCACCGCCTGCGCGAGGTGCAGCTCGACGACCTGCGCCCCGGAGAGCGACTCGTCGTCGGGCCGTTCGGGCTCGAGCTGGTCCACATGACCCACTCGATCCCCGATTCCTGCGCGGTGGTGCTGGAGACGGGGCTGGGCCGGGTGGTGCTGACCGGCGACTACAAGTTCGACCAGACCCCGGTGGACGGGATCCCCGCCGACGTCTCGCGGCTGGCCGAGCTCGGGCGCGACGGCGTGCTGCTGTTGTGCGGTGACTCCACCAACGCCGACCGGGACGGCTTCTCGCCCTCCGAACGGGGGGTCGGACCGCATCTGCGGGAGGTCTTCTCGCGGGTGGAGGGCCGGATCATCGTCACCAGCTTCGCCTCCAACATCCACCGCGTCCAGCAGGCGATCGACGCTGCCTCGGCGCTCGGGCGCAAGGTGGCGCTGGTCGGGCGCTCGATGCGCAAAAACGTCAACATCGGCCGGTCGCTGGGGCACATCGAGTTCCCCGAGGGGACCCTGATCCAGCCCCAGGAGGTCGAGGACTGGCCCGACGAGCGGGTGGTCGTGATCTCCACCGGCTCCCAGGGCGAGCCGCTCTCGGCGCTGCGCCGCATGGCCCACAACGACCACCGCATGATCAAGCTGCACCGTGGCGACACGGTCGTCTTCTCGGCCACCCCCATCCCCGGCAACGAGCGGGCGGTGGGCGAGACGATCGACCGGCTCTACCACATCGGCTGTCATGTGATCACGACCCGGGAGGCCCCCATCCACGCCTCCGGTCACGGGCACGTGGAGGAGCTCAAGCTGATGCTCAACCTGCTGCGCCCCCGCTACGTGCTGCCCGTTCACGGCGACCACAAGCGCCTGCACCTCCACGCGCAGCTGGCCGCCGCCGTGGGCGTGGACCCCGAGCGGGTGTTCAGGGGGGAGAACGGGCTGCCGCTGGACATCGACGAGCGCGGCGCGGCGTTCGGCGAGCCCGAGCAGTCGGGCATGATCTTCGTCGACGGCGTGGACATCGGCGATCCGGCGGATGTCGCCCTGCGTGACCGGCGGATGCTCTCAGACGACGGGATCTTCATCGTGGTCGCGACCGTCTCGGGGCAGAACGGCGCCTCGGTCGCCCCGCCCGAGGTCATCTTCCGCGGGGTCCCGTTCATCGAGCAGGCCGATCGGCTGATCGAGGAGATTCGCGCCCAGGTGGAGCTGTCCCTGAGCCGCGCGGTGGGGGACGGGATCACCGAGATCGACATGCTCCAGCAGGAGCTGCACGACGACCTGGCGGCGTTTGTCTACGACCGGCTGCGCCGGCGCCCGATGGTGCTGCCCGTCGTGGTCGAGGTGTAGTCGGGCTCCCGGGGCGGCGGTGAGGCCGTCGGATCGGCGGCCGGCAGCGTGACCACGAATCGAGCCCCCGGACCGTCCGGCCGCCGCTCGAGTCGCACCGAGCCGCCGTGCGACTGGGCCACCGCGCGCACGATCGAGAGCCCCAGCCCCGAGCCGCGCCCGCCGTCGCGCCCGCCCCGCACGAAGCGCTCGAACACGCGCCCGGCGAGCTCGGGCGGGACCCCGGGGCCGTCGTCCTCCACCACCAGCACCGCGTCGTCGCCGAGCCGGGAGGTGAGCGCGTGGACGCGGGTACCCGGCGGGGTGTGCTTGACCGCGTTCTCCAGGAGGTTGAGCGTCATCTGGTGAAGCTCGTCCTGGGCGCCCGAGACGAGCACCGGCCCCGGCTCGATCTCGAGCTCGTGCTCGGCGGCGACCGCCCCGATCTCGGCGGCGGCGTCGGTGAGGACATCGCCCAGCTGGGTGGGCCGCCGCGGCTGCGCTCGGCGCGCGTCGGCGCGGGCCAGCAGCAGCAGGTCGCCGACCAGCCGCCGCATCCGCCGCGCCGAGCGCAGCGCCGCCTGGGCGGTGTCGGCCTGCTCACCGTCGAGCTCCTCGGCCAGCAGCTCCAGGCTGGCGAGCACGCTGGTCAACGGCGTCCGCAGCTCGTGCGAGGCGTCGGCCACGAACTCCCGCTGGCGGGCCAGCATCGCCTCGGTGCCGGCGCGCGCCTCATCCAGGCTCTGGAGCATCCCCTCGAGCGTGCGGGCCAGCTCGGCGACCTCGTCGTCGGCCTGGGGCAGCGGGATGTGGCGGCGCGGGTCGCGGGTGCGCTCGATCTCACGGCTGGCCTCGGTCAGCTCGACGATCGGCCTAATCGCCCGCTGCGCGGTGGCCAGGCCCGCCAGCAGCGCGAGCACCGTCCCGCCGATCACGCCGAGCAGGAGGAACAGCTGCACGCGCGCGAGCGTGTGGTCGAGCTCGGACAGAGGCCGGGCGTAGAGGACCCACGCCGAGCCGCTCGGCTTGACCGCCAGCCGGCGCGGGACCGCCACCAGGTAGCCCAGCTCCTGGAAGGTGCCGGAGTGCGTCGGCACCGGGAAGGGCGGCGAGACGGGAGCGGGCTTGGCCGACCCGCGGATGCGAACGTCGTCCTGGGTGCAGTACACGAAGCCGCTGCCGGCGTCGATGATCCTGATCTGGGCGTGCTCGGCGGCGACGTAGTCGCTCAGGCCGACCTGCTGCTCGCAGTTGAGCTCGCCGTTGGCCTTGATCCTCAGCGGCTGCAGCTCGCCCCACAGCTGGTCGGCCGCCCCGCGCACCTGGTTGGCGAACTGGCTGCGCAGCTGGTTGCTGGTGAAGACCCCGACCAGCACCGCGAACGCGGCCAGGATGACGAAGGTCAGCGCCGCCGAGCCACCGGCCAGCCGCCAGCGGACCGGGACGGTCCTATACGCGGAGAACGTAGCCCGCGCCGCGGATCGTATGGAGGAGCCGAGGCTCTCCACCGGCTTCAAGCTTCCTTCTCAGGTTGGACACGAACACCTCGATCGTGTTCGTCATCGAGAACGGGTCGTAGCCCCACACCTCGTCGAGCAGGCGCTGGCGTGAGATCACGATGCGCTCGTTGCGCATCAGGTATTCGAGCAGCTCGAATTCTCGCTGAGTTAAATCGACCCGGCGAGAGCCCCGGCTCACCTCGTGGGTGTCGGGGTTGAGCTTGAGGTCGCCGACCTGCAGCGCGGCCTGGCCGCGCGGGGGGCGGCGGCGCAGCAGGGCGCGCAGCCGCGCGAGCAGCTCCTGGCGCTCGAACGGCTTGACCAGGTAGTCGTCGGCGCCCGAGTCCAGCCCCTCCACGCGGGCCTCCACGGCGTCGCGGGCGGTCAGCACGAGGATCGGCACGTCGTCGTGCTCGCGCAGGCGCCTGGCCACCTCGATGCCGTCGAGGCGGGGCAGGCCGAGGTCGAGGATCACCAGGTCGGGCAGGAAGGAGTGGGCGTCGGTGAGCGCCACGACCCCGTCGGGGGCGATCTTCACCTCGTAGCCCTCCAGTCGCAGGGAGCGCTGGAGGACCTGGGCGATCGCCTCATCGTCCTCCACGACCAGCACGCGGGGGGAGCGCTCGTAATCCGCCATCGGTCAGATAGTAGGTGCCGCCGGCACGACCGTCGATCCTCCGGACGGGCTGCGGGCGGGCAGGAGCCGGCCCCTCGCCGTCGAAGCCAGCCTCTGCAAGCGATGGCCAAGCGGACCCGACGCAAGCAGCCGCCCCGGCGAGCCCGGCGCTCGCTGCTCTCGGCGCGTCCCTCCTGGCCGCTGACCGCGCCCGAGCTGCGGCCCCACCAGGTCGACGTGATCGCGCTGGCGCTCATCGCGCTGGGGATCTTCCTCGCCGGCGTCGCCTATCTGCACTGGTCGGGCGGGGCGCTGGGGAGCGCCGGAATCGACGCCGCGCGCTTCCTGCTCGGCGCCCTGGGCTACGCGGTGCCCCCGGCGCTCGTCCTGGGCGGCGCGCTCTTGCTGGCGCGCGAGCTGCGCCCGCCGGGGCGGCCGATCCGCGCCGGGGTGCTCTGCCTCACCGCCGCGGCGACCCTCGCCCTGGCCGCCGGCACGCTGGGCATCGGGCCCGGCGCGCTGCCGGCACGCGAGTTCTGGCACGCGGCTGTCTTCCAGCGCCGCGGGGGCGTGATCGGCCAGGCCGAGCTGTGGGTGGCTTCGCGGCTGCTCTCGACGGTGGGCGCGGACATCCTGGCCGTGTTCCTGTTCCTCGCCGGCGGGATCCTCGTGACCGGCGCGGGCGTGGCGCAGGTCGTTCGCGCCACGGGCCTCGGGATGGCCGAGACCGGCCGCGCGATCCGCCGCTCCACCGAGGAGCTGGTGGCCACCGCCATCCGCCGCCCGCCGGATCGCACGGGCGCTTTTCCGGAGGTCGAGGCGCCCTTCGGCGAGCCGCCGCCCGTCCTGCCCCCCGAGCCCGACACCTCCGAGCTGGTGGTGCGCGCCACCCACGTCGAGGCGCCCCCGATCGCCGCCGATGACGCACCCGAGCCCGCCCCGGCGCGCGACCCGGAGCCCGAGCCGCCCCTCGAGCCCGCCGGCCGCCATGAGCGCGAGCGCGCGGGACGCGAGCCCGCGCCGGCGGAGCTCACCCCCCAGGGGCGCTATCGCGCCACCGTCACCGACGACCCGGAGTTCGAGTGGCGCGTGCCGGGCGCGCGGTTCCTCGTCCGCTCCACCGGCGAGGCGGCCCGGCCCGACACCGAGGGGCAGGAGCAGGTGGCGCGGACGCTGCTGGAGACGCTCGGCCACTTCGGGATCGAGGCGAAGGTGATCGGCCGGGTGACCGGCCCCCACATCACCCGCTACGAGCTCCGCCTCGCGCCGGGCACGAAGGTCAACAAGGTGGCCCAGCTCAAGGACGACCTCGCCTACGCCCTGGCCGCCACCGACATCCGGATCCTCGCGCCGATCCCCGGCAAGCAGGCGGTGGGGGTCGAGGTGCCCAACGCGCGCCGGCGGATCGTCCACCTGGGCGACGTCTTCCAGGAGCCGCCCGTCGACTGGTCTCCGCTCGCCGTCTGGCTGGGCAAGGACATCGCCGGGCGCGCGATCGGCGCCGATCTGGCTAAGATGCCGCACCTGCTGGTCGCGGGGACGACCGGCGCGGGCAAGTCCGCGTGCGTGAACGCGATGCTGTGCTCGATCCTCCTGCGCGCCACCCCGCACGAGGTTCGCTTCGTCCTGGTCGACCCCAAGCAGGTCGAGCTCAACCACTACGAGTCGATCCCGCACCTGCTCACGCCGGTCATCACCAGCCCGCGGATGGCGGCCAACGCGCTGCAGAACCTGGTCCGCGAGATGGAGCAGCGCTACGGGATGATGTCGCTGGCCCGGACGCGTTCGCTGCCCGAGCTCAACCGGGCGCGCGAGCGCCGCGGCGAGGCGCCGCTGCCCTACGTGCTGTGCGTGATCGACGAGCTGGCCGACCTCATGATGGTCGCGCCCGCCGACGTCGAGGACTCGGTGATCCGCCTGGCCCAGAAGGCGCGCGCCGTGGGGATCCACCTGGTGGTCGCCACCCAGTCGCCGCGGGTGGACGTGATCACCGGCATGATCAAGGCGAACGTGCCCTCCCGGATCGCCTTCTCGGTCTCCAGCCAGACCGATTCGCGCGTGATCCTCGACCAGAACGGGGCCGAGTCGCTGCTCGGCCAGGGCGACATGCTGTTCTCGCCCCTGGGCGCCACCAAGCTCCAGCGGATCCAGGGCGCCTACATCGACGAGGCCCAGATCGCCGAGCTGACGGAGGCCTGGCGGCGGCAGGGCGAGCCCGAGTTCCACGAGGAGCTGCTGGAGGAGGTGGCGGTGCAGGACGGCGAGGACGGCGAGGGGGAGGGGGAGTTCCACCCCGACGAGGACCCGCTGCTGGAGGAGGCGATCGCGCTGGTCGCGCAGATGGGCACCGCGTCGACCTCGATGCTCCAGCGGCGCCTGCGGCTCGGCTACACGCGCGCGGGCCGGCTCATCGACATGCTCGAACGCCGGGGGATCATCTCCGGCTACGAGGGCTCAAAGCCGCGCCAGGTGCTGATCGGCGAGGCCGACGTGCCGCGGATCCTCGCTCACCTCGCCGAAGCGGAGGCAGGGCCGTCCGGGGACCCCGCGCGGGTGGGCGCCGAGGACGAGGAGGCCTGAGGCGGGGCGCAGGGCGCCGGTAGCCTTTCCCGTTCGGGATGGCTGACATCGGCTCGACACTTCGCGAGGCGCGCATCCGCGCCCGGATCGACATGAGCGAGGTGGAGGCGAGCACGAAGATCCGCGCCAAGTACCTGCGCGCGATCGAGAACGAGGAGTGGGACCTGCTCCCCGGCCCCGTCTACGCGAAGAGCTTTTTGCGCACCTACGGCGACTACCTGGGCCTCGACTCGCGGATGCTGGTCGACGAGTTCAAGCGTCGCTACGAGCACCCCATCGACCACGAGCCGCGCTCGGCGGCCGCCCTGCGGCACGACCGGGAGCGCCGCCGGCGCCCCGAGCCGCCGCGCATGCCGTCGTGGGCGCCGATCGGGATCGCGATCGTCGCGGTGCTCGTGCTCCTGTACATCGTCGGGATCGTCGTGCCGGGCGGCGGCGGCACGCCCGCCTCCCGCCATCGAGGCGCCCGCGCACCGGCGCGCCGCCCCGTCACCGCGCGCACCCGCACCACGCCGCGTCCGCCCCCGCGCGTCACGCTGGCGCTCGTGCCGACCGGAACCGTGTACGTCTGTTTGGTGAACGGAGCCGGCCGGCGCCTCATCTACGAGCGCACGTTCACGGCGGGGGAGACGGTTCCCACCGAGCGCGCCGCCAAGCTGCTGCTCACGCTGGGCAACGCGTCGGTGTCGATGAAGGTCAACGGCAGGACGGTTCCCGTGACCCCCTCGCCGACCGCGATTCGCCTGCTGATCACGCCGACCGGGGTGCACCCGATCCCCCTCTCGCAGAGGCCGACTTGTCCGTGAGCTCGAGCCGGCCGGTGCGGGCGGGCATCCTGATCACCGGCACCGAGGTGCTCACCGGGATCATCTCCGACCGCAACGGGCCGTGGCTCTCCGAGCGCCTGCGCGAGGTGGGGGTCGACGCGGCGATGATCCAGATCGTCGGCGACCGGCCCGAGGACCTGCTCGGGTCCCTGCGCCACATGGCGGCCGAGGGGCTGGCCCTGATCGTCACCAGCGGCGGGCTTGGCCCCACCGCCGACGACCTGACCGCCGAGGTGGTGGGGCGCTTCGCCGGGCGCGAGATGGTGCTCGACCCCGGGCTGGAGGAGCGCATCGAGGAGATCCTGCGGGGGCTGATGGAGCGCTGGCCCGACCTCGACCGCGAGGCGATCCGGATCTCCAACCGCAAGCAGGCGATGGTCCCGGCCGGGGCGACGATCCTCGACCCGGTCGGCACCGCGCCGGGACTCGTCGTGCCGCCCGCGTCGGGGTCGGGCCCCACCGTCGTCGTCCTGCCGGGACCCCCGCGGGAGCTTCAGCCGATGTGGCGGACGGCCGTGCAGACCGCGGCCTTCCAGGAGGCGATCCGGGGGGCCACCACCTACAGGCGCGGGATCGTCCGCCTGTTCGGGATCCCCGAGTCGGAGATCGCGAGCACGCTGCGGGCCGCCGAGGCGGCCGGGCTGAGGCTCGAGCCGCTCGAGGTCACCACCTGCCTGCGCCGGGGGGAGATCGAGGTCGCCACCCGCTACGAGCCACCCGCCGAGGACGCCTACCGCGACCTGATCGAGTTCATCCGCGCCCGCCACCGCGACACGCTGTTCAGCGAGGACGGCTCGACCGTCGACGAGCAGATGGTGGAGCTGCTGGGCGGGCGGTCGCTCGCGGTCGCCGAGTCGTGCACCGGCGGGCTGATGGCGGCGCGGCTCACCGAGCGGGCGGGCTCCTCGGCGTACTTCGCCGGCGGGATCGTCGCCTACTCGAACCAGGCCAAGGTCGCGCTCGCGGGCGTGCCGCGCGAGCTGATCGAGCGCTTCGGCGCGGTCTCGCCGGAGGTGGCGCAGGCGCTGGCCGACGGCGCGATCGCCCGCTTCCAGGCCGACTTCGGGATCGGCATCACGGGAATCGCCGGTCCCGGCGGCGGCTCGGAGGAGAAGCCGGTCGGGCTGGTCTGCTTCTCGGTCGCCTCGAGCGGGGGGGCGCGCATCACCCGCAGCGCTCGGCTCCCCGGCGGGCGGGCCGACGTGCGCGACCGGGCGACCACGGTCGCGCTGCACCTGCTGCGGCGGCTGCTGGTCGGCCAGGGCGACTCGCCGCGGCGGGTCGGGACGCTCGACGCCGGAGCGTGAGCGCGCGCCGCGTCAGGCTGTTCGTCGCCCTCGAGCTTCCCGAGCCGGCGCGCGCCGCGGTCACCGCCTGGCGCGAGGAGGCGCTGGCGGGAATCGCCGGCCTGCGCCTGATCGCGCCGCGCGACCTCCACGCCACGCTGTGCTTTTTGGGATGGCGCGAGCTCGGCGATGTCGAGCCGATCCGCGAGGCCTGCCGCGCGGTCGCCGGCGGGCCGCCGCCCGAGCTTCGCCTCGGCCGCGCGCTGTGGCTTCCCCCGCGCCGCCCCCGCGTCCTCGCCGTCGAGCTCGAGGATCCCGGTGGCGGCCTCGCCGCCCTCCAGGCGGCGCTGGCGCGCGCGCTGCAGGCGGGCGGCTGGTACGAGCCCGAGACCCGCCCCTACCTGGCCCACGTCACCGTGGCACGGGTGGGCCGCGGCGCGCGCGTGCCCCCGCAGCCGCCCCCGGCGCCCGCGGCGCTCGCCCTGACCGCCTCCCGCGTGACGCTCTACCGCTCCCATCTCGCCCGCGCCGGGGCGAGCTACGAGGCGCTGGCGGCGGTGGAGGTGCGGGGGCGCTGAGCGGCGCGGGAGTCTCAGCGGTTGCGCGGCGCCGCGCGCCCCAATACAGTGGGTCGACAGGGAAGGAGCCGATCGTGAGCGCAGGATGCGTAGACAAGCTGTTCTAGTGGCGGTCCTGATCGCTGCGTGCGCCGGGCCGCTGGCGCCGGTGGCGCGGGCGCAGATCGGCGTCCAGAGCTTCGTCGCGGCGGTGTGCAACGACGACTACGACCTCAGCGCGCAGAACTGCGCCGGCGCCGGCAGCGGGTACTACACCCAGGCCGGCGGGCATCCGTTCACCGGCGTGACCGACTTCACCGTCGCCAACACCGGCGGGGTGCCGAACGCGACGGTGTCCACGATACGGGTCGACATCCCCCCGGGGCTGATCTCGAACCCGCAGGCCGTGGCGCCCTGCACCAGCTTCCCGAGCTGCCCGAGCTCGAGCCAGGTCGGAGTGGTGTCGCTCGAGCTCTACGTCCAGGGGTTGGGCGATCAGTACTTCGGCGCCTCGGTGTACAACGTCCCACCGCCGGCCGGGAAGGTCAGCGACTTCGCCTTCCAGATCGCGCTCACGCCGCTGATCACGATCCGCACCGACATCGTCGGGGGAGTCCGCTCGACATCCGACGACGGCCTGTTCTTCACGATCGCGGTTCCCTCCTCGGCCGTTCCGGCGCAGCTCGTGCGATCCACGCTCATCTTCTGGGGCGTGCCGGGCGACTCGGCGCATGAGCCGGACCTCGGGTGGGAGTGTGATCCGGTGAGCGCCGTGCTGCAGATGAACCCCAAGTGCCTCCCGCCCGACAGCGGCTCCACCCACAACCTGTCCGGCACGCCGTTTCTCTCGCTGCCCAGCGGCTGCGTGCCCGCCGGGCAGACCAGCACGCTCACCCTGTCCGATTCGACGGGCGCCACCGCGACCGCCACCAGCGCCACCCCGGTCCCCGCCACCGGCTGCCAAAGCGTCCCCTTCGACCCCTCGATCTCCATCGCCCCCGCGACCACGCAGGCCGACACCCCGACGGGTCTGGCCGTCGACCTCCACGTCCCCCAGAACAACGACCCCGGCGGGCTCGCCACCTCGACGCTTCAGAGCGCGACCGTCACGCTGCCCCCCGGCCTGACGCTCGATCCCTCCGCCGCCAACGGGCTCGCGGCGTGCTCGCCCGCGCAGTTCGGACAGGGCTCCGACGCCCCGCCCTCGTGCCCGGCCGCCTCGCGGGTGGGCACGGTGGAGATCGACACGCCGCTTCTGGCGCAGCCGCTCACCGGAGCGGTCTATCTGGGCTGCGACGGGGCGCCGCCCACGCCGTGCCCGGCCTCCAGCGGCCTCTCGTTCCTGTACGTGTACGCCACCTCGGCCACCTACGGCGTGACGCAGAAGCTGGTCGGGACGGTGAGCGCCGACCCGGCGAGCGGCCAGCTCACGACCACGTTCGCCAACCAGCCGCAGGTGCCCTTCAGCGACCTCAAGCTCAGCTTCAAAGGCGGCCCGAACGCGCCGCTGGCCAACCCGCTGGCCTGCGGCACGGCCACCGTCACCAGCTCGCTGACGCCGTGGTCCGGCAACCCGGCGAGCTCGCCGACGGCCGCCTACGAGGTCGACTCCAACGGCAGCGGCGGCGCCTGCCCGCAGCCCGCGCCCTTCTCGCCGAGTCTCGTCGTCGCCGAAAGCAGCCCGCAGGCCGGCGCGTTCATCGGGTCCTTCAGCGTCGTGGTGGCCCGCGCCGACGGCCAGCAGTATCTGCGCGCCCTGTCGGTGAGCCTTCCCCGGGGGCTGCTCGGGATGGTGGCGAGCGTGCCGCTGTGCGCCGCCGCCCAGGCCTCGAGCGGAACCTGCGGGGCGGCCAGCCAGATCGGGCACGTGACGGTCTACAGCGGCGCGGGCCCCGAGCCCGTGCTCGAGACCGGCGCCGTGTACCTCACCGGGCCCTACGCCGGCGCGCCATTCGGCCTCTCGATCGTGGTTCCGGCGCTGGCCGGCCCGTTCGACCTCGGAACCGTGGTCGTCCGGACGGCGCTGGCGATCGACCGAGCCGACGCCCACGTGTCCGTCGTCTCCGACCCGCTCCCGCAGGTTCTCGACGGGATACCGCTGCGCTACAAGGTGATCGGGATCACGATCGACCGCCCGCGCTTCCTCTTCAACCCGACCAGCTGCGCGCCGCTGGCCACGAGCGCCACGGTCACCTCCGCCTCGGGCGCCACCGCCACGCCCGCCAGCCCGTTCCAGGCCGTCGGCTGCTCGTCGCTCCCCTTCGCGCCCACCCTGAAGGTTGCGCTCGGGGGCAGAGGGCAGACCCGCTCCGGCGGCCATCCGACGCTGACGGTCAGCGTGACCTCAGCCCCGGGGCAGGCGAACATCCGCTCGGCGTCGGTCGCCCTGCCGCGCTCGCTCGGCGTCGACCTGACCGCGGCGCAGAGCCGCGTGTGCCTCACCGCCGCAAGCCTGACCGACAGCTGCCCGGCGAGCTCGATCGTGGGGAGCGCCAGGATCGTGACCCCGCTCCTCGGCCAGCCCCTCACCGGCCCCGTCTACTTCGTCCAGGGGAGCGGCGCCAACCCGCTGCCGGCGCTGCTCGTCACCCTCCGCGGGCAGGTCGCGATCGACCTCCGCAGCCAGACGTCGATCAGCGGCGCCGGCAACCTGGTCACGACGTTCCCGGCGATTCCCGATGCGCCCCTCTCCAGCTTCGTCCTCCAGCTCAACGGCGGACGGCAGGGGATCCTCGCGGTGGCCGCCGGCTCGAACCTGTGCACGGCGCCCCAGACGGTGCACGGTGCCTTCCTCGCCCAGAGCGGCCGGGCTGAGCGTCTGGCGGTCACGCCCGCCACCCCGTGCGGCAACCGCGCGCACCTGGAGAGCGCCCGCGTCGTGCGCCACAGCGTCAAGCTCAGGGTGGACGTCCCGGTCGCGGGCGCGCTGAGGGCGTCGGCGCCCGGCATGCGGGCCCTCAGGCGCCGGCTCCGCGGACCGGCCGCGCTCTCGCTGACCCTGCGACTCACCGGCGGGGGAGCCGCGCGGCTCAGGCAGCGCGGCAGGCTGAGGCTGCGGGTGACGATTCGCTTCACGCCGCGGGGCGGGCGCGCCCAGACGATCCGCACGCGGGTCCTCACGATCAGGCGCTGAGACGAGCCCGCCGCGACGCGAGCTGGACACGGTTGCGACGCCACCGTCACGAATTTGTGACGAACGCGTCTTGTTTCGTTGCAGGGCCCGGCTCTACCTTGCCCTTCCGTCCGATCGGCCGCCTACCGTGGCGGGTTCAGAGCGCATGAGACCGATGATCAGGGAGCAGACATGAGCGAGCAGCACAGGCCCGGCGCGATCGCGGCGGGCACCGGCGACGCGAAGCTTGACGCAAAGCGCCAGGCGGCCCTCCAGGGCGCCCTGTCGCAGATCGAGAAGCAGTTCGGCAAGGGCACCGTGATGAGGATGGGGGACCCGGGGGCCCGCGTGGCGGTCGACGCGATCCCCACCGGGGCGCTGGCGCTGGACGTCGCGCTGGGGATCGGCGGCGTCCCGCGCGGCCGCGTGGTCGAGATCTTCGGCCCGGAGTCGTCGGGAAAGACGACGCTCGTCTACCACATCATCGCCGAGGCCCAGAAGCTCGGCGGCGTGTGCGCCTTCGTGGACGCCGAGCACGCGATGGACCCGCTGTACGCGCAGCAGATCGGGGTCGACATCGACGAGCTGCTCGTCTCCCAGCCGGACTACGGCGAGCAGGCGCTGGAGATCGTCGACATGCTCGTGCGCTCGGGCGCCGTGGACGTGATCGCGGTGGACTCGGTGGCCGCCTTGACCCCGCGGGCCGAGCTCGAGGGCCAGATGGGCGACCAGACGGTGGGCGTGCAGGCGCGCATGATGTCCCAGGCGATGCGCAAGCTGACCGGGATCCTCAGCCGCACCCAGACGCTGTGCGTGTTCACCAACCAGATTCGCGAGAAGGTCGGCGTGATGTTCGGCCCGACCGAGACCCAGCCCGGCGGCCGTGCGCTCAAGTTCTACTCCTCGGTGCGGCTCGACATCCGGCGGATCGAGACGCTCAAGGACGGCACCGAGGCGGTCGGCAACCGGGTCCGGGTCAAGGTGGTCAAGAACAAGGTCGCCGCACCGTTCAAGCAGGCCGAGTTCGACATCGAGTTCGGCCGGGGGATCTCGGCCTCCGGCTGCCTGATCGACTACGGCATCGAGCACGACATCATCACCAAGTCGGGCTCCTTCTTCTCCTACGGCGAGGAGCGGCTGGGACAGGGGCGCGGAAACGCCAAGGCGTTCCTGGAGGAGCACCCGGAGACGGCCAAGGAGATCGAGGGCAAGATCTACGCGGCGCTCGGGATCGGCCGCGACCTGGTCAAGCCGATCGAGGGGAGGGACGAGCCCGCCCTGGCGGCGGTTGACCCGGTGCCGGCGGCGGCCGGTGAGCGCGCCGCCTAGCGTCCGCCCGTCGGGCACGGCGCCCGGCCGGTCGGCCGAGGCTGAGCTCGAGCGCGCGCTGGGCCTCGCCTTCCGCCAGCTCGCCCGGCGCGAGCGGACGGTGGCCGAGACGCGCGCCCACCTCGCGGGCCGGGGCGTCGATGCGGCGGTGATCCAGGCGGCGCTCGCGCGGCTCACCGGGGAGGGATACCTGGACGACGCCCGCTTCGCCCGCCTGTTCGCCTCCGACAAGCGCACGCTGGAGCAGTGGGGAATCCACCGGATCCGCCGCGAGCTGATCGCGCGGGGGATCGATCGCGAGCTGGTCGGGGAGGTGCTCGAGGACGACTCCGAGCAGGAGCTGGAGCGGGCCATCAGCCTGCTGCGCCGCCGGTTCCCGGCGGGGGCGCGGGGCCCGCGCGAGCGCGAGCGGGCGCTCGGGGTCCTGCTGCGCCGGGGCTATGACCGCGAGCTTGCCTGCCGGGCCGTGGCGCTCGCCGGCTCGCCGGCCGCCCCCTGAGCACCGCCGGGTTTGCGCGCCCGCCCCGGCGGTACTACGATCCAGGTAGCGAACGAATGGCCCCACGGGCCGCAAAACACCAGCAAACACACACATATTGGATTCCGGACAGTTGATCCACCAGGCGAAGCGAGCGGGGCCGCCCGGCCCCCACCAGGACACGCACAGAGACCAAGGCTTAGCCATCGCCTGAGGCGCCGCCGCCGTCCGCGGCGGCGCGGCGCTCGGTAGCGGGTCCACCGCCGGAATCGGTGCGCGGTCCGGGTGGGCCAGTCGGTCGCTCCCACAATCGAAGCAGAAGGAGGTCCCCGCGCCGGCGGGGGCCGTCGGAGAGGATCGACCATGGAAATCATCGTGGCCGCAGCGCTGATAGCGGTGGGCATCGTGGCCGCTGCGCTCGTTTACGGCCGCGTCCACCGCCAGGATGCGCCCCATGTCCGCCGCGACCCGCGCGGCGAGCCGACGCCGGCCGACGGGCACGGGAGGGTCGACGCGGCGCAGGCGCTCGAGCGCAGCGCGGCCCTGGCCCGCCGCGAGGACGCGCTGGCCCGGCGTGAGCAGGAGCTCGAGCGCGACCGCCTCTCGCTGGCCGAGGCGCGCCAGGAGGTGGAGCGCGCGCTCGAGCAGGCCTCCGGCCTGTCGGCGTCTCGGGCCAAGGAGCTGCTGCTGCAGCGGATCGAGGACCAGGCGCGCCACGACGCGGCGCGGCGGATCCGCCAGATCGAGGAGGAGACCAAGCGCGAGGCCGAGCGCCGGGTGCGCAACATCCTCTCCGTCTGCATGCAGCGGCTGGCCGCGGGCCACGCCGCCGAGACGACCGTATCCGTCGTCCAGCTCTCCGGGGACGAGATGAAGGGGCGGATCATCGGCCGCGAGGGGCGCAACATCCGGGCGCTGGAGAACCTGACCGGGGTCGACTTCATCATCGACGACACCCCGGGCGCGGTGGTGCTCTCCGGGTTCGACGGGGTTCGGCGCGAGATCGCGCGGATGACGCTCGAGAAGCTGCTCCAGGACGGCCGGATCCACCCGGCGCGCATCGAGGAGAGCTACTACCAGGCCAAGTCCGAGCTTGAGAGCCATATCGTGGAGATGGGCGAGCAGGCGGTGCTCGACGCCGGCGTGCAGGGCCTGAGCCCGGAGCTGGTCAGGCTGCTCGGCCGGCTGCGCTTCCGCACCAGCTACGGGCAGAACGTCCTCGCCCACTCGGTGGAGGTCTCGCGCCTGGCCGGGATGATGGCCGACGAGCTCGGCGCCAGCGCGCGCACCGCCCGCCGCGCCGCGCTGCTGCACGACATCGGCAAGGCGGTGACCCACGAGATGGAGGGGCCGCACGCGCTCGTGGGGGGCGAGCTCGCCCGCAAGCACGGCGAGGCCGAGGCGGTGGCGCACGCGATGGAGGCCCATCACAACGAGGTGGAGCCGCAGACGATCGAGGCGGTCATCGTCCAGGCCGCGGACGCGCTCTCGGGCGCCCGGCCGGGGGCGCGCGGCGAGTCGCTTGAGCAGTACGTCAAGCGGCTGCGCGACCTCGAGGAGATCGCGATGCGCCACGACGGCGTCGACAAGGTCTACGCGATGCAGGCCGGGCGCGAGATCAGGGTGATGGTGGCCCCCGGCGAGATCGACGACGACGCCGCCACACTGCTGTCCTACGAGATCGCCCGCGAGATCGAGCGGGAGCTCGAGTACCCGGGGCAGATCAAGGTGACGGTCATCCGCGAGAGCCGCGCGACCGAGTACGCGCGCTGAGGGCGCGGGCCGCGTCAGCTCCCGGACAGGCGCCGGGACCGCCCTGGGCCGAATCTCACCCGCCGCCCCCCCCGGCGGCGGGTATACGTATCCCTGCGGGTCACACATCCGGGAGGCGGCGGCTCGGCCCGCGCCGCCGGGAAGGGGATGTCAACGTGCGACACAACCACCTGCCGGTTGCCGCGGCGTCCAGGCGCCTGCCGGCAGCCGTTCTTGCTGCGCTCGCCACCAGCCTCGTCTGCGCGGCGAGCGCCTCGGCGCTCAGCGCCCACGGCCAGCTTCTGCGCCTGGCCCCGCGCCTGAGCGCCCACACCAACCAGAGCAGCAACTGGTTCGGCTACAACGAGGGCGCGCTCGAGCAGGGCGGCAGGCTGTTCACCTCGATCACCGGCGACTGGACGGTCCCCGCCGCCCGCCAGCACACCTCCGGCCAGGCGGAGTACTCCTCCGACTGGATCGGGATCGGCGGCGGGTGCGTGGACGCGGGGTGCACGGTCACCGACGCGACGCTGATCCAGACCGGCACCGAGCAGGACGTGGCGTCGGATGGCAGCACTTCGTACTCGGCCTGGTGGGAGGTGATCCCGGGCCCCTCGCTTACCATCAGCAACATGACCGTCAGCCCCGGCGACCGGATGCACGCCTCGATCGCCGAGGTCGTGCCGGACTCCAACCTGTGGACGATCACGCTGCAGGACCTCTCGCGCAACGAGAGCTACACGACGACCGTCCCGTACGCCTCGACCCACGACACGGCCGAGTGGATCGAGGAGACCCCGCTGATCATCGGCGCCAACGCCGGCTTCGCCGCGCTGCCCGACCTGAGCAGCCCGGCGTTCGACCTGGCCACCACCAACGGCCAGCCGGCCAACCTCAAGCCGTCGGAGGAGATGCAGCTGGTCGACTCCAACGGCAATGTGATCGGCGCCCCCTCGGCGCCCGATCCCGACGCGGACGGCTTCAACGCCTGCGCCTGGGCGGGCGTCTGCGCGGCGCCGAGCAGCAGCTAGCCGGGCGAGCGCGAGGGACGAACGGGCGGCCGCGGTGATGGCGCGGCCGCCCGTCAGTGGTCGTGATGGGGCAGCGCGCCGGGGGCCGTCCACGCGCCGAAGTGGGGGATCAGCGCCAGCGCGAGCACCAGGCCGCCGACCAGCGCGCCCGCCAGCGCGATCCACCGCCCCGCGGCGCCGGCGGCCACGCCGGCGGCCGGCCCGTGGGCGGCGGGGGCACCGAGCCGCACGGCGCGCAGCGAGCGCCCCATGTGGGGAAGGTGGGCCAGCACGTGAAGCCCCGTCAGCCCGAGCCAGGCGACGAACGTGGCCTTGTGCAGCAGCAGGGGGACCGAGCGGCCGCGGGGGCCCACGAACAGCAGCACGACGCCGGTCGCGAACACCCCGACGGTGAACAGGACCAGGAACGGCCCCATCGCCCGCAGCAGCAGCATCGGGGGGCCCTTCGCCAAATAGACGGCGTTGCGGGTGTAGTAGCGGACGAAGCGCCAGCCGGTGCTGGCAAGCTTGAGGGCGAGCGGGCCCAGCAGCAGGAGCCCGAGGAACAGGTGCAACCAGATCAGCTGACCGATGCGCAGGATCGTGACCCCCAGCGCCGCCAGGAGCACGAGCAGGACCGCCCCGCCCATCGCGGTCAGCTGCTCGTTGCCGTCGATTCCGCCGCCGAGCAGCCACGGCCAGCGCCCGCGGCGCGCGGGCATCGCGCGGGTGGCGGCCCGCGGCGAGACGGGCTCCCGGCGGGGAGCAAGCTCGGGCGATCGCATCGGCTTCATTGTCGGCTGGCGGCCCAAGCCATTCCTGAGCGGCGGATGAGAAAGCTCTTGTCCGCCGGACATCCAATCCGACACGACGTATGATCGCTGTCAGGCCTAGGCCGTGAGCGGCCGCCGTGGACCATGCCGGGACTGATTCTGGTCATCGAGGACGAGCCCGGGATCGTCGACTTCGTCCAGCGCGGGCTCTCCGCCCAGGGGTTCGAGGTGATCTCCGCCGCCGACGGCGAGACCGGGCTGCAGCGGGCGCTGCACGACGACGTCGACCTCGTCGTGCTCGACATGATGCTCCCGGGGCGCGACGGGCGCTCCGTGCTCGCCGAGCTGCGCAGGCGCCGCCCCGAGCTCCCCGTGATCGCCCTCACCGCCCTGGCCGACGTCGAGCACCGCGTGGCCGGGCTGGACGCCGGGGCGGCCGACTACATCGGCAAGCCCTTCTCGCTCGCCGAGCTGGCCGCGCGCATCCGGGCCCAGCTCCGGGTCGCCGCCCAGATGCCGCAGACCAGCCTCAGCGCGGGCGGGGTCGAGATCGACCTGCTCACCCGCGAGGTCCGGCACGACGGCCGGCCGGTGCGCCTCTCCACGACCGAGTTCGAGCTGCTCGTCCACCTGGTGCGCAATCGCGGCCGCGTCCTCTCGCGCGAGCAGATCCTGCGCGCCGTGTGGGGCTATGACTACGACCCCGGGACCAACGTCGTCGACGTCTACGTCGGCTACCTGCGACGCAAGCTCGGGCTCGGCGCCTCCGGCGAGGGCGCCGGAGGCCCGCAGCCGCGAGCGGCGATCGTCACGATCCGCTCGGTCGGCTACCGCTTCGATGCCGGCGATTAGACGAATCCTGCCGACAGGGCTGCAATGGCGGCTCACGGCGTGGGTGGCGGGGGTGATGCTGGTCGCCGCCGCCGCCGTGTTCGTGGTCGTCTACCGGGACACCGGCGCGCAGCTGCGGGGCCAGATCGACCGCAGCGTCACGGCGCAGGTGGAGCAGCTCCAGCAGGCGCTGCGCCAGGTGGAGGGGGAGGGGCCGGCGGCGATCTCCCAGGCGGCCACGCGCTACCTGCGCGCCCAGCCCTACACGGCCACCTCGACGCTGCTCTTCGTGCTGGTCCCGGGCGCGCCGACCGCCAGCAACCACCCGGAGGTGTTCGGCGACATCCCGCCCGAGCTGGGGGAGAGCGGCGGCGAGCAGACCCGGGAGAACCGGATCGGCAGGCAGCTCCTGGTGCCGCACCTGGGGTTCTCGAGCCCGCGGATCCCCGACGTGGGGCCCGCGCGGCTGCTCGAGCGGGCGGTGACGGTGGGCGGGATCCGGGTCGTGGTGGCCGCGGGCGAGCCGCTGGCCGTCGTGCGCAGCGCCCAGCACGGGGTGGCCAAGGCGTTCGTGCTGGCCGGCGCCGTGGTGCTCGTGCTGGCCCTCGCCGCCTCCTACCTGGCCGGGGCGCGCGTGTCGGCGCCGCTGCGGCGGATGGCGGCGGTCGCCGCGCGGGTCGACGCCGGGGAGCTCGGGCCGCGGATGGAGGTCGACCCGAGCCGGGCCGGCGAGGTCGCCGTGCTCGCCGAGTCCTTCAACCACATGCTCGACCGCCTCAGCGACGCATTCTCCAGCCAGCGCGAGTTCCTGGCCGACGCCTCCCACGAGCTGCGCACGCCGCTGACCGTGATCCGGGGCCAGCTGGAGGTGCTGGCCGCCCAGGAGAACCCCTCCGCCGAGGAGATCAGGCGGGTCGACAAGCTGGTCGGCGAGGAGATCGGCCGGATCAGCCGGCTGGTCGACGATTTGCTCGTGCTCGCCCAGGCCGAGCGGGTGGACTTCCTGCGGCCGGAGCCGATCGAGTTGCCCAAGTACGTCTCCGAGCTGTGGGACGGGATCAGCCTGACCGCCGAGCGCCGGTTCGAGCTGGGCCCGGTGCCCCGCGGCCGGCTGCTGGCCGACCCCGACCGCCTCGCCCAGGCGCTGCGCAACCTGGCGCGCAACGCGGTCGAGCACACCCGGGCCGGGGACGGGCTCGTCCGGCTCGAGGTTCAGGCGCTCGGCGGGGGGCGGGTCCGCTTCACCGTGCAGGACGACGGGCCCGGGATCCCGCCCGAGGACCGCGAGCACGTGTTCGAGCGCTTCGCGCGGATGGACGGCGGGCGGAGCAGGGCCAGCGGGGGGGCGGGGCTCGGGCTGGCGATCGTGCGGGCGATCGCCGAGGCCCACGGCGGCCATGTGCGGATCACCGAGCCGACGGCCGGCAAGGGCGCGCGCGTGCAGCTCGACCTGTCCGGGTTCAGCCCGGGCTGAATGCCCCCCGGCCGACGCTAGCCTTCCTGCCGATGGCCAGGTCCTACCACGTGACCACGTTCGGATGCCAGATGAACGAGCACGACTCCGAGCGGATAAAGGGCATGCTCGACGCGCTCGGCTACCGCGAGGCCGAGGAGCGCGGCGACGCGGATGTGATCCTGTTCAACACCTGCTCGATCCGCGAGCGGGCCGACGAGCGCTTCATCGCCCACCTGGGGGAGGCGAGGCGGGTGAAGGCACGGCGGCCCGAGGTCGTCGTCGGGGTGGGGGGCTGCTGGGCGCAGTCGGTCAAGGAGGAGGTGTTCCGGCGCTTCCCGTTCGTGGACGTCGCCTTCGGCCCCGGCCAGGTCCACAAGCTGGCCGAGTTCCTCACCAGCGACTCGCTGAGCGCGCAGGGGTACTTCGAGTTCGAGTCCTTCACCGGCCGCCTGCCGGCCAGGCGCACGCGCGAGCACCAGGCGTGGGTCCAGATCAGCGTGGGCTGCAACTGCGTGTGCTCCTACTGCATCGTCCCCTCCACGCGCGGGCGCGAGGTGAGCCGTCCGCCCGGCGAGCTGGTCGAGGAGGTCCGCCGGCTGGCGGCCGACGGCGTGCGCGAGGTGACCCTGCTCGGCCAGAACGTCAACTCCTACGGCCGCGACCTTCCCCGCCCCGAGCGCGTCGGCTTCGCCGAGCTGCTTGGAATGATCGACGCGATCGAGGGGATCGAGCGGATCCGCTACACCAGCCCCCACCCCAAGGACATGCGCGAGGACGTGATCCGCGCCCACGCCGAGCTGGGCGCGCTGTGCGAGCACATCCACCTGCCGCTGCAGTCGGGCTCGAGCCGGGTGCTGGGGCGGATGCGGCGCACCTACACCCGCGAGCGCTACCTGGACCGGGTGGCGCTGATCCGCGAGCACGTCCCGGACTGCGCGATCACCACCGACATCATCGTCGGCTTCCCCGGCGAGACCGAGGAGGACTTCCGGCAGACGCTCGAGGTCGCCGAGCAGGTCGGCTACGACGGGGCGTTCACCTTCATCTACTCGCCGCGCCGGGGAACCGAGGCCGCGGGCCTGCCCGACCAGGTGCCCCACGAGGTCAAGGTGGAGCGGATGGGGCGGCTGGTCGAGGTGATCCAGCGCCGGGCGCGCGCGCGGGCGCAGCGCTTCCTCGGGCGGACGCTCGAGGTGCTGGTGGAGGGCCCCTCGCGGACCGACCCCTCAAAGCTCCGCGGGCGCTCGCGCCACAACAAGGTCGTCAACTTCACCGGCCTGGGCGCGCCCGGCGAGCTGGTGCAGGTGCGCATCACCGGCGCCACCTCGCAGACGCTCTCCGGCGAGGAGGAGATCCTCAGCCGGGCGCTGGGGTAGCGCGCCTGCGGGGAGCGGCGCTAGAAGCGCGTCAGGACGATCCCGGCCACGGCGCGCAGGCCGCCGCCGCCGGCGAGCGTCGCCCGCACCCCCACCTGGTTGCCGCGGCTCGCGGCCAGGAGCCGCGCGCCGGCCGAGTTCAGGTAGTAGGTGAGGTAGCCGAGCTCGTTGGCGCCGATCCACTCGCCGCCGGTCCGCGCGAGGACGCTCTTGCCGAGCGAGATCGTGGTCGAGATCCGGCAGGGCACGGGCTGCTCGCAGGCGGTGAGCACCCCCGCGATCCCCCGCGGGGAGACAAACGAGGTCATGCCGAGGATGCGGATGCCGCTCGCCGCGGCGACCCAGCGGCGCGGGGCGCGTCCCGAGGTGGCGAAGGAGACCAGCGTGAGCGGGACGGTGAGCGAGGCGCCCGAGGCGTCGCGCAGCGACACGGTCACCGCCAGCTTGCCCGCCCGCAGCAGCCGGGCGCGGGCCGCGCCCCGCAGGGTGAAGTAGAGAAAGCCGACGCCGCCGGGCGCCACGTACTCCGAGCCGGTGCGCACGAGCGTCGTGCGCCCGGCGGCGACCGTGGTGGTGATGTGGCAGGCCGAGCCCGTGTAGCAGCCGACCGGCACGCCCCCCGTGCCCGCCGTGTAGACGAACGCGCTGCGCCCGTAGACCATCAGGTGCGACGGCGTGGCCACCGTCTGCGAGGAGGCGAGCACCTGGCCACTGGAGTCAAGCGCCTGCACGGCGAAGTACGGGTTGGTGCCGTGGAAGGTGATCCGGGTGCTCGAGCCGGTGGGGGCCGAGCGCGACACGGGGGTCAGCGCGCTCGGGTCCGACCCTCCCAGGACCTGCCAGGAGGACAGGCCGCTGCCCCCCGGCCAGCTCATCGTGAGCGTGGTGGTTCCGTTGGCCACCGGGCTCACCGAGACCACCGGCGGCGGCACCGGCGCGGGCGCCGCGACGGTGCTGGCGGTGGCCCCGTCGACGTAGTCGCTGTCGATGTTGATCGTCGCGCCGCCGTAGGTCTCGTTGTGGCCGCCGGTGTACTGGTGCAGCCGCTGCTGGTTGCTCCACTCGGTGGCGGGGACGTAGGCGGTGGTGGCGGTGGGCTGGTTGTTCCACTCGGCGAACCAGATGTCGTCGGGCTCCGGGTAGGAGGTGCCCCACTGCGAGACCAGGTCGGCGATCGCCGAGTCGGAGTTGCCGTAGACGCCCGAGGCGTAGCCGGCGGCGTGCAGCTGGCTGGTCCAGGCGGACAGGAACGCCAGCACCGCGTTGGTGTTGGTCGACGTCCGCGAGTAGTACTCCATGTCGTAGTAGATCGGGTTGCCGGCTGGGAGCCCGAGGCTCTGCATGTCGGCCACCGCGTCGTTGGCGGCCGCCGTCCCCTGCGCGGCGGCCTGCCCCGGGTTGGAGCTCATCCCCTGGCAGCACGAATTGCTGGGCGCCTGCAGGCCGACGTAGGTGGGGATCAGATGCCAGCCCGCGGCCACCTCCTGGCTGACCCAGGCCGAGTCGAGGTTCGGGTTGGCGCCCGATCCCGGCGGGCAGGCGGCGTTCACCCCGCCGATGTAGACGCCGATCGCGTGGTAGGGCGAGTTCGCCGCCCACGCCTGCATCGTCTGCGCGCTCGGCGCGGTGCAGGCGTCAAAGCCCTTGCCGACGTACGCGGCGGAGGCCGCCCGCGCGCCGGCGCGGCGCAGCGCCGCATGCCGCGTCGCGGCGGCGCGGGCGGGGGGGAGGCCGGGCAGCCGGCGGCGGCCGAGGGCCCGCGCGATCAGCCCACGGTCAGAGCGCCAGGTGGCGGTGACCAGGACCCCGGCCCGGCCCACCGTGAAGCGGGTCGCGTCGCCCGACAGGCCGGGGCGTCCCGCCGCGGCGGCGCGGCCGGCGTGGGCGAGCGCCCCGAGCGGCTGCACGAGGATCGCCTCGGTGCGCCCCACGGCGTGGGCCGGGCAGTCCTCCTGGGCGCCGGGGACCCCCAAATAGAGCGCGTGGCGGTCGAAGCGCACGCAGGCGCGACCGTTCGCGGCGAGGCGGATCACCGGCCAGGACCAGGGCACGCGCACCGTGAAGCGGTGGTAGACGACCGTCCTCAGCGGGCCCGGGCGGGCGAGCGCGGGCGGCGCGCCGGTGGCGAGGGTCGCCGCCGCGGCCGCCATGAGCGCGGCGAGGAGGGTAGTGGCGGGCCATGGCCGGCGAGCGCGTCCTGGCACATGCAGAGCAACACACGGGGGCGGCGGGAGTAGCGTGGGCCGGGCGGTCACCGGCTCGCAGGGTAGGTCACCGATGCTGCCCGGGTGGAAAGACTCCGTGCACGCGGCCACTCTGCTACACGTGGGAGGGTGAGCGCGATGCCCGCACGCCCGCTCGGCCGCTCGGGGCTTGAGGTCTCCGCGGTCGGCCTGGGATGCAACAACTTCGGCCGCCGCCTGGACCTCGAGGGCACGCGCGCGGTCCTCGACGCGGCGCTCGAGGCGGGCGTCACGTTCCTCGACACGGCCGACATCTACGGCTCGGGCGACAGCGAGGCCTTCCTCGGCGAGCTGCTCCGCGGCCGCCGCGAGCAGGTGGTGCTGGCCACCAAGTTCGGGATGGAGCTCTACGAGACCGACGTGCCGCGGGGCTCGCGCCCGTACATCGTCCGCGCGGCGCGGGAGTCGCTGCGCCGTCTGCGGACCGACGTCATCGACCTCTACTGGTACCACGAGCCCGACGGTCGCACGCCGATCGCCGAGACGCTGGCGGCGCTGGACGAGCTGGTGCGGGAGGGGACCGTGCGGGCGATCGGCGCGTCGAACTTCAGCGCCCAGCAGCTGGCCGAGGCCGACGCGACCGCGCGCGCGGAGGGGCTGACGCCGTTCTGCGCCCTGCAGAACGAGTACAGCCTGCTGGCGCGGGACGCCGAGCGCGACGTGCTGCCCGCCTGCGAGCGGCTGGGCATCGCCTTTGTCCCCTACTTCCCGCTCGCCTCCGGGCTCTTGACCGGGAAGTACCGTCGCGGCGCCCCCGCCCCGGCGGGGAGCCGCCTCGCCGGACGCGAGCGGATCGCCAGCGAGGAGCAGTTCGCGCTGATCGAGGCGCTCGAGGCCTACGCCGCCGAGCGGGGGCTGGCGCTGGTCGAGGTGGCCATCGGGGCGCTGCTGGCGCGCCCGGCGGTCGCCTCGGTGATCGCCGGCGCCACCCGCCCCGAGCAGGTGCGCGCCAACGCCGCCGCCGCCCGCTGGCGGCCCAGCCAGGAGGATCTGGAGGCGCTGAGCCGGGTGCTGGCGAGCGGCGCGAGCGCGAGCGCGGTGGACTGATGGGCGCCGGTGTCGAGGACGTAGGCGAGGAAGGCGGCGGTCAGGATCGCCACCCCGGTCAGCGCCGCGGGCGAGCTCAGCTCGGCCGGCCGCGCCGTGGTGAGCAGGATCAGCAGCGCGAACGGGTCGACGTACTTCTGCCACGGGTAGCGGATCACCACCGCTGAGACCACGAAGGCCAGGGCGAGGGTCCCCGGCAGCCAGGGCGAGGGCGCGGCGGCAAGCCGCGCCCACAGCACCACGCCGGCGACGGGGACGAGGACCCAGAAGAGCAGCGAGCTGCCGCCCAGCCGGGGCAGGTGGGCGGCGATGCGCCACAGGTCGCCGGCGGCGTGCGGGCCGGGCGTGGCCGGAAAGACGGCCACCAGGGCCAGCCCCGCCGCCGCCGCGCCGGCCGCCGCCCGGCGGCGGGGGCCGCGGCGCAGGGCGCCGGCCAGCGAGGGCGCGAACAGGATCGCCCCGTAGAGCCCGATGGTGGCCAGCGCGAGCTCCGCCGTGGGGACCTCCAGCCCGGTCGAGCCGGCCGAGGCGTGCGGCCCGGTGGCCGAGCACAGGCCGCACGAGCTGGGGTCGCTGCCGACCGGCACCAGGCCGTGCCAGTCGAGGAACAGCAGGCCGGCCGGAAGCGCGGAGAGGGCGGCCGCCGCGACCCCGGCCGCCCGCTCGCGAAGGGCCAGCGGCGCGCCGGGGCGCAGGACGTACAGCGCGGCCACCGCGGGAAGGAAGCCGGTGCTCTGCCGGGTGAGGATCGCCGCGGCGATGCACGCGCAGGCGAGCAGGAACGGCGCCCGGCGCCCGGTGGCGCGGAAGCGCTCCAGCCGCTCGAGCGCCAGCACCGAGAAGAGGAGCGCCAGGTTGTCGGTCTCCAGCCGGAACGAGGCTCCGAGCACGTAGGGGGAGATCACCAGCAGGAGCGTGAGGATCGTCGCCTCCACCCGGCGCAGTCCCAGCCGACGGTGCAGCAGCACGTACACCGCGACCGCCAGCAGGTAGGAGATCAGCGCCTCGACCAGGCGCAGGCGCCAGAGCTCATAGCCGATCCCCTTGCCCACGTACGCCATCAGGAGGTGAAACAGCGGCGTCTGAGCCGCCGGATAGCTGTGCAGGTGGGGGAGGGGGAGCTGATGGGAGAAGCGCAGGATCGTCGGGTAGTGGTAGACGCGCTCATCCGAGCCGTGGAAGATCGCCAGCGCGACCGTCAGGCCGCGCAGCGCGGCGATCCCGATCAGAAACGGGACGGCGAGGAGGAGGTAGGGCCAGCCGCGCCCCACCGTCCCGCGCAGCGTGCGGGGGCGACGCGGCGCCCCGCGGGCAGCCAGCTCGACGGCCATCGCCCCTCACGGTACCGGCGAGCGCCGGGCCGGGGCGCTTCCGCGGAAGCGCTCCGTCCCGTCCGCCCCTACTGCAAACATATGTTCGATGCGCTGGAGCAACCTGACGATCGAGGCGGAGGCCAGGGCCCGGCTGCCCGGCTATCGGGATGAGGCGGTGGTGCGGCATTTCCGCGCGCCGGGGTCGGTCCCGACGCGCTTCTACGAGGTCAGGGCGAGGTCGATCCTCAACCGGGTGCCGGAGGCCTCGCGGGTTCCCTTCAGGTGGACGATCAACCCCTACCGGGGATGCACGCACGCCTGCCGCTACTGCTTCGCCCGCCCCACCCACACCTACCTGGACTTCGACGCCGGGCGGGACTTCGAGCACGAGATCGTGGTCAAGGTGAACGCCCCCGAGCGGCTGCGCGCCGAGCTGGCGCGCCCGTCGTGGCGGGGCGAGCACGTGGCGCTCGGTACCAACACCGACCCCTACCAGTGGGCGGAGGGCCGCTACCGGCTGATGCCGGGCATCTGGGAGGCGATGCGCGACCATGCCAACCCCTGCTCGGTGCTCACCAAGTCGCCGCTGCTGCTGCGGGATTTGGAGCTGATGCGGCAGATCGCCGCGCGGACGGAGTTCAGCGCCGCGCTGTCGGTGCCGACGCTGGAGGAGAGGGCGTGGCGGGCGACCGAGCCCCACACGCCGCATCCCCGCGCGCGCCTGGAGGCGGTGGCCGAGCTCACCCGGGCGGGAATCCGCACCGGCGTGCTGGTCGCCCCGCTCATGCCGGGCGTCAACGACTCGCCCGCCCAGGTGGAGGAGATCCTCCGCCTGGCCGGCGAAGCCGGCGCGGCGTACGTGACGGGGATCGCCCTGCACCTGCGGGGCGACGTGAGGCGGCTGTGGTTCGAGTGGCTGGCCGAGCACCGGCCGGACCTCCTTGAGCGCTACCGGGAGCTCTACCGCCGGGGCGCCTACGCGCCAGCGGACGAGCGCCGGCGCCTGGCCGCCCTGATCCGCTGGCCCGATCCGCCGCCGACCGGGCCACCGGCTCAGCCGCCGCGCGGCCGACCGGTGGGCCCGCGCCCGCGGCGAGCCCGGGAGTTCGGCCACGCCGCGGCGGCGCAGGCCCGCCGCGCCGCCTGGGAGACGGGGGATGCCCAGGCAAGGCTGTTCTGAGATCGCCGCGAAACCGCCGGGCGGGTACGGTGGTAGGTACAGGCAGCGGACCCGATGAAACCCTCGGAGAGGAGCACATGTACCGGCGTCTGAAGCGCGGTCGTGACCTGCACCTGGAGCGGATGTTCGAGACTCGCAGCGAGGCCTGGGAGCGGGTCGGGCTGGCCGTTAACGTCTCCCAGCAGGCGGTGCGCAAGGCGCGGCGCCAGGCGGCGGTGCTGCTGCCGCTGTTCGTCGCGGTGATCGTCCTGCACGACAACTACCAGGACTGGTTCCTCACCCCCAGGACCAGGAACGACTACCACACGCTGATCACGGTGGGCACGGTGCTGGCGCTGCTCGCGCTGGGGTGGACGGTCGCGCGCGACATCGGCCGCGCGGCGGGGCCGACGTTCTTCCGCCGCATGGACCCCAGCACCGCCGGCACCGTCGGGTTCGTCATCCGGCTGGTCGCGGTGATCATCACGCTGATCTGGGCGCTGCACATCGCCGGGGTCAGCGCCGGCTCGCTGGTGGCCGGCAGCGCGTTCACCGCCGTCGTCCTCGGCCTCGCCGCCCAGCAGACGCTCGGCAACGTGTTCGCCGGGATGGTCCTGCTCAGCGCGCGGCCGTTCCGCGTCGGCGAGCGGATTCGCCTGCAGGCGGGGGCCGCCGGGGGCGCGATCGAGGGCGTCGTGAGCTCGCTGGGGCTGCTCTACACGACGATCGCGCGCGGCGAGGACCGGACGATGATCCCCAACAACCTGGTGCTGAGCGCCGTGATCATCCCGCTGCGCGAGCCCAGCCCGGTCGACGTGAGGGTGCGGCTGAGCGCCGGGATCCGCCCCAGCCACGTGCAGACGATCCTCGACGAGCAGGTCTCGACGCCGACGCGCCGCCCGCCCGCCGTGCTGCTGGAGGAGATCGACGGCGACGAGGTGGTGGTGCGCGTGCAGGCCATCCCCGAGCGCTCCGACGACGGCGCCCGGCTGGCCGACGAGATCATCCAGTCGCTGGCCACCGTGACCGGCGAGCACGAGGCCGTCGGCCGCTGAGGGCGCCTACCGCCGCTCCCGCTGGCCCGCCGCGACCTCGGTGGCGATCCGGTCGCTGCCGATCAGGCGGCTGACCCGGGCGGTCAGCTCGGGCGCCAGGCCGCCGGCCCGCGCCCCGAGGCGGAGACCCAGCGGGGCGACCTCCACCTCCGCGCGGTCGTGCTCGACCGCGCCGATCACCGCCGCGGCGACCTGCGCCGGCGTCCGCGTCCCGACCCCGCGGGGCAGTCGCGCGCCCGAGTCGGCGAACATGCCCGCGTCGCGGATGAACCCGGGGAGCACCACCGACACGCCCACGCCGTGGGACCGCAGGTCCTCGCGCAGGCCGAGCGCGAAGCCGCGCAGGCCGAACTTGGTCGCCGAGTAGATCGAGGAGGCGGGCGAGGCCACCTTGCCCGCCAGCGAGGAGATGAACACCAGGTGCCCGGAGCCCCGCGCCACCATCGTGGGCGCGAGCGCCCGCGCCAGCGCGATCGGCGCGCGCAGGTTGATCTCGAGCATGCGATCGATCCGGTCCTGCTCGAGGTCGGTGAGCAGCCCGCTCGCCGGATGGGCGGCGTTGGCCACCAGGAGGTCGACCTCTCCCACCTGTGCCACCAGGCGCTGGAGCGCTTGACGGTCGGCGAGGTCGCAGGCCAGCGTCCGCGCCGCCCCGAGCTCGTCGGCCAGCCCACGCAGCACCTCCTCGCGGCGCCCCGTCAGGACCATTCGGACGCCCCGCGCCGCCAGCGCGCGGGCGATCGCCGCGCCGATCCCGCCGCTGGCCCCGGTGACCAGCGCGCTGGTGCCCTGAAGCTTCACAGCGCCGCAGTGTAGGGAGATACTGGCACGCCATCGCGCCCGCCGCCGCGGCGACCTCGCTCCCGCGCCTAATGGAAGCGCTCGCGGATGCCGATAGGAATCGATGCTGGTGGTGCGTGGTGCGACGCGCCAACATCCGCGAGGCCAACCGCTCCCCGGCTAAGGACCTCCCACGAGCAGGAGTTGTTGGATGGTTCGGGATGCCGATGACGTCAGCCGCCTGCTCGGCGCCTGCGTTGGTCTCACGCTCGCCGGATCGCTGCTCGTCGTGCCATGGCTCGCGTTTCCGCACGCCCATCTCCACGATCGGGGCTTGATCGGCGCGCTGGTTGGGGGCGCCGTGCTCGCGGCGATCGCGCTGTGGGCGCTCCGGCCACGGATCAGCGTCAAGGGCTACTCGCTGATGGTCGCCGCCGGGGTGGCGGTGCTCGGCCTGGCGATCCACTACAGCGGCGGCGCGTTCAGCCCGCTGGGCTTCTTCTACATCTGGACCGTCGGTCTGGTGAGCTGGTATCTGCCATCGCGCCACCTCGGACTCCACGTGGGATGGATCATCCTCAGCTACGGGCTGGTCCTGGTCTCTCCCCATCGCGGCGAGGCTGCCTGGTGGAGCATCTCGACCAACGATCTCTCGCGCTGGGTCCTCCTCTCGGGGACGGTAGCCGTCTCGGCGCTGGTGCTGCGCCGATTCCGCCGCTCGCTGCTCCGCCACGAGCTGCGCTGGCAAACGACGTTCGCCGAGTCGAGCACCGCGCTGGCGGTGATCGACAGCCGCAACCGGATCGGCGAAGCGAACCGGGCGTTCGCGTCGCTGCTCGGCGAAACGCCGTCAACCCTGCGCGGCGTTGACCTGCTGGAGCTCCTGCCGGCCGAGCACCGCCCCGGCCGGTCGGCGTCCCGCGGACCGGGCTCCGGGCTCAGCCAATACGGCGAGGCCGAGCGGAGGGTGCGGCGCGCCGACGGACAGGAGGTGTGGGTGCGGCTGACGTTGCTGCCCATCACCGACGTCGATGGCCGACACCTATGCGACGTGGTCCAGGCGGTGGATGTCACGGGCGACCATCTCGCGGCCAAGCGGCTGGCCCGCGACGCCGCCGAGCGGACCGCCATCCTCGAGCTGACGCGAGCCGTGGTGAGGGGCGTGGACTTCGGCGCGCTCGCCCAGCAGGTCACCTCCGTCGCCAGCCGGCTGCTCGAATGCGATCTGGCTGTCCTGCTGGAGAGCGCCGATGAGCAGCCGGGCTATCGGATCGCGGCCTGGCACGGGGAGCCCGCGCGTCCGGGGTGGATAGTGCACTGGCCGCTTGTCGAGCGCATTCTGCGAGATGGCGATCCGGTGCTGGTGCTCGACTGGAGGCGTGAGGAGCGGATCGCGGTGAACGCCCCCGAGCGCACCCTCCAGTTGGCCAGCACGGCCGCCGTCGCGGTCCGGGGTCGCGAGCGGATCTTCGGGGCGCTCGTGTGCGGGTCGCGCCGGCCGGGAAAGTTCGACCGCCGCGACCTGGGACTGCTGCGCGTGCTCACCGGCATGCTCGCCGAGGCGATCGAGCACCGGCGCGCCGAGGAGCAGGCGCGCGCCGCCGCGCTGCACGACCCTGTCACGGGGCTGCCGAATCGCGTCCTGCTGAGCGACCTGCTGCGCCAGAGCCTCGCCCAGGCCACCGTGGGCAACAGGATGGCCGCGATCGTCGTCGACCTGGACCGCTTCCGGGCCCTCAACGACGATCTCGGCCACGACGCCGGGGACGCGGCGCTGCGCGAGGTGGCCAGGCGGCTCGCGGAGGCCGCACGATCCACCGACGTCCTGGCACGCCTCGCCGGCGACGAGTTCGTGGTCCTGTGCAGCGGGATAGCCGGCGCAGGAGCGGCGCGACGCGCGGCCGAGCGACTCCTCGAGAGCGTGAAGCAGCCGATGTGGATCGGCGGCGAGCAGATCGTCCTGAGCGCCACGGCGGGAATCGCGATCGCGGATGCCGAGGCCACCGCCGAGTCGCTGCTGCGCGACGCCAGCACGGCGGTACGAAGCGCCAAGGTTCGCGCGCGCGGCAGCGGCGAGATGTTCGACCGCGAGCTGGCCGAGCGGACCCGCGGGCGGCTGCGGTGCGAGAACGCGCTGCGGCAGGCGATCGGGAGCGAGGAGTTGTCGATCGTCTACCAGCCGATCGTCGACCTGCGAACGGGGACCGTTTTCGCCGCCGAGGCGCTGATGCGATGGCGGCACCCCGACTGGGGGCCCGTCTCACCGCTTGAGTTCATCCCGATCGCCGAGGAGACGGGCATGATCATCCCGTTGGGCCGGTGGGTGCTGGAGGAAGCCGTGCGCCAGGGCAGGAGCTGGATCGGCGATGGCCTGATGGAGCGCGTCGGGGTGAACATCTCCTCGCGCCAGCTGTTCGACGACATGCTGGTGGAGCTCGTGGAGAGGACGCTCAGCGGGCACGACCTCGATCCCGACGGGCTGACCCTAGAGCTGACCGAGACGGCCCTGATCTCCGACAGCGCGGCCGCGAGCGAGGTCCTGGCGGCGATCAAGCGGCTCGGCGTGAGGCTCGCGCTGGATGACTTCGGGACCGGCTACGCGTCGGTCAGCTACCTGTCCCGCTACCCCTTCGACGTGGTCAAGCTCGACCTGACTCTGACCCGCCGGCTCACCGTCGACCCCAGGGACCGGGTGATCGTCCAGTCCACGATCGAGATGGCCCATGCGCTCGGCATCGCGGTTGTGGCCGAGGGCGTGGAGACCGATGCCCAGGCCCAGACGCTCCGCTCCTTGGGCTGCGATCTCGCCCAGGGCTTCCTCTATGGGCGGCCGCTGCCGCCCGAGCGGGTGGCCTGGGCCCAGGAGCCGGCCGTCTGAGGTCGACCATACTGGCGGCGTGGCCCCGCCCCGCGTGATCGCGCTGTTCGGCCCGACCGGGATCGGCAAGACGGCGGTCGCGGTCGCGCTGGCCGAGCGCCTGCGGGAGATGGGGGAGGATCCGGTGGCCGTCTCGGCCGACGCGCTCCAGGTCTACCAGGGCCTTGAGACGCTGACCGGCGTGGCCAGCCGCGCCGAGCAGGCGCGGCTGGAGCACCGGCTGATCTCGTTCATACCCGTCGACGCGTCCTTCAGCGCCGGCCAGTACGCCGAGCTCGCGCACGCCGAGCTCGACGCGCTGGTGGCGGCGGGGCGGCTGGCGATCGTCGTGGGGGGGACGGGGCTCTATTTGCGCGCGGCGCTGACCGACCTCAGCCTCAAGCCGCCGCCCGCCGCGGGCGTCCGCGAGCGCTGGACGCGGGAGCTGGAGCGGCTGGGCCCGCAGGCGCTGCACGCGGTCCTCGCCGGGCGCGCGCCGGGCGTGGCGGAGGCGATCGCCCCCGGCGATCGCCAGCGGATCGTGCGCGCGCTCGAGCTGCTCGACGCGGGCGAGCTCGACGCCGCCGGCGAGGAGGAGGGCGGCGAGTCGGAGCTGTGGACCGACGAGGTGCGCCTGCCCACCCTGCTCATCGGCCTGGTGATGGACCGCGAGCGCCTGTATGAGCGGATCGACCGCCGGGTGGAGGAGATGGTCGCCCACGGCGCGCAGGAGGAGGTGCGCCGCGCCAACGCCGCCGGCGCGTCGCCCACGGCTCGCAAGGCGCTCGGGTTCTCCGAGCTGCTGGCTGGCGACGTGGAGGGGATGAAGCGGCGCACGCGCAACTACGCCCGCCGCCAGCTCACCTGGATGCGCAAGCTCGCGGGGATCGAGGTGATCGACGTGACCGGGCTGAAGCCCGGCGAGGTGGCGGCGGTGATCGCGCGCCGCTGGAGCCTCGGCTCACCACCCGCCCGGTGAGGCGGGTGGCCGCCGGGCGCCGGCCACGGGTGCCGGGCGCCGGCCACGGGTGCCGGGCGCCGGCCACGGGTGCCGGGCGCCGGCCACGGCCGCCGGGCGCAGGCCACGGGTGCCGGGCGACGGCCGCCCCATACACTGGCCGCCGTGCGCTTCGAGAAATGGCAGGCGCTGGGCAACGACTACGTGATCCTGGAGGCGGCGGAGCTGCCCTTCGAGCTCACCGGCGGGCGCATCCGCGCGATCTGCGCCCCCCACACGGGGGTCTCCAGCGACGGCGTGCTGCTCCTCTCAGAAGCCGATGAGCCCGGGTGCCTCGCGCGGCTGCGGGTCTTCAACCCCGACGGCTCGGAGGCGGAGGTGTCGGGCAACGGCGCCCGCCAGGCGATCCTCTACCTGCGCCGCCGCGGGACGGCCGCCTCCGACACGTTCTCGATCCAGACTGCGGCCGGGGTGCTCTCGCCCACCGTCACCTCCGCCACCACGTGCGCGGTGGACATGGGCCGGGCGCGGCTGAGAAGCCCCGACTACCCCTCCGGGCCCGACGACGGCACCGGCGAGCTGCGAGCGGGCGGCCGCGCCTGGCGCTTCCAGCACGTGCAGGTCGGCAACCCCCAGTGCGCGATTCAGGTGGCCGGGCGCGAGGAGCTCGAGGCGCTCGACCTGGCCCGCCTCGGCCCCGAGATCGAGCGCAGCGAGCTGTTCCCCAACCGCACCAACGTCTCCTGGTACACGCAGCTGGGGCCGCGGAGGATCCGCGCGCGGATCTTCGAGCGGGGGGTGGGGGAGACCCGGGCCAGCGGCACCGGCGCGACCGGCGCCGCGGTGGCCCACGTGCTCCGCGGCGGCGAGCAGCCGGTGGCCGTCGAGCTGGACGGCGGCGAGCTCGAGGTCGAGGTGGGGGAGGAGCTCGACGTCCGCCTGACCGGCTGGGCCGTGCCGGTGTTCAGCGGGACGCTGTCGGAGGAGTTCGTGGGGGAGCTGCGTGCGGTCCAGTAGGCGCCTGGAGCGGATCCAGCCGTACCTGTTCGCCGAGCTGGAGCGCAAGGTCGCGGCCAAGCGCGCGGCCGGCATCGACGTGATCAGCCTCGGCATCGGCGACCCGGACATGCCCACCTTCGAGCCGATCGTCGCCGCCGCTCAGCGCGCGGTCGCCGACCCCTCCACCCACTCCTACCCCACCAACCGCGGCCGCCAGGAGTTCCGCGAGGCGGTCGCCGCCTTCTACGCCCGCCGCTTCGGCGTGACGCTCGACCCCGAGACCGAGGTGATGCCGGCGATCGGGGCCAAGGAGTGCATCTTCAACCTCAACCTCGCCTTCCTCGACCCCGGCGACGTCGCGCTCGCCGCCGACCCCGGCTACCCCGTGTACACCGGCGGCCCGCTGCTGGCCGGGGGGGAGCCGGTGCTGATGCCGCTGGTGCCCGAGCGCGGCTTCGCCCCCGACCTTGAGGCGATCGCGGCCCCGGCGCTGGAGCGCGCGCGACTGATGTTCTTCAACTACCCCAACAACCCGACCGGCGCGGTCGCCCCCGACCGGCTGTTCGAGGAGGTGGTGGCGCTCGCCGCCCGCCACGGGCTGCTGGCCGTCCACGACAACGCCTACAGCGAGACGACCTACGACGGCTACCGCGCGCCGTCGTTCCTGCAGACGCCGGGCGCCAAGGAGGTCGGCGTCGAGGTGTTCTCGCTCTCCAAGGGCTACAACATGACCGGCTGGCGGTGCGCGGCGATCGTCGGCAACGCCGAGGCGATCGGCCACTACTGGCGGCTGAAGTCCAACATCGACTCCGGGCTGTTTGAGGCCGTCCAGCTCGCCGGCGCCGCCGCCCTGGGCCCGGAGCTCGACGAGCACGTGCGGGGGATGAACGCGGTCTACGCCCGCCGCCGCGACCTGGTCTGCCGCGCCCTCGCCCAGGCCGGGGTGGAGGTCACCCCGCCGAAGGGGACGATCTACGTGTGGGCGCCCGTGCCCGCGGGGTTCCGCTCGGCGGCCGAATACTGCGAGCACGTGCTCGAGCAGGCCGCCGTGGTCCTCTCCCCGGGCGGCGCCTACGGACCGAGCGGCGAGGGGTTCTTCCGCATCTCGCTGACCACGCCCGACGATCGGCTGATCGAGGCGGTGGAGCGCCTGGCGCGGCTCTAGGCCCGGCCGGCGCCGTCCCCGCGGCTACCATCAAACCAGTGCAGCGAAGCCGCCATGGGCGCGCACGGGCCTCGCACCCGCTCAACGGACAGCGGCCACCGGGCCGCGCCCGTCAGCGTGCCTTCCTGATCGCCGCCGCGCCCGAGCCCGACGGCGCGCACCTGGAGGAGCTGCGCGAGCTGCTGCGCACCGCCGGCGTGGCCGGGGTGGGCGAGCTGGTGCAGCACCGCGAGCACCCGCACCCCAACACCTACCTGGGACCGGGAAAGCTCGAGCAGCTCAAGGACGCGCTGGCGCGGGCCGACGCCAACCTGGTCGCCTGCGACGACGAGCTCTCGCCGCGCCAGGAGCGCAACCTCGAGGCGGCCCTGGGCATGCCGGTGATCGACCGCACCGCGATCATCCTCGACATCTTCGCCTCCCACGCCCACAGCGCGGAGGGCAAGCTCCAGGTGGAGCTGGCCCAGCTCGAGTACAACCTGGCGCGCATGCGCGGCCTGTGGTCGCACCTGGAGCGCCTCGGCGGCGGGATCGGGACGCGCGGCCCCGGCGAGACCCAGATCGAGACCGACCGGCGGCTGGCTCGCGACCGGATCGCCGCGCTCAAGCGCAAGCTCGCGCACGTGCGCTCCAGCCGCTCGGTGATGCGCGCCGAGCGCGAGCGCTCCCATCTGCCGACGATCGCGCTGGCCGGCTACACCAACGCCGGCAAGTCGACGCTCCTGAACGCCCTCACCGGCGCCCAGGTCGGGGTGGGGGAGCGGCTCTTCCACACGCTCGACCCGACCACCCGGATCCTCCACGCCCCCGGGCGCAACTACCTGCTCACCGACACGGTCGGCTTCATCCGCAAGCTGCCCCACCAGCTCGTGGACGCCTTCGGCGCCACGCTGGAGGAGACCCGCCGCGCCGACCTGATCCTCCACGTGGTCGACGCGTCGGTTGCCGAGGAGGAGCTGGAGGCGATGACCCGCGCGGTCCAGGACGTGCTCGTGGAGATCGGCGCCGACGGCGTGGCGCAGGTGCTGGTGCTCTCCAAGGCCGACCTCATCGACGCCGAGCGGCGGCTCGAGCTGGCCCGCCGGCACCCCGACGGGGTGCTCGTCTCCGCGCGCTCGGGCGAGGGGCTGGACGCGCTGCTGGAGCGGATCGAGGAGGAGTTCGCCCGCGCCCTCCAGGACGTCGAGCTGCTCGTCCCCTACCAGCACGGCGAGCTGGTCGCGCGGCTGCACGAGATCGCCGGCGAGCTGGAGCGCGAGGAGCGCCCCGACGGCGTGCTGATCCGCGCCCGGCTGCCCTCCGGCGTCGCCGCCCGCTACCAGCGCTACGCGCTCGCCGGCCGCCCCTGATGGAGCTGCGGGTCCGCCGCCTGGACGCGCGGGCGCGCCTGCCCACCCGGGCCTACCCCGGCGACGCCGGACTCGACCTGCGCGCGCTCGAGGCGGGCGAGCTCGAGCCCGGCGAGCGCGCCTCGGTGGGGACCGGGATCGCGGTCGAGATCCCGCCCGGCCACGCCGGGCTCGTCCTCCCGCGCTCGGGCCTGGCGGCCCGGCACGGCATCGCCCTGGTCAACGCGCCCGGGCTGATCGACTCCGGCTACCGGGGGGAGATCCGCGTGCTGCTGCTCAACACCGACCGCCGAACGGCGTTTCGCATCGCCGCGGGGGACCGGGTCGCCCAGCTGGTGATCGTGCGCGTCGAGTCCCCGCTGCCGGTCGAGGCGCTCGAGCTGGAGGCCTCGGAGCGGGGGGCGGGGGGGTTGGGCTCCAGCGGGACGTGAGGATCAGCTCGTCGCGGTCGCGGGGACGAGCCCGTGGTCGATCAAGAACCGCTTCGCCACCGTCGCCGGGTCCTGGCCGGCGACGTCGACGGCGGCGTTGAGCGCGCGCATCGCCTGGAGCGTGAGGTCGGAGGAGACGCGGTTGATGATCTGGGCGAACGCGGGGCCCTCCGCATACAGCGCCTGGGCGGAGACGACCGGCACCACGTTTCCCACCCCCAGCACCCCCTTGGGATCGTCGAGCAGCGAGTAGTTGCCGCTCGTCAGCTCGCCGTCGGTGCTGGCGACGTCCGCCGCCTGGACGACCCCCTGGTCGAGCGCCTCATACTGCTGGCCGATCTCCAGCGACTTGACGGCGGCGGGGACGAACCCGTAGGCGGCCTCCAGCGCCGGCAGCCCGCTCGGCTCCTGGGCGAACTGGGGCGGCGCCCCGAAGGTGAGGCTCGCCGCCACCCGGCGCAGATCGCCGATCGCGTGCAGGTGGTTGCGCTGCGCGAAGCTGACCGTGACCCCGATCGCGTCGGTGTCGCTGAACGGCGTGGGGTTCAGCAGCTCCATCCCGTGCGCGAGCGCGTAGCGCTGCGCGGCGCGGAAGGCCGAGCGCCGGGTGGTGAACGTCTGCTGGTAGCCGGCCACCGAGGAGTTCCACACGTTCAGGTACTCGGGGTACATGGCCAGCTGGCCGTTGTGGAGCGCCTGGAGGGTCACCTGGGTGGGGCCGATGTTGCGGTTGAGGCTTACGGTGAAGCCCTGGGCCTGGAGCGCCTGGGAGTAGAGCTCGCCGAGGACGAACTGCTCGGTGTAGTTCTTGTCCCCGATCGTCACCGGAGGCCGCCCGGCGCCGGGCGGCGAGGGCTGGGTCGTGGTGGTGGTGGGAGTGGAGTCGGCGCCCGCCGGGGGCGAGGAGCCGCAGCCGGCGAGCGGCAGCACGAGCAGGGAGGCTGCGGCGCACGCGAGCAGTCGGGCGGTCGCGGGGGAGAGCTGCGGCATGCTGGAACGGACGGGCGTGGGCAATCGTACTGGCGCTCACACCCCCGCCGCGCGCCGCGCCTCGGCGTGGGCGGCCTCCTCGAGCCGGTCGTCGAGCGCGGCGAGCGGCCCGTCCAGCCCGAGGGAGCGCGCGATCAGCCAGTCGGCGAACCATACGTTCTTGGGCAGCAGCGGCCCGTGCAGGTAGGTGCCGATCACCCCGTCGGCACGCACGCCCTCCAGCCCGTCGCGGCCGTTGTTGCCGTGCCCGGCGAGCACGCGCCCGAGCGGGCGGGCGTCTCCACGCAGGTAGGTCCGCCCGCCGTGGTTCTCAAAGCCCGCCAGCACGCGCGGGCGGCCCGGGTCGAGCTCCACCTCGATCGCGACGTTGCCGATCAGCCGCGGCCCCGGCTCGCGGACGGTGACCAGGTCGACCAGCCCGACGCCCGGGAGCTCCTCGCCGGCGAGCTGGTAGGAGTGCCCGAGCAGCTGGTAGCCGCCGCACACGGCGAAGATCACGCCGCCCCGCCGCGCCACCTCGTGCAGCGCGTCCCGCTTGAGCTCTGCCAGGTCGAAGGCGCAGCGCCGCTGGTCGCGGTCCTGCCCGCCCCCGATGTAGAAGAGCTCGGCGCCCTCGGGGTCGAGCTCTTCGCCGAGCTCGCTGCCGCGCAGCTCGAAGCCGATCCCCCGCCAGCGGCAGCGGCGCTCCAGCAGGAGCAGGTTGCCGCGGTCGGCGTAGATGTTCATCAGCCCGGGGTACAGCGCGCACACCCGCAGGGTGAGATCGCCGTCAGGCACCCAGCATCACCACCACGCTGCCGACGTGGTCGAGGGTCGGCTCGACGTACCGGCGCGGCGCGACCGCCAGACCGGCCTGACGGGCCTCGTCCTCGAGCCGCTCGGCGCTCAGCCGCGCGAGCGTGACCCGGTCGAGCTGGACGCTCCGCCGCCCGTCGCGCGCCACCCGCTCGCGGCGGCGCTCCAGCACGTAGCCGCCGGACACCTCCCGGATCGCGGTCGGCGTGCTGCTCCACAGGACGCCGTCGCGCTCGAGCATGTCGGGGACGGGCGCCGCCGGGCCCGCCCCGGCCTCGAACGCCTGAAGCTCCTCGGTGAGGGCGATCGCGAGGACGCCGGCCGGGAGCAGGTGGCGGCGGGCGCAGCGCAGGAACGCCAGGCGCTCGCGTGCCCCGCGCAGCAGCTGGACCATCTGCATGGGGGCGATCGCCAGCGCGAAGCGGGCGCCGAGATCGAACGCGCGGGCGTCGGCGCGCACCGTCTCGACGGCCAGGCCGCCAGCCCGCCGGGCGAGCTCGGCCAGAAGCGCGCCGTCGCGGTCCAGGGCGGTGACCCGGTGGCCGCGGCCGGCCAAATCCAGCGCCACCCGGCCCGTGCCCGCGCCGACGTCGAGGATCGGCCCCGGGTGCTCGGCCGCCAGCGCCCGCCACAGGGGGAGGTCGGCGCGATAGGGGCCGCATTCGACCTCGTGCCAGACGACCGCCTCGCCGGGGACCGGCGCCGGCGTGCGGCGGGTCGCGCTCACGCCGCCCGCTCCCAGAAGCGCGTCGCGCTGCCGCGGTGGGCGAGCTCCTGGCGCAGCTCCAGCAGGGCCGTGTAGGTGGGCAGCACGAACAGCCGCCCCGCCTCGCGGGCCGCCGCGGCGTCGAGCGCCGGCGCGAGCCCGGGGATCACGTCGATGCGCGCGACGGGGACCCCGGCGTACTTGAGGCGCAGGGCGAGCTCGGCGGCGCGCGTGCCCGCGCACGTCACGTGGCGCACGTGGGGCGCCAGCAGCTCGAAGTCGGCGTCCCAGATCCAGGAGACGTCGCGGCCGTCGGCCGTCCGGTCGTTGAGGATCGCCAGCACGTCCAGGCCGTCGGGCTCGAGCGCCAGCGTGCGCAGGATCTCGTTGGCGCCCGCCGGGTTCTTGATTAGCAGGATCTGCGCCTCGACTCCGCCGAGCACGACGGTCTCCGCGCGCCCGAACGCGGCGGTGACCCGCTCCAGGCCCTCCACGATCGTCGCCAGGGCCACCCCGAGCTCCAGGCACAGGGCGGTGGCGCCGAGCGCGTTGTAGACGTTGTAGAGGCCCGGCAGGGGCAGGCGCACGCTGGCCGCCCCCGCCGGGGTGCGCAGCTCAAAGCGCGCCCCGCGGGTGCCGTCGAGCCGGATGGCGCTCGCGCAGACGCGCGGGTCGGGCCGGCGGGCGCCGCAGTTGGGGCAGGCGTAGCGCCCGAGATGGCCGAGGTAGATCGCCTCGTAGGCGTACGGGGCCCCGCAGCGCCGGCAGTGCTTGGAGTCGGAGGCGTGCTGCATCTCCGGCTGGGCCATGGCGGGATCCTCCACGCCGAAGTAGCAGACGCGCCCGGCCCCCCGGCCGAGGTCGGCGATCAGCGGGTCGTCGGCGTTGAGGATGAGCGCGCAGCGCTCCCCCAGCTCCTCGACCGTCGCCAGCCAGCGGTCGGCGATCGTCTCCAGCTCGCCGTAGCGGTCGAGCTGGTCACGGAACAGGTTGCCCAAGAGCAGGGCGCGCGGCGCCAGCGCGGGCGTCAGGCGGTCAAGCCAGAACTCGTCCACCTCAAACAGCCCGAGCTCGCCGGAGATGCCGTCGCGCCCGCGGGCCGCCTGCAGCAGCGCCGAGGCGACTCCGCCGGCCATGTTCGCCCCCGCGCGGTTGTGCACCACGGCCACGCCGGCGCCCTCGAGCACGGTGGCGACCATGGTCGCGGTGGTCGTCTTGCCGTTGGTCGCCGAGAGCACCACCGTGCCCCGCTCAAGCCGGGCCGCCAGCCGGGAGATCGCGTCGGGGGCGAGCCGCACCAGGAGCTTGCCCGGCAGGCTGGTGCCGCCCCGTCCGGCGCGCCGGGCCAGCCCGCCGACCGCGCGCGCCAGCGCGACCTCGGCATTCAGGAGCGCGCTCACTGGGGCACCACCACGTTGAGCGCCGCCGGCACGGCGCGGATCCGCACCGGCAGCTCGGCGACCGGATCCCCGTCGGCGTAGAGCATGAACGGCCGGTCGGCCGAGATCGACACCTCCCGGCTGCGCTCGATCCGCACGTTGGGCTGGCGGACGTGCTCGCCCCGGAACACCGTCGGCAGGAGCCGCAGAAAGCGCCGGCGGGGCACGTGGGAGACCATCACCACGTCGAGCAGCCCGTCCTCGAGCGAGGCGTCGGGCGCGAGGTACATCCCGCCCCCGTAGGCTTTGGAGTTGGCGGCCGCGATCGTGTAGCCCCGGACCACCCGCTCGCCGCCCGGCTCGAGCGTGAGGGTGAAGGTGGCGGGCCGCCACCCGGCCAGTGCGCGCAGCGCTCCGTAGGCGTAGACGAGGTTGCCGCGCACCACGCGCGTCCGGTTGGCGATCCGGTTGGCCTCGGAGTCGAACCCGCAGCTGGCGATGCCGATGAACGTCCGGCCCGCCGCCTCGCCGAGGTCCAGGCGGCGCACGGCGCCCTCGGCGAGCACGGCGACCGCCCCCTCGGGGTCGGCGGGGATCCCCAGCCCGCGGGCGAAGTCGTTGCCGCGCCCGCCGGGGAGCACCCCGAGCACGGCCTCGGTGCCCTTGAGCGCCCCGGCGATGGCGCCGATCAGCCCGTCGCCGCCCACCGCGACCGCGGTCTCCCCGGCCGCGGCGGCCGCGGCGGCCAGCTCGCCGGCGTGCTCGAGGCTCGCGGTCGCCTGCACGCGATAGTCGATCCCGCGCGCCATCAGCGCCCGCTCGGCCGCCGGCAGCACGCGGCCGGCGCGCCCCCCGCCCGCCGAGGGGTTGACGATCAGCGCCAGGGGCCCGCGGGCGCTCACGGGCCGCCGACCAGCGAGCGCAGATCTTCGGCCACGGCGACGGGGGCGGGCTCGGAGGCGGCCAGCGCCTGCTCGCGGTCGGTCACCCCGCTGAGCACGATCGCCGCGTCCAGCCCGGCCGCCGCCGCGCCCTCCAGGTCGGAGTCCAGGCGGTCGCCGATGACCAGCGTCGAGCCCCCGCCCACCCGGTCCAGCGCGGCCAGGAACAGGCCCGGCGCGGGCTTGCCGACGACCTCCGCCGTCCGCCCCGTGGCGTATTCGAGCGCCGCGACGATCGCCCCCGAGCCCGGGCACAGGCCCTCCTCGGTGGGGAAGGTGCGGTCGCGGTCGGCGGCCAGCAGCTCGGCGCCGCGCAGCAGGGCGCGGGTCGCGTCGCGCAGCTCGGCGAAGTCGAAGTCGTCGTGGCCGGCGACAACGACCACGTCGGCCTCGGTGGCGGCGGGGGTGCCGTTGAGGATGCGGTGACCGGCGTCGGCGACGTGGCGGTAGAGGGCCGCCGACCCGATCACGTAGGCGCCCGAGCGCTCCCGGTCGGCCAGCCGCCACTGGATCGCCCCGCCGACCGTCATCACCTCCTCCAGGGACGCCCGCACGCCCATCGACCACAGCTTGCGGACGTAGTCCTCGGGCGAGTGGCGGGAGTTGTTGGTCAGAAAGCCGACCCGCTTGCCGGCCGCCCGCAGCTCCGAGACCGCCTCGGCGGACCCGGGGACGGGCCTCGCGCCCACCCACAGGCAGCCGTCGAGGTCCAGGAGGACGTTGTCGTAGGCGGCGAGCAGGGGGGAGAGGGGCATGCCCCGCGCCTCGCTCAGAACAGCGTCGCGGGCCGGGCCGCCTCGGGCGCGGGCGTCAGGCAGTCGGGGCCGTCGTGGCGCGCGTCGTTGACCGCCGGCCCCACCGGCACCGCCGCCATCGCCAGCCCCTCCGAGGCGCGCAGGAGCTCGAGCAGCCGATCGCGCGGCGTGGCCGGGTCGACCCAGGCGCGCTCGACCTCGGGCGCCAGGATCACCGGCATCCGGTCGTGCAGCGACGCGACGGCCCCCCGGGCCGGCCGGGTGAGGATCGCGCAGGAGCGAAGCGCGGTGCCGTCCGGGCCCTTCCACACCGACCACAGCCCGGCGAAGGCGAACAGCGAGCCCTCGCGCGTGGTTATGTGAAACGCCTGCCCGGCGGCGCCGGGCCGCCGCCGCCACTCGTAGAAGCCGTCGGCGATGATCAGGCAGCGGAAGCGGCCGAAGGGGCGGCGGAAGGCCGGGCGCTCCGAGACGGTCTCGATCCGCGCGTTGATCATCCTCAGCCGCGGGTCGGGCACGGCCGCCCAGGAGGGGACGAGGCCCCAGCGCAGCAGCTCGCCCCGCGGGACGCCGTGGCGGTCGGTGGTCAGCGCCAGGACGTCGTCGCCCGGCGCGATGTTGTAGCGCCGGGCGACCGCCACGCTCTCGCCGATCGGGAACCGCGCGCGCACCTCCGCCGGGCTGGGCGTCGCGAGCGTGTAGCGGCCGCACACGTGCCGGTCAGGAGCGCGCCGCGGCCTGTGCGCGGGCCTGCTCGCGCGCTCGTCGCTGCCGCCGGCGCCCGAGGAAGGTGAGCACCCCGAAGACCACGAGCACGAGGATGAAGCCGTAGAAGACCGACGTGTCGGGCGAGATGCCGCCGGCGGCGGTGCCGATGCCGTAGACGATCCCGAAGGCGATCGCCAGGACGGCGACGATCAGCAGCAGGGCGAGCACGATGCCCCGCACCCGCGCGAGCACGCCGGCGCTGGCCGGCGGCGCGATCAGCCCCAGCAGCGCCAGTCCCCGCAGCTGCCGGCGGCTCGGCGCCTCCACGCCCAGCCGCTCGGTGGCGCGCTTGAGGTCCTCGGCGCGGCGCTCGGCGAGCGCCAGCGAGGCGTCCGCCATCCGCCGCAGCTGCAGGCGCTCCTGCGGCCGGGCGGCCGCCAGGGCGCGCTGGAAGTGGGCCCGCGCCGCCTTGGCGTCATAACGCTCGGCCGCCCGGGCGCCGAGGATCGCCTGGGCCGCCGCCTTGTATCTGGTCTCGGCCTCCAGCTCCTCGTCGGAGCGGCTCTCCAGCTGCTGCATGGCGGCGAGCTGGCTGCGCTGCTCCATGCGGATGATCCGCTGCTGCTTGGGCATGGCGATGATCTTATCCGCGCGCCCGCGGGAGATCGGGGCCGCTGGAGCGCCGCTTCCTGGTGCTGGTTCACATAAGGTCGATTATCGAGCATTGAAATCACGGCCCCCGGGAGGCGCGGGCGCGCCGAGCGCAACTTTCCCCGCCTCCCCGGGATAGAGCCGGTGGCGAATCTGAGGAGGCTCCGATGAAGCGCAGGCTCAAGGTGCTGGCGGCCGCGACGGCGGCCTTCGCGCTGCCGACGGCGGTGGCCGTGGCGGACTCCTCGCCGTCGGTGCTCACCGGAGGCGTCTCGCGCGTCTCGCAGACGGCCGCCGAGCTCCACGGCACGGTGAACCCCAACGGCAGCGCCACGACCTACCTCTTCCAGTGGGGGCTCACGACGAGCTACGGCGCGAGCGGCACGGCTCAGTCGGCCGGCTCGGGGACCCGGTCGGTGGCGGTCGCGCAGGCCGCCGGCGGGCTGATCCCGGGGACCACCTACCACTACCGGCTGGTGGCCACCAACCGGTACGGCACGAGCGCGGGAGCCGACCGCACCTTCACCACCGCCGGGCACCCGCCTCCCGACGTGGCCACCGGCCCCGCCACCGGCGTCACCTCCAGCGGCGCCGTGCTGACCGGGGTGGTGAACCCCCACGGCCAGGACACGACCTGGACCTTCCAGTACGGGACGAGCACCGCCTACACCGTCTCCACGATCGGCGGCAGCGTGGGCGCGAGCGGCTCGCCGGTGAGCGTCGCCTCGCAGCTGCAGGGGCTCGCCGCGGGGACCGTCTTCCACTACCGCCTGGTGGCCACGCACGGCGCCAACGCCACCACCTACGGCGCCGACGGCCAGTTCATGACCCTGCCGGCTCGGCGCCCGATTCCCCGCGTGCGCGCCGGCACCAGCCCGCGGCGCGCCCGCCGGCGGCCGTTCGTGTTCACCACCCGCGGAAGCGTCACCCACCCCGGCTGGATCCCGGCCGCCTACGCGTGCACCGGCGACGTGGCGATCCGCTTCCTGCGCGGACGCCGCCAGGTGGCTCAGACGCTCGTCCCCCTCCAACCGAGCTGCGCGTTCTCGGGACGGACCGTCTTCCGGCGGCTGCCGGGCCGCGGCCGGCGCCGGCGGGCGGTGACGCTCACCGTGCGCGTGCGCTTCACGGGCAACGGCTATCTGGCGCCGCGCCGGGGGCGGGCGCAGACCGTCGTGCTGGGCTGAGGCGGGCCGGGGCGGCCCTGGGTCCGGCCCAGCGAGACCGCCCTGGCTCCGGCCCAGCTCCGAGACGCCCTGGATCCGGCCTAGCTCCACGACGCCCGCCCGGCCACCTCGGCGATCACCCGCGAGAGGCGGCTGCCCTGCCAGGCCAGCGGCGAGTGCCCGGGCTGCTCGACGTGCAGGCGCGCGCCGGGGATCGCGGCGGCGTAGGCCTCGGCCAGGGCTCGCGGGTGGCCGGGGTCCGCCTCGTCCCGGCTCCCCACCACCGCGACCGGCAGCGACAGCCGCCCCAGCTCGGCAAGCTCGGCGAACGGCCGCGAGCGCGGGACCGCGCGCAGCGCGTCGGCCACCGCCCCCGGGTGCTCGTGCAGGGCCATCCGCTGGCGGATCGCCTTGACGACCGCCTCCCGCCACGCCGGGCCGGCCTCGGGCTCGCCGTACGCCTGCAGGAAGCCCTCCACCCCGCCGCGCTCGAGGCCGTCGGCCAGCGCGTCCCAACGGGCCAGGCGCGCCGCCTCGAGGCTGCCCGCCGGGTCGTAGCCAGGCGTTATGACAACCAGCCCGGCGCACCGCTCCGGCGCCCTGAGGGCCAGCCAGAGCAGCGTGTGGGCGCCCATCGAGGCTCCCGCCAGGACCGCGCGCTCGACCCCGCGAGCCTCGAGCACCGCCACGAGGTCCTCCCCCAGCTGCTCGTAGCCGTAGGCGGCCGGGTCGGGCGCGGGCGTCGAGGCGCCGTGACCGCGGGCGTCGTAGGCGATGACCCGGTGCCCGGAGCGCTCCAGCAGGCGCGAGCCCATCACCACATAGCGGCGGGTGGCGGTCAGCCCGTGCAGCAGCACGACCGGGCGGCCGCTGCCGGATTCCTCGCCGGCCAGCCGCACCCCGGCGCGGGTGATCGTCAGCTCGGCCATGGCTACCATCGAAGCATGGACGTCACGCAGAGCACCTTCCAGAGCGCGGTGATCGAGCGCTCGCGCGAGCTGCCCGTCGTCGTCGACTTCTGGGCGCAGTGGTGCGGCCCCTGCCGCCAGCTCGGCCCCGCGCTGGAGCGGGCCGCGGCCGCCCGGCAGGGCAAGGTCGAGCTGGTCAAGGTCGACGTCGACGCCAACCAGGAGCTGGCCCGGGCCTACCGGGTCCAGGGCATCCCCGCGGTCAAGGCGTTCCGCGACGGCGCGGTGGTGGCCGAGTTCGTCGGCGCCCAGCCGCCGGCGATGGTGGAGCGCTTCTTCGATTCGCTGGTTCCCTCCGAGGCCGACGCGCTCATCGCCCGCGGCGACGAGTCCTCGCTGCGGCGGGCGCTCGAGCTCGAGCCGACCCGCGCCGACGCCGCCGTCCCGCTCGCCCGCCTGCTCCACGCTCGCGGCGAGAGCCAGGAGGCGCTGGAGATCCTGCGCCGGGTGCCGGGGGACTTCGCCGCCGACGGGCTCATCGCCCGGATCGAGCTCGAGCAGGCCGGCCCCCAGACGCCGCCGGGAGTGCGCGAGGCGCTCGCCGCGCTGGACGCCGGGGACCGCCAGCGGGGGTTGGACTTGCTGATCGACGCGCTGGGCGGCGCCGACGGCGCGCGCGAGGGCATCCGCCGGGTGGTGGTGGGCGTGCTCGACGAGCTCGGCGTCGAGGACCCGCTGGCGCGCGAGTTCCGGCGCAAGCTGGCCGCGGCGCTCTACTGACCGGCGGGAAGGATTTCTCATCCCCCGCTTGAGGTTCGCGGGCGGCGGGTATCCCCCGCCCAGGATGTTCGGCGGTGAGAGCTACACCGAGTCCTATCCCGCTGTGCGCGCATCCATTCCGGCGGCTCGCGCCGCGCTGACCGAGTTCGCCGCCGACGCGGGCGCTCGCGGCGAGCGGCTGGAGGCGATCCGCCTCTCGGTCTCCGAGGCGATCACCAACGTCGTGCTTCACGCCTACCCGGACCCCGGCGCCGACGGCCAGAAGACCGTTCAGGTGACCGCCTCGCGCGTGGAGGACGACGTGTGGATCCTGGTGGCCGACGACGGCGCCGGGCTGCGCCCCGGCAGCGACAGCGCGGGCCTTGGCCTCGGCCTGGCCCTGATCTCCCAGCTCGCCGACGATCTGCAGGTCGTCAACCGCGGCGGCGGGGGGACCGAGCTGAGGATGCGCTTCCGCCTGCGCGTCGGGCAGGGCTCGGCCGACGCTCAGCCGCGCGGATCGGCGGCCTCCGCCGCGGCCGCCGCCTGATCGCGCTTCTCCACGACCAGGTAGTTGGGCGTCCGCTCCACGACCAGCTCGATCTCGGGGCGCTCGTGGCCGGGCACCACGACGAAGCGCCGCGCGTGCGCCCGGACGCGCTCGTACTCGGCCACGCTCAGCTGCAGCACCTCGGCGCACCCCAGCTGCGCGCACTCGCAGCGGAAGCCGACCGGCCGGTCCTCCTCGCCCGGCCACTGCCCCCGCTCGATGCTCTCGTTGATCTCCCGGAACACGCTCTCGTTGCGAGCGAGCCGTCGCTCGAGCTCATCCTCCATGCGCCCTCTCCTATGCGTTCTTGATCACGATCCCCTCGAGGATGTACGCCGTCCGCTCGGTGGAGTCGATCGCGTTCTCCAAGCGCTCGAAGATGTCCTTCCAGCGGATCACCACCATCGGGTCGATCCCGACCTCGAACAGCGATGCGATCGCCTCGCGGACCGCGCGGTCCCCCTCGTTCTCCAGCCGGTGCACCTCGACCGTGTGCTGGCTGATGTCCTTGAAGCCGCGCACCAATCGGATCGCGGCGGCGATCTCCACCGTCGCGGCCCGCAGCAGCCCCGCCTGGGCCTGCGCCTGCGCCATCGGCGCCTCGACGCGGTAGAGGCCGAGATAGTCGGCGACCTCCTCGGTGAAGTCCACGATGTCATCCAACGAGGAGGCCAGCTGCAGGATGTCCTCGCGGTCGATCGGCGTGACGAAGGTCTGGTTCAGCCGGCGGATCACGTCGTGGGTGATCTGGTCACCCGCGCGCTCGCAGGCCAGGATCTCCTGCGCCAGCCCCCGCCGCTCGGGGTAGTCGGCGAGCATCTCGTCGAGCAGCTCGGCGGCGTGGACGATGTTGTCGCCCGCTCGCTCCAACAGGTCGAAGAACTCGCGCTCGCTGCCGCGCAGAAAGCTGGTGATCGAGGCCATGCGCCCGGCAGCATACGCTGCCCCCCCGGGGCGCCGCGATCGAATCCCGCCGGGCGGCGGGGCGCTCAGACCGCGAGCGTGAGCTGCCCGGCGGCCGGGTCCTCGACCGCCTCCAGTCCCGCCACCCTCACCCCCAGCAGCCTCACCGGGCGGGGAGCGGCGAAGCGGCGCAGCAGCTCGAGCGCGACCGGCGCGATCTGCTCGGCGCGGTCCACCGGCGCCCGCAGCGTGCGCGCGCGCGTGTGGGTGGAGAAGTCGTCCAGGCGGACCTTGATCCCGACCGTGCGTCCGCGTCGCCGCTGCGCCGCCAGCCCGGCGGCCAGCCGTTGCACCAGCCCCGCCAGCGCCGCCTCGAGCTCGGCCGGGTCGGAGATGTCGCGGTCGAAGGTCAGCTCGCGGGACTCGGAGACGACCTTGCGCTCGCTGCTCACCGGCGCCTCGTCCTCGAACGCGGCCCGGCGGCGCAGCTCGGCGGCCAGCCGAGCCCCGAAGGCGGCGCCGAGCAGCGACGGCGAGGCGCCGGCGAGCTCTCCCAGGGTGCGGATCCCCAGCGACGCCAGCCGCTCGCTCGTCCGGGGCCCGATCCCCGGCACCAGGCCGCAGCGCTCGCCCGCGAAGCGGGCGCGCGCCTGCTCCCGGCTCAGCACGACGAAGCCGCCCGGCTTCTCGGCGTCGGAGGCGACCTTGGCCACGAGCTTGTTGGGCCCGATCCCCACCGAGCACGAGAGCGAGGTGCGCCGCCCGATCTCCCCGCGCAAGAGCCGCATCGTCGCGTGGGGCGCCGGCAGCCCGCTGAGGTCGAGGTAGGCCTCGTCGAGCCCCACCACCTCGACCGTCTCCACGTGCGCGCGGACGATCGCCATCACCTCCGAGGAGACCTCGCGGTAGTGGGCGAAGTCGGGCTCGAGGAACACGGCCTGCGGGCACAGCCGCCGGGCTCGAGCGGCCGGCATCGCGGAGCCCACCCCGAAGCGGCGCGCCTCGTAGGAGGCGGTCGTGACCACGGCCCGCGGCCCGCGGCCCGCGACCACCACCGGCTGGCCCCGCAGCTCGGGGGCCCGGCGCAGCTCGACGCTGACGTAGAAGGCGTCCATGTCGAGGTGCGCCACGCACCGCTCGCTCATCGGGCGGAGGCTAGGCCCCCGCGCAGACGTCTAGCGCGAGGTCCAGACGGCGTCCACGCCCCCGAAGCCGAGGGCGGCCGCGGTGTTCTGGTTGAGGTCCCAGCGGCGGCCGGCCACGAACGGCCCGCGGTCGTCCACGGTGGCCGTGACCGTGCGGCCGTGGTAGTCGAAGGTCACGCGGGTCCCGCACGGCAGGCTCACGTTGGCCACGCCGTAGTAGGCGTGAAACCCGCACGCCGTGGCGCCGCCGTCGCTGTACCAGGAGGCGACGCTCTGGACGAAGGCGGTGACCGTCCCGGCCGGGTGCCGGGTGGCGCCGTTGAGGCGGTCGCCGGAGAACACGACGCGCAGCCGCCGGCTCCCCGAGCCGGGGGCGGCGAAGGCGAACGCGAAGCGGCCGCGGCGGCCGGTCACCGCCCGGGCGACCGTCTCCCAGCCGCCGCCGACCAGGAGCTGGAGCCGGACCCGCCGTCCGGCGAGGGCGGGCAGCAGGCGCCCGGTCACGCGGAACCTCCCCGGCCCGAGCGCCTCGAGCGCCCGCGCTCGCACGTGCAGCGCGGCCGCGACGATCACCCGCGCCGGCGCGGTGGCGTCGGTGGTGGCGGGAGGATCCCCGGCCGCCGCCGCGGCGGTCAGGGTGCTGGACGGCTGCGCCTGCCAGCCGCCGAGCACCCGCACCAGCCCGGACCTGCGCAGCGGCGCGCGCAGCCGGAAGCCGCCGCGCGGGCCGACCACCGCGCCGGCCACCGACCGCCAGGGCTGGGAGGCGCTCGCGGTGAACTGGAGGCTCACCGTCTGCCCGGCCTCGCTCGCGCCGGCCCGGCCCCTGACCACGACCTCCCGGCCGTAGGGGACACGCCGCGAGGCGAGCTCGGCCTCGAGCCCCGAGCCGGAGCCCGGCGGGGCGGCCGCCGCACGGTCGGTGGCGGCCTCCGCCAGGGCGGCGGCGACCGAGGGACCGGCTATCACTGACGCGCCGACGGCAGCGTGTGCCAGGCGCACTGCTCGCAGGGACTGCCTGCGCCTCATCTCGAGGACCTCCTCTGGTTTTCGACCGGGCGCCTACGGGGTTAGCTGTCGGGCTCGCGGCCACCCCGGCGCTCGCGCCGGGTGGTCGCTACGGCCGCCAGCCGTCGTTGCTCGACGGGCGGCCGATTCGCCCCGACCAGCCGGAAGCACGCACGGCTGGCTGTGGGTTCCCCGTTCGCCCCCGCACCGGGCGGGAGCGACTCGGCTGGATCGAATCGACCCGATGAGGGTGGCAGCGGGCCGGGACGGGTTGTGTGAGACCGGTCACATCGGGCAAAATCAGCGCAGTGGCCCATGGCGATCGGCTGAGCGGGCTGGACGCGTCCTTCCTGCACCTGGAGCGCGACTGCGCGCACATGCATGTGGCGGCGTGCGCGGTGTTCCGCGGCAGCGCCCCGACGCACGACGAGCTGCTCGAGGCGATCGAGGGGCGACTGCACCTCGTCCCCCGCTACCGGCAGCGGCTGACGTTCGTCCCGTTCGGGCAGGGCCGTCCGGTGTGGGTAGACGACCCCCACTTCCAGCTCGCCTACCACGTGCGCCACACCGCGCTGCCACAGCCGGGCGGCGAGGAGAGCCTGATGCGGCTGACCGGCCGCGTGTTCTCGCAGGCGCTGGACCGAGGCAAGCCGCTGTGGGAGATCTGGCTCGTGGAGGGGCTCTCCGACGAGCGCTTCGCGCTGCTCTCCAAGACCCACCACGCGCTGGTGGACGGCATCTCCGGCGTGGACATCATGAACGTGCTGTTCGACGCCTCCCCGGACCCGCTCCCCGTGGCGCCGCCCGACCAGGAATGGGTCCCGGCGCCGCCGCCCAGCGACGCCCAGCTCCTGGCCGACGCGCTGCTGGAGCGCGCGACCGTGCCGGCCGAGATGCTGCGCGGCATCCGGGCCCTCCTGCGCGGGCCGCGAACCGTCGCCGCCAGGGCGGGCGAGGCGCTGGCCGGCGTGGGGGCGCTCGCCTGGCTCGGGCTGCGCCCGGCGCCGCCCAGCCCGTTCAACGTTCCGGTCGGCCCGCACCGGCGCTTCAGGTGGGTTCACGGCGACCTCGACCGCTTCAAGGCGGTCAAGAACGCCCTCGGCGGCACCGTCAACGACGTCGTGCTGGCGGTGGTGGCGGGTGCCCTGGGCCGCTACATGCGCCTGCACGGGGATGCCACCGACGGTCTCGTCCTGCGGGCGATGGTCCCCGTCTCGGTGCGCGCCGACGCCGAGCGCGGCGCGCTGGGCAACCGCGTCGCGGCCATGTGGGCGCCGCTGCCGGTCGGCATCGTCGACCCCGTCGCCCGCCTGCAGCGCATCAGCCACGACATGCGCGAGATCAAGGAGTCCGGGCAGGCCGTCGGCGCGCAGGTCCTCACCGGGCTCTCCGGCTTCGCCCCCACCACGATCGTCTCCCAGGCGGCGCGGCTGCAGGCCCGCCAGCGCCTGTTCAACCTCGTGGTGACCAACGTCCCCGGCCCACAGTTCCCGCTCTACATGCTGGGACGCGAGCTCGAGGCGATCTACCCGATGGTCCCGCTGGCCAAGAACACGGCCCTGGGGATCGCGATCATGAGCTACCACGGCCAGCTCAACTTCGGGCTCTCGGCCGACTACGACGCCCTGACCGACCTCGAGACCCTGGCCGAGGAGCTGCGGGCCGAGATCGAGTCGATGGCGTCGGCGGCGGGCGCCGGGGGCCCGGGGCCCCGGCGCCGGGCGCGCCGCGATGGCCGCCCGGTGCTGCACGCGGCGAGTTGACCGCGCTCGAGCGCCTCGCGGTCGCCGTGGCCTCGCTGGCGCTCGCGGTGGGCCTGATCGCCCTGCTCAGCGGCTTCTTCACCAGCCACGACCGCCCGGCCGTGGCCGCCCCCGCCCCGCCCGGCCAAGCGGTGCGGGACCTGGGTGACCGCCTCCTGGCGCCCGGCCAGCGCCGCCCGTCCTATGACTCCGATCCGCCCACCAGCGGACCCCACCTGCCCGCCCCGGTGACGCGCGACCGCACGCGCCTGAGCGACGACCAGCTCCTGGAGGCGCTGTCGCTGGGCGACGTGGTGGTGGCCTACGGCACCGCCGCTCCCCCGCCGGGCCTGGTCGCCCTCGCCGACGCCGTGGCCGGCCCGTTCACGCCGTCGCTGGCGGCGGCCGGTCAGGCGGTCGTGCTCGACCATCGCCCGGCCACCACCGGCCTGCTCGCCCTCGCCTGGGCTCACCTGCTGCGCGTCGGGACCCCGCGGGACCCGCGCCTGCGCCCGTTCATCGCGTACTGGCTCGGCCGCGGCGCCCCCGGCGCGCGCTAGGCGCCCCCCAGGGGGTCATCGTTGGCGGGCGCCGAGCGCCGGTCGCCCTCCGGCTCGCGCACCGCGATCGTCATCCGCGTCAGCACGCACAGCCGCCCGTCGTCGTCGGTCATCTCGACCTCCCACACCCAGGTCGTGCGGCCCGCGTGCCGGCGCGCCGCGAGAGCGTGGATGTGGCCGGCGGTGATCGGGCGCAAAAAGCTCGTCTGGTTGGAGAGCCCCATCGCCACCTTCCCCTGGACCGCGACGCCGAACGCCGTGCCGAGCGACGCGAGGCTCTCGGCGATCGCCGCGTACACCCCGCCGTGGACCAGCCCGAACGGCTGCTTGAGCTCCTCGCGCACCTCCACGCGCCCGCGGGCGGCGGTCGCGGTGAGCTCCAGGAGCTCGAGCCCGTAGAGGCCGTCGAAGCCCCGGTCGGCCCGGAAGGGAACGGTGAGGTCGGCAAGGGAGAAGCGCGCGCGGCTCACGCCCGCGACCATACCGAGGACCGGCCCGCCGCAGCCCGCGCTTCTCTACGCTAAGCGTCAGTGGCCGCTCTGGACAGCCTTCCCTCCGACCAGCGGGCCGTGCTCGAGCTGGTGCTGGCGCGCGGGCGCAGCTACGACGAGATCGCCAGCCTGCTCTCGATCGATCGCGCCGGGGTGCGGGCGCGCGCGCTGGCCGCCCTCGACGCCCTGGGGCCGCGCACCCCCGTGCCCGCCGAGCGCCGCGCGCTCATCACCGACTACCTGCTCGGCGCGCTTCCCGAGCGGGTGGCCGAGGAGGTGCGCGGCCACCTCTCCCAATCGGCCGGCGAGCGCGCATGGGCGCGGGTCGTGGCCGCCGAGCTCGAGCCGCTGGCCGCCCGGCCGCTGCCGCCGATACCCCAGCCCGGAGCGGAGCCCGCGGCGGCGCCGGCCCCCGCGCCGGCGGCCGACCCGGTCCCGGCGGCGTCCCCGCCGCCGCGCCCCGGCGGCCGGCCGCCCCGCCCCGCCTCGCGCACCGGCGGCGCGATCGTTCTCGGCGTGGCCGCCCTGGCGGTGCTCGCGGTCGTGCTGTTCCTCGTCCTGGGATCGGGAACGAGCAAACGCCCCTCGCGCGCCGCGCGTGCCTCGACCGCCGCGACGAGCACGCCCACCCCCGGCACGACGACCTCGACCACGCCGCAGATCCTCGGCCAGGTGAACCTGAACCCGCCATCGGGCGGGAAGGCCAAGGGCATCGCCCAGGTGGTGCGTGAGAGCGGCGTCACCGGGGTGCTGATCGTCGCCCAGGGTCTTGCGCCCAACAGCAAGCATCCGCCCAACGCGTACGCGGTGTGGCTCTACAACTCCCCCACCGACAGCCACATCCTCGGGTTCGTCAGCCCCGCCGTCGGCGCCAACGGCCAGATGCGCACGACCGGGCCGTTCCCGTCCAACGCCTCGCACTACCACAAGCTGCTGATCACCCTGGAGACTCGCTCCAACCCCAAGACCCCGGGGGCGATCGTGCTCCAGGGCAGCCTCGCCGGCGTCCCCCTGACCACCGGCTGAGCCCTATCCCACCGCGCGCTCGATCCCCTCGAGCGCCTGCTCGAGCTTGTCCTGGGTGGCCCGGCGCAGCAGGAAGCCGCCGCCCGCGCGCGAGAGGCCCCGGAGCTTCTGGCGGCGGGTGAGCGTGACCCGCGCGCCGCCGTCGGCGGGCTCGACCACGAGCTCGGTGATCGACTGCGTCAGCACCCGCTCGAACGGGGTGCCGGGAAGCTCCTGCTCCCACACCCGTCGTCCGGGGGGATCGCCGGCGGGGCCGGGCGCGTCGGACTGAAGGAGGCTGAAGTCGGCTCGCACCGCGCGTCCCTTGCGGGTCATGTAGACCTCGGTCCACCGATCGTCGTGGACGTCCTCCACCCGCCTGAGGTCCGGCCACCAGCGGGGCAGGTGGTGGGGATCCTCCACCAGCGCCCAGACGGCCTCCGGGGAGGCGGTGACGGTGCGCGAGCGGCGCGCCAGGGCCATCAGCCTTCGAAGCCGATCAGCGCGTGGACCGGGCGGGGAGCGAGCCGGGCGCGGCCCGACAGGCCGCGCAGCTCGATCAAAAACGAGCACAGCGCCACCTGGGCGCCGAGCGCCTCCACCAGCTCGCACAGCGCCCCGGCGGTGCCGCCGGTGGCCAGCAGATCGTCGTGGACGAGCACGCGCACGCCGCGGCGCAGCGCGTCGGCGTGCACCTCCAGCGCGTTCACGCCGTACTCGAGCGCGTAGCGCGCGGTGACGGTGTCGTGCGGGAGCTTGCCCGGCCGCCGGGCGGGCACGAAGCCCGCCCCCAGCTCACGCGCCAGCGCCCCCCCGAGGATGAACCCGCGCGCCTCGGCGCCGACGACGAAGTCGATGCCCAGCTCGCGCGCGGGGGCGGCGAGCTCGCGCACCGCCTCGTCCAGGCCGGAGGCGTCGAGCAGCAGCGGCGTGAGGTCCCGGAACACGATCCCCGGCTCGGGGAAGTCCGGGATGTCGCGGATCAGCGCTCGGAGGTCCATGGCGGAGGTCCGGCGCCGGCCGGGCTAGGTGGCGATCTTGCGCAGGTCGCGGATCAGGAGGAGGTGCTTGAGATGGGTGGTCACCGAGGCGAGGTTCTCCAGCGCCTCGACCGCCTCCTTGCGCCGCTCCGGGTTGCGCGAGCGCAGGGCGGGCGCGAGGATGCTCTGCAGCAGCTGCGCCTCGCGGTCCGCCGAGCTGCGGAACACGCGCAGGTTGCGTCCCCCGACCCCGTAGCGGGCCAGCTCGGAGACCGCCCGCACGATCTCGCGCTCGGTCTCCTCGAAGTACCGCACGCCGGCCCGCGTCTCTCCCTTGATCACGCCGAAGTCGACCAGCTCGCGCACCAGCGAGGCCTCGGCGCCGGTCTCCTCGCACACCTCCTCCAACGAGTAGAGCGCTCCGGCGTCCCGCGAGCTGACCATCGCCCGGCGCAGCGGCCTGCCGTCCCCACCGCTGCCGACGTCCCGCTCGGAGCGGCCCGCCGCCAGCTCGGCGCGGATCACCCGCAGGGGCAAGAACTCGTCGCGCTGCAGGCGGAGGATTGTGCGCAGGCGCTGGATGTCCGAGGGCGTGTAGAGCCGGTAGCCGCCCTGGGTGCGCCGCGGCGAGAGGAGCTTCTGGTCCTCCAGGTAGCGGATCTTGGAGATCGAGATGTCGGGGAACTCCTGGCGCAGCGCCTTGCACACCGCCCCGATCGTCACCGCCTTCTGGCGCGGGCGCGCCTCCTCCGAGGCGCCGGCGAGCGGCCCGGAGGCCGGCGGGCGGTCGGTGCGGGAGAGGGGGGTTTCCGAGGTGGCCATCAGCGGCTGAGATAGGCGAGCTTGTACTTTCCGATCTGGAGCTCGTCGCCGTCAACGAGCTTGTGCGACTCGATCCGGCGGCGGTTGACGTAGGTTCCGTTGAGCGAGCCGCAGTCGTCGAGGTAGTACGCGCCGCCGCGCCTGACCAGCACCGCGTGGTCGCGCGAGACGGTCACGTCGTCGAGGAAGATGTCGGAGTCGGGTCGCCGGCCCACGGTCAGCCGCTCACCTTCGAGCGGGAAGCTCTCGCCCGCCCTGCCCCCGCCTGCGCGGATCACCAGCGCGGCGCCTCCCGAGACCACCTCGTCCAGCTCGATCGCCTCCAGCTCGCCGGTCTCCCCCACGCGGTAGGTCGCCGTGCTCGTGCCGGGTGCCTGCTCGGAGGGGGCCAGGAAGGCGCCACAGCGCTGACAGTAGTTGGCCGCCTCGTCGTTGGTGAATCCACACTCTGGGCAGTGCCGGGCCACAAACGCAGCTACTCGGGTTCGGGAGTGGGCACGCGTCCGGAGAGGATGTCGGTGAGCCGCTGCACGTCGGCGCCGGTGATCACGAGCTCGCCCCCCTCCTCCTTCTTGCGCAGCCGGTTGACCAGCTCGGCGCGCAGGATGTCGATCTTGCCGTGGAGGATCCGCCGCCGGTAGGAGACCTCCATCTCCTCGTCGGTCAGCTGCTTGATCAGCTCCTTGAGCTCGTGGTCGGAGAGCGAGCCGAGGTCGGGAAAGGTGTCGTCCATGTGGGTGTGATCCTCCGTCCCAGCGTCGGAATGGCCGAGCGCCAGTATACCCGCGCCCGACAGAGGGTCAAGCTCAGCTTGAGGCTTTGTCCCCGGCGCGCAGGAGGGCGAGTCCCCGGCGCACGTAGAGCAGGGTGGCCAGCCAGCCCAGGCAGAGCCCCAGATACAGCGTCGCCAGCGCCACCTCGGGCGCCTCGGCGATCGCGAAGAACGGCGCTCCCATCGCGGGCGCCACCCCGAGCCTTCCCGCCCAGTTGATCCTCAGCTCGATCCCGCGGCGCAGGGCGACGCGGCCGAGGACGAGCATCAGCACCTCCCGCGCCAGGACCAGGGCGATCGCCCATCTGGGCAGCAGGTCGAACCGCCAGGCCACCGCCATGCCGCTGATGATCAGCAGCCGGTCGATGACGGGATCGAGCAGCGCCCCCAGGCGGCTGTACTGCCCGGTGAGCCGGGCCATGAAGCCGTCCAGGTAGTCCGCCCAGCCGATCAGGGCGAACATCACCGCAGCGAGCGTGTCGTGGCCGTCGTGGCTGGAGAGCGCGACCGCCAGGAACGCCGGTATCGCGGCCAGGCGCAGATAGCCGATCGCGTTCGGGATCGTCCACGGGTTGAGGGGACGGCCCGAGAGCGTCGCCTCGGGCGGCGGTCCCGACCTGTCCAATCCCAGCAGCCGCCGCTTGGACCGGGCCGCCCCGCCGGTCAAGGCAGCTCGCGCCAGATCTCGGCGATCGCCTCGGCGGCGCCCGCGACCGCGACCGACCGCCCCTGGCGGCCGCGGCGGACCTGGAGCTCGATCTCCCCCGCTCCGAGCGTCCTGCGGCCGATCGTGGCGCGCAGGGGGCAGCCGAGCAGCTCGGCGTCGGCGAACTTCTCCCCCGGCCCGGCGTCGCGATCGTCGTAGAGGACGTCGAGCCCCGCGCGCCGCAGCTCCTCGTAGAGCTGGTCGCCGAGACGGCGCTCCTCGCTCCCCTCCCGGCCCAGCACGACCAGCTCCAGGTCGAACGGGGCGATCGCCCGCGGCCACGAGATCCCCTGCTCGTCGGCGTACTGCTCGACCGCGGCGGCCGCCGCGCGCGCCGGTCCGAAGCCGTAGGAGCCCATCCAGACGAGCTGCTCGCGGCCCGCCTCGTCCAGGTAGCGGGCGCCGAGCGCCTCCGAGTAGCGGGTGCCGAGCTTGAAGATGTTGCCCACCTCGATCGCCGGCTCGATCCTGACCGGCGCCCCGTCGACGGTGTCGCCGGCCACGACGGTGCGCACGTCCCCGGTGGTGAACTGGAAGTCGCGTCCCGGCTGCACCCCGCGCAGGTGCTGGTCGGGCCGGTTGGCGCCGGTGACATAGCCGCCGGGCGCCACGGCCTCGTCGAGCACGATCTCCACCTGGGCGCCGACCGGGCCGATGAACCCGGGCGGCCCGATCCGCTCGGCCACCTCGTCCGGGTGAGCCGGGCGGAAGGCGGACCTCAGCGCCAGGCCCAGCTTGACCTCGTTGACGCGATGGTCGCCGCGCACGAGCGCCATCTTCATCTCCCCCCCTTCCACGACCACCGGGTAGGCCTTGAGCAGCGCGCCGGGCGGCACCCCGAGCGCCCCCGCGACCTCCTCCACCGTCGTGAGCCCCGGCGTGTCGACCGGCTCGGGGGACTCCAGCGCGGGCGGCAGCGCCACCGGCTGGGCGGTCGCGCTCGCCACCTCGAGGTTGGCGGCGTACCCGGGCGCCAGCACGACCTCGTTCTCCCCCGCCGGGCAGGGGGCCATGTACTCGTGGGCGCCGAAGCCGCCCATCATCCCCACGTCCGCCTCGACGGCGTACCACTCCAGCCCGCAGCGGTCCATCATCCGCTCGTAGGCCCCGACGTGCTTCTGGTAGGCGGCGTCCAGCCCCTCGGCATCGCGGTCGAAGGTGTAGGAGTCCTTCATGATGAACTCGCGCGTGCGCAGCACGCCGGCCCGCGGGCGCGGCTCGTCTCGCTCCTTGACCTGGAAGTGGTAGAGGATCAGCGGCAGGTCGCGGTAGGAGCGCACCGCGGCCGCCACATGTCCGGTGACGATCTCCTCGTGGGTCATCGCCAGCACCATGTCGGCGCCGCGACGATCGCTCAGCTTGAACAGCTCCTCGATCCCGTAGCGCCCGGAGCGCCGCCAGGGGTCGGCCGGGTGCAGCACCGGCATCAGCATCTCCAGCCCGCCGATCGCGTTCATCTCCTGGCGGACGATCTCGACGATCCGCTGGTGCACCCGCCAGCCCGCGGGCAGCCAGCTCCACAGGCCCGAGCCGATCTGCCTGACCAGGCCCGCGCGCACCATCAGGATGTGGCTGATCGCCTCGGCGTCGGAGGGAGGCTCGCGCTCGGTGGGCAAAAAGTACGCGGACAGGCGAGTCATCGCGGCCGCCAAGCCTACCCGCAGCGCTCGTCGCCGCGGTCGCTCCGCCGACGGGCGACGGTGTCTCAGCCCACGGGCGACGGTGTCTCCGCCCGCGGGCGACGGTGGCTCCGCCCGCGGGCGCCGGAGTGATAGAAGAAGAGGCGGCAAGGTCATCGAAATCCGCTCTAAGGAGCCCCGCATGGCATACGAAGTCCCGCCCCTCCCCTACGCCTACGACGCGCTCGAGCCTCACATCGACGAAGAGACGATGCACCTGCATCACGACAAGCACCACCAGGCCTACGTGACGAACGCCAACGGCGCGCTGCAGGGCACCGAGTGGGCCGAGCGGCCGGTCGAGGAGGTGCTCCAGAACCTCGACGCGCTCCCCGAGGACAAGCGCACGCCGGTCCGCAACAACGGCGGCGGCCACTACAACCACTCGCTGTTCTGGGAGTGGATGTCGCCGGACGGCGGCGGCGAGCCCGACGGGGCGCTGCGCCAGGCGATCGAGAGCGCGTTCGGCTCCTTCGAGGACTTCAAGGCCAGGCTCAAGGCGGCCGGCGTGGGGCAGTTCGGCTCCGGCTGGGCGTGGCTGGTGCACGACCGCTCCGGGCTGGCCGTGGTCTCGACCCCCAACCAGGACAACCCGATCTCCCAGGGCAAGACGCCGCTGCTCGGCGTCGACGTCTGGGAGCACGCCTACTACCTGAAGTACCAGAACCGCCGGCCCGACTACATCGACGCCTGGTGGAACGTGGTCAACTGGCCGAAGGTGGCCGAGGCGTTCGCGGCGGTCGCCGGCTGAGGGCTGACCGCCGCCGGATGGCGCCGGCCGCGACCCCGCGGCCCGTCAGGTCCGCGTGAGCCGCGGCCCGTCAGGCCCGCGTGAGCCGCCGGCCCGTCAGGCCCGCGTGAACCGCCGGCCCGCGACCGGCGAGACCTCCTCGTCCAGCGCGACGGCGGGGGAGGCGCCCCCGCCGTCGGCGCCGGCCGCCTCCAGCGCGGCCAGCCGCTCGGGCGTCATCGCGGTGGCGTCCTCGTTCTCGGCCAGCCAGTCGCGCGCGGCGGCCGCCTGGGCCTCGTCGCGGACCACCCGCCGGCCGGCCGCGTAGTACTTGTCGATCTCGGCGAACAGCTCGTCCACCAGCCGCTCGGTGGGCACCTTCTTCAGCGGCTCTCCGCGCGAGTAGATCATCCCCATGTCCTTGGCGCCGGTGATGCCGAAGTCGGCGTGGCGGGCCTCGCCGATCCCGTTGACCGCGCAGCCGAGCACCGAGACCTCGATCGGGTCCTCGTAGGCCTCCAGCCGCCGCTCGATCTCCGCCACCACCGTGTCCATGTCGAACTGGAGGCGGCCGCAGGTGGGGCAGGCGATCAGCACCGGCCCGCGCTCGCGCAGCTTCAGCGCCTTGAGGATCTCCCACGCCACCTTGACCTCCTCCTCGGCGTGGAAGGTGGAGAGCGAGATGCGGATGGTGTCGCCGATCCCGTCGGCCAGCAGCGTCCCCAGCCCGACCGCCGACTTGAGCGAGCCCGACCACTTGGTGCCCGCCTCGGTGATCCCCAGGTGCAGCGGATAGGGGATCCGCTGCGCCAGCATCCGGTTGGAGGCGATCGTGTTGGGAACGCTGGTCGACTTCATCGAGACCTTGAAGTTCTGAAAGTCCAGGCGCTCCATCAGCTCCACGAACTCGACGGCCGCCCGCACCAGCGCCTCCACCGGGTTCTCGAACTCCAGCTCGCGCAGGTGGGCGGGCAGCGAGCCCGAGTTCACCCCGATCCGCAGCGGCGTGCCGAGCTGCTTGGCGCGCTCGACCACCGCCGCCGCCTTGTCCGGCCCGCCGATGTTGCCGGGATTGATGCGCACGCAGTGCGCGCCGGCGTCCAGCGCCTTGAGGGCCAGGGTGTAGTTGAAGTGGATGTCGGCGATCACGGGGATCGGCGAGGAGCGCACGATCTCGGCCAGCGCCTCGACGTCGCGCTCGCGCGGGACGGCGACGCGCACCAGATCGGCGCCCGCCTCGGCCACGCGCCGGATCTGGGCCATCGTCGCGGTCACGTCGGCGGTCTCGGTCTTGGTCATCGTCTGGACGGCAACCGGCGCGCCGCCGCCGATCGGGACGCCACCGACGTTGATCTGCCGTGCAGAGGCCATCGCCCTGAGTGTAGAAGCGAGCCTCAGGAGCTGGCGCGGCGGCGCAGCGCGAGCACCCCGAAGGCGCTGGCCCCCGCGGCCAGGAGCGCGAGCACCACGATCAGCCAGACGGGCAAAAACGAGCCGCCCGAGCCGCCTCCGGAGTCACCCACCCTGAGCTTGCCGAGCTGGATCAGGAGCTGGCGGCGGATCACGTCCGGGCAGTCGCTGTAGGCCCTCATGTCCGCCGGCATCTGGGCCAGCGCCTGCTGGAGCTGGGCGATCGTGTACTGGTGGGTGAGCCTCGCGTTGGCGTTGCAGTCGATGTCGGCCGCCGGCAGTCCCGCGGCCGCCGGGGCCGCGGCTGGAAGGCTGGCGCAGCCGGCCAGGGCCACGGCGACCAGGATCGGCACGAGGCGGAGTCTCACGCCCACAACGTTATTGTCCTGACACGTGCCTGACAGCCTGCCCCTGCGGCGCCACGCCGCGACCGTCTGCATCCTGGCCGCGGCGACGCTGGCGGCGGCGGGCTGCGGTGGCTCTGGGACCGCCACGACGATCCCCACCACCGCCACCGGCCCCAACGTCCGCACGGGCGGCGAGCGGGCGCCGCTGATCACGATCTTCGAGGCGCCCGGCGCGCTGCTGGCCTCCCCCGGCCCGACGCTCGACGCGCTGCGCCAGCTCGGCGTCGACTATGTGCGCGTGATGGTCCCGTGGGCCTCGGTGGCACCCGATCCGGGCGCGCGCCGCCCGCCCGCCCACTTCGACGCCTCCTCCCCGGCCGCCTATCCGCCCTCCGGCTGGGGCCCGTACGACGCGATCGTGACCGCCGCCACCGCCCGGGGGATCGGCGTACAGCTCGACCCGACCTCCCCGGTGCCGCGGTGGGCGATCGGTCCCGGGGAGCCGGCCCACGCCATCGCCGGCGTGTGGCGGCCCTCGAGCGCCTCCTTCGGGCGGTTCGTGCACGCGCTCGGGCTCCGCTACAGCGGCCGCTACAGGCCCCCGGGGGCCTCCGCGCCGCTGCCGCGGGTCAGCTTCTGGTCGGTCTGGAACGAGCCCAACTACGGCTCGGACCTCGCCCCCCAGGCCGTCGCGGGCAACACGATCGAGTCCTCGGCGATCATGTACCGTCGGCTCCTGGACGCCGCCTGGAGCGCGCTGCAGCAGAGCGGCCACGGCCACGACACGATCCTGATCGGCGAGCTGGCGCCCACCGGGATCACCGGGCCCGGCTACCCGGGCAACTTCTCCGGGATGGTGCCGCTGCGCTTCCTGCGCGCGCTCTACTGCGTCGACCGGTCGCTGCGCCCCCTGCGGGGCGCCGCCGCCGCCGCGCGCGCCTGCCCGACCACCGCCGCCGGCTCGGGACGCTTCGCGGCCCAGCACCCGGCCCTGTTCGACGCGGGCGGGATGGCGATCCACCCCTACTCGCAGGGCCGGCTGGCCCCGACGACGGTGATCCCGAACGAGCCCGACTACTCGACGCTGGCCTCGCTGTCCCGCCTGGAGCGCCAGCTCGACGCGATCATGGCCGCCTACGCCTCGAGCGCGCGCCTGGCCCTCTACTCGACCGAGTACGGCTACATCACCAACCCGCCCTACGTGGCCGGCCTGCCGATGGCGCTGGCCGGCGAGTACCTGAACTGGGCCGAGTACCTGAGCTGGCTCGACCCCCGCATCCACTCCTTCGACCAGTACCTGCTGACCGACCCCCCGGCCGGCGGCCCGTCCCGCTTCGACAGCGGCCTGGAGTTCGCCGACGGCCGGCCCAAGCCGACGCTGGCCGCGTTCCGCCTGCCGCTCTACCTGCCCCGGACCCGCGCGACCCGGGGTGAGCCCCTGGAGGTGTGGGGCTGCGTGCGCCCGGCGCGCTACGCGCCCGGCGCCGAGCGCGGGCTGATCCAGTTCAGCCCGGGCCGCGGCCGGCCGTTCCGAACGCTGAGCACGGTGACGGTCACGCCGCGCGACTGCTACTTCGACGTCAGGATCACCTTCCCGTCCAGCGGCCTGGTCGAGCTCACGTGGTCCTACCCGCACGGCCAGGTGATCCACAGCCGGCAGGTGCCGGTCACCGTCACGTGACGGTCGGAGCGCCTAAAGGCGCCGCGCAACTTCGCCGAGTACCAAACGTTGTGGGGCCCATGGGAAGCATCTCGGCGCGCCGGCGCTCCCGGCGGCTGGCGGCGGCGGCCGCCCTCGCGGCGGTCCTGGCGCTGTGGTCCCTCGCTTGGCCGCAGCGCGCCGCGGCGTCCGCCGAGCAGGTGTCGATCTTCCAGGACGGCTCGGTGCTCGGCAACCCCTACCAGGTGCAGGAGCTGCGCCACCTGGGGGTGCGGGTCATCCGCGTCTTCATCCGGTGGTCCTCTTTTGCCCCCGACCCCTCCTCGCGCCGCCGGCCCCGCTTCGACGCCGCCGACCCCGCGAGCTACCCGGCCGGGGTCTGGGACGCCTACGACCAGCTCGACCGGGCGGCCGCCGACGACGACGTCGGCCTGCTGTTCACGATCACCGGCGGCGCCCCGCAATGGGCGACCGGGCCCGGCGCCCCGCCCGTGGTCGCCCACAGCAACAACCTCTACGCCTGGCGCCCCTCGGTCCGCCAGTTCGGCCAGTTCGTGCACGCGGTCGGGGAGCGCTACGGCGGCGGCTACAGGCCGTGCCGGCTGTGCTCGCCGCTGCCGGCGGTGCGCTACTGGGAGATCTACAACGAGGCCAACTTCGGCGAGGACCTGGGTCCCCAGGCGATCGACGGCTCGCGGGTGCTCACTGCGCCCACGATCTACCGCGGCATCGTCGCCGCCTCCTGGGGGGCGCTGAGCGCCACCGGGCACCGGCACGACACGATCCTGCTCAGCGGGCTGGCCGCCCGCGGCATGGACGGGCGGCCCAGGCGCGGCGCGCCCCAGGGGTACCCGGGCAACTTCGGCGAGACCAAGCCGCTCGAGTTCATCCGCGCCCTCTACTGCGTCGACAGCCGCTACCGCGAGTACCGCGGCGCGGCGGCGCGGACGCGCGGCTGCCCCGCCACGCGGGCGGCCGCCCGCCGCTTCCGCGCTCGCAACCCCGGCCTGTTCGACGCCTCCGGGTTCGCGATCCACCCCTACCCGCTGGGCAGCGACTCGGACATGCCGCCGAACCGCACCGCCTCGCCGGACCCCAACTACGCGGCGCTCTCGCAGCTCCCCCACATGGCGACGCTGCTCGACCGCGTCTTCCGCCTCTACGGCTCGCGCGCGCAGTTGCCCATCTGGAACACCGAGTACGGGTATCTGAGCTACCCCCCGGTCAAGGGCGGGGTCTCGCCGGCCACGCAGGCCCTCTACCTCAACTGGGCGGAGTACCTGTCGTGGCGCAACCCGCGCATCCGCTCCTTCAGCCAGTACCTGCTCACCGACCCCAACCCGACCGTGGGGGTCCCCGAGTTCGGCGGCTTCGCCAGCGGGCTCCTGTTCTTCGGGGGGCGGCCGAAGCCGTCCTATGACGCGTGGCGGCTGCCGATCTTCCTGCCCCGCACGAGCGCCCACGCCGGTCAGCGCCTGTGGGTGTGGGGCTGCGTGCGGCCCGCCTACTACGCGATCGTCGACACCGGGGCACCCCAGCAGGCCTACATCCAGTTCCGCGCCAGCGGCGGCTCGGCCTGGACGACGCTGCGCACGCTCACGTTCACCCGGTCCAGCTGCTACTTCTACGTGCCGGTGAGCCTCCCCTCCAGCGGGATGGTGCGGCTCGCCTACTTTTATCCGGCCGCCGACCCGCGCCTGCACCCGACGATCCTCAACACCTACATCGATCCCCTCGCTCCCGCGGTGAGCCGATCCGTGGCGGTGACGATCCACTAGCCGTTGTCCGCGACGTTGACGCGACGGGCAGGCCTGAGGCGGATCGCGCTGGCGTCGCTGTGCCTGCTCGCCGCCGCCTGCGCGTCGGCCCCCCGCGCCGCCGCCGCCCCCGCCATGGAGTCGATCGTGGAGGCCGACCCCAGCCTGATGAGCGACCCGCTGGGCACGCTGAGCCGGCTGCGGCTGATCGGGGTGCAGCAGGTGCGGCTGTCGATCTACTGGTCGCAGATCGCGCCGAGCCCGCAGTCGCGCCGGCCGCCCCGCCACTTCGACGCCGGCGACCCCGCGGCGTACCCGCCGGCCAACTGGGCGATCTGGGACACGATCATCACCGCCGCCGCCGCGGATGGCATCTCGATCGACCTCGACCCCCAGGGCACCGCGCCCCGGTGGGCGCTCGGCCGCGGCGAGCCGCGCGGGGCCACCAACATGAACTGGGAGCCCTCGGCGGCCGACTTCGGCCGCTTCATGCACGCGCTCGGCGTCCGCTACAGCGGCCATTACACGCCCCCTGGCGCCTCCTCTCCGCTGCCCCGGGTCAGCTTCTGGTCGGTGTGGAACGAGCCCGACTACGGCCCCAGCCTCGCCCCCCAGGGCGTCCCCGGCCACCTCACGGTCGAGAACAGCCCGCGCATGTACCGCAACCTGGTCGACGCCGCGTGGACCGCGCTGCACCAGACCGGCCACGGCTCGGACACCTTCCTGTTCGGCGAGCTGGCGCCGCGGGGCAAGCCGTTCTGGGGCGTCTTCTCGGGGATGAAGCCGCTGCCGTTCCTGCGCGCGATGTACTGCCTGGACGCCCGCTACCGGCCGCTGCGCGGCGCCGCGGCGGCGATCCGCGGCTGCCCCACCACCGCGGCGGGCTCGCGCCGCTTCCGCGCCCGCAACCCGGCGCTGTTCGAGGCCACCGGGGTCTCGGACCATCCGTACATGCGCTGGTACCCGCCCAACCGCGAGGCCCAGCCCGACCCCGACTACTCGACGCTCGGGACGATCGCCAACCTGGAGCAGGCGCTCGACCGCCTCCAGCGCGCCTACGGCTCGCGCGCCCGCCTGCCGATCTGGGACACCGAGTTCGGCTACATCACCGACCCGCCCAAGCACCACGACCAGTACCCGTGGGTCTCGCCGGCCACCGCCGCCTACTACATCAACTGGGCCGAGTACATCTCGTGGCGCGACCCGCGCATCCGCTCCTTCGACCAGTACCTCCTCTACGACCCCGAGGCCGCGCTTAAAGCCAACGACTGGGGCGGCTTCGCCAGCGGGCTGCTCACGTTCACCGGCGCCCAGAAGCCGACCTACAGCGCCTTCCGCCTGCCGCTCTATCTGCCGGTGAGCGCCACCCGGCGCGGGCGGAGCCTGGAGGTGTGGGGCTGCGCCCGCCCGGCCACCTTCGCGATCCTCGACACCGGCTCCCCCCAGAGCGTGGAGATCCAGTTCGCGCCGGCGGGCACCCGGCGGTTCACCACCCTGCGCACGGTGACGATCTCGAGCGCCAGATCCGGCTGCTACTTCGACGTGCGGGTGGCCTTCCCCGCCAGCGGCCTGGTCAGGCTGGCCTGGACCTACCCGACGCTCGACACCGAGCTCCCGGCGCCGGCCCGCGGCTTCACCGCCTACAGCCGCCTGGCGCGAGTCTCGGTGCGCTGAGCGCCGCCGGCGGATCAGGAGACATACTTGGCGCCATGGCCTCCGGCGCGCAACTCGTGGCTCGCCTTGCCGGGATCTGCGGCCCCGAGCACGTGCTCACCCATCCCGACGCGCTGGCCACCTACCGCTCCGACGGCCTGGCCCAGTATCGCCAGACGCCGCTGGCCGCCGTGCTCCCGGGCAGCGCCGAGGAGGTGAGGGGCGTGGTGCGAGCCTGCTACGAGGCGGGGGTGCCGTGGGTCGCCCGCGGCTCGGGGACGGGGCTCTCGGGCGGCGCGCTCCCGGTCTCCGACGGCGTGCTCCTCGTCCTGGCCCGCCTGCGGCGCATCCTCTCGGTGGAGCTCGACGACGCGCGGGTGGTGGTGGAGCCGGGCGTGAGCAACCTGGCCGTCTCGCGCGCCGTGGCGCCCACGCACTTCTACCCCCCCGACCCCTCCAGCCAGGTCGTCTGCTCGATCGGCGGCAACGTCGCGGAGAACTCCGGCGGCGCCCACTGCTTCAAGTACGGCTTCACCACCAACTACGTGACCGCGCTGGAGGTCGTGCTCACCGACGGCACGGTCGTGCGCATGGCGCGGGACGCGCCCGGCTACGACCTGCTGGGGGCGTTCGTCGGCTCGGAGGGGACGCTCGGAGTCGCCACCCGCATCGAGCTGCGGGTGCTCCCCCGGCCCGAGTCGCTGCGCACGCTGGTGGCCTTCTTCGCCGACACGGGGGCGGCCGGCGAGGCCGTCTCGGCGATCGTCGCCGCCGGGATGGTGCCGGGCGCGATCGAGATGATGGACCGCCTCTCGATCCAGGCCGCCGAGCAGGCCACCGGAGCCGGCTACCGGCTGGACGCCGGCGCGGCGCTCCTGGTCGAGCTCGACGGCCCCGAGGAGGAATGCCAGGCACGCTTCGAGGAGGTCGTGGGGCTGTGCCGCGACTGCGGCGCCACCGACGTGCGGGTGGCGGCCGACGAGGAGGAGCGCGAGCTGCTCTGGCGCGCGCGCAAGGCCGCCTTCGCGGCGATGGGGCGGATCGCCCCCGCCTACTTCGTGCAGGACGGCGTGATCCCGCGCACCCGCCTGCCGGAGGTGCTGCGGCGCATCGACGCCCTGGCCGGCGAGTACGGCCTGCGGGTGGCCAACGTGTTCCACGCCGGCGACGGGAACCTGCACCCGCTCGTGTGCTACGACTCCGCGCGGGAGGGCGAGCCCGAACGGGCCGAGGAGCTGGCCGGGCTGATCGTCAAGGCGTGCGTGGAGGCGGGCGGGTCGATCACCGGCGAGCACGGCGTGGGGGTCGACAAGAAGGCCTACATGCCCGCCATGTTCTCCGAGTCGGACCTCGAGGCCTTCCAGCGCCTGCGCTGCTCCTTCGACCCCCACGGGCTGGCCAACCCCGGCAAGGTCATGCCCACGCCGCGGCTGTGCGGGGAGGTTCCCGGCCCCTACCGGCAGCACCCGCTCGAGCGCGCCGGCCTGGCGAGCCGGCTGTGATGGCCCGGGAGGCCCACCCGGCCAGCTTCGGCGCCGCCGCGAGCGCGCTGGCGGCCGCCGCGGCCGAGGGCGAGGTGGTGCGGATCCTCGGCGGGCAGACCAAGCGGGCGTGGGGCACCCCCGCCGAGGCCGGCGTGGAGCTGCACACCGGCGCGCTCGACCGCGTGGTGGAGCACAACGTGGGCGACCTCACGGCGGTGCTTCAGGCGGGGGTCCCGCTGGCGCGGGCCCAGGAGCGGTTCGCCGCCGCCGGCCAGCGGCTGGCGCTGGACCCCTGGCCGGGCCCTCGGGGCGAGGCGACGATCGGCGGGATCCTCGCCACCGGCGACAGCGGGCCGCTGCGCCACCGCTACGGCGCCCCCCGCGACCTCGTCCTCGGCATGACGGTCGCCCTCAGCGACGGGACGATCGCCCGCTCCGGCGGCCGGGTGATCAAGAACGTAGCCGGCTACGACCTGGCCAAGCTGTTCTGCGGGTCGTTTGGCACGCTCGGGCTCGTGCTGTCGGTCAACCTCAGGCTGCACCCGCTGCCCGCCGCCACCGCCACCGCGGTGGGGACCGCCCGCGCGGCGGACAGGCTGGCCGGCGGGGCGCGGCGGCTGGCCGGCCAGCCACTCGAGCTCGAGGCGCTCGACGTGGCCTGGCGCGAGGGGCGGGGGACGCTGCTCGCCCAGTGCGCCGGCGCCCAGGCCGAGAGCCGCGCCCGCCGGGCCGCCGAGCTGATGCGCCAGGCGGGACTGGAGGCGGTCGAGGTGGCGGCCGACGACGGGGGGCTGTGGGCCGCCCAGCGCGCCGGGCAGCGCTCCGGCGAGCGCGCGGTGGTCCGGGTGGCCTCACGGCCGAGCCGGCTGGAGCGGGTGCTCGCCGCCGCCCGCGAGTGCGGCGCCAGCCTGGTCGGCCGCGCGGCGGTGGGCGAGAGCTTCCTCGAGCTCGACCCCGACGCCGTGGGCCGGCTGCGGGCCGCCCTGCCACCCGGCACGGTCGCCGTGCTGACCGACTGCCCGCCCGAGCACCGCGACGCGATCGAGCCGTGGGTCCCCGCGCCCGAGGCGGCGGCACTCGAGCTGATGCGCCGCCTCAAGGCGCGCTTCGACCCGGCCGGGGCCTGCAACCGCGGGATCTTCGTGGGCGGGATCTGACCCATGCCCGCCTTCGACTCCCGCCGCCCCCCCGAGACCGACGTGCTGGACGACTGCGTGCACTGCGGCTTCTGCCTGGACACCTGCCCCACCTACGTGCTGTGGGCGAGCGAGGCCGACTCCCCCCGGGGGCGGATCGTGCTGATCGGGGAGGGCCTGCGTCCCGAGGCGACGCTCAGCGACGAGATGGTGATCCACCTCGACCGCTGCCTCGGCTGCATGGCCTGCGTGAGCGCCTGCCCCTCGGGGGTCCGCTACGACCGGCTGATCGAGCGCGTCCGACCCCAGATCGAGCGCCACCACACCCGGCCGGCCGCCGAGCGCGCGCTCCGCCGGCTGCTGTTCGCCACCCTCCCCCACCCGCGGCGACTGCGGGCGCTCGCGCCGCTCATCCGGGCCGGGCAGCTCGCCGGGGCGCGTCGGCTGCCGGGCCGGCTCGGCGCCCTCGCCCGCGCCGCGCCGGCGGTCGCGCCGCGGGCCGCCCGGAGGGCCGCGATTCCCGAGCACACGCCCGCCGTCGGCGCCCGCCGCGGTCGCGTCGGGCTCCTGCTCGGCTGCGTCCAGCGCGTCTTCTTCCCCGAGGTCCACCGGGCGAGCATCGGCGCGCTGGCCGCCGAGGGCTTCGAGGTCCTGGCGCCGCCGGCGCCCGACTGCTGCGGCGCACTCGAGCTCCACGCCGGGGAGGAGGACGCGGCGCTCACCCGCGCGCGCCGGACGATCGACGCCTTCGCCCGGCTGGGCGAGCTCGACCACATCGTGAGCAACGCCGCCGGCTGCGGGTCGGCGCTGAGGGAGTACGGCGAGCTGCTGGGCACCGACCAGGCGCGGGAGTTCTCAGCCCGGGTGCGGGACGTGACCGAGCTGCTGGGCGACCTCGAGCCGCGGGCCCCGCGCGGGCCGCTGCCCCTGCGCGTGGCCTACCACGACGCCTGCCATCTGGCCCACGCCCAGCGGGTGAGGAGGCAGCCGCGGGCGCTGCTGCGCGGGATCCCCGGGCTGGAGGTGCTCGAGGTCGAGCGCGAGCCCGAGGTCTGCTGCGGCTCGGCGGGGATCTACAACCTGCTGCAGCCGCGGGCCGCCTTCGAGCTCGGCCGCCGCAAGGCCGCGCACCTGATCGCGACCGGGGCGGAGGCGATCGCCGCCGCCAACCCGGGCTGCGCGGCGCAGCTCGCCCTCCACCTGGCCGAGCTCGGCCACCCCCTGCCGGTCCGCCATCCGGTGGAGCTCGTGTGGGAGTCGATCCGCGCGGCCTGAGACCGTCGGCGTCGATCCGCGCCGCCTCCAGCCGCGGGATGGCCCGGCTCAGCCGGCGTACATCGCCTCGATCGCCTGCTCGTACTTGGCGGCGATCGGCTTGCGCTTGAGCTTCATCGTCGGGGTGAGCTCGTCTCCGCCCGGCAGCCAGTCGCCGGGCACGATCGTGAACTTCTTGATCTGCTCCACCCGCGCCAGGTGGCGGTTGGCCTCCTCGATGCCCTCCTGGACTGCCTCTCGCACCTTGGGATCGGCGGCCAGCTCCTCCAGGCTCTCGCCCTGAAGCCCCTGGGATCTGGCCCACTGCGGGGCGAAGTCGGCGTCCAGGACGATCAGCGCGGTGTTGTAGGGACGGCGGTCGCCGATGCACACGGCCTGCCCGATGAGCGGGCTGGCGGTCTTGATCGCCGCCTCGATGTTGGCCGGCGACATGTTCTTGCCGGCGGCGTTGATGATGATCTCCTTCTTGCGGTCGACCAGCCGCAGGTAGCCGTCGGCGTCGAGCTCGCCGATGTCGCCGGTGTGCAGCCAGCCATCCGCGTCGATCGCCTCGGCGGTCTGCTCGGGCTTGTTGCGGTAGCCGAGCATCACGAACTCCGAGCGCACCAGGACCTCGCCGTCGGGCGCGATCTTGATCTCGCAGCCCGGCGCGGGTGGCCCCACCGTGCCGATCCGCACCGCCCCCGGCCGGTTGCAGGTGCCCGCGCCACAGGTCTCCGACATCCCCCACAGCTCGGCCACCTCGATGCCCAGGGCGTGGAAGAACTCCAGCACCTCGACCGGCGTGGGGGCGGCGCCGACGTTCACCGCCTGGACCTGGTCGAGCCCGAGCATCGCGCGGATGTGGGAGAAGTAGCTGGCATCGGCCTGCGCCCAGGCCGCCTCGAGCTCCTCGGGCACCGGCCTGTCCGCCTGGCGCAGGCGCACGCGCTCGATCGAGGCCGCGAGCGCCTCCTCGATCGGGCGCCGCTGCTCCTCGGGCTGGCCCGCCAGCATCGCCTCCAGCCCCGCCTTGAGCTTCTCCCAGATCCGGGGCACGGCGAAGAACCAGGTGGGATGGACCTGGGGCAGGTAGGAGACGATCTCCCGCGGGTTGGGGCAGCAGGTGATGGTGCCGGCGAAGACCACCGGCAGGTAGTGGTGGGCCATCCGCTCGGCGATGTGGGCGGCGGGCAGCCACGAGATCACGCGGCTGCCGGGGCCGAAGCTGATGATCTCCTCGGTCACCCTGGCGGCGAACATCACGTTGCGGTGCGAGAGCTGCACCCCCTTGGGCGGCCCGGTCGTCCCCGAGGTGTAGATCAGCGTCAGCACGTCGTCGGGCTCGGCGCCGGGGACCGAGGAGGGGTCGAAGCCGGGGTCCGATCCCTCCACCTCGCCCAGCGCGATCGTGTCCGCCGGCGCCTCCCCGTCGACGAGGATCACGTGCTCGAGATCGGGCAGGCTCCGCCGCGCCTCCAGGACCACGTCGAGGAACGCCCTCTCCACCACGACCACCCGGCATCCCGCGTCGCTGACCAGGTACTCGATCTCCTCGGCGGGGTAGGTGGTGTAGATCGAGAACGGGGTGGCGCCGAGCGTCACCGCCGCGAGGTCGACGATGTGGAACTCGGGGCGGTTGGTGAGCATGATGGCCACCGTGTCGCCGCGCCGGACGCCGAGCCTCGCCAGGCCCCCGGCGACGGCGTCGACCCGGCCGAGAAGCTCAGACCACGTCAGCGACACGCTGTCGTCCGGCGTGCGCACCGCGACGATCTCGCCATGGCTGGCCGCGGTGCGCCGCAGCGCCTCGTTCAGCGTGGGAGCATCAACCGCCCTGCCCGCCGCCGGTGTGACCGTGCTGCTCTCCATGCTCTCTCCTCGCAGTGGCTGATCGAAGTTGCCTGGAACGGACGGCGAACGCTAGCGCACGTTGAAGCCCGGACCGGTCAGGGTCGAGATGTCGTTGGAGAGGCCGACGACGAACACGAGCACGATCAGCACGAAGCCCACGGCGCTGGCGCGCTCCATCACCTCGAACGGGATCCGGCGCCCGCGCACCTTCTCGGCGAGCGCCCAGAAGACGTGGCCGCCGTCCAGCGGCAGGAACGGGAACAGGTTGATGACGGCCAGCGACAGCGAGATCAGCGCCAGCACCTGGAGCGCCAGCGTCGTGGAGTGCGCGAAGGACTCCTGCGCCACGGTGTAACCGCCGACGACGCCGTGCAGCTGCTTTCGCTCCTGGGGCTGGAAGATGCGCGCCACCACCGACACGGTCGCCTTGGTGACGGTCCACAGGCCGCTGGCGGTGAGCGACGCGGCCGTGGCCGCGCCCACCGGCCTCTGGGCCTGATCGAAGGCGAACCCCAGCTCCATGTGGCGGTCCGCCGCCACGTAGCGCGGCCGCAGCTCGAACGTGCGCAGGACGCCGTCGCGTCGGACCTGCACCCGGGCCGGCGTGGCGGCCAGGCAGCCGTTGACCGGCGGGCCGGCGCAGCGGTGGCTGCGGATCTGGCGCTGGATGGCCAGCGGCGAGCCGCTCACGCCGTCGACCGACACGACGCGGTCGCCGGGACGGATCGCGGCGGCGGCCGGCGTGCCGCTCTGGACCGCGTAGACCCGCTTGACCACCACGGCCTCGCCGTGGGCGAGGAACAGCGCCCACACGATCGCGAACGCGATCAGCAGGTTCACCGCCGGGCCGGCGAGGATCACCACGACCCGCTTCCACACCGGCTGGTTGTGGTAGGCGCGCGCCTCCACCTCGGGCGCAAGCTCCTCGCGCGGGTTCATGCCGCTGATCTTCACGTAGCCGCCGAGCGGGATCGGCGCGATCCCGTACTCCGTCTCGCCACGGCGGACCTTGACCAGCAGCGGGCCGAAGAACAGCGAGAAGCGCTCGACGCGCATGCCGACGGCCTTGGCCGCCGCGAAGTGCCCCGCCTCGTGCAGGATGATCAGGGCCACGAAGCCGAGGAACGCGAGCAGGTAGGACATCTTCGGGTTGAGTGTGGCAGGCGGGCGAGCGGCGCCCGCGCCGCCGGGCGGCGCCTAGGCCACCGCGCGTGCGTCGACCAGCTCGGCGGCCAGCGCCCGCGCCCGCGCGTCGGCGTCGCCCAGCGCCTCGAAGGAGCGCACGCCCTCGGCGGGCATCTCCGACAGCGTCTCCTCGATCACCTCGGGGATCCCGAGAAACGGCAGCCGGCCGGCCAGGAAGGCGTGCACCGCCACCTCGTTGGCGGCGTTCAGGACGCACGGCGCGGTGCCGCCGTCGCGGGCCGCCGCGCGGGCCAGGCGCAGGCACGGGAAGGTCTCCTCGTCCACCGGCTCGAACTCGAGCCGGCCCAGCCGCACCAGATCGAGCGCGCGGACGGGGACCTCGGCCCGCTCGGGGTAGCGCAGCGCATAGGAGATCGGCACCCTCATGTCGGGGTAGCCGAGGTGCGCCAGGGTGGCGCCGTCGCAGAGCTGGATCAGGCTGTGGACGATCGACTGGGGGTGGACGACCACCTCGATGCGGTCATACGGCGTCCCGAACAGGTGGTGGGCCTCGATCACCTCGAGGCCCTTGTTCATCAGCGTCGCGGAGTCGATCGTGATCTTGCCCCCCATCCGCCAGGTCGGATGGGCCAGCGCCTGGCGCACCGTCACCCGCTCGAGCTGCTCGCGCCTCATGCCGCGAAAGGGGCCGCCGGACGCGGTGATGATCAGCCTCTCGACGGTTCCCGGCCCCTCGGCGGACAGGAGCTGGAAGAGCGCCGAGTGCTCGGAGTCGACGGGCAGGATCCTCGCCCCGGTCGCCTCGGCCAGCTGCGTGACGAGCTCGCCGCCGACCACGAGCGACTCCTTGTTGGCCAGCGCGAGGTCGATTCCCTCCCCGAGCGCCGCCACGGTCGGCAGCAGGCCGGCCGATCCGACGATCGCGTTGAGCACCAGGTCGCACTCGCCCTCGGTGATCAGCCGCACCACCCCGTCGGCGCCGGAGAGCACCTGGCCCTCGGTCCACGCCTCCGCCGCCCGGGCGGCCGCGTGGGGATCCGAGAGGGCGATCCGGCTCACCCGGTGGGCGCGCGCCTGCTCGACCAGGGCCTCCCACGAGCCCGCCGCGCTGAGCGCGACGACGCTGAGCTCGCCGGTGGAGCGGGAGACGACGTCGAGCGCCTGGACGCCGATCGAGCCGGTGGAGCCGAGGATGGCCAGCCGCTTGGGCATCAGTGCACCACTGCATACCAGACGTAGTAGCCGGCCACGAGCGTGAACAGCGCAGCGTCGGCACGGTCCAGGACGCCGCCGTGGGGGCCGAAGAAGCCGCCGGCGTCCTTGACGCCGGCGTCTCGCTTGACCATCGACTCGAACAAATCGCCCAGCGGCCCGAACACCGCCACGGTCACCCCGAGCAGCAGCGCGTGGCCCCGCGTGAGCCACGGCTGGAAGAGGCCGGCCAGAAAGACCGCGAGGATCGCGCACAGCACGCCCCAGAACAGCCCCTCGATCGTCTTGTGGGGCGAGAGCCGGCGGGCCAGGGCGCGCCGGCCGAACAGCCGGCCTCCCAGATATGCCCCCGTGTCGCCGACGAACGTGCCGAGCAGCACGTCGATCACCACGCCGTTGCCGTGCCGGAGGTCCCGCAGCAGGACGGCGTGCGAGGCGGCGAAGCCGATCCAGTAGACGCCGAGCAGGGTTCCGGCCACCGCGATCGTCGCGCGCCGGTCCCCCCGAGTGGCCACGGCGAGGAAGGCCACCGGCAGCGCGGCCACGGCGACCTCCAGCACGGCCCGGTGCCCGCCCCGGTGCGCGAGCAGGACCATCGCGGCGGCCGCCGCGAAGCCGACCGCCGCCACCGGGCGCCAGCGCGCGATCAGCCGGTAGAGCTCGTGCATGGCCAGCCAGGCGATCGCCAGCATGAACAGGGCGAACGGCCACCCCCCCAGGTCGATGAACAGGATCGCGACGAAGGCGGCCGGGACCGCCACCAGGATCCGCACGAGCAGCTCCGAGCGGCCGCGCCTGGGCCGGTCCGGCGGCGGGCGCCTGGGCCGGTCCGGCGGCGGGCGCCGGCGCGGCGGGCGCTGCGCGGCGGCCATCACCGGCCCCCGAAGCGTCGCTGGCGCGCGGTGAACTCGGCCAGGCTCTCCTCGAAGGCCCGCCGCGAGAAGTCCGGCCACAGCTCCTCGCGGAACACGAGCTCCGAGTAGGCGCCCTGCCACAGCAGGTAGTTGGAGAGCCGCTGCTCGCCGCTGGTGCGGATGATCAGGTCGGGGTCGTGCATGTCGGGCGCGTAGAGCCCGGCCCGGAACTCCTCCTCGCCGCCCCCGGCGAACGCCCGGGCGGCGTCGACGATCTCCGCGCGCCCGCCGTAGTTGAACGCCACGAACAGCGTGATGCGGTCGTTGGCGCCCGTGACCTCCTCCGCCCAGGCCATCTTGTCGATCAGCCTGGGCGGGACCGGCGCCCCACGCCGGCCGATGAAGCGCATCCGCACGCCCTCGGCGGCCAGCTCGGGGGTCTCCTGGTCGATTCGCCGGCCGAACATCTCCATCAGCGCCGAGACCTCCTCGGGGGAGCGGCTCCAGTTCTCGGTGGAGAAGGAGTACACGGTGAGCTCGCGGATGCCCAGCTCCACCGCGTCGCGCAGCCGCGCCTTGACGGTGTCGGCACCCGCCTCGTGCCCGGCCACCACGGGCAGGCCGCGCGCCCTGGCCCACCGCCCGTTCCCGTCGGTGATGATCGCGACGTAGCGGGCCTCAGAACCCGGTGCCCCGGGGCCCATCAGACCTCCAGGATCTCGGCTTCCTTGTGCTTGAGGAGCTCGTCGAGCTCCTTGATCCGGGCGTCGGTGACCTTCTGGAGCTCCTGCTCGGCCCGGTGCTCGTCGTCTGACCCGGCCTCGCCGGCCTCCTTGAGCTCGCGCAGGTCGTGCATCACGTCGCGCCGGATGTTTCGCACCGCGACCCTCCCCTCCTCGGCGATCTGGCGCACCACCCTGACCAGCTGCTTGCGCCGCTCCTCGGTCAGCTCGGGAACGCTCAGCCGGATCAGGTTCCCGTCGTTGCTGGGGGTCAGCCCGACGTCGGACTCGAGGATCGCGCGCTCGATCGACTTGATCGAGGTCTTGTCGTAGGGCTGGATGGTCAGCAGCCGAGCCTCGGGGGCGCTGATCGTGGCCAGCTGCTTGAGCGGCGTCGGCGCGCCGTAGTAGTCGACCGTGATCCGGTCCAAGAGCGCGGGGCTGGCGCGTCCGGTGCGCACCGAGCCGAACTCGTGGCGGATCGCCTCCACCGACTTCGCGGTCCGCTCGCGCGCGTCGGCCAGCAGTTGGTCGATGAGCTCGCTCATGTTCTCACCAGCGTCCCCACACGCTCCCCTGACACTATCTTGTCGAGGTTGCTCCCGTCCGCCATGTTGAACACGACGATCGGCAGCTGGTTGTCCATGCACAGCGCGAAGGCCGTCGAGTCCATCACCTGCAGGCCGCGGGTGAGCGCCTCCTTGTGCGTGAGCTCGGGGATGAACGTGGCCTGGGGATCGACCGCCGGGTCGGCGGTGTAGACGCCCTCGACGCCGTTCTTGGCCATCAGCACCACCTCCGCGTGGAGCTCGGCCGCCCGCAGCGCGGCGGCGGTGTCGGTGGTGAAGAACGGGTTGCCGGTCCCGGCGGCGAAGATCACCACCCGCCCCTTCTCCAGGTGGCGGATCGCCCGGCGGCGGATGTAGGGCTCGGCGACCTCGGAGATCGTGATCGCCGACTGCACCCGCGTGGCCACCCCCTCCTTCTCGAGCGCGTCCTGGAGCGCCAGCGCGTTCAGGACGGTGGCCAGCATCCCCATGTAGTCGCCGGTGGCCCGGTCCATCCCGCGCGCCGCCGCGGCCAGCCCGCGGTAGATGTTGCCGCCCCCCACCACGATCGCGACCTCCACGCCTCGTCCGTGGACGGCCGCGACGTCCCGGGCGATCGCCTGGACGCGCTCGGGGTCGGTGCCGTACTCGCGGCCGCCCATCAGCGCCTCGCCGGAGAGCTTGAGCAGGACGCGGGAGTACACCGGCGGGCCGGCGCCCGCCCCCGGCGCGAGCGCCGCGTCAGCCGCCGACGGCGAACCTGGCGAACCGGCGGATGACAACGTTCTCTCCGGTCTCGGAGGCCAGCTCCGCGCGCAGCTCCTCGATCGTCTTGCCGCCGTGCTTGTCCTCGTTGACGTGCCTCTGGCGCAGCAGCACGACGTCGTCGAGCCACTTCTCGAGCTTGCCCTGGACGATCCTCTCGCGGACGTTCTCGGGGCGATCGGCCGCCTGCTCGGCGGCGATCCGCTCCTCGCGCTCCCGGTCCTCGGCCGGGATGTCCTGCTCGGAGACGGCCAGGGGGGCGGCGGCGGCGATGTGCAGCGCGAGGTCGCGGACGAACTCGACGAACCTCTCGGTGCGCGCGACGAAGTCGGTCTGGCAGTCGACCTCGACCAGCACGCCGATCCGGTTGCCGGCGTGGATGTAGCTCTGCACCACGCCCTCGGTCGCCGCCGCGCCGGCCCGCTTGGCGGCCTGGGCCTGCCCGCGGGCGCGGAGGATCTCGATCGCGCGCTCGGTGTCGCCGTCCGCCTCGGCCAGCGCCTGGCGGCAGTCCATGATCCCCGCGCCGGTCCGTTCGCGGAGGGCCTTCACGTCCTGGGCACTCACTGCGCTCACGTCGCCTCCTCGGTTGGGGTCTGGGGTGTCGGCTCCGCCTCGCCCTCCGCGTCGGGCGTGACCGCGCGGGCGTCGGCTGCCCCCTGCTCCTCGGCCTCGCGGCGCGCCTGCTCCTCGGCCTCGCGGCGCGCCTGCTCCTCGGCCTCGCGGCGGGCCTGCTCCTCGGCCTCCCGGCGGGCCTGCTCCTCGGCCTCCCGGCGCTCGCGCTCCAGCCGCGCCGCCTCCTCCTCGGCCAGCCACAGGCGGCGCGACTGCGCCACCGCGCCGCCGATCGCGCGGGTGATCGCCGCGCAGGAGCGGATCGCGTCGTCGTTGCCGGGGATCACGTAGTCGATCCCGTCCGGGTCGCAGTTGGTGTCCACCAGCCCGATGATCGGGATGCGCAGCCGCTGGGCCTCCCGGACCGCGATCGCCTCGGTCTTGAGGTCGATCACGAACACCGCGTTGGGGACGCGCTCCATGTTCTTGACCCCGCCCAGGTTGGCGCGCAGCTTCTCCAGGTCGGCCTGCGCGGCGATCCGCTCGCGGGTGGGCAGCAGCTGCAGCTGGCCCTCGGCCTCGTAGCGCTCGAGGTCGTGCAGGCGCCGGATGCGCAGCGAGATCGTCTGGAAGTTGGTCAGCAGGCCGCCCAGCCAGCGGTGGTTCACGTACGGCATCCCCGCCGCCTCGGCGACCTCCTGGATCACGTCGCGGGCCTGCTTCTTGGTCCCCACGAACAGGATCGTCCCGCCGCGGCGGGCGACGTCCGCGGCGAACTCGCGCGCGCGCTGCAGCAGCGCCTCGGTCTGCAGCAGGTCGATGATGTAGATGCCGTCGCGCTCGCCGAAGATGAAGCGCCGCATCTTCGGGTTCCAGCGGCGGGTCTGGTGGCCGAAGTGGACGCCGGCCTCCAGTAGCTCCTTGACGCCTGTCTCAGGCACTGTCGTCATCCCTTTCGCTCTACCGGTACCGGCCCGCTCGCCGGGAGTCGCGAACCTCCGGTGCGGAGGCAGGGCGCGAGCCGCTCGAGCGGGGTCGAGGTTCTGTTCGCGCCAGTGTACGCAAGTTCGGGCGCGCTGCCGCGTTGAGTGTCAAGCGGCGCGTCACCCCCCGGTGGACGGGCCGCGCTGCGGGTCGTAGCTCTTTCCCCTTCCTTCAGCGGCTCGGCTCGCTGCGGCGGGGCGGCTTCTCGGACGGGCCGCCCCGCCGCCCTCCTGCTCGGCGCGAGCCAGCGCCGCCCGCAGATCGTCGGGCAGCTCCGAGCGCACGTCGAGCGGCGCGCCCGTGACCGGGTGGCGGAAGGTGAGGCGGCGAGCATGCAGGAACTGCCGCCTGAGCCCGTACCGGCCCGCCACGCCGTACACCGGGTCTCCGCACACCGGATGGCCGATCGCCGCCAGGTGCACCCGGATCTGGTGCGTTCGCCCGGTCTCCAGCGTCACCCCCAGCAGCGCCGAGCCCGCGAACGCGCGCTCCACCTCGAAGTGGGTGCGCGCCTCGCGCGGGACGTCGGTGTCCAGCGAGACGATGAGGCGGTTGCGCCGGTCCCGTCCGATCGGCGCGTCGATCGTGCCGGTCCGCGACGCCGGGCGGCCGTCGACCAGGGCCGCATACTCGCGGCGGAGCCGCCGTGCGGCGAGCTGGGCCTTGAGCGCCCGGTGCACGGCCTCGGAGCGGGCGACCACGAGCAGGCCGGAGGTGTCGCGGTCCAGGCGATGGACGATCCCCGCCCGTCCCTCCTCCCCGCCGCCGGCGCGCCCGGCGAGCGCCTGGGCGAGCGTCCCCGACCAGTGGCCTCGCGCCGGATGTACGACCACGCCGGCCGGCTTGTCCACGACCAGCAGGTGCTCGTCCTCGTAGGCCACCGTGAACGGGGCCACGCCGCCCTGCGAGATCTCCCCGTCCCGTGGCGGGAGGCTCACCTCGATCGTCTCCCCTCCGCTCAGCACGTGCCGTTTGGGCCGCTCGCGGCCCTCGACGCGCACGCGCCCCTCCTCGATCGCGCGCTGCGCGGCCGCCCGGGAGCCCAGCGGCTCGGCGAGGAACCGGTCCAGACGGGCGCCGCGGGCCGGCGGCGGCACGACCAGGCGCAGATCCTCAGCCATCGCGCTGCCTGCGGGGACCCTCCAGCACCCAGAGCAGCGCCAGGACGCCGAAGGTGATCGACATGTCGGCGACGTTGAAGGCGGGCCAGGCCGGGAGCTTGATGAAGTCGATCACCGCGCCGCGGGCTAGCCGGTCGATCAGGTTGCCGATCGCGCCCCCCACGAGCATGCCGGTGGGCAGCCACAGCAGGTGGCGCTCGGGGCGAAGCGCGAGGTAGCCCACCAGCACCGCCAGCGCCACGAGCGTGAACGCGAGCACCACGCCGCCGCCGCCCGAGAGGAACCCGAACGCCACGCCGGTGTTGCGCACGTGGACGAGCTGGATCCCGGGAAGGAACTTGCGCTGCTCTCCGGCGGCGACGCTGGTGCCGAGCGTGTGCTTGCTGAGCTGGTCGAGGCCGACCACGACCCCGAGCACGATCGCCGCCCTGGCGAACGCCCGGTGGCGAGCGCGCCGTCGGTCCATGGTCTGGCGGCCCGGCAACCGCGCGGCTAGCCGTGGATCAGGTTGGTGATGACCGTGCGCAGGATCCCCAGGACGATCAGCGCGACCATCGGCGAGAAGTCGATCATCCCGACCGTGGGGATGATCCGGCGGAACAGCCGCAGGTAGGGCTCGGAGACGTCGCGCAGGAAGTTCAGGAAGGCATCCGAGGCGCGGGAGTAGGGGATCCGCCCGCCGAGCGAGAACACGATGTTGATCAGGACGTAGACGAAGATGATGATGATGTAGACCAGGAACAGCGCGCTCACGTAGCTGGCGATCTCGGTCCGGACGCTGGCCAGCGCGATCATTGCCGGCTCCAGCCCGCCACCGCGTCGGCCGCGTCGAGGAAGGCGGCTCTGACCCGCGCCCGTTCGAGCGCCGCCAGCCCACGCGCCGTGCTCCCCCCCGGCGAGGTCACCTCGCGCCTGACCGCCACCGTGTCGTACTCGCGCTGGGCCAGCAGCGCCGCCGTTCCGGCCATCGTCTCGGTGGCCAGCCGCGCGGCGAGCGCCGCGGGCAGCCCGTGGCGCACGCCCGCGTCGACCTGCGCCTCGGCGATCAGCGCGATGTAGGCGGGGCCGACACCGGAGAGAGCGGTGGCGGCGTCCAGCAGCGGCTCGGGCACCGGGACGACGGAGCCCAGGCGCTCGAACAGGGCCACCACCTCGCGCTCGAGGTCCGCCGGGACGTCGGGCCCGGCCGCGTAGCAGAGCACCCCGCGGCGCACCTCCACCGGCGTGTTGGGCATCAGGCGGAACACCGGGCGCCCGGGATAGGCCGCGCGCAGCGCCGACAGCGGCGTGGCGCCGAGCACCGAGGCGACCGCCCTCGCCTCGCCGGCGATCTCGCCGGCGATCTCCTCGAGCTGCGCCGGCTTGTGGCAGAGGACCACCAGGTCGGCGCCCCGGGCCACCGCGAGGTTGTCGGTCGCCTCGCCCCCCAGCTCGTCGGCCAGCGCCCGCGCGCGTCCCGAGCCGGCATCCGAGCACAGCACGGGCTCGCCCCATCCCCGCGCCAGGGCACGTGCCATGTTGCCAGCGCCGATCAGGCCGACTCTCATCAAGGGAAATCTATCCCCGCCGCCCGGTGGCGCGCGCCTCGCGCGGGCGCCCGGCGTGGCCGGCATAGGGCTCAGGACTGGTTGAAGAAGCCCTTCTCGACCAGCCGCGCCCGCTCCTC